>Ga0307507_10000868_pt1 | contig 67061 bp, 16 predicted proteins | sample 7_EM_MG_FD_207223 | JGI IMG/M metagenome (GOLD analysis project Ga0307507, IMG submission 207223) | Populus trichocarpa ectomycorrhiza microbial communities from riparian zone in the Pacific Northwest, United States - 7_EM | ecosystem: Host-associated > Plants > Roots > Unclassified | place... | reverse complement strand
GTTACAGTAACGCCCGCGACGCCCGCGACGCCCCGAAAATAAGCTTATTGCGATTACGAAGGTTAAGATATTATTATTATTATATAAGGCTTGCAAATGCGACAGCAGTATCGCGGTTGGGGTGTGTAGAGTCGCCATATCACAAGAAGCCGCTACTTTGGCGCGTATATGAGAGCTCAGATTAATATGGAATATGGAACGGAGGCTTGAGGGCAGCATATTGAAACGGTGCCAAGAACCTCATTTCAACTACCGTATATAGTTTAGCTTGCAAATTTGACGCGCTTACCGATATGGAGGAGCTCCATATTCAAAAGTCGTCAGATTTACCGAACGACAGCCTCATATTCAGATTTGAGCTCCATATCGGTTAAATATGGGGCCTCCATATTGGATATGAAGTTGCAACCGAACGGCCCCTTAAATAAAGGGGAAGTCGTGGAATCTTTCATCAACAACTCTATCAAACAAATCACCCCACAACGTGCGGACAGCCTTTAAAGACAGAATCAGAAAGTTTAATATCGCAAAGTCTTAAGTCTTATACAACTTCTCGCTTCCTAGTACTTGCCATGAAGCAATAATACGATGAAGAAACTAACTTCTAGATATATGGCACGACTATCTTGTACGCTACAGGCACAAAAATCTTTAAATCTGGTGGTAGGGACAAATTCGAACATATTCAATCTAGCGTGTATGTGCTGGCCGTATTCTAGTTCTTCTCTTATTTGTGTCAATCGTGCGTGCTTCGGAATGTCATAGCAAGTTCAAACGGCAAAATAGAACATTATCAACCAACTTCCTTTTATTGCTCTAAGTGGCTGGCCTGTGTACCTTCCTCCACAGGGATTTTCTTTGAAGCGCTCTCTCACTCACCAACTGTCTCCTCGCCTCCTTTCCCTGATCATTCTCAATGCGCTTCTGCTTCTAGAAGTGCTTAACCCGCACAGCTTTCCTCTTCACACACTTCCAATTCCTCCTCTAAAGGTCTGACCCAATAAAATACGCTCTCCTAACCATCTCCTCCAACTCCACGGCTCTCTTGCCTGGTCCCAGCAAACTCGGCCTTGGCGCGTTCGCCCTCAACCTACACCTCCAAACCTAGCCCTCACTTCCCTCTCTCCTAGGCATCCTCAAATCCCGCGGCTTCTTCAAAGAGGACTCAAAGACCTCCACATCTCGCCTGCTCCCGTATCTCCTCTCGAAACTCCTTCACCGCCTCCGCATCCCGGCCCTCCAGCTGTTGTTGAACGCGCCCGCGGTGACAGACGCCGTCTACGGCGCATCCGTCATCTTCAGACATGCGGGACACTTGGTTGGGTTCCTGATGACGAGGCCGGAGGTCACGCAGCCGCCTTTGCAGGCGATGATGAAGGGAGCTGGTGGGGAGCCGTTGTGCTGCGTGTCAATTTCTAAAATACTATGCGTGGAAGAATTTGAAATATAGGGAGCAGATATGAGCGATTTTCTGGTGTGCCTACCCCGTAACAAAGCGTAAGCTAATCTAACTAAGTTCGGCTAAAATTCTTCTACGGAGCGTCTGATTTATGGGATAACTGATTTATAAGATAAGCCTGAACTCTAAGATAAGAAAAAGTTGTCAACCGCTCAAAGGGATATAGCTGTCAGAGGAGGTAGTTAAGCACTTCTACCGGCCTCCGTATAGCATTTAGCAGTCCTCATAGGAATAATGAGTGAAATCAGGCCGCTTTCCCGATTCTGACATCTATTAAAAGTTATATGCTACGTGACGTTTCAAAGCCATTAAAACACGTTCACATTCCTCTTTGCTATATGGATTTCATTTTGAAAAGCTGTTATATTAGTTTTTTATCGACAGGAGTTGCAAAATTGTTGTATAATACTGTGACCCAATGAAGGATTAGGCTTCGAAGTGATAAGATAACGCCTCACACCTCCTTTCTACGCACCTCCAGCATCTCCGGCTACTTTTGTTCGGCCCTACACACCTCATAACGACATGTTGTCGACCACCAGACCTCCATTGAATGATAATTTTACATATTCTCGGTGGTGTCCGATCTCACTGAACATGCCACCCTTGCCATGTACCCGATCAAGGACTTCCCGCAAACTTCTATTCTCCACAGCATCCATTCGTATATTTACTATAGCCAGCTCTAGCGTTCTAGAATATGCCTAATAACTACTTTAGCGGGGCTGGTGACGCACAACAGAGCAGAAGCAACGTAAAGAAATGGCTATCGGTGCTAAGCGATGGTTATAAGATTCCCGAAATGGCGCCAAATACGCCTACCCCCGATTTTCTCACTGGCAGGCTGCGGGACTTCTTGTGCGTATACTTCCTTTTTCCATCTAGATCGAGTAGTTTCCCAATGATACTTTTTGATTGGGCAAATCTCCAGAGATTTCGGGTCTTTGTTCGCCTTCGGCCACCTCCGTCACCCTAGTTCACGGCCTCTTCCTCTATTAGTACAGGCGATAGCCAGTCCAGCGTAGCGGTATATAAGGTAGAAGCATGCTGGGATTTCTTCAGTCCATAGTCTAAGTGAGAAGACCTAAACTGAAAAGTCTTACCGCCAAAAAATTCTGCACGCTAAATTTCTAGTCACAATGCCTCATTCCATTGCCAACCCAATCACTGTTCACAAGATTGAGCCTCCGAAAGGCTCGGCTATTGACTTCGGCGCAGAGATTCGTGGAGCAGATCTTGAGAACATCACTGGTAAGTTCTTACCAACTCCCATACTTGTCAAGGGGTACCATCTGACAGAGGTGCAGAGGCGGATTTTGAAGTCATACGACGTGCCCTTTACGAAAACACCGTCATACTCTTCAAGAACCAGCAAACTCTTACTCCACACGCTCAATATGAGCTCACTCGGCTCTTCGACCCCACCGCTAATGGCTATGGTCACGATAAAACACTCGATGCGAAGCGCTCTGTGCTTCACCCTGACCTGAAGACGATCCCGCATCAACCTGAGGTACAAGTTATTGGCAACGGTCCTGTAGCTTCCTTTGAAGGATTGGAGAATATCACTCTCAAGCACCCTCACCACAACAAATTCCACAAGTATCCCGTCAGCCCAGAGGAAGACCGTGACGTCACCCGTTTCTTCAGATGGCATATCGATGCTGCCCTATACGACCTTGAACCTCCTCGTGTCACCTCCCTCATGGCTGTGAAAGTACCCAAAGGCGAGCAGCAGACTCTCCGATACGATGATGGCACAGGTGGCGAGCTCCGAGTACCACGGGGGAGCACTGCCTTCGTAAGTTCCTACAAGATGTACGAACTATTGTCTCCGGAAGACAAAGAGTTCGCACGGACCACAAAGGTTCAATATGCGCCACATCCTTATATCTGGATGTCTCCTGCTCGGTCACGTTCAGACGGCCTCGGAATGGAGAGTGATGGTGTTGAGCTTAGCTATGATGATCTCCCTCCGATTGAGGAAGAGAAGATCAAGATTCTCCCGATGTGCTGGAAAAATCCCGTCACTGGCCAATTGGCGCTGCAAGTCCATCCCAGCGCTGTTCAGAAGTTACATCTGGCAGATGGAACCGTCATCAATGATCTGAAGGAGGTTCGGGAGATTGTGCACCGCCTGCAAAGGCCTGGAATCGCACTGAAACTGGTTTATCCAATCGATTGGGAGGAGGGGGATATCGCTGTCTTTAACAACCATGGTGTAATTCATACAGTTACTGGAAGTTTCACGCCTGAAGAGGTAAGAATCTTCCGCCAGTGTAATATGGCTGCCAGCGAGCCGCCGCTTGGCCCGGATGCGTAGAGAAGATTCGGAACAAAACATTATTCAAGGCATTTTGGGGTAATTAAGTAGAGCAAAGGCAGGTTAGACTCTTCTTCCTTTGTTCTATATAAGCAAAAAGCGTCAATGAAAATCAGACAATCATTCAATACTGTCTTGTCCTGAATACTTACATACTATCTTATCCCTTTAAGCAATACCAAATTCCTCCTATGTATATCCGCTCCATATAAGCCATTATTTCTCCATAGATATTCGAATACTCATTGCCCAAATTTGCTCCATCGTATTACCCGTCTCGATTTCTTCCCAACCTCCCAGCTATGTGAATGTCTTTCCTCTCCGAGTTACGCCGGGCTGCCGCAGGCAGCAGCCCAGCTAACAGGATGTATACCATTATCCCGGAGCTCCAAGAGTTATTTGATGCGGACAAGGCTAGATAAGATGAAGGAGCTCACTAACCAAGAGACCAGCTAGGACTAACTACTAAGCACGCCTGCCGGAGCAGATACCTCTACCAAGTCACTGGTGCCATCTCTTAGTGTTGGTGATTCTGAAGAGTCCCCGGCAGGTTAAGTAGAAGGCTCCGCGCTAGAAGCTGACGGAGAGTCCTCCGGAATTGAGCTTCAATCCGGTGAAGTGAAAGATCAAGAGAAGGTAGATAACGGCGTCCAGGGCACTGATGCTGCGAACAATGACGGTGGTACCGATAATGTTGACAAAGGGGGAAGTAGGGGTGCCTTCTGGGCTCCCTTACATTCCTCGAGATCACATCGATTGGGCTGACACTGATTCTGAGGACGAACTGTACTTTAATCTTCGTTCCATCGGGATGCGCTCAGGTACAGCATCATCATCCGATTCTACCTCAGCTCCTGCCGTGAGATTGGAGCCACCACTTATGCCAGCTTCATCATCCGAGCCAGCTGTTCTGTTAGTGTCAGTAGATCCTCAAGAAGATGAAATCTCTCCGCATGATGTTGATCCAGTCACTGGCCCTTCTGATGCCGCTGATCCCATTACCACTCAGTAGCGGAGCAAGATATCGCTGAAGCCAAATTTACTCAGAAATCGTCTGGCACTGCAGAGGAATCTTCCCAAGGAGAATCCCTAGATACGATCCAGGACCATCGCATCTTCGGATGTTGTTCCTGCCGACAAGTCAGTAATTTATCCAGAGATTCCAGTGTCGGAAGAGCCTGCTCCAGAGTCAACTCACGTCCCCAATCCAGTCAACCTACCGACAGCGGAGTCAGATCAGGGCACTGCAGCGCTAGAAAATTCCCAGGACCCCCCCTCCCAGGAGCTCCTCCTACTGATGAAGAGTATCAGCACCCGACGATTTAGGTAAGAGCTTGAAGATTTGGGCGAGAGCTTGAAGGAAGAAATTGGACACTCATTTGGTAATTTGACGATTGTTTGATTACTCCATAGAAATTAGTATATAGGCAAAATCCCTCACAATCGTTTGATTTAAAAAGCTTCATTTAATCTTGATATGGGCGTTTTCTAAGCATGCTGATCCGTACCTAGTAAAACAGACGGCGTTCTCCGAACGATCAGCAGCGCTAATAAGACATGCGCCAGGGTGGTGTACTATCTATCCATAGAATAAATCCATCCGCGTGTCTCCGTTCCTCTGGTTCTTCCAACCTCTCGCCGCTCTCCTCAGAACTTCGAAACCGATGCCGCGCGCTCCGTCATTTTCTCATCTACGAGTGACTACTGCGCAACCTAGCGCTTAGAGGTGACCGGCCAGCAACATGAGATTGCAACTTGTATCTCTTCAAAAAGCCTTGGTCATTCGACGAACCTTGATATTGCACCCTCAGGTGGTCTTAATGAATGGCTTCTCAGTTCTGCGATACTTCTTATACTTCTTTTTCATTAACTATTCTTTTCTCTTATCTTACGAGGGTGATAAATTCCCGAAAATGGATATCCAATAAATGATTGTGACTTGGCTGTAAGGTTTTAGCCAGGCAGGTATCACGACAAATGACTTAAGCTGGCTGGTAGGTAGAGACACAGAATTGTACGAGTGATCTGTCTTATTCAAGGTGGCTCTAAGAGCCCTAATATACTTAAGAGAATTGACCCCCTACAGGGGTCCCTAGAGAGTGATGATATAGGTTGAAACTAGACTGACACTGTCTGATACAGACGTCAAACAGCACCCGTTGCACCTCTGTAATAAGGCTACCTCTGTGGCCAACACACCCCCTTAGATCTGACGCAGAGCGTCAGAGCTGAATTACCAGATTAGGTAGTTGGGATAGATAAGCTGGTGGTAAGCTTTGCTGTTATCTAAGCGTTAATTAACCAGATGTCTGATATCGCGGAGCCCTACTACTTTAACAAAATTTTAATGATTTTGCTTTAAGAGAGCTTTAGTTAGTCCATCTACAGCTATCTCGCTTATTGGTACCTATTATACGACAAAGCTTCCATTTTGTACCTCTTGGCGAAGCCAGAATTAATAGATATCTATATGTTAGAGTTTTGTAGATACCATAGAAGTCTTCTTTATTACGATCTATACTGACTGCTAATTGTCGCAATTAATAATAATGTCCTGTTCTGGATTAAATCTAATAGCTTTAAATATCCGCACTATATGCTCGACCTCCCTACCAATATATAAGAGAGCTAGGAGTTCTGCCTCTATAGTAGACTTTATAACTGCCTTTTGTCTAGTTGCCTGCTGTACTATAGGCCTATTAAATAAGCTTATTAAGAAGCCCTATGAGCTTTAATATGTTAGAGTATTATTAGCAAAGCTAGTATTAGAAGCAGCTTTTAGAACCTGGTTTATCTTATATAGCGTAATAGTAAAGAACTTAAGAGCGAGGTATCTGGTATTATAGAGATAGGTAAGCAATCTGTTAATCTCTACAAGATAAGCTAGTAACGGATTTTACAAGAACTTAGCCAGCCTACTAACTAAAAAAGCGACGTCTGGTTATATAGTAGATATAGGATATATTGCAGAACCTATACAGCGTTAATATCCTTTTATCTGATTCGGCGTAGCTTCTCCCTTATATGGTGTCAGTTCTTAGCCCAATAGTGGTGTAGCTAATGGCTTTAGATATTCTAGATGGTATATTAAGACTAGCTTCTTAAGATACTAATCTAAATAGAGCTAGAGCTTTCCCTTTTGTCAATCTCGCACGACATAAGTATTTAGGAATAACGTGAATTAAGGTATTTGGCGTATCTTAAATCGATTTTATAGCTGCTATAGAATGTCCTACATCTGCTAATAACAGCTCGGGTGTCCTATAATTAGGATATTATTGACGTAGAAGAACACAAAGATAGGTTTAATAGGGTGTATATAGAGATATAGCTTGTCTAGTATAGCTTTTAAATCCATACTTCGCAGAGCAGCAGACATTTCTAAAAACTATAATTTATATTACGGACAGCTTAAGTACAATGTTACGACTACTTGGAGAAGAGTTGGAGGAAGCTAGTTAGTTAATATAGGCACGGTCTAGGATAGATCCGGTAGAACCATATGACAAGGAATGGTAGCCGAGGTTATATAATATGATCTATATAATCTGTGTAATCTATGTAATCTGTAATAGAGTAGATAGAGCACACGTACCTTACAGAGCGAAGGGATTTCTTAGGCATATGGTTGTATATTTAAAGGACCACAGTCCCTACCCAGATAGTTCTCTCTTTATAGTAAATCTTAGAATACAATTAGAGTTAATCTATTGGGCAACTACTCCACCAGTTATTATTACGTTGTTAATTTGTTCTTACCTATATACCTAGCCTAATAATAGGACCCACTGTAGTTCTTGCTATAAGGTTCCGTTATACATTCACTACCAAGGTTATGGTATTAAATAAGATCGAACAACATGCCACCTAAAGCACCAGTTATAACGACATTGACGGCAGCCACGACCTTAGGGTTAGGAGATACTAGTATAAAAGATATAGATTCTTAAGTAGTTATGTAAGGTTAGTTACAGGAAATGGTTAATTACTTATAGGATAATAGTAGGCTATTTAAAGAACGCATTAATGGAATTAGAGTAGTAAAGGTTAAGCTACCTTTAATTAAACGGTTCTTAGGAGAGAAGTTAAAGCTTAAAGGGTTTCTTATATAGATACATTTTAAGGTTATGCAGGAAGGAGCGAAGTTAGCAACACCTATAGACCAGGTAGTGTACGCAGGACTATTCTTATTAGGAAGAGCTTTAGAGTGGTTTAAGTCTTACCTTATAGAGATATAAGCAAATAGTGCGACGACTACTAACCTGGACATACGGTATATATTTGCAAGTTGGAACGGATTTGTAGAACGGTTAATATAAATATTTAGAGACCCTAAAGTAACCATAACAGCGGAACGAAAACTTTAGAACTTAGTACAATGTACTTTAGTAATTAAGTATACAACACAGTTTTAAATACTAGCTATATAGGTTGAGTGGAATAATAGGGCGCTTATAGCACAGTATAAGTAAGGACTTAAGGCTAAAGTCTAGGACGCAATTATTCTAATAGAAGATACGGATACTCTAAGAGAGTTAATAGACCAGTTAATAAAGATTAATAATAGGATCTATTAAAGGGAATAAGCTAAGAAAGGGTAAGATAGAGTTCCATAGTTATATAAGGCGCAGAGTACGCAATAATAGATATAGAGTTAAAAACTATAGAATGGCGCAGAGCTAATGGACCTAAGCGGTACTAAAGAAACCTAAAGGTGGGGAGAGAAACTATAGAAATCTAGAGGTTAAGGATCTAGTAATTAAAGGACCTAAAAGTAGAGGCTAAACTAGGGATCTTAGCAGCAGAAGACGTTTAGGCGGACTTTATAGCAAGAAAAATGGTTTAAAGATAGAGCTTATATAAATTACGGAAAACAAGGTTATTTTACTAGAGACTGCAGAGGTGGTTAAAGTAATTATATAGTAAAGGGAACCAGGCTAGCAGACGGCACGTATATATAAAGGGACAATAGTATACTGCGAGGAACAAAAGAATATTTAATTAATAGTTTCGCATTTTGTTATAACAACGCATGCCAAATTCATAAGGACGCTAAGTATAGCGTAAGCTATTGGCTATAGGAGCTATTGTTATCTAAGTTTAGAGGAACCAACAAACCAGCTTATAGATTGGACATTAAAGACAATAAGTTTAACATAGGCGAAGCATTTACCAATAATAAGGCAATAAAGGCAGCTTACTAGGAGTATGCAAACCTCGAAGAAGTTAAAATAGAAGTAGAGACTAAGACTATTACTAAACAAGGTTTAGTAACAAATGTTATAATACCATTAGATATAATTTCCATCGCTTTATAAGATAATAGGAGTAACGTTTAGAAGAAACTAAGTAAGTAGATAACTACTAGTGCTAGCTTATTACTCAATAAAGGTAAAAGGCCATAGGCTTAAGATTCTTAAGAAGAGATAAAAGAAGCTTAAAATTTTTAAGACGAGATAAGACACACCTAAGGACCTATAACGGATAAAAACTAATAGGAAAGGGTAGCTACTTAGTTTACAGATAAACGAATAAGTATAGAACGCAAGTTTAAGAACTACGAGTTTAGGAAACAAATAAGAATATTAGCAATCCTAGGTAAACGTAGTGTTTAGCCTAAAGATTAAACAGTTAATACTATGATTAAAAAGTAAGATAACTATAAAGATCTAGCTGCAAGACGCAGAAAATAAGAAACTATAGATAAGTTTAGAATAAGAATTATTATATAGCAAGAGCAAAAGCTAGATAAGAGGTTAGCAATACTAGGTTATATAAGGGACAGAGCACCTATATAAAGAGTTACTAATAGGCTAAGTGCAGGGACACCTAGGGTAAAATAGTTAGATAAATTAGAATAAGAAGAGGATCTAGATATTCTAACTAGATTTAAAGAAAGATATACTAAAGGATGTTATAATACAGCGATAACAAGGTACTTTCTTATAGATAGACCATACACACTAAACCAGTTATATGGAAAGTGGTATAGGTAACAATATAATAATAAATAGGAAGACTTTTATATATAGCTAAACAAAAAAGTTATCTAAAACTAACCCATTACGGAGAAACGCATAAGTTATATTAAAGGGGTATTAATTATAATATTAAGGAACTTAGAAGAAGGATCTAGGGACTAGAGAAGTAAATAATAAATTTTAGTACCTATAATAGAGATACCAGTAGTCAGGTTAACTAGGTATAGGTTTAAACTTAAGAATAAAGATAAATTAAGAGTTAACCCAAGTCACCTAGCGTATTATATACTATTATGGATAGCTTGTATGGATAATACCTGCAATATATATAGAGTACTAAAAGATAAGAACTGGAAGTACCTAATAAGGATATATTAGGCACCTAAGGAAAGGCGGTTTAGGAACGCTAAGTATATATATAAATAGCACCCAGTAGAAGTATAAGGTTAAGGAGACTTAATACTTTAACTAGGAAGATTCCTTACGGAAGAATACCTAGATGGATAATAGTGGTGGAAGTGTCTAGAAAACACTTATCTATAGTATATAAAGAAAAAGAAATTAACTAAGTATTGGCTAAGAGTAGACTAAGTATAAATAGGATCTAGCAGCCAACAGTTAGGAAAAGGGGAGGCGTATAGGATTAGAGGGAACTAGTATTAGAGCTTTAGACCCTTAAAGGAATTTAAGGATAACACCTAAACTTATAAGTTAAGTGGCAAGATCAGCAGTTTAAAGCGTTAATAGATAGTAGAGTAATAAGGAACCACGTATTACTAAAAGCAGTAGAAAGAATAGGGTTACTATATAGATAGAAAGAACACCTATATCCACTTATAACAATTTTAGGAGATTAGATAGCCTATAAAGAAGGCATTATTAATCTTAAAATAGGACCTATTTAGTTAACTATTAAAGGAAGATAGGTTAGAATGTCTTTTAATATCCTACCATTAGAACAGGACAAGGCGATACTAGGAATGCTTTAGTTATAGGAGTATAATCTAAAGATTAATTAGGTTATAGGTTAGGTTAATATTAAGAATACTTAATAATATAAGATGCAATAGTAAACCAAGTTAGTATAGTACTAAGTCAGAGCGATATATAAAGAGACTAAGTAAGGCTTAAGTTATATACCAAAGAGATACCACAAGTATAGAAAAAAGTTATGGTTACTAGAAAGTAAAAAGCTGTTAAAATATACAGTATAGGACTATAAAATAGAATTAGAAGAGGGAATAAGTCTAAAGTTCTTTCTAATCTATAAGCTTACTAAAATAGAGTTAGTAGCGCTTAAGGAGTTTATCCAGGAGAACTTACGCAAGGGATATATCAGACTATTATAGTTATTAGTAGGATATCCAGTATTGTTTATCCTAAAGAAAAATGGAAAACTTAGGATATGTATAGACTATAGACAGTTAAATAGCATTACTAGGAAGGACAGGTATCCTTTACCCTTAATTAGCGAAATCTAAGATAGGATAGGCAATGTAAAGATCTTTATAAAAGTAGATCTGAGATGGGCGTACTATTAGATTAGGATTAAGGAAGGCGACGAATAAAAGGCAGCCTTTAGGTTAAAGGAAGGACTATATAAACCATTAGTTATATAATTTAGGCTTATAAATATACTAGCAACGTTCTAGAAGCGAATTAATAGTGTATTAGGAGAATACCTAGATAAGTTTATTATAGTATATCTTAACAACATTATTATTTACTTAGAGAATAAGGGAGAACATAGAGAACACGTTAAATGGGTCTTAAGGAGACTATAGGAAGAACAGATACTAGTAGTAATTAAGAAATGCAAGTTCTTTATAAAGAAAACCAATTTTGTAGGATTTATTATCAAACTAAAAAAGATTAGCATGGACCTAAAGAAAGTTAAAGCTATAGTAAGTTAGTAAAAACCAGAGAATGTTATGTAGTTAAGGTCGTTTCTAGGGTTTTGCAACTACTATAGGAGGTTTATAGCATAGTAGTTAAAAAGTATTAAGCCATTTACAAGGCTAACAAAGAAAGAGGAACTATAGATTTAGGGAAGTAAGTAAAAGAAGCTATTCTAGGAACTTAAAGAGTTGTTTACCTAAGAGCTAGTCCTTAAGATCTATTAACTAAAGTTAGAAACAGTTGTTGAGATAGACGTATTAGACTTTACACTAGGAGTATACTTACTATAGAAGTATTAGGACGCATGGCATCCAGTAGCGTATTATAGTTAGAAGATAACACCACTAGAGTTAAACTACGACATCTATAACAAGGAGTTGTTAGGTATAGTTATAGCACTTAAAGAATAGAGAGTATTCTTGCAAGGCATAGAGAAACTATTTATAGTTAAGATAGACTATAAAAACCTTATAGGATTCCTAATAATAAAGGAACTTAACCAAAGATAGGTTAGATAGGCGGAAATGCTTATAGAATACTATTTTAAGATTTAGTATACTAAGGGTATAGATAATACACAAGCAGATGCTCTAAGTAGGAAAGCTAAACTATAAAGTAATAAAAAGCCATTAGAAGCTTTATTGCAAAAAAATTAAGACGGATTAATTAGGTATAATTACCCAAAAATTGTAGTAACTAAGGAAAGTTAGATCCATAAATTACTAAAGAGTAATTAGACACAAAAGATCTAAGAAGTATAGGTAGAGGATCCAGACTTAGAGCAATACGAAAATAGAGAAACAACGTATATGCCTAAGTCTATTATAGAAGAGTTTATTAAGGAATTCCATAAGGGAATGATATAAGGATATAACAGGTCTATAGGACTAGTATTAAGACTTTAAGAGGAGTATATTATTTAAGAAATCTGGGGATTAGCAAGATAAGTTATAAAAAAATATCTAAATTACTAAAGAAATAAACTAATAAGGCATAAGCTATATAGAGGGCTATAACCTATTAAGACACCAGAAAGACTATAGGAGGTTATATTATAGGACTTTATTATTAAGTTACCAAAGTTAAAAGATCCTATTATAGGATAAGATTACAACGCAATCTTAGTAATAGTAAATAAGCTTATAAAGTAGGAATACTTTATAGCATATACTAAAGAGATATTAGCAGAAGAAGTCGCTAGAATCTATATAAAAGAAGTATTTATAAGACACAGAGCACTAGATAAAATTATATTGGATAGAGATCTAAGATTTATAGCAGCGTTTTAGAAAGTGTTTCTAGTAGAATAAGGAGTTCGCGTAGTAACCTCTATAGCGTATTATCCGCAGACAGACGGATAAACGGAAAGAAGGAATAGGGATATTACTATTTAAGGCGAACTATGGGTATAAACTAAGAATATTGTTATCGCCACATTAAGCAAAGAAAATGAGTAGCATAGCTAAATAAAGAATGGAGATGTTAATAAATCTTTATATAGACCTTACGGAAACAGCCAAGCTAGTACAGCAAAGGATAAAAAAGTACTACAATATTAAGAGATCTAAGGGACCAGATCTAAAGGAGGGAGATAAAGTGTGGCTACTATATAAAAATTTCAAGAGTTGACGACTAAGTAAGAAGTTGGACTATATTAAACTAAAACCTTTTAAAGTTAAATAAAGAATTTTATTAGTTATATATAAGTTAAACCTACTAGCTAAAATAAAGATCTACCCTATATAATATATTGCGATGCTAGAACCAGTATATAGGAATATTAAGCCACCAGTTTACAAGGCAGACATATATAGAGGACAGGAAGAAGACAAATAGCAAGTTTTAAAGATTATTAGTTATAAGGATATAGATAATAAAACATAATATAAAGTAAAGTGGATAGGCTATAGTAAGACTACTTAGAAACCACTAAGCAACCTAGAGAACGCTATAGGAAAGGTATAGAAGTATTAAAAGAGAGCAGGTTAGGCAGTATTAATAAGAAAAAATCGCCAAAAAATAAGTTACCTAAGGGGGACCTAAGAGGAGCAATTGCCAAGCTACTTAGAGTTATTTCCCTTATAGGAAGAAAGCTAGTCCTTTTATTACCTAGCTTAGATAGACCCTATTAAACTAGTTTCTACTCCTTAGAACAAACCTTCTTATATATACGTTTAAGACATTAAAGATAAGTATAAGCCAGATGTTAAGCTTTAAGGATATATACGGATTCTTCTAAGACACGTTAAACCTCAAGCAGTATAAAGGCTAGTTCACTATCAAGTTTCTTAGTAGTAGATTAAATATAAGACCCTATAATAAGTTACTTAGGGAACCTAAAGACTGTTAAGAGTCATAGGACGCGCATACTTAGCGTTAGAGATAGAGCGGACGTTATAAGACAATTAAATATTTACTTTAGTGCACTCTAAATAAGAGGATAGTTGTTAAGATAAAGGGCTTGCTAGCACAATGCAAACTAACCCCTCTTTTACATAGCAAGAATATAAAGACGGCATTATCTCACCTAGAGACAAGATTATAGTAATAGTGCGAGACTAGCGAGCTGTAGAAGAAGAAGAAGAAGCTTTAGGTATAATAAGTAAGGATATTAACTAGATTAATTAAACGGACATTATACCTCTAGTAGATAACTTGGAGATATTAGGAATCTTTAAGAACGAAGATAAAGAGGAGGGAGATAGTATTACGGACAGCTTAAGTATAATATTATAACTACTTGGAGAAGAGTTGGAGGAAGCTAGTTAGTTAATATAGGTATAGTCTAGGATAGATCCGGTGGAACTATGTAATAAGGAATAGTAGCTAAGGTTATATAATATAATTTATATAATCTGTGGAATCTGTGGAATCTATAATAGAGTAGACAGAGTATATATACCTTATAGAGCGCAGGGATTTCTTAGGCGTATAGTTGTGTATTTAAAGGACCATAGTCCCTACCTAGATAGTTCTCTCTTTATAGTAAATCTTAGAATACAATTAGAGTTAATCTGTTAGGCAACTACTCTACCAGTTATTATTATGTTGTTGATTTGTTCTTACCTACATACCTAGCCTAATAACAGGACCCACTGTAGTTCTTGTTATAAGGTTCCGTTACAATTTAGGAGATTTATGTAGTCTATATATTGCTTTTTTTAGACGGAGAGAGAATCTAGGTGGTAGGTCTATACCCTTAGGGGGAATAAGGTAGACCTTATCGTTAACTAAGGCATTAATAAGGCGTTTATAGTGTTAATCTATATAACATCTAGGTCGAAGCCAGCGATTAAAGCGCAAAGTAGACGGAAGGTTTGATAGGCTGCTGTTATAGCTTTAACCTCCTCTTATAAGACTGCTTAGAGGTCTCCACAGATGACTAAACGAGCTTTAAATCTTATAATAAAGCCATCCAAATCTTCCTTGTACGTAAAGACCTATATAGTAGGAAGTTAATAAACCTTCTTAACTAGTCGTACCTTATCCCAGGTATGTTTTCCCATTAAGGCCTTTATCTTAGTGTAAGCAGCTGCTTTAAACTCCATAGCGTACTTATAATTAAGCATCTCTTTCCAAGACCTTAGTGGTAGTGGAAAGTTATCTTAATATCCATACGTCTTTATAGTAGTAGTGTAAAAAGCGTAAGCTAATAGTATTATATCTAGATTAATAAGCTTATTATTACTATTATTAATTTAAACTATAAAGGCTCGTTATTATAAATCCTAATTTGGCATATCTTTCTTCTTTACCATAGGCCGCTTTTTACGGCTAGAATGTCTTTTATACCCTAATAATAAGCCTGCTGTCATCTAAGGTTCGGAATAAGGTATAGGGTCTATAAATGGTGGTTTAGTAACTTTAGAAGATAACTAAGTAGTAGATAGTATCTATGGCATAGATGCTACTATAGATAGTAATTACTAAGGCGCCGAAGATGCTAATAGTATAGACGGTTCTAGAGTTAGCTCTAGGGTAGGTAGCTAATAGAGTTCTTCTATTAAGATCTAAATGCTTTTTAATATAGGAGTAACATTAATATTTGCTAAATACGGCAGTCTTATATCTAGTTCTTTATTAAAGTTCTCTATCTAGTCCTTGCTACCATTTTAAAGATTATCTAGTAGGTCCTAGACTTGCTAAAAACGGTCCTTTTAAGCCTATGAGATAATAAGGTGTTCTAGTATTTTAGGAGATTAATATCTCTTTAACTTATTAATTTGTATATTATAAGATCGGATAATATAGTTAGTGGTTAGTATCTGTTTAATTAAGGTTGTGTCCTTGTAGTTATGTGACCGCAAATTGCCATCACGTGACGGCAATCTAGGGCAATTTGCGGCAACTTGCCTATGAACGCGAGTTAAAAGGGGTTGATTACGTGAGCTAAGCGAGCTCAAGAAATCTACTAAATTCCACCTATAGAATAGGAGAATTAAGAAGCATTAATTAAAATTAGTTACCACCCATACTATTGCAATAGCATTACGTATTACCGGAAGTGATACTGACACTAATTAGTGATTATAGATTAGGAGACGTATTATCTACGAAGAAAGACAAGCTTGATTAGTCCCTGCTAAAGGCCTCTACTAATCTCGCCTGCTAAGGAGCATTAGTTGATGTGTATTTGAAAAGTTAACCCCTATCTAATAGGCCCTTGATTTTTTATATACGGCACTTAGGTGTTTAAAGAACTAACCCCTTTTAATAGGCCCTTAGTTTGCGTCTATTACGCATTTTATACTACCCAGATCACGTTAAGGAGCACTAGTTAATGTGTATTTAAAAAGTTAACCCCTATCTAATAGGCCCTTGATTTTTTATATACGGCACTTAGGTGTTTAAAGAACTAACCCCTTTTAATAGGCCCTTAGTTTGCGTTTATTACGCATTTTATACTACCCAGATCACGTTAAGGAGCACTAGTTAATGTGTACTTAAAAAGTTAACCCCTATCTAATAGGCCCTTGATTTTTTATATATAGCCTTTAGGTACTTAAAGAACCAACCCCTATCTAATAGGCCCTTGGTTTGCGTCCATCACGCATTTTAAACGCGTTAGGTACTTAAGGAACTAACCCTTTTAATAGGCCCTTGGTTTGCGTCTATTACGCATTTTTTATTTAGAACCTAAAATCGAACTTGACAGGAGTTACGAGACAAGAATCGACATGTTAGATATTAGGGCATAAGTTGACGTAGGACAGGAGAAATGGCCTAAAGGTATTAACTTATAGTCCGACGAAACCACTATAAAGGATATTAATAAATTTGTGAAGTTTAAAATCCTAGAATACAAAGCGTACGACCTTAAGGATAATAAACTATAGGAGGTCTATAAGGAAGATTTCCAAAACTTTATGATATAAATCTTTAAGGATTGTAACTAAATTGGTATTTGAAAGCTCCGAACATTCCTATGGACTAATAGCGTATGGATAAGGAAGTATAGGAATGCTATAGTCCCTAAATCGCTATTTAATACCTTATAAGAAGAAGACCTTATAGAATAGACTAAGCCTAAGATTAAGGAGTATATGGTAACTAGAGGAAAGTTTACCTTAGAATGAATTGACTACCTCCTTAAGAATAACTTTGCCAGTACTAGTACTATTAAAACCCTAATCTTAATCTTACTAGCCACGAATCCTACCCTACTTATAATACTACCTACTATACCCTAACCTACCCCTATACTACCCCTATAATAGGAACCTAATTATATTGACTTAACCCTATAACCAGAACTACCTAGGGGATAGAGTTAAAACTAGAGTTTTGGTAAGGAGTTAATAAACCTCACAAAGATGTATATGGAAGACAATAAGTATAGCGGAGAAGATAATAACTTTGACTTTAAACTTACCATCTTTTATAACCTCTGTAGTAGAGCCGATGTACCCTAAGAAGCTAAGGTTAAAGCCTACTTTATAATGCTACGCGGTCTAGCACTTGACCACTACTATACTAACCTTAAAAACATTACCCTAACCCTTTCGTTTAACTAAATCTGCGACGCTATATGTAATTACTTTAAGGGACCTAAATACAGACGCGGTATATTAGGATAATGGAACTTGATAACTCTAAAGTCCATAATAGGCAAGAGTGAGAATGCTGGAAAATTAACCTTAGACTACCTATAGTTACTTATTAAAGAACTAAGACACCTTTAGTATGGTCTTGACCTAGATTTATGTATAGATAAGTTCCTTTATAATAAGCTTATTAACGCCTGCTAGGAGTTACTAGTGTGTTAATATGCCTGCTTTAAACCTTATAATAGCTTGACTGGCCTAATTAATAACTTATGATTCTCTATTATAATATTTAAAAAGTTAAATAGTGAGAACCCCTAAGCCTTCTTTACTAACTGCTACTACTATAGACAATACCCTCGATTACCTTATAGAATATAATTATCCTTATCTGGCCGATATGCATTACCAAAGAAGCGCTGCTTTGTCTGTAATAAAGAAGGTTGTTAGTTATCCAAACACTCTAGAGAAGAACGTGACGAATTAAAGAAGAAGTTTAAGGATAGATTTAACCGCTGCTTTGATAGATATGCCTAATAGTATATTACTAAGTATAAAGGAACAGATAACGATGGTAATAAACTTAACTTAGAATCTATTGACGAGGCAATAGAAGCTCTTATAATTAATATTAAGTTACTAACAGCATCTCTAACCTAAGAACAGACTGAACTGTTCTTTACCTCTTTTGGAATGATACAGCACGAAGAAGCCATTAATACTATAACTGACTTAGCAGACTAATCCTTTACCTATATAATTACCGGCACCAATTTAATTGCTTACTATAATGACCTAGACCTATTTGCCTATGTTGCTACCAGCTGGTATACATCTAACGAGTTCTATGGAGTAATGATTAATACTAGAGCTTTAAAGAGATTAATAGTAGGTTATGGATAATACCTCGCATATAGAAAGACCTATAATACCGTTATCAATACCTTAAAGGCTGGCGCTATTAACGTCCAGTTTAGTATCAGTTCTACCTCTTTTATTGGCTCTGTCACAGTTAATATACTAGTTAGCAATGTTAAGTTTTATATTATAAAGGCTGATATACCCTTCCTACTATGCCTCGCAGATATGGACATACTAAAGGTCTATTATAATAACCTTAAGAACGTTCTAGTTACCCCAACAAAATCGGTACCAGTGGTTCGCAGATTTGGTCACCCCTTCCTACTATAGGAAGAGTTACTGCAGTCATTTATAACCTACTCGTTTAATTAAAACCCTTGCTACTTAACTACTACTGAACTCCGCCAACTCTACCGTTGCTTTAGACATCCATTGGCAGATAAGCTATATAAGGTACTAGAACGCTCTGGCCATAATAATATTAATAAGTAGGCTATTAACTACCTTACTAAGTATTGTTCCCACTGCTAGAAACACGGCAAGTCTCCTAGACGGTTTAAATTTATACTATAAGAAGACTAAGATTCCAATTTTAACTATTCCATTTTTGTTAATATTATGTATATTAACGGGAGTCCTATTTTCTACGTAATTAATAAAGCTACTAGATTTCAAGCTGTGAGATAGCTACGTAATATCTCCGCAAAATATACCTAGGACATTCTATGACTATATTAGATTAACACCTATATTGGACCACCTAACTACATTACCTATAACGCTAGGAAGAACTTCGCAAGTAAGGAGTTTTGATAGCACGCTATAGCAATAGCTATATTAACCAAGAGCGTCCTAGTGGAAGCTTACTGGTCTATTGGAATGGTAGAAAGAGCTTATCTAATACTATGCTAAGTATACCAGATAATTACGGAGGAGCTATAGGACTTAGGAATAACCAAAGAACTGGCCTTATAAATAGTGGTAAAGGCCGCTAATGACACAGCTGGCCTAGATGGCTTAGTCCCAATACTTCTTATCTTTAGTGCCTACCCTTATATAAGCGAACTCGACCTACTAGCACCCTCTATTACATAGCGAGCGGCAGCTATAAAGAAGGCAATAGAGGAGATTGTAAGGATTAGGGCAAAGAAGCAAGTTAACAATGCACTAAACTAACAAAATGGTCTATCTGTTACTATAATCCACAACCTCCCCCTTAACTTAGACGTGCTTGTATAGCGTAAAGGTAATACTGGATAAAGCGGTAGATAGACTAGCCCATTTAAGTTGCTTAGAATTGATGGAGAAATATATAAGGTATAACTCCCTAGTGGACCTACTAACTTTAGGACTATAATAGTGAAGCTATACCTATAACCTGAACTAGAAGAACCTAATAAGGAACTAGAGGAGGAGCTATTTAAAGAACTAACTAAAGAACTAACTAAGGAACTGACTAAGAAACTAACTAAGGAACCAACTAAGGAATTAACTAAGGAACTAATAACTACTGCACCCCTCTAAAGATTAAAACGGATATAATAATCGCTGATAAAGTCCTAGCAAAATATTACGGACGTATTAATATTTATTAATAATAGCCCAATGAAACCTAATACTATAACCCTTAAGTGCACATTACCATCATTTACAGAGTCTTGACGCAAGGAGATAAATAGTTTACTTAAGAAAGGTGTCTTTGAGTTTATTAATATAGTAAACATCCTAATATTACAGACGCTTTAAGTACAATGTTATGACTACTTGGGGAAGAGTTGCAGAAAGCTAGTTGGTTGATATAGGCACGGACCAGGATAGATCCGGTGGAACCATATAATAAGGAATGGTAAGCGAGTCACATAATGTTATACGCAGTATACGGAGTATACGCAGTGTACGTCTATATATAATACGTATAACACGTACCTTATGTACAAAAGAGGATTTCTTAGGAGTATGGTTGTGTATTTAAAGAACCTTAGTTTCTACTATAGATAGTTCTCTCCTTATAGTAAATCTTAGAATATAATTAGAGTTAATCTATTAGGCAACTACTCCACCAGTTATTATTATATTGTTGTTTTATTCTTACCTATATACCCAGCCTAATAATAGGACCCACCGTAGTTCCTACTATAAGGTTCTGTTATATATTTACTACTAAGGTTATGGTATTAAACAAGATTAAATAATATGCTACCTAGAGCACTAGTTATAACGGCATTAACGGCAGCCACAACCTTAGGGCTAGGTGATACCAGTATAGACAATAGGGATTCTTAAGTGGTTACACAAGGTCAGTTATAGGAAATGGTTAATTACTTATAAGATAATAATAGGATACTTAAAGAACGCATTAATGGAATTAGAGTAGTAAAAATTAAGCTACCTTTAATTAAACAATTTTTAGGGGAGAAGTTAAAGCTTAAAGGATTTCTTATATAGATGCACTTTAAGGTAGTACAGAAAGGAGCGAAGTTAGCAATATTATTAGATTAAGTAGCCTATGCAGGATTGTTCCTAATAGGGAGGGCACTTAAGTGGTTTAAACCATATCTTACAGAAATACAGGCTAATGGCATAACAACTACTAATTAAGATGTATAGTATATATTTACTAGTTAGAACGGGTTTATAGAATAACTAATATAGATATTTAGAGACCTAAAGGCTATAACTACAGCAGAACAAAAGCTTCAGAACTTAGTATAATACACTTTAGCAATTAAGTATATAACACAGTTCTAAACACTAGCCATATAGGTTAAGTGGAATAATAGGGCGCTTATAGCACAGTATAAATAGGGACTTAAAGCTAAAGTCTAGGACGCAATTATCCTAATAGAAGATGCGGATACTTTAAGAGAGTTAATAAATTAGTTAATAAAGATTAATAATAGAATCTATTAAAGGGAACAAGCTAAGAGAGGGCAAGACAGAGTTCTATAGTTATATAAGGCGTAGAGTACGTAATAATAGATATAGAGTTAAAAACTATAGAATAGTGCAGAGCTAATGGACCTAAGTGGTACCAAAGAAACCTAAAGGTAGGAAAAGAAACTATAGAAACCTAAAGGTTAAGAATTAAGTAATTAAAGGACCTAGGAGTAGAGGCTAAACTAGGGATCTTAGTAGCAGAAGATATTTAGGCGGACTCCATAGTAAGAAAAGTAGTTTAAAGATGGAGCTTATATAAATTGCGGAAAATAGGGTTATTTTGCTAGAGACTATAGAGGTGGTTAGAGTAACTATATAGTAAAGGGAACTAGGCCAGTAGATAGCATATATATATAGAGGGACAATGGTACACTACAAGGAACAAAAGAGTGTTTAATTAACAGTTTTGTGTATTATTATAACAATATATACCAAATTTATAAGGACGCTAAGTATGGCGCAAGCTATTGGCTATAGGAGCTATTATTATCTAAGTTTAAAGGAACCAATAAACCAGCTTATAGATTAGATATTAAAGACAATAAATTTAATATAGGTAAAGTATTTACCAATAAGGGCAGCTTACTAGGAGTATATAGACCTTAGAGAAGTTAAAACAAAAGTAGAGACTAAGACTATTACGGAATAAGGTTTAGTAACAGGTATTGCAACACCATTAAATACAATTTCCATCGCTTTATAAAATGATAGGAGTAATATTTAGAAGAAACTAAATAAGTAGATAACTACTAGTGCTAGCTCATTACTTAATAAAGGTAAAAGGCTATAGGCTTAAGATTCTTAAGAAGAGATAAAAAAAGCTTAAGATTTTTAAAGTAAGATAAGATATACCTAAGGACCCACAACGGACAAAAACTAATAGGAAAGGGCAGTAACTTAGTTTAGTAATAAACAAATAAGTATAGGACGCAAGTTTAAGAACTATAAGTTTAGGAAATAAATAAAAACGTTAGTAATCCTAGGTAAATATAGTATTTAGCCTAAAGATTAAACAGTTAATACCAGGATTAAAAAGTAAGACAACTATAAAGATCTAGCTACAAGACGCAGAAAATAAGAAACTATGGATAAGTTTAGAACAAGAATTATTATATAGCAAGAGCAAAAGCTAGGTAAGAGGTTAGCTATACTAGGTTATATAAGGGACAGAGCACCTATACAAAGAGTTATTAATAGGCCAAGTATAGGGACACCTAGGGCAAAGTGGTTAGATAAACTAGAATAAGAAGAGGATCTAGATATCCTAATTAGGTTTAAAAAAAGACATACTAAAGGATATTACAATACAGCAATAATAAGGTACTTTCTAACAGATAAACCATACACACTAAACCAGTTATATAGAAAGTGGTATAGGTAATAACACAGTAATAAATAGGAAGACTTTTATATATAGCTAGATAAAAAAGTTATTCAAGACCAACCTATTACAGAAAAACGCATAAATCACATCAAAGGAGTGTTAATTATAATATTAAGGAACTTAAAAGAAGGATCTAGAAACTAGAGAAGTAAATAATAAATCTTAGTACCTATAGCAGAGATACTAGTAGTTAGGTTAACTAGGTATAGGTTTAAACTTAAAGATAAAAACAAACTAAGAGTTAACCTAAAACATATAGCGTATTATACACTATTATAGATAGCTTGTATGGATAATATATGCAATATATATAAAGCACCTAAAGATAAGAACCGGAAGTACCTAGTAAGGATATATTAAGCACCAAAGGAAAAGCAGTTTAGAAATACTAAGTATATATATAGTTAGCACCTAGTAGAAGTATAAGGTTAAGGGGACTTAACACTTTAACTAAAAAGATTCCTTACAGAAGAATACCTAAATAGATAATAGTAGTAAGAGTACCCAGAGAATACTTATCCATAGTATATAGAGGAAAAGAAATAAACTAAGTATTAGCCAAAGTTAGACTAAGTATAGATAGGATCTAGTAGCCAATAGTTAGGAAAAGGGGAGGTATATAGAACTAAAGGGAACCAGTATTAGAGCCTTAGACCCTTAAAGGAATTTAAGGACAATATTTAAATTTACAAGTTAAATAGTAAGATTAGCAGTTTAAAGCGTTAGTAGATAGTAGAGTAACTAGGAACTATATATTACCAAAGGTAGTAAAAAGGATAGGGTTACTATATAGATAGAAGGAACACCTATATCCACTTATAATAATTTTAGGAGATTAGATAGCCTATAGAGGAGGTATTATCAATCTTAAAATAGGACCTATTTAGTTAACTATTAAAGGGAGACCAGTTAGAATGTCTTTTAATATCCTACCATTAGGATAGGATAAAGCGATACTAGGAATACCTTAGTTATAGAAGTACAATCTAAAGATTAATTAGGTTACAGGTTAGGTTAATATTAAGAATACTTAATAACATAAAGTATAATAGTAAACCAAGTTAGTATAGTACCAAGTCGGAGCGATATATAAAGAGACTAAGCAAGGCTTAAGTTATATACCAAAGAGATACTATAAGTATGGTAAAAAGTTATAGTTACCAAAAAGTAAAAAGCTATTAGAGTATACAGTATAGGACTATAAAATAGAATTAGAATAGGGAATAAGTCTAAAGTTCTTTCTAATTTACAAGCTTACTAAAATAGAGTTAGTAGCGCTTAAGGAGTTTATTTAGAAGAACTTATGCAAGGGATATATTAGACCGTTATAGTTATTAGTAGGATATCTAGTACTATTCATTCTAAAGAAAAATGGAAAACTTAGGATGTGTATAGATTATAAATAGTTAAACAGCATTACTAGAAAGGATAGGTATCCTTTACCCTTAATTAGTAAAATCTAAGATAGGATAGGTAACATAAAGATCTTTATAAAGATAGATCTAAGATGGGCATACCATTAGATTAGGATCAAGGAAGGTAATAAATAAAAGGCAGCCTTTAAGTCAAAGAAAGGACTATATAAACTATTAGTTATACAATTTAGGCTTATAAACACACTAGTAACGTTCTAGAAGCGAATTAATAGTATATTAGGAGAATACCTAGATGAATTTATTATAGTATACCTTAACGACATTATTATCTACTTAGAGAGTAAGGAGGAACATAGAGAACATATTAAATGGGTCTTAAAGAGACTATAAGAAGAACAGATGCTAGTAGCAATTAAAAAATGCAAGTTCTTTACCTAAAAGACCAATTTTGTTAGATTTATTATTAAACTAGGCTAACTTAGCATAGATCTAAAAAAGATTAAGGCTATAGTAAATTAGTAAGAACTAGAGAATATTACGCAGTTAAAATCGTTCCTAGGGTTCTGTAATTACTATAAAAGGTTTATAGCGCAATAGTTAAAGGATATTAAGCTACTTACGCGGTTAACTAAGAAATAAGAACTATAGGCATAGGGAAAGAAGTAACAAGAACTATTTAAGAAAGTTAAAGAGTTATTTACCTAAGAGCCAGTTCTTAAGATCTATTAACTAGGTCTAAAAACGGTTATAGAAATAGATGCATTAGACTTTACACTAGGGGTATACTTTATATAGAAATATTAAGATAGATGGCACCTAGTGGCGTACTATAGTTAAAAGATAACACCACTAGAGTTAAACTATGACATCTATAATAAGGAGTTGTTAGGTATAGTTATAGTACTTAAGGAATAGAGAGTATTCTTATAAGGTATAGAGAAACTATTTATAGTTAAGACGGACTATAAGAACCTTATAGGATTCCTAATAATAAAGGAACTCAACTAAAGATAGGTTAAATAGGCGGAAATGCTTATAGAATACTATTTTGAAATTTAGTATACTAAGGGTATAGATAATATATAAGCAGACGCTTTAAGCAGAAAGGCTAAACTATAAAGTAATAAAAAGCTATTAGGAGCTTTATTGCGAAAGGATTAAGACAGATTAATTAGGTATAATTATCTAAAGATTATAGCAACTAAAAAAAGTTAGATCTATAAGTTACTAGAAAGTAATTAGATATAGAAGATCTAAGAAATATAAATAGAGGATCTAGACTTAGAGTAATACAAAAATAGAGAAGCAATGTATGTGCCTAAGTCTATTATAGAAGAATTTATTAAGGAATTCTATAAGGGAATAATATAAGAACACAACAAAGCTATAGGCTTAGTGTTAAGACTTTAAGAGGAGTATATTATTTAAGGAATCTGGGGACTAGTAAGATAAGTTATAAAGAAGTATCTAAATTGCTAAAAAAACAAACTAATAAGGTATAAGCCGTATAGAGGGCTATAACCTATTAAGACACCAGGAAGACCATAGGAGGTTATATTATAGGACTTTATTATTAAGTTACTAAAGTTAAGAGATTCTATTACAGGATAAGATTATAACATAATTTTAGTAATAGTGGATAAGCTAATAAAGTGGGGATACTTTATAGTATGCACTAAAGAGATATTAGTAGAAGATGTTGCTAGAATCTATATAAAAAAAGTATTTATAAGACACGGAGCACTAGATAAGATTATATTAGACAGAGATCCAAGATTTATAGCAGTATTTTAGGAAGTGTTTTTAGCAGAATAAGGAGTTTATGTAGTAATATCTACAGTATATTATCCGCAGATGGATGGATAAACGGAAAGACTAAACTAGACACTAGAGCAGTATCTAAGGCATTATATTAACCACGTATAAAACAATTGGGTATTATTATTACCAGTTATACAGTTTATATATAATGCAACACCATAAGAAGGAATGGGGACATTACTATTTAAGGCGAATTATGGATACGAGCTAAGAATATTGTTATTACTATATTAAGTAAAAAAGATAAGTAGCACAGCTAAATAAAGAATGGAGACGTTAATGAATCTTTATGCAAACCTTAAAGAAACAGCTAAACTAGTATAAGAATAAATAAAAAGGTACTATAATGCTAAGAGATCTAAGGGACCAGATCTTAAGGAGGGGGATAAAGTGTGGCTACTATACAAAAATTTTAAGAGTTAATAATTAAGTAAGAAGTTAGACTATATTAGACTAGGACCTTTTAAAATTAAGTAAAGGATTTTATTAGTTATATATAAGTTAAACCTACTAGCTAAAATGAAAATCTACCCTATATAATATATCGCAATGCTAGAGCCAGTATATGGGAATATTAAGCCACCAGTCTATAAGGCAGACATATATAGAGGATAAGAGAAAGATAAATAGCAAGTTTTAAATATTATCAGTTATAAGGATGTAGATAACGAAATATAGTATAAAGTAAAGTAGATAGGCTATAGTAAGACTACTTGGGAACTACTAAGCAACCTAAAAAATACTATAGGAAAGGTATAAGAGTATTAGAAGAAAGCAGGTTAGGTAATATTAATAAAGAAGGATTACTAAAGAATAAGTTACCTAAGGGGGACCTAAGAGGAGTAATTGCTAAGCTACTTAGAGTTATTTCCCTTATAGGAGGAGAGCCAGTCCTTTTATTACCTAGCTTAGACAAACCCTATTAAATAAGTTTCTACTCCTTAGAACGGACCTTCTTACGCACTTTCTTAAGATAAAGAAGACGGGTAGAGGCCAATAGATGGGCTTTAAGGGCATGCTATTAAGTAGCTATAGCCTTTTACTCCGCTTCCTGTGAATAATAAAGCTTATCTAAGGCGCTTAAGAGCTTACCATTAAGCTTTATAGCGGCAGATTAAATATAAGACCCTATAATAAGTTACTTAGGGAACTTAAAGACTGTTAAGAGTTATAGGGCGCGTATATTTAGTATTAAAGATAGAGCAAATATTGCAGGATAATTAAATGTTTGCTTTAGTACACTCTAAATAAGATAAGGGTTGTTAAGATAAGGGACTTGCTATTATAACACACACTAACCCTACTTTTGTATAGTGAGAATATGGAGATGATATTATCTTACCAAGCAATAGTATGGCAGCTATAGTGCGAGCATAATATTGCGCTTGTAAAGAAGAAGAAGCTTTAGGTATAATAAGTAAGGATATTAACTAGAATAATTAAACGGATATTACACCTCTAATAGACAACTTGGAGATGTTAGGAATCTTTAAGGACGAAGATAAAGAGGAGGGAGATAGTATTACAGACGCTTTAAGTATAATATTATAACTACTTAGGGAAGAGTTATAGGAAGCTAGTTAGTTAATATAGGCATAGACTAGGATAGATTTGGTGGAACCATATAATAAGGAATGGTAAGCGAGTTATATAATGTTATATATAGTATATGGAGTATATATAGTGTACGTCTATGTATAATACGTATAACACATACCTTATATATAAGAGAGGATTTCTTAGGAGTATAGTTATGTATTTAAAGGACCTTAGTCTCTACCGTAGATAGTTCTCTTCTTATAATAAATCTTAGAATATAATTAGAGTTAATCTATTAGGCAACTACTCCACCAGTTATTATTATGTTGTTGTTTTGTTCTTACCTACATACCTAGCCTAATAACAGGACCTACCGTAGTTCCTACTATAAGGTTCCGTTACACCTAAAGGGAGTTAGAATCTTTAACTCCCGGTTTATTAATAAGATTAAGAACGCTAGAATAGATAAGGCCTTTAAGAAGTCTAGACTAGTTGTATAAGCCTATAATAACTATGGCAAAGATCTGGTCTTAATATAATTACTAACCATTTAACGTGTCAGCTAGAGAATTATCCTAGCACTTACGGCAACCCTATAAGGAAATAAAAGAAGACCAGCCTCTTTATACCTATGTAACATTTTATAAGCTTATGTATAGTCCAGTACCTACCTAAATAGAGACTTCTTTGTATGCCTACCACCAGAACTTAAACTAAAGAATGGATTAATTCTAAGAGTTATTAAACTACTCTATAGTGTCCTAGAAGCCGGCAACTATTGGTTTAATATATACTACTACTACCACCTTAATAAGCTATGGATAAACTAGTTAATATATAACCCCTGCTTGTTATACACAAATAATAACGGCTTTAGAATTGTAGGACTGTAGACTAATAACACACTATTTTTTACTAATAAAACCTTTGCGGAGGCTAAAGAAGCTAGGCTTTAGGAAGCAAAGTTTCTAGTAAAGGAGAGAGAGAAGCTTACGCTAAATACCCCAATTAAGTTTAATGGAGGCTGTATTAGGCAAGAAAAGGACTTAATAGCCCTTATCTAAGAACGTTAATGCTAGAACCTAAAGTTGGTTACTATAAAGGCTATAGACCTAACCAGCTCCAGAGGGGAAGTCCGCAAGGCAGTTATATTAAAGGACTAGTACGTTGCCTAGAGAGCAAGAGGAGCCTATATTGCTATAGTCTGTTAACTAGAAGCTACCTTTAACCTCTCCTTTATAGCATAAGTTGTTAACCTAAAGGAAGAATATGCGAAGTAGCTTAATAAGCGGCTGTAATGGCAAATTGATAATCCCTCCTAAGGACTTTGCTTTGTATGACTTAATATAAGCACTCTTAAACTGATGATATTTATGGACTCGTCCTTTGCTAATAACTATAACCTCTCTTCTTAGATCGGCTTTGTTATTATACTTATAGATAAGGATAATAGGGCTAATATCCTCTATTAGTTATCTATTAAATGCAAGCGAGTTATACGAAGCGTCTTAGCATCTGAACTATATGGTATAGCCTATGGATTTGATACCGGAGCTGTGATTAAAGTAACCATTGAGAAGATCCTATAACTTAAACAACTACTGCTTACCCTTTATACCGATTTAAAATCTCTATATGACTACCTAGTCAAACTCGGGATAATATAAGAGAAACGACTTATAGTTAACCTAATGTGTTTACAATAATTATACGAGAGAAGAGAAATAGTAGAGATTAAATGGATTAACGGAGGCAGTAACCCTGTAGACGCTATAATAAAATTAAAACCTTGCTAAGCGTTAAAGGACCTAATTAATACAAATATAATTAAGCTATAGGTTACTGAGTAGGTAGAGAGAGGAGAAGATAGAAAGATAGGAATAGAGAGTATAAAGATATTAAGCTAGCAGCTAAGGCGCTAGTACTAAGCGAGCTAATGGCGATTTTCTATGCCGGGTATGGAAAATTGTAATTGGTTACTTCAGCCATTTAGTAGAATTTGGTGGAATTTAATAGGTGGAAAGTAGTGGAATTTGATAGGTGGAAGGTAGTGGAATTTAGTAGGTGGCGTGCTTAAGTATTATTAAAAACTAAATACTCCTAGTGTCTGATTAAGGTTGCGTCCTTGCAGTTATATGACCGCAAATTGCTATTACATAACGGCAATTTAGGGCAATTTGCGGCAACTTGCCTACGAACGCGAGTTAAAAGGGGTTGATTACGTGAGCTAAGTGAGCTTAAGAAATCCACCAAATTCCACCTGTAGAATAGGAGAATTAAGAAGCATCAATCAAAATCAGTTACCACCCATACTATTGTAATAGCATTACGTATCACCGGAAGTAATACCGACAGTATCTATATCCTATAGATATTTAACGCTTCTATACTAATAAGATAACCTATTTGGGCTTATAGCTTAAACTTTACTTTCCTAGGAATGCCGTGTTTAATAAGCATATAGGTTAAAGATCCGGCTATATAAAGCCCTGCTAGCCATAGCTTCTGTTTATATAGTATCTTAAATAGGGTCTTTTAGTTAATGGACTTAATAGGAGTTCAATTAAGTAGGAATACTATAAGGAGTATAAACTTGGGCTATAGATCTATGGGTAACTTTGCTTTAATAATAGTAGTCCTTGCTTATTTAGAAATGGCTCTCCCTAACCTCTCTGCAGGTCTATTTTAAGCTGGGGTATATAGCGTTAATTGCTTAATAACACCTCTATTAAGCTAGATAAGGTTCTTTACCCTAGCGCCTACCCCTTGCTCCTTATCTATATACTAAATACGGATACCTTAAGTATTAAATTTCTTCGCAAATGCTATTATTAATTTAAAGAGTGGGAGTAGTGTCTCTTACTTATAGTTCTTAATAGGAAAAGCATAATGGTACTTTATATAGTTATACCAAAAATAAGTTATATACGTGTCTCTATTAAACCCGTCTTCTTCTATAATAATATTAAAGTAAATACGTTTAAAAGGGTAGGTTCCCTTTACTAATACTTTATAAGATGTTTACTGGTTTATCTTTCTAAGAACACATGGTTTATAAAGTGGTATACCATATAGAGTTCTTCCTCTATCTGTCTTAACTACTTTAACCCTATTTGCCGCAGTTGGTAGATAATCCACTAACTCCATATTATAGTGTAGTAAGCGTTAATGCTATACTCTATTATATACTAAGGTCTTAAAGAATCTGGTAGACGTAGCGCAGGTAGTAAGAGTAGGTAGTAAGCAGGCGATAGCATTAATAAGGTAGAGACCTCCATATTCTATAATATTAGCGAATAGGCTTCCATTATCTTTATAGCGTAGATGGTTTATAGATTGGTTAATAATTACTCTAACCTTATAGAGCTTTGCTGCGGATATTAAATTGGTATAAAAATATAGAGCGTATGCTACGTTCCTTAATGTTTGATACTAAGTTAGGCGTTATTAGCCCACCTTAATTACTAAGTTAATATTACTATATCTATAGATTTCTGCCCTAGAATCTCTAGCTATTGCTATAAATATACTTAGCTTAAAATCACGGAAGTATCTAATATTATTATAGAAGTGGGTGTCTGCTATAGTGTTATACCCCTAGGTGTTAATTAAAGATAGATCCGGATAATCCTACGATAATATTAATAATATTAATAATGTTTTTACAGCCGCCGCTATAGCTTAAGGTCGGTCTAGATCCTTAATCTTTTTAGCAGTAGATAAAGCTAATGGAGACGTCCTTAACCTAGGGCCTTCCCTCTTAATCTGCTTGAGCCTCCTATTATAATACTGCTTATTTATTAGGACCTTAAGCCATTCCTAACACCTCCATAGACATTTATCATTTGGTATAAAGTTCAGACTTTAAAGAGACTAAAATAGTTACTTGTAATTCTTTAACTTATAAAGTAAACTATAAGCAAAGCACTTTGCCTTAGGTAATTAAGAAGGTGTTAGGGTGGTAGATATTATAGGATCTATAGCTAGCTGCCCTAAGAGTGTAGCATGGGCGTTACGTCCCGTATTTGGATACTTATAGAGGAGGTTAAATTTCTTAATTATTATTAATATTTTAAGCTTCTCTAACCTCTTTACTACCTTTTAGATAAAGGCATAATATAGAGCTAGATAGATCTCCTTATAGTCCTAGATAAAGGCTTATATAACGCTGCCTTTTGTTACCTCTATTAACCCTTCCTCTAGCTCTTTACTGTTCTGTATAATAGTAATATAAAGCTAAAGCCATAATTCTAGAGTCTAGCGTTTAGGCCTTTATTTCCGTTTCTTAAAATCGTCTAATACCATTTACTGCAATATAGCTTATAACGGCTTTGCTACCTTTTTCAGCTGCCTTAAAATTAAATATAATGTAGTAAGGTTTTTAAGATATCCTAAGAAGTTGGTGCCTATAGTGGCATGCAATAGTGCTATAAAGGTATAGAGCTTCTCTTCCCATTTTATATAGTCCTGTTATTGGAGCTTGTAGAGCTTAAAGAACATTCTCTATATCTCTAGAGATTGCGGAGTTTGTTGTCCTTATTGACTCGATGACCCAGGTATAGCTGTTCCAGTAGACGCTGGAGTTGCTGCTGAAGTTGCAGGAGCTGCTGCTAGTGCTGTAGAAGCTGCAGGAGCTGTTGCAGGTGCTGTAGGAGCTGCTGCTATCAAAGGTATGGCTGGCTCCGTGTTTTCTTTAATTTCATTCTCCGTCTTATCTAGGTTAACATAGTCCCAGATCTTCGCAAAACTTGCTTCTTGGCAGATAAATTAAAACCATATAGGCCAATCTTTCTGGGTTAGTAAAAGAGGGTTTATAGAGTCCTTAGTTACCATATTAGCTTTTGTTTTAAGGTTGCATAAAAAGACGCGCTTACGCATAAAGCACGCGATATTTTATAACGAACTATGCTTAAAGAGGCTTAGTGGTAGTTGTCTGGCCACTAAGATCTCCCTGGTGCTCAGAAGGTTACCAGGCTCATAACTTTTAGCCAGGCAGGTATTATGACAAATAACTTAAGCTGGCTGGTAGGTAGAGATATAGAATTGTACAAATAATCTGTCTTATTCAAGGTGGCTCTAAGAGCCCTAATATACTTAAGAGAATTGACCCCCTACAGGGGTCCCTAGAGAGTGATGATATAGGTTAAAACTAGACTGACACTATCTGATACGGACGTCGAACAGCACCCGTCGCACCTCTGTAATAAGGCTACCTCCGTGGCCAACATAAGGTATAAGTGCATATTGTATTACGATCACCCGCTTGGCCGAGCACAGTGCTGGGGTGTTGGAGGCCCACCAAGCATGCCTGAATCGCTTCGTTAGGCGCAGAGGACCCACCTCCGGCCGTTAAATCAGATCTTCCGATCCGATCGCCTCGTCTGGTCGTGCTTTCTTAGTGGCCATCCCAATCCTTTTTTAGATGTCCAAAATAGTCAAAATAGGCTGGAAATAGGGGATGTCTCTCAATTAAATATAGAGTCCTCCTAGTAAAAGCATATGCCCCTCCTGTTTTAAATACCTACCACAAAGTGAGACTCCTGGGCTTGATTAGATAACTATATATAGATCTCCGCTCCGATAGCATATCTCATATTTCTCCAGCCCAACCGCCAAGTCGTCACAACCCCTAAGACCTCCCTACACAACTCCCGATACTCACCATCTCAATCCTGATAGTTCCTTCCAATTCTCTACCTCGACCGAACCTCCAACAGCGATGGGACGCAACGCCCTCCTCCCCAAACCCCTCCCCTCCGACGAGGTAGCCGTTGGGCAATTCCTCATCCACCCCCTCCACCCCGAGCGCGACGGCTTCTACAGCGACAAAGCGGCCGCCGACGTCGACGAGCTTAACGACTACTTCATCCAGCTGCGCTACAAAGACTTGTTCTCGGTGGACCAGGAGGGCCGCTTCGCGCAGAGCTACGGCGCCAAGTTCGACCTGGGCAAAATCTACCGGCAGCCCAACCTGCTGACGGTCACCGCAGAGCAGATGATCCAGCGCGTCTCGCGCAGCCCGCGCGAGGCGTTCGAGGCCGTGTGCGCGGACCCCGAGGCCCAGGAGTGGATTGCAGACTTGGCTAGGAAGGGCCAAGAGTTCTTTTTCGTGGCGGGCATAACCGAGTTCAAGAATGCGGTGTTCAAGCGTGCGGCGCTGCAGGATGGCGGGGCGAGTAATCGCCTCCGCGAGGGCCCGATTGAGAAGAATGCGAAGGTGCCCAGGTTCGTGAGGCGCGATAGCAGGTTGGGGCTTGGTACGGATGCACATCTGAGTGGGGTGTTTGGGATGGAGGTTAGGAGGGTGCATGCAAGGATTACGCGCCCTGAGGAGCCGCATGCTATCTCGGATCTGGGCCAGTATTGGATCTACCACGATATTCCGGGCGAGCGTCTGCAGCTGATGATTGGGCTGGACGAGCCACTCAGGCCGGATGAGCTGAGGCTGATGCTGGATCTGAGCGAGGAGGATGTGAAAGGGAATCTGGATGCTATCTCAAACCTCAGCATGCATGCGTTGTCGGCTGCAGCGTCGCCGATGCTGCGGGCCAGCTCGCCGGCTTTGCGTGGGAGGTCGCCGTCGCCGCATCCGGCTATGTTGAGGCTTTGAGTTTATGACATGATGGACTATGATTGAGCAAGAGATAGATCAACCTGGTAATTCCGTAAGCGGGGTGTTAGGGTCGGATTCGGGAAAGATGGCGATTTTGTTAATTCTTTCATATATTCTCAACTTCTCATTATCTATAAAAGCAGCTGTAATTACTGACGCCTCATGGTTCAGGATATCTTTCTTGAAGCTTCTTTCATTTTATATTTCCCTACGTGATAAGGGAACAAAATGTCAGCTTCAAGCTACTCGGAAGAAACCGTATTGACTGAATTTGTCGACTAGCCAAAGAACATTGGGACTATCACCAAGAGTCAGCCAGTGCGGTTAAAGATGGCATTGACCTAAAGAAAGGCAGAGGAGTAAGACTGGTAGACGTGGTATATTTCTAAGCCTATACCACGAATGTTGCAAAAGCAAACCAGCTCTCACGGGCAATCCACTTCATTACTAAAGCTTCTGCGAAGCTTCGTCTTAAAGGTATCCGACAAGATCTCTTTCCAATTTTTTCCAGTAATATGTTCCAAAATCATCAACCGTTTGAGCTAAGGAGAAAATCTATTCTACCAAAGTCTGGAAATCTGTCTGCCTCGCACCTCATCAATGCTCCAACCACAACACACGCTCCTAGGCGAATGGCCACCCATCCAACGACAAAGTCAACAAACTGCCCTCCTCAATTTCCTTGGCTCTAGCCTTCAACTCATCCACATCCCAATTAACCCACACATATTTCCCCTTCAAGAATTTCGCCTCAGGGCTCGAGAGCCAAACCAAGAAGGCGCCCGGCAAATTCTCTGCAGTAATCCATTAGCACTCCATTCAAATGACCACAGAGTCTGAGCACATACCGTTATCCATTGCCGGAATCTCACTCTTGATACTCATGCTGGTCTCCACAATCCCCGGCTGCACATTAACAACATGCAGCGAGGGATTCTCAGCCTGCACATAATCGAAGAACTTCGTCGCCGCCAGCTTCGACGCCGCGTAGCCCGAGAACCCGGCCATGGGCGGGATATGCGCGATCGCGCTGGACAGATTTATCAGCATGGCGCCGGCGGCCGCCTTCGTGCGCAGGAACGCCTGCGTCGCTAGCAGGCTGCCCTTCACGTTGACGTCGAAGCCGCGCCACCACTCCTCGAGCGGCGCGGAGGCGGCGTCCTGCGGGGCCGGGAGGTAACCGGCGTTGTTGACGAAGATGTCGATGGGGCCGAGGGTTGAGTGGAGGGAAGTGAAAGCGGCGTCGATGGCGGCTTTGTCAGCGACGTCGGCGATGAAGGTCGAGACGGTGGTGGAGGGGAACTTGGCTTCGATAGCGCGCTTGGTTGCGAGGAGGGTGCGTTCGGTGCGGCCGAGGAGTCCGATCTTGGATGCACCGGAGGCGGCGAAGTCGCGTGCGATGTGTGCACCTAGGCCGGAGCCACCGCCTGTTATGACGATCGTTTTGCCCTTGGTGGAGAGCTCAGGGCGGATTGGGGAGATGGTGGGGTAGGCTTCTGTGTGCCAGGTTTTGGTTAAGGAGGGGAAAGGTGTGGACATTTTTGTGGTGGTGGGAAGGATTTGGGATTTCGATGGGGATAGTATGGATGAGGGTGGTATATTAGACTGGAGTGTAAAGCTGTTCAATTGTTCAATGCTGCCTTGTTGTTCTGAATGATTGACATAGGAGTACATCAGGAGTTCATTATATACCCTTCCTTCAGACGCATGAACGTTAGTCGGTTAGACGTGGAATGTACTAAAAGAAGAACTAGATGATCAATCAATGTTCAGATTACTCTCAATATCCGGTTAACACCTTTGAAACGAAATGAAGCTTCCAGTTATGGTTCTCCTACCCTTGGCATGTCGTATGCAGGAGTCGTGTTGTTAAGGTAATTCAAAACGACGCGACGACATTCAGACCATTATCATTGGTTCCCTGGCAATCAGACTCAAGCTTATCGAGTGTTTGATACTTGATCCGTGCTGTACGATTGCTGAAAAATCTTGATTTAGAGTCTTTGCTTCCTCTAACCGGGTTGATCATGTCCCTATAGAGTAAGGTGAAGGTTATTAGAAAACTTTGACCGACGGACAAATGGTATCATCACTCCGACTGTGGCTAATCATACATTGCTCCCGCTATATAGCTGCTTAATAATGGAATAATCCCTTGTCACGCGTAATGGAGGCCCTCATGTGATATTTTACATTATAAATCCAGGCCCAAGACGCTAGTCCAAACTTAGCATCAGGTCCCCTGTATTTTGCATAAGTTCAGAACAGTATCGAAAAAGGTTGACTTTGATTGGTTATTCCGATGACTAGCCTCTCACACTTTTGACGTAGCCGATATATGCACTCCGGAGCTTCAGATATGACTCACTGTGTCCAACAGTCAGCTTCAGCCTTTATAGCTGACTGACTGTGTCAATTGGATCGCTCGCTGTCCGCTGACTGCAAGATAACGTACGCTGACTGTCACGCTGTCAGCTATCTGTCCCGATTAGGCAATTAATATAGACTTCGTGGTGTTTCATTGCGGATGTTTGGCAGCATCTCTCTATATATAAATATTAACGTTGTCTATTAAAATTCAACCCTAATTTACCTAATATAGTTTTTAAATATAGCTAAATTCGTCCTGCGCACCCACAGAGGCTTAAAAGGTAGAACGTTTAGTAGTAATATCAGTGGCAAGGAAGGAAAGAAGGTATTTGTGAGGGGACTTTGTAGACAAGGGGCTATAAGGCACGAATGTGGAACAAGATAGATTGGTGAGAGAGACGAATCCTTGAGGAGGTAAGGCCTCTGGGATCGTGGAGACTACTGTGGTATCCGGGCTAAGTTTTGCCCAAACGCTAATCACGCCACTCAAGCCACGTTATTATTAATCTCATATATTAATTACATAAACTACCACTTTGTATAACCCCCTTCCACTACAATTACATCTAGACAGCGTTAATGTATTAAATTAATTAGCTTATTAAGCTAATTAATGGTAATTGCATCCCACGTAGCCTTAATAGCTTTGCGGAGCTTTAAATAAGTCCATTTTTGCTCTCTATATTCGCGTTTAATTTAATCCTTTATCCAATTCCATATCTTTTTAATTAGATTAAGATCTGGGCTAAAAGCTGGCCAGAAAATTGAAATTGTTACGGACGCTTTAAGTACGATGTTACGACTACTTGGAGAAGAGTCGGAGGAAGCTAGTTAGTTGATAAGGGCACGGTCCAGGATGGAACCAGTGGAGCCATGTGACGAGGAATGGTAACCGAGGTCACGTGGTGAGCTCTGTAGGCTCTGTGGGGACTATAAGGGACGTCTCACGTACCTTACGTACCTTACGTACCTCACGTACAAGGAGGGTTTCTTAGGAGTATGGATATATATTTAAAGGACCACAGTCCCTACCTAGATAGTTCTCTTCCTTATAGTAAATCTTAGAATATAATTAGAGTTAATCTATTAGGCAACCACTCTACTAATTATTGTTTGTACTTGTTATATTATTAACTTCCTGTTTACCTATATACCTAGCCTATTAGTAAATCTACTGTAGTATTTCCCACAAGGCTTTATCACATATTTACTACCTAGTTATAGTATTAATAAAGTTAAACAATATGCTACTAAAAGCACTAGTTATAATGCTGTCTACGGCAGTAACTACCTTAGGTACTAGTAGGGATACCAGTATAAGGGACACAGATTTATAGCTTGTTATAGTAGGTTAGTTATAGGAAATAGTTAATTAATTAATAGAATTAGAGCAGCTAAGGTTAAGCTACTCTTAATTAAACAATTCTTAGGGGAGAAGTTAAAACTTAAAGGATTCCTTACGTAAATGCACTTTAAGGTTATATAGGAAGAAGTAAAGTTGGCAACACCTATAGACTAAATGGTGTATACAGGACTATTCTTAACTAAAAGAGCACTTAAGTGGTTTAAATCTTACTTTACTAAAATCTAAACTAATAAAATAATAACTACTAACTAAGAAGTACGGTTTATATTTACTAACTAGAATAGGTTTACAGAAAGACTTATATAAATATTTAGAGACCTAGAAGTAATAACTATAGTAAAGAGAAAGCTTTAAAACCTAGTATAACGCACTTTAGCAATTAAGTATATAATGTAGTTTTAGACACTTATAATATAGGTTAAGTGGAATAATAAGGCGCTTATAGCATAGTATAAATAGGGACTTAAGGCTAAAGTCTAGAATGTGATTATTCTAATAGAAGATATGGAAACCCTAAGGAAGTTAATAGATTAGTTAATTAAGATTAATAATAGGATTTATTAGAGGGAATAAGCTAAGAAGGGGCAAGATAGAGTTCTATAGTTATATAAGGCGTAAAGCACGTAATAATAAACATAGAGTTATAAACTATAAAATAGTAGGCCAGAGCTAATAGACTTAAGTAGTACTAAAAAATCTAAGAAATGGAATAAGAAACTATAGAAACCTAGAGGTTAAGGATTAAGTAATTATAGAACTAAGGAGTAAAGGCTAAACTAGGGATCTTATTAACAGAAGATATTTAGGCGGACTCTATAATAAGAAAATTAGTTTAAGTTAGGAGCTTATATAAATTATAGGAAACAAGGTCACTATACTAAAGACTATAGAGGTAGTTAAAGTAACTATATAGTAAAAGGAACTAAGTAAGGAGAACTAGGACTAGTAATAAAGAGGTTATAAGGCACTAGTAAATATTTAATTAAACATTTTACGTATTATTATAATAACACATACCAAATTTATTAGGACGCTAAGTATAGCGCAAGCTATTAGCTATAGGAGCTAGAGTTAAGAGAACTTAAAGGAACTAAAGAGTTAGATAAAAAACAAAATTAACTTTATAAGCTAGATTAAGATATTATAGTAATATATAGATAAAGATTAGTAATAATAACAATGGAGTTAGAGTACTTATTAATTAATAGTAATAAAGAAAAAAAAGAGGCCAGCTAAGGGTGCTTAAACCTTAGTAATATAATAGAAGTAGGAACTAAAACTACCATAAAATATGGTTTAGTAATGGGTATTATAATACTGTTAAATATGGCATCTATTACTTTATAAGACAGAAGGAGTAATATCTAAAGATAATTAAGTAAGCAGACAACTACTAGTGCTAGTTTACCACTTAATAAAGGCAAAAGGCCATAGGCTTAAAATTCTTAAGACAAGATAAGAGATAGTTAAGATTCTTAAAATAAGATAAGATATATCTAAAAACCCATAACAGATAAAAACTAATAGGAAAGGGCAATAGCTTAGTTTAAAGATAAATGAATAAGTATAGGATAATAATTTCTAGGGAGCTAAGATTTTAAAAAACAAATAAGGTCTATAGTAATTCTAGGTAAACATAGTGTTTAGCCTAAAGGTTAAAAAATTAACACTATAATTAAGAAGTAAGATAACTTTAAAGATCCTTTTAAAAGAAGAAAACTAAAAGAAAGTATAGATAAGTTTAGGCAACAAATTATTATATGGCAAGAATAGAATCTAGATTAGAAATTGGCTACGCTAAGATATATAAGGGACAGAGCACCTATATAAAAAGTTATAAATAGGCTAAGGATAGGAATGCTAAGAGCTAAGTAGTTAGATAAACTAGAATAAGAAGAGGATCTAGGGATTCTAACCAGATTTATAGAAAGACATACTAAAGGTTGCAATAATGCAGCAATAAAGAGATACTTCCTTATAAATAGATTGTATACACTTATAGAGCTTTATTAAAAGTGGTACTAGTAGTAAGGAAATAATAAGTAGGAAGACTTCTATATATAGCTAGATAAAAAAAGTTATACTAAACTAGCTAGTATTAGAAAAACAAATAAGTTATATTAAGGGAGTATTAATTATAATATTAAAAAACCTAGAGGAATAGGCTATAGACTAAAGAGAGATAATATAGGTATTAGTACTAGCAAATAATATAGTAATATTTAGATTAACGCGGGAGAGGTTTAAACTTAAGGATAAAGATAAACTAAGAGTTAACTTAAAGCACCTAGTATATTACATATTAGCTTAGATCGTATATATAGATAATATAGATAATATATATAGGACACCTAAGGACAAGTATTATAAGTATCTAATAAGAATATATTAGATAATAGATAAAAGGCAGTATAGAGACGCGAAGTATATATATAGTTGGCACCTAATAGAAGGTTAAAAGCTAGGAGATTTAATACTTTAACTAGGAAGGTTCCTTATAGAAAAATATCTAGATAGATAATAGTGGTAGGAGTGCCTAAAAAATACTTATCTATAGTATGTTAAAGATAAGAAACAAACTAAATATTAGCTGTAAAAGGACCAAGTACAGTTAAAAATTAATAGTTAATAGTTGGGAAAAGCGGAGGCCTATAGGACTAGAGGGAGCTAGTAGTAGAGCCTTAGACCCTTAAAGGAATTACAGGATAATACCTAAATTTAAGGATTAATTGGTAAAATTAAAAGTTTAAAGCGTTAGTAGATAGTGGAGCAATAAGGAACTATATATTACTAGCAGTAGTTAAAAGGATAGGGTTACTATATAAGCAGAAGGAATATCTATGCCTATTAATAATAATTTTAGGAGATCTGATAGCCTATAGAGGAGGTATTATTAATCTTAAAATAGGACCTATTTAGTTAACTATTAAAGGAAAAAGTGTTAAGATGTTTTTTAATATCCTACTATTAGGAAAGGATAAGGCAATTAGGAATGCCTTAGTTATAGGAATATAATCTAAGGATTAATTAGATTATAGGTTAAGTTAATATTAGGGATACTTAATAATATAAGATGCAATAATAGACTAAGATAGTATAGTACTAAGTTAGAGCAATATATAAGGAGACTAAGTGAGGCTTAAGTTATGTACTAAAGAGATACTATAAGTATAGCAAAAAGTTATGGAGCCTAGAAAGTAAAAAGCCATTAGAATATATAGTATAGGACTATAAGATAAAATTAGAACCAGGAATATATTTAAAGTTTATTTTAATCTATAAGCTTACTAAAACCAAGTTAGTAGCGCTTAAGGGGTTTATCCAGGAGAACTTATAAAAGGGATATATTAAACCGTCATAGTTATTAGCGAGATATTTAGTGTTATTTATCCTAAAGAAAAATAGAAAACTTAGAATGTATATTAACTATAGACAGTTAAATAGCATTACCAAAAAGGATAGATATTCTTTACCCTTAATTAGTGAAATCTAAGATAGGATAGGTAATATGCAAATCTTTATAAAGATAGATCTAAGGTAGACGTATTATTAGATTAGGATTAAGGAGGGAGATAAATAGAAGGCAGCCTTTAGGTTAAAGGAAGGACTATATAAGCCATTAGTTATACAGTTTGGGCTTATAAATATACTAGTAACATTTTAGAAATAAATTAATAGTGTATTAGGAGAACACCTTAATAAGTTTATTATAGTATACCTTAACAACATTATTATCTACTTAATAAGTAAGCAAGAACATGGAGAATATATTAAGTAGGTCTTAAAAAGACTATAAAAAGAAAAAATGCTAGTAGCAATTAAGAAATGCGAGTTCTTTACCAGAAAGATAGATTTTATTAAATTTATTATTAAGTGTCACGGCACTGTCCTGACGCATACTATCTCGTACTGTCTCGTACTGCTTCCTACTATTAGCTAGCCCACCACTAGCGCCTTGGCGGCTGCCCCTACTATTTATATACAATACCCCCCTTTACCTCCTTCTCCTCTTTATACCACAATATAGTTATTCAGCCTATTAGCATTATAGCACTGTGACAGTTTGTGGTATCTCCTCTTACGCCCCATTGCGATCTTTATTCCCCCCAGTCCACTATCTCCGTTTTCCCAGTATAATCGCGACCCAGCGTGACCGACAACACCGTACCACAGTCCTAGATAATCTTAGTATTATTCTAAACAATCTTAGCATTATAGCCAGCCTTATAGATTTTAATTACCCTACCCAGATCCCCTAAAATAGGTAACTAGAATACCCTATTAGTAAACACATATAAAGCGCTCGCCCGCCTCTTTAATACCTCCTATACCAACATTACCTAGGCAATTAGGAGTGGTCTAGAGTACCCTAAGGACCTTAATGTGGCAGGAATATTTCAGCACCTCTCTATATATATAACCTTTTTAACTAGCATTAAGAGCAGTCTCTAAACAGTCTATAATAAAGGCCGGACTATAAAGTCCTAACCTAAAGAAGCTCAGCATAGAATTAACTCCCTTAAGACACTTAAACTATATATAAAGCAATATAAACAGCAAGCTTCGGTATATACTAAGACTATATAAAGTCTAAGCTTTTAGATTACTACACTTACCTAAACCATTACTGATAAGAACACCACTATTAGCTCTCCTCCCCTAGCTAATCCCTATAGAAAAAAGCGTACAGCAAAAGACCTAACCCTATTTAATGGCAAGGGATCGCTAACTAAAAAGTAAGAAAAATTTAAAATATAGGAAATAAAGATCTAAGGCGTTTTCTATAGAAATGCAAAGTGCTTTAAGACCCTAATAGACGAAGTCCTCTATATATCAGACATGCTAATAGATAAGGCTTATAACTATATTAAGCATGGCCTTAATATGCTATATATACACCTAAACAACCTAAGTAAATGGGCCTTCTCTAACCAAGAGTCTATATTTGCGTATATAAAGAAGTATTATAAGACTATGGATATAACCCAAGCAGCTAAAAACAAATTAGACACCTTAAGCTAAGGTAAGCGTAATTACTAGTTCTAAAAAGCAGAGCTTAATAAGTTAATAATTAAAGCAAATAAGACTAAGGAACAAAAGGTAGATCTACTTAAAAAGAATATTTTATCTAAAATAAAGTGTCGGTATACTCGCTTTATTAACGTGCACGAATATCACTTGTAGTGGTATGTATGCAATATTGAAGTTAGTAGTTGTTAATTGTCTAGAAATAGGGGTTTACTCCAAGGTCAGATTGGCTAGTCTCGCTTTATGGTCCTATAACCACATTACATAACTAACATTCCAACACTAGAGCAACTCTAAGAAGAAGGCTAATCTATACTCTAAAGCCAAGTCTGTTTCTAGACTATTTGTGGCATATATATAATAGCTAAAGATTTAATTAATACGCAATAGTTTCCACGCTCCTCTTATAGGTCCGTAATTACATAACCAGTATTATAGCTTATACTAATACCTCTAAACTAAAGCTTGTAGAATGCTGTATTATAGGAACACTAAGCTAAGGAAAAGAAGGAGAAGAATTATTAGGGGTAGTAGGTTAATATGTCGCAAGGGCCGCTAAGGCGCTAGTGGTAAGTAAGCTAATAGCGATTTTCCATCCTAGGGATGGAAAATCCTAATTAGCTAATTAAATTTAGGGTCCATAGAATATAGTAGGTGGCGTACCCTAGCACCATCACAACCTATAAATTACCTTCTATTGCTCCTTACGCTCCACCCAACCTATAGCCTATATATTAACTTAGTTCGTATTAATAAGTTACTATAGGGTAACGCAAGGCTTCCCCTTGGTTATCGCGTCTATAGGGTTAGCTTTACTATTAATCCATTTAACCTCCGTAATCTGCTAACATTTATAGGCTTATTATAGGCATATTATATTAATCATTAATTGCTTCTCTTATATGGTTCCAAGTTATATAAGACAGTTATATAATAACTTAGAATTGGTGCAAAGTATAAGCGGGAGGTTAATCTATAGGACCTTATCTACTATAGACTTAATAGCAACGGCGATATTAAAGCTGTAAGCTATTCTATAGAGTTTAGAAGCTAGAACGCTTCTAGTGACTCTTTTACACTTAATTAAGCTCTAATAGATAATATTAGCCTTTTTAGTTATATTAGCTAGTATAATAATATAGCTAATTTATAAAGAGAGGTTCTTATTATTGGTAAAGGAAGTATCTATAAAGACTAAGAGCTATAGGGTTTTAGCCTCTAATTTAATAAACTTAAGACCTCTATATAAGTTCTGAATCTGCTAACTTAGGCGTTTATTCAGCTCCTTCGCGTCTATCTTTTTAGGATTAGTTACTTAGGCAGTAAAGGATAAGTTAAATAAAGCCTTTGGTTAACAGACTAAGGCAATATAGGCTTCTCTAGCGTGTTAAGCAATATACTAGTCCTTTGGCATAAGTAGGCCGCGCATAATTCCTCTAAAGCTAGTGCTGTCTATTAGTATAGTGTTAACCACACTAAGGTTCTTACACTGGCGCTTTTGCGTTAGCGTAATACTCTTATCTTATGCCAATTAAATAAGTCCTCTATTAAACTTAACTGGTATATTAGTAGTTAGTTGCTCTTACTCCTTAGCCATAAATTCAGCCTTATATAGTTTGCTTTATTTAGCCTTTATAAAGGTATTATCTATAAGGAACAGTATATTATTAGTCTATAAGCTAACAATTCTAAAAGGTTTGTTACTATAAAGTAAGCAAGGGTTATACATAGACTGGTCCATTTGTAGCTAATTAACGTAGTATAAATAGTAGGTCTTAAACCAGTAGTTTTTAGCTTTAGGTACTCTATAAAGTGGCTTTACAACCTTTAGAATGGAGTCCTTATTAATTCCTAATTATTTATTTAGCTTATATGGTAGTTGTATATAGAACTTATAGTTTAGGTTTATAGTAGACTAGATATAGGCTTATAAGATATCTTAGAGATAGAGTTATATCTGCGGTAGTATAGTAGTGATATAGAGAATTAGCCGCTGGCTAACTTATTAAATTGTTAGTAACTAAGTAAGGACTAACTCTTTCTCTAAATTATTATAGGCCTGTATAATAAGTTGTGATTTCTTAAAGGCTTTATCGGTTCCTTTATTCTTAATTTTATTAATAAACCGTAAATTAAAGAGTCTAACCCCCTTTTGCATATTGTATAGCTTAGTAATCTTAAAGACGCCTTTCTTAAGTAGGCCTATAACCTCCTTTTGCCGTAAAGCGCTAAACTGGGTATTACTATCATTCTATAAGTAAATAGTAGTGTTAGCTATATCTACGGTATTATTATCCTGCAAGTAAATAGCGATATTGGCTATGTCTGCAATATTACCTATAAGGGCATCTATGTCTATTATAGCGTCTATAATAGCCGTGTCTGTAACGGCCGTAAGTAATAGGTATTTATGGGGGTGACCTCTGCCTCGCTTTGGCGGTAGCTGTGGTTTAGCTTTAGGTAATAATTAAGGTTTAGCTAGTATAGGTACTGGTTTAGCTAATTTAATAAACTCTTATAGTTTAACTAAGTCTTATAGGTCTAGTAGGTAAGGTTTTACAACCGTAGAGCAGAAGGTTGTAGGCCTATTTGGTAGCTTTATAGTATAGGTCTCACTGTTAACGGCAAGTAGTATATATGGCCTGTCCCAATAACTGCTTTGGCCAGTATTACCTTCTCTCTAAACTAAGATAGGCGAACTAGGTAGGAGGCTGTAAATAGCGTTAGTTTGTTATCTATTTCGTGTATTAAGAGCGTTAGCAATCCGTTGTTTAGCTTATAGCTTTTAAATTTCCACTATTGCTTTCTTAATGGCCGTAGCTCGCTATGCGACTAAAGGTAATAGTGCGTCTGATTTAACCATTTAGGGGTAGGCTCCAAAGACTAGGAGTGTGGGGACTAGGCTTTCTGGGCCAGCTATATTATTAATAGCTTTAAAAGCCATTTATAGGGCCATCTCCTTGCTAATTTTAGGGATTTTAGATGTAATAATTTGGTAGGCTTATTATAGCGGACCATAGTAGCGCTCTACCATTCCAATAGAATTGTGTGATTTAACTAGAACTGACTTTATAGTTACTCCTATGGTAGTAGTATAGTGCTTAAACTCCTTACTGACAAAGTTCTTCCTAGCGTCTATAGTAATTAAGTCTGGTGGTCCTAAATAGCTATTGATTTAGCACATTTATAGAATATCTTAAGTGTGCTTGGTGCTAATATCTTATAGCCATCTGCTAGCTTAAAATTAAGTTGCTTTGTTAACTACATATAGTAGGGGTGAGCCGCTGATATACATAATATTAATAATAATATTGTAGTTAAAATTGATGTCGTCTTGTAAGGTAAAGTGAAATCTACTTAAAGATCTGCTAAACTTCTGGCAATAGTAGCAGAGTCTAGTTGGCTCTTTAATAGCAGATCTATTAGTATTATAGCTGTGGCTAGTCTTATTAAGAAGCTTTTGCAGTCTATTAACTAACAGGTGACTAAATTAATAGTATAGACGTTATAGCTTTACGTTAGTTAAGTAGCAAGGGTTTACGTTAAAGGACTTGACTAGATAAGACTGTAAAGAGAAGCTCTATATAAGAAATAGGTGGCTAAATCGTCTAACTACTGGCACCTTTTTAGTGCAAGTGATGATGACGTCCTTTAGGTTATCATATTTAATATAAAGTCTATCCATATCTGCTAAGCAAAGTAGGAAAGAAGTATCTACTTTAATGATATAGAATTGTATCTTGCCTATAGGGCTGTTGACGTCTATGGTTCTAATAGACGTAGAGGCTCTAATTCTAAATTGGACAGTTACTTGGCCCTTAGTTAATGTGTTAAGACTTATAGACTCGTCTACGGCCTATAGGGCTTAGAATTGGCTGTAGCTAGCTATAGACTTACGTGAAGCACTTGTATTAATTATAATTCCCATAAAGACTGTTAAGGTGTATTGTGACGCTATAGTTGTGGTCGTATTATAGGCAAATAGATTAGTCTCTGTATAAGGTTTTGTGGTAGACTCCGTGGTAAGTTCTAAAGCTATAAGTAGGTGTATATAAGCCTTATTAGCTAGCTCTATGCTTATAGAGGTTGCTTCCTCTATAGTAAGTGTTTTAAAGGTAGTGATATAGGCAGAACTATTATTAGGTTCTCCGGCATTGCTCCTAGAGTTGTCAGCGTCTTATATATAGGCTTTAAAGTCTAAATCTTTATCTTTATCTCTTTTGCAAGCAGCAATATATTGCTTAAAGTGGTTGTTAAAGTTACCCTTATTGCGGCCCTTGATATTAATAAAGCGTCTCCTATAGTTATCTCTGGACTGACTACGCTCCTCTTCTAAGTATTTCTATAAATGGCAGTCCTCCTTCTTGCAGACGTAGTACTTGGCCTTTAGTCTGCTATTGGTTCTATAAGAGCGATTGCTACTATAGTAATTAGTGTTTTAGTCTTGACTCTAGTCGTTTTAATAGTAGCATTAATTTATAAAAAAGGCTTAGTAAGATAGTCTTATTAGGGCCTATAAGGGGTGTTCTTTTTCCCATACAATAATAGAGGATTATAGTTTACTAATTAACTAAGAAAGGTCTTCTAAAGGGTTGGAGACAGCAATATAGCATACTGGCACTCCCTAGTAAGTAGTAACTAACTTATTTATAAGGATGCGGTTTATATATAAGTCTGGGTGTAGTCTATAACATTACTTTAGCAGTTTATCTATAAGTAGTTAGAAGTTCTAATAGATTAACTTATTAGGGTTCTCGTCTATAACTCCTTAAAGGGTTATACTGTTCTACTCCGTAAGGTTCTTATGGTAGTATTCTGGCCCTTTAAAGAACTGTTGTATATGGTTACAGGCTTTAGTAAAAGGTCTTAACTTGAGGTTGCTGTTATAGTAGTGGTCTTAAGTAAGCCCTTTTAGCATGCTAGGGAATGCCACTATATAGCCTTCTGGTGGTAAGCCAGATCTCTTACAGATGTTGTAGAAGATAGTTAACTTAAAGTTAAAGCTGTTGCTAACTCTATCGTACTTTTAGTCGTCTGCGTAGATCTTTGTAATTGTGGCTACCTCCTTACTATATCTAGGTCCTTGCCTAGGTCCTTGCTCCTTACTAGGCACAGTTGGTTTAGGTAGTGTATATATATAGCTGCTGCGGTTGCTGCGGCTGCTACTGGGTAGTAATTGGTGTAGCTTGCTGGGGTATTATAGGGGTAGGTATCTGCGTTCTAGATGGCGTTATAGCTATAGCTATAGGCTGGGCAGGCAGAAGAATAAGTGGGGTAGAAGCACTAGTTGCTGGAGGGAGGGTAGAGGCAGTTACCGTAGGTAATAATTGCTGATTCTGTGTCTGTAGGAGTTAAGTAAGGAGGGTAAGCAGTTAATCTTAGGTAGAGGTAGGTGCAGCTTACTGTTGGGTAGCGGCTGGTGTAGCTTGCTAGGGTATAGATTGCTAGGGCGGAGGTATAAATATAGGTGTTTGCGTACCAGACGGTGTTATAGCTGTAGGCTGAGCTAATTTGGGGGTTTATAAGGCTATAGTAAGCGCGTTTAATTTAGGGTTAAGTTAATCTTGTAAGGTTATTATAATCATTAGCTTTACCTCTGTAAGGGCTATAATAAGCTCCTTATCCGTCCATTTATAAAACTCTTCTTTATTAGCGATATCTGTTAGCACCTTGCCAAGGGAGTATCTCTTATCTTGCTTAACAATATATACTCCTCTCTTAACTAGGTATTTACGGATTCCTATTCTAGTATTGGATCGTACTTATATAAAGAGCTCTAGCGTAAAGTCCTTAAAGTCTTCCTAAAATACTGTCCATAATAAATAGTCTATAAGGTTAGATTGTGTGTATAGGTACATCTTAGTCTCTATATACTCCATTAGATTATTATTTATAGCCGTCTCTAAGTTAATTCTGTTGCTATACTTGGCAATTCTCTCCTTCTAATTAATTTCTATATTGTCGTGTTATAGTTTAAGGTTAAAGTTGGGGTTAGGGTTAAGGATGTTAAGGTAAAGGTGTTAAGGTAAGGGTGTTAAGGTAAGGGTATTAAGGTAAGGGTGTTAAGGTAAGGGTGTTAAGGTAAGGGTGTTAAGGTAAGGGTGTTAAGGTAAGGGTGTTAAGGTAAGGGTGTTAAGGTGAGGGTGTTAAGGTAAGGGTGTTGAGGTAAGGGTGTTAAGGTGAGGATGTCAAGGTAAGGGTATTAAGGTGAGGGTGTTAAGGGTATAGGGGTGTGTACGTGCTCTATAGCCATTAGGCCTATAAAGTGTTCTTAGCAAGATTGCTATTCTCTTAGCAATCTGTTATATTAGCTATAAGGTCCTCGAAATCGGACTCTACACCTATACGTGGTGAGGCCTACGAACCTGCTGGTCTTTGGACTCAGCAGAGCCAACGCAGAGACGTCGCACAGCTACGGGTAGGAGGTCGTGGTGGTGGTCGAAATGTTGTGGGGGGTAGTGAAAAGTTTTTACATGGGATGGTGAGATCTTAAAAACCACTACTGACGGTACCCCCTTTATAGTAGACAACTGCTACACTCCTATTTAACCCTGTGTAATCCTCGCGGATATGAGATGGAATCTAACGTCCCCTGACCCCCAATTGAAAGCATCGACGACCTCATATTGATGAACGAACGATCGCGAACGAACACGAACGAGCAAGTATACGGCCCCTCCTAACCCCCAGGGCGATCGCCCGCGGAGCATGCGGTCACTCGCCGTTAGCAAGTACTAAATACCTAGCAGCCTGGATTGCGACTTATGGTTTTCCTTGTCTCCTTTTAACGGAGTGGTGACCCTTAGAAAGGGCCTAGCTGGGGCCTAGGTACAAAAGATACCTAACACACAACATATCCCGCTGTTAGTATTACGGTAATTGGAACGGATGAATCCCCCTTACGCCTTCGATGGCTCTAGGGGGGAAGGAGGCAAGGCGTATACGGCAATGGTTAACAAGAGATAGCACACAGGGGACGGTTAAGATATGGGAGAAAACAACAACAAGCGCAAGCACACGGCGATCGATCGGCAAGGCCTAGCTGGGACGTAGTGAACCCCAGCTTTGGATAAGCTGGAGAAGGAAGCAGTGGTTCCCAAGGAGTTCAAAACATCTAAGGAGGAGAACGTGCTGTAGGCCCGCAGGGCCGCAGCTATGTGCAAATATGGTAAATTGGGGTTTTCCATCCTACTGAGGCTGCTTATAGGGTTTTTCCTCCCCCAACTGCAGGGGTTTTCTTCCTGTAAATACACAAGTTTTCCCCCCTGTGACGGAGTAGTCTGCATAGGCCAGTAGGATCCGTATCAGACGTTAATCAAAGAATTACTACTATATTAGCTATAAAGCCAGTACAAATTCTCTTAAGTTTAAGGGAGGTTGTAATCTTCTCTAAGTAAAGATATAATTCTCTAGGTAATCTAACGCGTTAGCAGTTAAGCTAATATGTGGTCTTAAGCTTTAAGGGTAATATAGCTTTCTCCTTTAATTAAAATAGACAAGGCTAGGCAATCTGTGTACTATTTCTAGTACAGTTCTTAAGCTCTAGCTTATTGTGTATTTTCTAATCTGTACATCTACTAATTAGTGTTAGTATACTTGCTTTATTAACGTACACAAATATCACTTATAGTAGTATGTATGCGGTGTTAAAGTTGGTAGTTGTTAATTGTCTAGAAATAGGGGTTTACTCTAAGGTTAGATTAGCTAGTCTCGCTTCGTGGTTCCGTAACCACGTTATATAACTAACATTCTAACATAAAGGACTTAGCCCTCACCCTTAGCTATAAAATTGACGATGCTAACTATAAGGGCTAGAGTAAGCAAATGGACGTATTTGCTTATAACCTATAGAACTACGCCTACCACACTAAGCTAAATACCGCTAAGCTAAGTACTACTGGCGGCTATTAACCTATATTACCTAATAATAACACCTCAGCACTAGCACTATAGAATAACCTAATGGACCTTAACGCCGTCAAATTTAGTAGTAGTAGTAGTAGCCTCCCTAATAACGTTTAAGGACATTATATAGATAACAGACTTTACCTAGTATATAGTTAACCTAGCCACTAGAAAAATGCTCATAACTCTAAAACAAACCTAAATCCCCTCCTAATGCTACCGCACTAACCCCTTCCTAGCCACAGCAAATTCTTTAGCAGAGGGATTAGTAACTAAAGCAACAACCATAGATAGGGATATAGGTTTAGACATAGAGACCCACCCCTGCAATTCCCTTCCCTAATACAGCCCTAGCTAATAGTCCTGTATATAAACTATGGACAAGTGCTCTATACCGCTACTAACTATAAAACTAGCTATGTCCTTAGTAAAGTACCCCCTAGCATATATACACTGTTGGAAACTAATATATTAAGATATACTAGCTAAGACCACAGTTACCAGCTAAGTCCTATAATCCAGTTATTAAAAGACCAACCCTTGGACTAAATCGCCTCTAAGGGTTAGAACTATATAGGGAGGAGGACAAAAGGATTAGATCTATGCTACTAGATTAGTTAGACCTTATTTTAAGCCAGCTGCCACTTAACCTTAGAATAGTAAATAATAATAGGAATGCTATCCTTATTTAGACCTACCTCTCCTTACTACACAACCCACTCCTATAAGTTTTTATTAAAATAGTAAGCCTTATTAATAGTGGTAGTATAGTACTAGCGTTTATAAACAAAGACTCGCTTATAAAAAAGCATAATATTATAATAAAAAGACTCCTAGTTCTAAAACCACTTTACCTTACTAATAGACTCCCATCTAGCTTTATTACCCACTACTTTACAGCAAGAATAACAATCAGCCACTATACAGAATCTATACTCTTCTATGTTATAAAGTTATCACTTTTAATACTAGTAATTTTTAGAATGCCCTAGCTTAAAAAGCACAACCTAAAACCAGACTTCCCTACTTTAGAGCTTAAGTTTAACTCTAATTACTATGCCCATAACTATCTCCCATGGTATATTCCTAACTATAACTAAGTAGCACCATATAGACGCATTGCATAGCCAATGCTTAGATACCGTTAGCTGATAGTAGAAGAGGTGCCTAATACTAGTAAGCCAATATACGCAGTAAATAAAGCAGAGATTCTGGAAAACTAGACTACCGCCCTATTCCTAAAAAAAAAAAATACTGCTAAAACCACAAGTCCCCTATATACACCCGCTTAACCTAGGTTAGCCAATAAAACACCTAACTTTAAGTTATTTACTGTACGCACATGTAACCGCACATATAACAGCTAAGGGTATTATAGCTAAGATTAAAACCAGAGCAATTAAGACCTCCCCCCTATAACGCCCAACCTTATACCTATCTCCTGCGCGTACCGTGCAAAGCCACCGCCTTATTTCCGCCCCCCTAGGTTAACTAAGCCGTGCTAGCCTAGCTGTAGTACTGGAGAACCAGACACGCCCTAACCTAGACAACATTAAATACACTTATACCGTTAATTTTACCTAGTTCTGTAAATAAAAAGGCATAAAGGTAATAAGGATCTATATAGCGGAGCTAATAGAACTGGTTAAATAAGAAGAACACTAATAGCTGCTTAAGGAGCTACCTATAGGCCTAATAAAAGTACTAAACCTATCAGAAAGGTCTTTCCGCTGGCTAATAAAAGGCAACTATATAATAAAGAAAGCCTATAAAGCGCTACCCCCTTATTTCTATAACTTCCTTAAGATAAACCTAAAAACTAAGTCCAAGTTTCTATGCTGGAAGATAGTTAATACTAATATTAAGAAATTCCTAAAAGGCAAACTAGGATTAACCTATAAGGATATTTTATAACGCTTACCAAAAGAGTTTTATAAATATATTAAATACTTCCTTCCTAAAAATGCAGATAAGCTGCCCCCTTACTAACTATGGGATCACAAAATTAAGATTATACTAGGAAAGTAGGCCCTATATTATAAAAACAGACCACTCTTATCTGCTAAACTCAGCTATATAAAGAAGTGGATTAATAAGATACTAGATAAGGGTTTTATCCGCGAATTAACCTCACTAGCTACTGTACTACTCCTCCTTGCAGCGAAACCTAGCGGCAGTGTATAAATCTGCTATAACTACCGAGGCCTAAACATAGTTACTATTAAGAACCGATACCCACTACTACTAGTCCATAAGACACTTAATATACTCTATAGTGCTAAGTACTTTACTAAGCTTAACATAATTGCTGTATTCAACTAGATCCGGATTGTAGAAGGCTATAAGTAGCTTACAGTATTTATTACTCGGTTTGGACTCTATAAGATGCTAGTTATACTATTTAGTCTCTATAACGCGCCTACTATGTTCTAAAACTATATTAACTATATTTTACACAACGCCCTTAACAACTACTGTACTGTATATCTTAATAATATCCTTATCTTCTTAAAAACATACGCTAAGCACATAAAATACGTAAATAAAATTATCCAGAGACTTAGTAATGCTGGACTCCAGATTAACATTAATAAGTTTAAGTTTTATGCTACTAAAACAAAATACCTTAGCTTAATTATCTTAACTAATGGCATAACTATAAACCCTAAGAAGGTGCAGGCCTTATAGAAATAGAAGGACCTAACATTATTTAAGGAACTATAGCAATTTCTTAGCTTCGCGAACTTCTACCAATAATTTATTTAAGGCTATTCCAAGATAGTTAAGCCCATAACTAGGCTACTAAAAAAGAGTATTAGCTAGTTATAGGGCCCTAATTAAGCACAGGCATTCTAGACCCTAAAAATAGCGTTTACTACAGCACCGGTTTTAGCGTATTACGACTATATAAAGAAGACTATGGTAGAGACAGACGCCTTAAACTGGGCTTTAGGTAGAGTGCTCTATTAAGCTGATAAAAGTAACAAGCTTAAGCTAGTCACATTCTTCTCTGCTAAGTACTTAGCCCCTAAATGCAACTATAAAATATATAATAAGGAGCTCCTAGTAATTATTAAGGCACTAAAAGAATGGCATCCCAAACTATAAGGAACTAAGTAGCCATTTAAAATTATTACGGACCATAAAAACCTCTAGACCTTTATAATAATAAAATAACTAAACTAGTGCTAAGTCTACTAGGCTGAGTTCCTTTCCCAATTTAACTTTGTTATTACCTATAGGCCTAGCACTAAAGGCACAATCCTAAACACTCTTAGCCGCCTCTTAGGCATTGTACCTGCCAATGCTAATAATAAACGTCTATAACACTAAGACCACGTTGTCTTACCACTAAAGAAAGTCAACCCTATCATCCTAGAAGAACTACTAAGCAAATCCCAAGACCAGAGCATTAAAGACTTTATTACAGTAATAGACCTAGAACCTAAGAAAAAAACCCTTAAGGAGCTTATTAAAAATGCCTATAAAGAAAACAAACTTACTAGGAATATATTGGCTGCGCTACATAAACGGGAAGACTGTAAAGCATGTTATTAGCCCAAGCAGATTAGGAAGCTGCTCTGCTATAATAAATCTAAATATTTAATTATTAACGGCCTAATCTACTATAGGAATTAAGTATTTGTCCCTAATTTACCTAAACTCTAACTAGAAGTTATACACCGCATGCATAGTTTAGGCCCTACAGGTTACCTAGGCCGCGTTAAGACACTAAACCTCCTTAATTAAACATATTAGTGGCCAGGTATTTTATAGTTTATAGCTACCTTTATAAAAGACTACGCTCTCTACTTCCATATAAAGACCCCACGCTTAGCACTGCCTGGTTTCCTAAAACCACTAGAACTACTAGTCCGTCTATAGACCAATATCTCTATTAACCACGTCGTTAACTTACCTAAGTGCCTTTGTAACGGCAAAATATATAGATATATCTTTATCGTTATTAACCGCCTAATAAAGATAAGATACTTTATTCCTGTCACTAGCCTAGATATAGAGGAGCTTATTAAAGCATTTACCTATACTGTTTATAAGTTACACAGTACTCCAAATACCATTATTTCTAATAGAGGCTCTTTATTTATTTTTAACTTCTAGCGTTATCTAAACCAGCGCCTAAAGGTAACCCTAAGCCCTAGCTCCGCATAGCACCCTAAAATAAATAGTCAAACCAAGATTGTTAATGCAGCAATAAATAAGTACCTATATGCCTTTATAAGCTTTACCCAAAACAACTAGGTAGACTGGCTCCCCCTTACCAAGTTTGCCATAAACAACTAGGTTAATAAGACTATAGGAATCTCACCATTCTTTGCCAACTATGGCTATAACCTACATCTAGGCGTTAAACTAGTAGGCCCCCAGCTATTAGCCCTATCTGTATATATAAAGAAGGAGTACCTATAAGCTAATACTATTACCAACCGCTTTAAGCGCATTTTAACCCAGCTTAAAGCCCTAGCTTATATCTCCTAGTAATAATATAAAGACAACGCTAATATAAAACAAGACAAAGGTATAATATTTAAAAAGGATAATATAGTTATAGTTAGCCTTAAAAATATAAAGACCAACCGGCCTAAAAGGAAGTAGGATAATAACTAGGACAGACCCTAGCCCGTCCTAGCTACCTATAAAGGAGCAGTTATAGTTGACCTCCCAGACCATATCTATGTTAATAAGTCTTTCCATACTTTAAAAGTCCGCCTCTGGTTCCCTAAAGAGATCTCTAGTTAAGCACGCATTAATAAAGAGGAACGTTATAATATTACAGATAGGATAGCTAAAAGGGATAATAACGGCAATATTACAAACAAGTAGGAATTTAAAAAGATCCTTAATATATATAATAAATAAATAGACAAGCATGGCTTAACATATTATATTAAATAGAAATATTATAATAAGAAAACCTGGGAACCTAAGAAATCCCTAAAAGGGTGTAAGCGCGCACTACTAAAGTTTTATAAATAACACCCTAAGAAGCCAGGACCCCTAAACTAGGTATAAGATAAGGGAGAGCCACGCTAAGGCCATAGCCAACCATAAAGGTAATTTGTAGTAGTTAAAGATCTTATAGAACTTCAACCACCGGTTAAAGTTATCTAATTAGTTAGTTTTTTACCAAGAAGCGCCATGTGGTGGCGGTGTAGAGTTCTGCCAATTTTATTCGTTGAGTTAACTAATTAAGATTTTCCATACCCGGCATGGAAAATCGCTATTGGCTTGGTTAAGGACGGTAAGCGGAAGTGATATCTTTGCAGTAAAAATAGGTTACTTGTTTGGTTTAGGGACCAAACCTTCTAGGGAGGGGAGTACTATTACGGCACTGTCCTGACGCATACTGTCTTATACTGTCTTATACTGCTTCCTGCTGTTGGCTAGTATACCACTAGCGCCTTGGCAGCTGCCCCTACTATTTATATATAATACCCCCTTTTACCTCCTTCTCCTCTTTATACCACAATGTAGTTATTTGGCGTATTAGCATTATAGCACTGTGACATTAAGCTAGGCAAGATTAGTATAGACCTAAAGAAAGTAGAAGCTATAGTAAGTTAGTAAGAACTAGAGAATGTTACGCTATTAAGATTATTTCTAGGGTTTTATAACTACTATAGGAGGTTTATAGTATAATAGTTAAAAAATATTAAGCTGTTTATAAGACTTATAAAAAAGGAGGAACTATAGATATAAGGCAGTAAGTAAAGGAAAACTATTTTAAGAACTTAAAGAGTTGTTTACCCAGGATCCAATCTTTAAGATTTATTAACCATAGTTAGACATAGTGGTAGAAACAGATACCTTAGACTTTATATTAGGAGCGTGCCTACTATAGAAGCACGGAGATATATAGCATCTAGTAGTGTACTATAGTTAAAAGATAACACCGCTAAAGTTAAACTACAACATCTATAACAAGGAGTTGCTAGGTATAGTTACAGTACTTAAAGAATAGAGAGTATTCTTATAAGGTATAAAGAAACTATTTATAGTTAAGATGGATTATAAAAACCTAATAGGGTTCCTAATAATAAAGGAACTAAATAGAAGATAAGTTAAATAGGCAGAGATGCTTATAGAGTATTATTTCGAAATTTAGTATACTAAAGGTACTAAAAATGCATAAGCAGATACACTTAGTAGAAAAGTAGAGTTGTAAAATAATAATAAGCCATTAGGGGCAATATTATGTAAAGATAAAGATAGAGTAATTAGGTATAATTATCCCAAGATTATAGTAACTAGAGAAGAAAGTTAGACCTATAAGATACCTAAAAGTGTATAGTTATAGAAGATCTAAAAAGTATAAAGTGAAGATTTAGAGTTAGAACAGTATAAGTACTAAGAAGCTATATATGTGCTAAAGACAGTTATAGAAAAGGTTATAAGAGAATTCTATAAGGGAATGATATAAGGGCATAATAGAGTTATAGGCTTAGTGTTGAGACTTTAAGAAGAATATATTATTTAAGGAATCTAGGGATTAGTAAGATAAGTTATAAAAGAATATCTAGACTGCTAAAGAAACAAATTAATAAGGCATAAGCTGTATAGAAGGCTATATCCTATTAAAACACCAGAGAGACTATAGGAGGTTATATTATAGGACTTTATTATAAAGCTACTAAAGTTAAGAGATCTTATTACTAGATAAGATTATAATGCAATCTTGGTAATAGTAGATAAGTTAACTAAGTGGGGCTACTTTATAGCGTATATAGAAGAAATATTAGTGGAGGATATGGCTAGAATCTATATTAAAGAAGTGTTTAACGTAGTCTACGGGCAAGTGGCCATTGCGGGCAAGTGGCTAATATCAAAACCTTACCAAAATTTAGAAAATCCATACTTTAATATCTTAACAACCACTTAATAATAAATTTTAATAATTTAGATTTAGACTTTCATATATACTCTGCAGCTTCTATTAAAGTTACATAGTAAATAGTTTAGTAGTTTTTAAGATATTAAAATTTAGGGGCCGAAACGAGGCCAAATTACTATATCTTAAAAACCACTCAACTATTTACTATGCAACTTTAATAGAAGCTGTAGAGTATATATAAAAGTCTAAATCTAAATTATTAAAATTTATTATTAAGTGGTTGTTGAGATATTAAAGTATGGATTTTCTAAATTTTGGTAAGGTTTTAATATTAGCCACTTGCCCGCAATAGCCACTTACCTACAAACTACGTTATAAGATATAGAGCACTAATAAAGATTATATTAGACAGAAATCTAAGATTTATAGTAGTATTTTAGAAGGTATTCTTAGCCAAATAAGGGGTTTAAGTAGTAATATTAATAGTATATTACTTATAAACGGACAGATAAATGTAAAGACTAAACTAAATATTAGAACAGTACTTAAGGTATTATATTAATTACGTATAGAATAATTAGGTATTATTATTACTAGTTACACAGTTTGCATATAATGCTATACTATAGGAAGGGATAGGCATATTGCCTTTTAAGGCGAACTATAGATATAAGCCAAGAATATTATTGTTACTATAACAATTAAAGAAAATAAGTAGTATAGCTAAAAAAAGAATGGAGAACTTAATAAATCTCTATAATTACCTTAAAGAAATAGCTAAACTAGTATAGGTAAGAATAAAAAGGTACTATAATGCTAGGAGATCTAAGGGACTAGATCTTAAGGAGGGAGATAAAGTGTGGCTACTATATAAAAATTTTAAGAGTTAATAACTAAGTAAAAAGTTAGACTATATTAGACTAGGACTATTTATAATTAAGATAAAAATCTTAGAAGTTATATATAGACTTAATATAATGGAACCTTATAGTAGGAACTACAGTGGGTTCTATTATTAGGCTGGGTATATAGGTAAGAATAAAATAACAATATAATAATAACTAGTGGAGTAGTTACCTAATAGATTAACTCTAATTATATTTTAAGATTTACTATAAGGAGAGAACTATCTATGGTAGGGACTAAGGTCCTTTAAATATATAACCATACTCCTAAAAAACCCTCTCTTATATATAAAGTACATGTTATCTATATTAAACGTAATATCCCTCTTGTTTAATATAGTTAACGCGTTTAACACTATATAACCTTAGTTACTATTCCTTGTTATATAGTTCCACTAAATCTATTCTAGACTATACCTATATTAACCAACTAGCTTCCGCCAACTCTTCTCTAAGTAGTTGTAATATTGTACTTAAAGCGTCTATAATACTATCTCCCTCCTCTTTATCTTTGTTCTTAAAGATTCCTAACATCTCTAAGTTGTTTACTAGAGGTATAATATCTATTTAATTATTCTGGTTAATATCTATACTTATTATACCTAAAGCTTCTTCTTCTCTTTCCTAGGTTAAGTGTCGCCTTTATATAGTTTCCTCCATACTATCACTGGCCGAGGTAATAGTAATCCCTTACTCCTATTACGCTAAAGAGGGGTTAGTGTGCGTTATACTAGCAAGTCCTTTATCCTAACAACCCTTCTCTTGCTCTAAGTGTACTAAAGTAAATATTTAATCGTCCTATAATGTTTGCTTTATCTTTAACGCTAAGTATACGCGTTTTATAACTCTTAATAGTCTTTAAGTTCCCTAAGTAACTTGTTATAGGGTCTTATATTTAATCTACCGCTGCGAAGCTTAACGGTAAGCTAGCCTCCGCGCTACTTAAGGTTTAATATACCTTAGAAGAGTCCGCACGCGTCCTTAAAGCTTAACGTTTAGCTTATACTTATCTTTAATATCTTAAACGTGTTTATAAGAAGGTTTGTTCTAAGGAATAAAAACTTGTTTAATAGGGTTTATTTAAGCTAGGTAATAAAAGAACTAGCTTTCCTTTTATAAGGGAAATAACTCTAAGTAGCTTAGTAATTGCTCCTCTTAGGTCCCCCCTAGGTGACTCGTTCTTTAGCAATTCTTTTTTATTAATATTACCTAACCTGCTCTCTTTTAATACTCCTATACCTTTCCTATAGCGTTTTTTAGGTTGCTTAGTGGTTTTTAGGTAGTCTTACTATAGCCTATCTACTTTACTTTATATTATGTTTTGTTATCTATATCCTTATAACTAATAATCTTTAAAACTTGCTATTTGTCTTTCTTTTATCCTCTATATATATCTACCTTGTAAACTGGTGGCTTAATATTCCTATATACTAGCTCTAGCATTGCAACGTGTTATATAGGGTAGATTTTTATTTTAGCTAGTAGGTTTAATTTATATATAACTAATAAAATTCTTTATTTAACTTTAAAAGGTTTTAGTTTAATATAGTCCAACTTCTTACTTAGTTATTAACTCTTAAAACTTTTATATAGTAGCTATACTTTATCCCCCTCCTTAAGATCTGGTCCCTTAGATCTCTTAGTATTATAGTACCTTTTTATTCGTTTTTATACTAGTTTAGCTATTTCTTTAAGGTCTATATAAAGATTTATTAATATCTCTATTCTTTACTTAGCTATGCTACTCGTCTTTTTTACTTAATGTGGTGATAATAATGTTTTTAGCTTATATCCATAATTTGCCTTAAATGGTAATATCCCTATTCCTTTTTATAGTGTTATATTATATGCAAACTGTGTAACTAGTAATAGCAATACCTAATTATTTTATATATAATTAATATAATGCCTTAGATACTACTCTAGTGTCTAGTTTAGTCTTTTTATTTATCTGTCTGTCTACGGATAATATACTGTAGATATTACTACGCGAACTCCTTATTCTACTAGAAATACTTCCTAAAATACTATTATAAATTTTAGATCTCTATCTAATATAATCTTATCTAGTGCTCTATATCTTGCAAATACTTTCTTTATATAGATTCTAGCAATATCTTCTGCTAATATCTCTTTAGTGCATGCTATAAAGTATCCCTACTTTATTAGCTTATCTACTATTACTAAAATTGCGTTATAATCTTGTCCTGTAATAGGATCTCTTAACTTTAGTAACTTAATAATAAAGTCCTATAATATAACCTTCTATGGTCTTCTTAGTGTCTTAATAGGTTATAGCCCTCTATACGGCTTATACCTTGTTAGTTTGTTTCTTTAGCAATTTAAATATTTTTTTATAACTTATCTTGCTAGTCCCTAGATTCCTTAAATAATATACTCCTTTTAAAGTCTTAATACTAAGCCTATAGCTCTATTATGTCCTTATATTATTCCCTTATAGAATTCCTTAACAAATTCTTCTGTAATAGACTTAGGTATATACGTTACTTTTCTATTTTTATATTACTCTAAGTTTAGATTCTCTACCTATACTTCTTAAATCTTTTATATTTAATTACTTTCTAGTAATTTATAGATCTGACTTTTCTTAGTTACTATAATCTTTAGATAATTATACCTAATTAATCCGTTTTAATCTTTTTGTAATAAAGCTCTTAATAGCTTTTTATTACTTTATAGTTTAGCCTTTCTACTTAAAGCGTCTGCTTGTGCATTATCTATACCCTTAGTATACTAAATTTTAAAATAGTATTCTATAAGCATTTCCGCCTATTTAACCTGTCTTTAGTTAAGTTCCTTTATTGTTAGGAATCCTATAAGGTTTTTATAGTCCGTTTTAATTATAAATAGTTTCTCTATGCCTTGTAAAAATGCTCTTTATTTTTTAAGTACTATAACTATACCTAACAACTCCTTATTATAGATGTTATAGTTTAACTCTAGTGGTGTTATCTTTCAACTATAGTATACCACTAGGTGCCATCTATTTTAATATTTCTATATAAAGTACGCCCCTAGTGTAAAGTTTAATATATTTATTTCTATAACTGTCTCTAGACCTAGTTAATAGATCTTAAGAACTGGCTCCTAGGTAAATAACTCTTTAATTCTCTTAAATAGTTCTTATTACTTCTTTCCCTATACCCATAGTTTTTCTTTCTTTATTAACTACGTAAATGGCTTAACGTTCTATAACTATTGCGCTATAAACCTTCTACAGTAATTATAAAACCCTAGGAATGATTTTAACTATATAATATTCTCTAGTTCTTACTAATTCACTATAGCCTTAATCTTCTTTAAATCTATACTAAGTTGGCCTGGTTTAATAATAAATCTAATAAAATTGGTCTTCTTAGTAAAGAACTCGTATTTTTTAATTACTACTAGCATCTATTCTTCTTGTAGTCTCTTTAAGACCTATTTAATATGTTCTCTATGTTCTTCCTTACTCTCTAAGTAGATGATAATATTGTTAAGGTATACTATAATAAATTCATCTAGGTGTTCTCCTAATATACTATTAATTCGCTTCTAGAACATTACTAGTGCGTTTATAAGCCTAAACTATATAACTAATAGCTTATATAGTCCTTTCTTTAACCTAAAGGCTACCTTCTATTTATTGCCTTCCTTAATCCTAATCTAATAGTACGCCCATCTTAGATCTATCTTTGTGAAGATCTTTACGTTGCCTATTCTGTCTTAGATTTTGCTAATTAAGGGTAAAGAATACTTATTCTTCCTAATAATACTGTTTAACTATCTATAGTCTATACACATCCTAAGTTTTCTATTTTTCTTTAGGATGAATAGTACTGGATATCCTGCTAATAACTATAATGGTCTAATATATCCCTTTTATAAGTTCTCCTAAATAAACTCCTTAAGCGCTACTAACTCTGTTTTAGTAAGCTTATAAATTAGAAAGAACTTTAGACTTATTCCCTCTTTTAACTCTATTTTATAGTCCCAAGCTATATGCTCTAATAGCTTTTTACTTTCTAGTAACTATAACTTTTTACTATACTTATAGTATCTTTTTGGTATATAACTTAAGCCTTACTTAGTCTCTTTATATATCGCTCTAACTTAGTACTATACTAACTTAGTTTACTGTCGCACTTTATACTATTAAGTATCTTTAATATCAACCTAACCTATAACCCAATTAATCTTTAGATTGTATTTCTATAACTAAGGTATTCCTAGTATTGCCTTATCCTGTCCTAATAGTAGGATATTAAAAGACATTCTAACTAGTCTCCCTTTAATAGTTATCTAAATAGGTCCTATTTTAAGATTAATAATACCTCCTCTATAGGCTATCTAATCTCCTAAAATTGTTATAAGTGGATATAGGTGTTTCTTTTGTCTGTATAGTAACCCTATCCTTTCTATTACCTTTGGTGATATATGGTTCCTAGTTACTTTACTATCTACTAACGCTTTAAACTACTAATCTTGCTACTTAACTTATAAATTTAGGTGCTAACCTTAAATTTCTTTAAGGGTTTAAGGCTCTAATACTAGTTCCCTTTAGTCCTATATACCTCCCCTTTTCCTAACTATTAGCTACTTAATCCTGCCTATACTTAGTCTAACTTTAGCTAATACTTAGTTCATTTCTTTTCCTTTATATACTATAGATAAGTATTCTCTAGGCACTTCTACCACTATTATCTATCTAGGCATTTTTCCGTAAGGAATTTTCCTAGTTAAAGTATTAAGTCTCCTTAACCTTGTACTTCTACTGGGTGCTAACTATATATATACTTAGCGTTTTTAAACCGCTTTTCCTCTAGTGCCTAATATATCCTTACTAGGTACTTCCGGTTCTTATCTTTAGGTGCTCTATGTATATTATATATATTATTCACACAAGCTATCCATAATAGTATATAATATGCTATATATTTTAGGTTAACTCTTAGTTTATCTTTATTTTTAAGTTTAAACCTATACCTAGTTAACCTAACTACTAGTATCTCTGCTATAGGTACTAAGATTTGTCGCTTACTTTTTTAGTCCCTAGATCCTTCTTCTAGGTTCTTTAATATTATAATTAATACTCCTTTAATATAACTTATACGTTTTTCCATAACAGGTTAGTCTTGGATAACTTTTTTATTTAGCTATATATAAAAATCTGCCTATTTATTATTGTGTTGTTGCCTATACCACTTTCTATATAACTGGTTTAGTGTGTATGGTTTATCTATTAGAAAGTACCTTGTTATTACTACATTGTAATATCCTTTAGTATGTCTTTCTTTAAACCTAGTTAGAATATCTAGATCCTTTTCTTGTTCTAGTTTATCTAACTATTTTACCCTAGGTGTTCCTACACTTGGCCTATTAGTAACTCTTTATATAGGTACTCTATCCCTTATATAACCTAGTATAGCTGACCTCTTATCTAGCTTTTGCTCTTGCTATATAATAATTCTTATCCTAAACTTATTTATAGTTTCTTATTTTCTACATCTTATAGCTAGATCTTTGTAGTTATCTTACTTTTTAATTCTAGTATTAACTGTTTAATCTTTAGGCTAAATACTACATTTACCTAGGATTGCTAACGTTCTTATTTATTCTCTAAACTTATAGTTTTTAAACTTACGTCCTATACTTATTTGTTTATTACTAAACTAAGTTACTACTCTTTCCCATTAGTTTTTATCCGTTATGGGTCCTTAGGTATATCTTATTTTACTTTAAGAATCTTAAGCTTCTTTTATCTCTGCTTAAGAATCTTAAGCCTATGGCCTTTTGCCTTTATTAAGTAATAAGCTAGTACTAGTAGTTATCTACTTACTTAGTTTCTTCTAAACATTACTTCTATTATTTTATAAAGTGATAGAAATTGTATCTAATAGTATTATAATATCCGTTACTAAACCCTATTTTGTAATAGTCTTAGTTTCTACTTCTATTTCAACTTCTTTAAGGTCTGCATACTCCTAGTAAGCTGCCTTTATTACCTTATTATTAGTAAATACTTCACCTTTATTAAATTTATTATCTTTAATATCCAATCTATAAGCTGGTTTGTTAGTTCCTTTAAACTTAAATAATAATAGCTCCTATAGCTAATAGCTTGCGCCATACTTAGCGTCCTTATAAATTTGGTATACGTTGTTGTAATAATACGCAAAACTATTAATTAAACACTCTTTTATTCCTTACAGTGTACCGTCGTCCTTCTATATATATATGCTGTCTACTAGCCTAGTTTTCTTTACTATATAATTACTCTAACCACCTCTGTAGTCTCTAGCGAAATAACCCTATTTTCTATAATTTATATAAGCCCTATCTTTAAACCATTTTTCTTGCTATAGAGTCCGCCTAAATATCTTCTGCTGCTAAGATCCCTAGTTTAGCCTCTACTTCTAGGTCCTTTAATTACTTAATTCTTAACCTCTAGGTTTCTATAGTTTCTTTTCCCACCTTTAGGTTTCTTTAGTACTACTTAGGTCTATTAGCTCTACGCCATTCTATAGTTTTTAACTCTATATCTATTATTGCATACTCTGTGCCTTATATAACTATAGAACTCGGTCTTACCCTCTCTTAGCTTGTTCCCTTTAGTAGATTCTATTATTAATCTTTATTAACTAATCTATTAACTCTCTTAGAGTATCCGTATCTTCTATTAGGATAATTATGTCCTGGACTTTAGCCTTAAGTCCCTATTTATACTGTGCTATAAGCGCCCTATTATTTCACTTAACCTATATGGCTAGTGTTTAAAACTATGTTATATACTTAATTACTAAAGTGCGTTATACTAAGTTCTAAAGCTTTTGTTTTACTGTGGTTATAGCCTCTAGGTTTTTAAATATCTATATTAATTATTCCGCGAACCTATTCTAATTAGTAAATATATACCATACATCCTAGTTAGTAGTTATTATGCTATTAGCCATATTTCTGTAAGATATAGCTTAAACTACTTAAGTACCCTCCCTGTTAGGAATAATCCTATATAGGCTACTTAATCTAATGATATTACTAACTTCGCTCCTTCCTATACTACCTTAAAGTATATCTGTATAAGAAATCCCTTAAGCTTCAACTTCTCTCCTAAGAATTGTTTAATTAAAGGTAGCTTAATTTTTACTGCTTTAATTCTATTAATGCGTTCTTTAAGTATCCTATTATTATCTTATAAGTAATTAACCATTTCCTATAACTAACCTTACGTAACCACTTAAGAATCCCTATTGTCTATACTAGTATCACCTGGCCCTAAGGTTGTGGCTACTGTTAATACCATTATAACTAGTGCTCTAGGTGGCATGTTGTTTGATCTTATTTAATACCGTAACCTTAGTAGTAAATATATAACGGAACCTTATAGCAGAAACTACAGTAGGTTCTATTATTAGGCTAGGTATATAGGTAAGAATAAAATAACAACATAATAATAACTAGTGGAGTAGTTACCTAATAGATTAACTCTAATTATATTCTAAGATTTACTACAAGGAGAGAACTATCTACAGTAGGGACTAAGGTCCTTTAAATATATAACCATACTCCTAAGAAATCCTCTCTTATACGTAAGGTACGTGTTGTCTATATTAAACGTAATGTCCCTCTTATTTAATGTAGTTAACGCGTTCAATACCATGTAACCTTAGTTACTATTTCTCGTTATATAGTTCCACCAGATCTATCCTAGACCGTGCCTATATTAACCAACTAGCTTCCGCCAACTCTTCTCTAAGTAGTTATAACATTGTACTTAAAGCGTCCGTAACACTTAACTTACTAAAGAAAATAAAGATCTACCCTATATAGTATATTGTAATGCTAGAACTAGTATATAGGGATATTAAGCTACTAGTCTATAAGGCAGACATATATAGAGGACAGGAGGAAGACAAATAGGAAGTTTTAAAGATTATTAGTTATAAGGACGTTAATAATAAAATATAGTATAAGGTTAAGTATATAGGCTATAATAAGACTACCTAGGAGCCACTAGTATTGGCAAAATATAGTACCTTACCAATGGCCTTAATGATTGGTGGTTAACGCAATTGGCGCGCAGTTAAGGGCATTTGGCAACTTGACCGACTAGCCTATATTGTGTTTTTTTAACACGCAGCCTGCCAGTAATCTACGCATTTGGTAACCACAATTATATTTAGAGCCATTTACCTCTTTTATACTAATAGCATATTTTAAATAAATAAAAGCTACTTTAAAGCTGTTTATAAGGCTAGCAAAATAAATAATATTATTTTAGATAATTTAATATAATATAGCGATGGTTCTCTTCTACCTATCTACCTATTGACTTACCTACCTGCCTACATCGCCTACCTATCTGCATTGCCTACCTGTCTGCATCGCCTACCTGTT
>Ga0307507_10000867_pt1 | contig 67071 bp, 56 predicted proteins | sample 7_EM_MG_FD_207223 | JGI IMG/M metagenome (GOLD analysis project Ga0307507, IMG submission 207223) | Populus trichocarpa ectomycorrhiza microbial communities from riparian zone in the Pacific Northwest, United States - 7_EM | ecosystem: Host-associated > Plants > Roots > Unclassified | place... | reverse complement strand
AGCCTTTTCTATACTAGCCTCTCTACTATAAGCCCTACTATAGTATAATTATACTTTATTATATCCTCTATTATCTACTTAATCTCTAAGCCCTAAATAGTAAAGCTTATAGGTACTATATAGACCTCTACTAGTACTAGCAGAACAGCTAATATAGTAGAGCGCCTTAGGATCTTTATCTACTCTATTTCTTATAGCAGCCTATCTCTTATATCTTTATCTATAATATATATCGTAATATTACCACCCTATAGCTTCTTTATAGCCTATAGCCTATAGATATCTAGGGGTTCTATAGCCTAGAGCTTATAGACTAGGGCTTAGATATTTTATTTTAAGGCCTCTTTATAGTTAGCAGTATTGCCTATATAGATTATAACTAGGCAGCGGAAATATAGGCCAGCTTTAACAGCCCCATAGCGTTCGACTTACAGTCGACTTACAGTCGACCTATAGTCGACTCACAGGCGACTTACAGGAGGGTCTTAATAGGCGTGGTGCACGTAACCTGATGCGTATATGCATAAGGCGACTTATAGGAGGGTCTTAATAGGCGTGGTGCTCGCAACCTGATGCATATATATAGGGGAGGCTATAGGGGAAACACAGGCCAGCTTATAAAAGGGGGGGACACAAGCTTAGTTAGTAGGAGAGGGGAGAGTAGGTCGTCTGGTGTAGGACCTAGTGTCTCTACGGCCCCTCTCCCGCAAGACACGGTCGGCCTATTATAAGGAGACTCTTATAGGCAACGCGAAACGGGAACTGGTAGCAGTATAGGGTGTTGCGCCCCTATATTACTACTAGCCTCCCGCGGGGCGTAGTGCGTAGTAGCCACTGCTGGCTCTAAGGACCTTACCCCTTATATAACGGAACCTTGTAGCAGGAACTACGGTGGGTCCTATTATTAGGCTAGGTATATAGGTAAGAACAAATCAACAACGTAATAATAACTAGTGGAGTGGTTGCCTAACAGATTAACTCTAATTGTATTCTAAGATTTACTACAAGGAGAGAACTATCTATAGTAGGGACTAAGGTCCTTTAAATACACAACCATACTTCTAAGAAATCCTCTCTTGTACATAAGGTATGTGTTGTCTATATTAAACATAACGTCCCTTCTGTTTAATACAGTTAATATATTTAACGCCACGTGACCTTGGTTACTATTCCTTGTTATATAGTTCCACTGGTTCTATCCTAGACTGTACCTGTACTAACTAACTAGCTTCCGCCAACTCTTCTCTAAGTAGTTGTAATATTGTACTTAAAGCGTCCATAACACTATCTCCCTCCTCTTTATCTTTGTCCTTAAAGATCCCTAATATCTCCAAGTCGTCCACTAGAGGTGTAATGTCCGTTTAATTAGTCTAGTTAATATCCTTACTTATTATGCCTAAAGCTTCTTTTTCTCTTTTCTGGGTTAAGTGTCGCCTTTGTACGGTTTCCTCTATACTATTACTAGGCGAGGTGATGGCGATCCCCTAATCTAGGTACGCAAAAGAGGGGTTAGTTTGCATTACGCTAGTGAACCCTTTATCTCGGCAACCCTCTTTCTATTCTGAGTGTATTAAAGCAAACGTTTAATCGTCCTGTGACGTTCGCTCTATTTCTGACGCTAAGTATATGCGTCCTATAACTCTTAATAGTCTTTGAGTTCCCTGAGTGACCTATTATAGGGTCTCGTGTTTAATCTACCGCTATAAAGCTTAATGGTGAGCTAGCCTTAGCGTTGCTTGCGGTCTAACGTGCCTCTAAAGAGTCCGCATGTGTCCTTAAAGCCTAACGTCTGGCTTATGCTCGTCTTTAACGTCTTAAACGTGTTTATGAGAAGGTTTATTTTAAGGAGTGGAAACTAGTCTAACAGGGTCTTAACAAGTTGGGTAATAAAAGGGCTAGCTCTCCTCCTATAAGGGAAATAACTCTAAGTAGCTTGGTAATTGCTCCTCTTAGGTCCCCCTTAGGTGACTCGTTTTTTAGTAATTCTTTACTGTTAATATTACCTGACCTGCTTTCTTCTGATACTCCTATATCTTTCCTATAGCGTTCCTTAGGTTGCTTAGTAGTTTCTAGGTAGTCTCACTATAGCCTATCTACTTTACTTTATACTATGTTTTGTCATCTACATCCTTATAACTGATAATCTTTAAAACTTGCCATTTGTCTTCTTCTTGCCCTCTATATATGTCTGCCTTGTAAACTAGTGGCTTAATATCTCTATATGCTGGTTCTAGCATTGCGATATACTGTATAGGGTAGATCTTTATTTTAGCTAGTAGGTTTAATTTATACATAACTAATAAAATTCTTTATTTAATTTTAAAAGGTCCTAGTCTAATGTGGTCCAACTTCTTACTTAGTTATTAACTCTTAAAAATTTTATATAGTAGCTATACTTTATCTCCCTTCTTAAGATCTGGTCCCTTAGATCTCTTAGTATTATAGTACCTTTTTATTTATTCTTGTACTAGTTTGGCTGTTTCCTTAAGGTCTATATAAAGATTTATTAACGTCTCTATTCTTTGTTTAGCTATGCTACTCATCTTCTTTACTTAATGTGGTGATAATAATATTCTTAATTTGTACCCGTAATTCGCCTTAAATGGTAATATCCCTATTCCTTCTTGTGATGTTGTATTATATGCAAACTATATAACTGGTAATAACGATACCTAATTATTCTGTGTATAATTAATATAATGCCTTAAATACTGCTCTAGTGTCTAATTTAGTCTTTCCGTTTATCCGTCCGTCTGTGGATAATACGCTGTAGATATTACTGCGTAAACCCCTTGTTCTGCTAGAAATACTTCCTAAAATGCTGCTATAAATCTTAGATCTCTATCTGATATAATTTTATCTAGTGCTCTATGTCTTACGAATACTTCCTTTATATAGATTCTAGCGACATCTTCTACTAATATCTCTTTAGTGCATGCTATAAAGTATCCCTACTTTGTTAGCTTATCCACTATTACTAAAATCGCGTTATAATCTTATTCTATAATAGGATTTCTTAACTTTAGTAACTTAATAATAAAGTCCCATAATATAACTTCCTATGGTCTTTCTGGTATTTTAATAGGTTATAGCCCTCTATACGGCTTATGCCTTGTTAGTTTGTTCCTTTAGTAATCTAGATATTTCTTTATAACTTATTTTACTAGTCCCTAGATTTCTTAAATAATGTACTCCTTCTAAAGTCTTAATACTAAGCCTGTAGCTCTGTTATATTCTTATGTTATTCCCTTATGGAATTCCTTAATAAATTCTTCTGCTATAGACTTAGGTATATATATTGCTTCTCTGTTTTTATATTACTCTAAGTCTAGATTCTCTACTTGCGCTTCTTAGATCTTCTATATCTAATTACTCTCTAGTAACTTATGGATCTAACTTTCCTTAGTTACTATAATTCTTAGATAATTATACCTAATTAATCTATCTGGATCCTTCTATAATAAAGCTCCTAATAGCTTTTTATTACTTTGTAGTTTTGCCCTTCTGCTTAAAGTGTCTGCTCGTGTATTGTCTGTACCTTTAGTATACTAAACTTTGAAATAGTATTCTACAAGCATTTCCGCCCATCTAACCTGTCTTTGGTTAAGTTCCTTTGTTATTAGGAATCCTATAAGGTTCTTATAGTCCATTTTAACCATAAATGGTTTTTCTATGCTTTATAAGAACGCTCTTTATTTCTTAAGTGCTGCAACTATACCTAACAACTCTTTATTGTAGATGTTATAGTTTAACTCTAGTGGTGTTATCTTCTAACTATAGTACGCTACTGGATGCTATACGTCCTAATGCTTTTATAGCAAATATGCTCCTAGCGCAAAGTCTAATATATCTATCTTAATAACCGTTTTTAACTTTGGTTAATAGATCTTAAGGATCAGTTTTTAGATAAATAACTTTTTAAGTTCCTAGAACAGCTCCTTCTATTTACTACCTTAAACCTACGGTTCCTCTTTCTTTGTTAGTCTTGTAAATGGCTTAATACTTTTTAACTACTATGCTATAAACCTCCTATAGTAGTTACAAAACCCTAGAAACGACCTTAACTGCGTAACATTTTCTAGTTCTTGCTAACTTACTATGGCTTTAACTTTCTTTGGGTCTATACTAATTTTTCCTAGTTTAATAATAAATCCTACAAAATCGGTCTTTACTGTGAAGAACTCGCATTTCTTAATTGCTATTGGTATTTGTTCTTCCTATAGTCTTTTTAAGACCTATTTAACGTGTCTTCTATGTTCTTCCTCGTTCTCTAAGTAGATAATAATGTTGTTAAAATATACTATAATAAACTTATTAAGGTGTTCTCCTAACACACTATTAATTCGCTTCTAGAATATTGCTAGTATATTTGTAAGTCCGAACTGTATAACTAATAGCTTATATAGTCCTTTCTTTAACCTAAAGGCTGCCTTCTATTTATTGCCTTCCTTAATCCTAATCTAATGGTATACCTACCTTAGATCTATCTTTGTGAAGATCTTTGCGTTGCCTATCCTATCTTGGATTTCGCTAATTAAGGGTAAAGGATACCTATCCTTTCTAGTAATACTGTTTAACTATTTATAGTCTATACACATCCTAAGTTTTCCGTTCTTCTTTAGGATGAATAGTACTGGATATCCTACTAATAACTGTAACAGTTTAATATATCCCTTATGTAAGTTCTCCTAGACAAACTCTTTAAGCGCTACTAACTCCGTTTTAATAAGCTTGTAGATTAGAAAGAACTTTAGACTTATTCTCTTTTCTAATTCTATCTTATAGTCCTATGCTATATGCTCTAACAGCTTTTTACTTTCTAGTAACCATAACTTTTTACTATACTTATGGTATTTCTTTAGTATATAACTTAAGCTTCGCTTAGTCTCTTTATATATTACTCTAACTTAGTACTATACTAACTTAGTTTATTATTGCACTTTACACTGTTAAGTATTCTTAATATTAACCTAACCTGTAACCTAATTAATCTTTAGATTATACTTCTATAATTAAGGCATTTTTAGTATCGCCTTGTCCTATCCTAATAGTAGGATATTAAAAAACATTCTAACTAGTCTCCCTTTAATAGTTATCTAAATAGGTCCTATTTTAAGATTAATAATGCCTCCTCTATAGGCTATCTAATCTCCTAAAATTGTTATAAGTGGATATAGGTATTCCTTCTATCTGTATAGTAACCCTATCCTTTCTACTACCTTTGGTGATATGTGGTTTCTAGTTGCTCTACTATCTACTAATACTTTAAACTGCTGATCTTGCCACTTAGCTTATAAATTTAGGTATTATCCTTAAATTTCTTTAAGGGTCTAAGGCTCTAATACTAGTTCCCTCTAGTTCTATGCGCCTCCCCTTTTCCTAACTATTGGCTGCTAGATCCTGTTTATACTTGGTCTAACTTAGGCTAATATTTAGTTTATTTCTTTTCCTCTATATACTATAGATAAGTATTCTCTAGGTACTCCCACCACTATTATCTATCTAGGTATTCTTCCGTAAGGAATCTTTCTGGTTAAAGTATTAAGTCTCCTTGACCTTATACTTCTACTGGGTGCTATCTATGTATATACTTAGCATTCCTAAACCGCTTTTCCTCTGGTGCCCAATATATTCTTACTAGGTACTTCTGGTTCTTGTCTTTAGGTGCCCTATATATATTATACATGTTATCCACATAAGCTATCCATAATAGTGTATAATATGCTATATGTTTTAGGTTAACTTTTAGTTTATTTTCGCTTTTAAGTTTAAACCTATACCTGGTTAACCTAACCACTGGTATCTCTGCTATAGGTACTAAGATTTATCACTTACTTCTCTAGTCCCTAGATCCTTCTTCTAGGTTCCTTAACATTATAATTAACGCTCCTTTAATGTAACTTATGCGTTTTTCTATAATGGGTTAGTCTTGGACAACTTTTTTATTTAGCTATATATAAAAGTCTTCCTATTTATTATTATGTTGTTGCCTATACTACTTTCCATACAACTGGTTTAGTGTGTATAGTCTATCTATTAGAAAGTACCTTGTTATTACTATATTGTAATATCCTTTGGTATGTCTTTCTTTAAACCTAGTTAGAATATCTAGATCCTCTTCTTGTTCCAGTTTATCTAACCACTTTACCCTAGGTGTCCCTGCACTTGGCCTATTAATAACTCTTTATACGGGTGCTTTGTCCCTTATATAACCTAGTATAGCTAACCTCTTGTCTAGCTTTTGCTCTTGCTATATAATAATTCTTATTCTAAATTTATCTATAGTTTCTTATTTTCTGCGTCTTACAGCTAGATCTTTATAGTTATCTTGCTTTTTAATCCTAGTATTAACTGTTTAATCTTTAGGCTAAACACTATATTTACCTAGGATTGCTAACGTTCTTATTTGTTCTCCAAACTTATAGTTCTTAAACTTGCGTCCTATACTTATTTGTTTGTCGCTAAACTAAGTCGCTACCCTTTTTTATTAGTTTTCGTCTACTATGGGTTCTTAGGTGTATCTTATCTTATCTTAAGAATCTTAAGCCTCTTTTATCTCTTTATAAGAATCTTAAGCCTGTGGCCTTTTGCCTTTATTAAGTGATAAGCTAGCACTAGTAGTTATTTACTTACTTAGTTTCTTCTAAACGTTACTCCTATTATCTTATAAAGCGATGGAAATCGTATCTAATAGTATCACAATACCCGTTACTAAACCTTGTTCTATAATAGTCTTAGTCTCTACTTCTATTTTAACTTCTCTAAGGTCTGTATACTTTTAGTAAGCTGCCCTTATTGCCTTATTATTGGTAAATGCTTTGCCTATATTAAACTTATTATCTTTAATGTCCGATCTATAAGCTGGTTTATTGGTTCCCTTAAACTTAGATAATAATAGCTCCTATAGCTAATAGCTTGCGCCGTACTTAGCGTCCTTATGAATTTGGTATACGTTGTTGTAATAATACACAAAACTATTAATTAAACACTCTTTTGTTCCTTATAGTGTACTATTATCCCTCTATATGTACGTGCCGTCTATTGGCCTAGTTCCCTTTACTGCGTAGTTACTCTAACTACCTTTATAGTCTTTGGCGAAATGACCTTGTTTTCCATAATTTATATAAGCTCTATTTTTAAATTATTTTTCTTGTTGTGGAGTCCGCCTAAATGTCTTCTGCTGCTGAGATTTTTGGTTTAGCCTTTACTCCTAGGTCCTTTAATTACTTAATTCTTAACCTTTAGGTTTCTATAGTTTCTTTTCTTACCTTTAGGTTTCTTTAGTACCGCTTAGGTCTATTAGCTCTGCGCTATTTTATAGTTTTTAACTCTATATCTATTATTGCGTACTCTGCGCCTTATATAACTGTGGAACTCTGTCTTGCCCTCTCTTAGCTTATTCCCTTTAATAGATCCTATTATTAATTTTTATTAACTGGTTTATTAACTCTCTTAGAGTATCCATATCTTCTATTAGGATAATTACGTCCTGGATTTTAGCCTTAAGTCCCTGTTTATACTATGCTATAAGCGCCCTGTTATTCCACTTAACCTATATAGCTAGTGTTTAAAACTGTGTTGTATACTTAATTGCTAAAGTGCGTTGTACTAAATTCTAAAGCTTTTGTTCTGCTATGGTTGTAGCCTCTAGGTTTTTAAATATCTATGTTAGTTGTTCCGCGAACCTGTTCTAACTGGTAAATATATACCATACGTCCTGGTTAGTAGTTGTTATGCTATTAGCCTATACTTCTATAAGATATGGTTTAAACTACTTAAGTACCCTCCCTGTTAGGAATAATCCTGTATAGGCTACTTAATCTAATAATATTGCTAACTTCGCTCCTTTCTATACTACCTTAAAGTGTATCTGCGTAAGAAACCCCTTAAGCTTTAACTTCTCCCCTAAGAATTGCTTAATTAAAGGTAGTTTAATTTTTGCTGCTCTAATTCTATTAATGCGTTCTTTAAGTATCCTATTATTATCTTATAAGTAATTAACCATTTTCTGTAATTAACCTTATGTAACTACTTAAGAATCCCTATTGTCTATACTGGTGTCTCCTGGTCCTGAGATTGTGGCTATTGCCAATACTATTATAACTGGTGCTCTAGGTGGCATGTTATTTGATCTTGTTTAACACTATAACCTTAGTAGTGAATATGTAACGGAACCTTATAGTAGAAACTATAGTGGGTTCTATTATTAGGCTAGGTATATAGGTAAGAATAAATTAATAATATAATAATAACTAGTGGAGTGGTTGCCTAATAGATTAACTCTAATTATATTCTGAGATTTACTATAAGGAGAGAACTATCTATGGTAGGGACTAAGGTTCTTTAAATACATAACTATACTCCTAAGAAATCCTCTCTTGTATGTAAGGTACGTGTTGTCTGTATTAAATATAACGTCCCTTCCGTTTAATATAGTTAATACGTTTAACGCTATGTGACCTTGGTTACTATTCTTTGTTATATGGTTCCACTAGTTCTATCCTGGACCGTGCCTATACCAACTAACTAGCTTCCGCCGACTCTTCTCTAAGTAGTCGTAACATTGTACTTAAAGCGTCTGTAATACCTTAGCTAGGCCCTAACCCTTGGTGCATCTAGTAGGCAGGCAGGATTACGTCCTGGCTGGAGAGACTACTACATAGCTTAAGAGAACGGATGCGTGTGTTGGTATACTAATAGACGGAACCGTTCGCCTTTAGGGCGGTACGCCGGTGAGGTATGCTTAAGGAGTAAATAGGAGTTACTTAGGTAGGGGAGGCTTTTAGTCTGGGCCTTAACTGTAGAAGGTACCTAAGGCTTCTATATTATAGGATGCAGCCACGACGCCCTTGTAGGATTACACCAGTAGGTATATAAGAAGGGAGTTACGACCCCTAAAAGCGGCAGCTTATGCCTATACTGGTGGAAATAATAAAGAAAGGCGTAAAACTAGAGGCTATAGAAGGCCCCTAAGCTGTACAAAAGCATACTAACTCTAGGAGGAGATTCTTATATAGACCGCTAGGGGGCGGTCTAGTACTTAGGTTAACCCCATTATAAGATATCTAAAAGAATGGTGAAACCCCCTATTAATTGGTAGTAGCAGCTAACTGCTTATGGAAAGCCCCCTAGGCCTTTAGGCCTAGGTAACTGGGACTAAATACTAGAAAACTGGGGTAGAGGCTTGGATAAGTAGGTATATTAAACTCTACTATATAACTACCTGGCTGCATTAGGGCCCAGGCCTATATAGAGAAGGAAGGGAGACGCGCAAGAGGCTAGCAAAGACAACAGCAAAAAAGAGAAAGGAGCTAAAGTAGAGTATAAAAGAACGCCAGGAAACTATCTTCCGTAATATAATACTGGTTGGACCAATGCTGGAGAGGCGTATGGGAGTTAAAGGTATAGAGGCTGTCTTAGGCAAGAGAAACCTAAGCCATGGCTATTAGATAATCTGTATTCTCTAAAGGTGTGGGTCACGTGCACGAGTCACGTGCACGAAGACACGTCACTAAAGACACGTCAGATTAAGGTCAAAAAGACATAATATAAGATTATTAATCCATCAACCCATTTCATTAATGAACCCCTCTATATGAATTTCGTAATAGTTATAAGCCCGGTCCGCTGACTTAAGAAGCTAGTCAGCTATTACTTAATTATTTAAAGAAATTCTACCTTATTGTCAGACTCTGACACCTTATTGTTAAGACGCAGACTCTGACAGAAATCCTACCTTAATCATTATAGGACGATTCTTCTATGAGATTCTATGAGATTCCACAAGAAATCCTACCTTAATTGTTATAGGACGACCCTGATGACAAGGACGATCCTAAAGACAAAAATACTATCTCAAATCCTCCTTTGCCTATCAGTTAAAATGACTCCACTAATATTAAGTTCGTTGACTACAATCATCCTTAATAAACTAGAAGACTGGGAGTAATGGATCTGGCAACTATAAGCCCTTATAGATTAGCAAATTTGGGCCCACGTTGACCCAGCTATAGAAGTACCTTAAGAAGGTCTACTTGAAAAACCACCTCTTCTAAAGGTTACAGATTTTAATGAGAATGCAACCTTATATGCACAGCTCTTGACGAATCAACAGAAAGCGTATAAGAACAGCAGATGATACTACGACTAGGATATAAAGTATTTCCTTAGATAGGAAGATCGTCTTTAACAGATCTGCACCTAGATCACGTCCATAGTATTGATTTAGAAGAAGCTACTGCTTAACCCTTCCTTAACAGTTAAAGAGTGGCTATCTAGGCTGAAGGAGAACACAGAACCTACCTTGTTGTTTATTAGGAAGAAGGTACAATACCAGTACACGGAAGCCCTTAAGGGGTTTAAACAGTTGTCAAAATTGAACCAGTGGCTAGATTAATGGGAACATATAATATCCCTAGGAGAGAAGTATAAGATCCCTTAAATATCTAATAGAATCTAGCTATAAGATTTGGCAGAAGTTATTTAACTGTTTAGCAACGCCTACTGTGTGAAGTATACTACCGAGTTGAATAACCCTTAGAAGTTAAGATCTTCCAAATACCGCAGAGTAGCAAAGAAGCTGTAAGAAGGACTTAGAATACCCTTAAAGAAAGCCAATACTACTATAAGAGGGAGTACCTTTAATGTAGACTTCGCAGAGTAAGCCATAATGGATTACTCTAATACTACTAAAGGTCTAGGGAAAGAAACCTTAGCACGTACTAGACGCTTGAAGAGAGCCAGGTTGCTGGTAGACGAGGAGATATCCTGTAAGAAGCTACTACCCGTGTGCTTAGCATGCAAGAAACGAGGACATTCCCTTTAAGACTATTGGTATTTATTTGAAGACAAGAGACCTAAAGGAGTTACAATTAGAGATGCTCGCATTAAAAGGGTGCTAAAGAAGGTAGAAAAGAATAAGAATCTTACTAACCAAGTTACGAAGATTAGACTTGAAGAATAGGAAGATAAGGCTTAATAATAACAGGATAAGAGCCAGGAAGTTAAGATTAAGGGAGAAGCTAATGTAATATTCCTAGAATTGTATTATACAGGTTAAATCTATCTACTAAAGCTATTAACTATTTTTGACTTAGGAACCACTCTATATATCTTTAATAATCTCTCTTGTTTTTACAACTTTAGGAAAGCTTTAAGATACAAATACGTCACCGCCGGTAGCTTAGAAGTGCCTATACTAGGTTACGGCGATGTCACTATCCAAGTCACAAAACTAGACAAGAGTAAGGGAATCTTATGTCTTAAGGACGTTGCCTTCTATATGGACTTTAATACGAATCTAGTGTCGTTCCATCTACTTCGAAAGCGAGGGTACTTCTGGGACAATAAAGGAAATAATAATCTTCTAGTTCGGAAGGACGATACAATCCTATATTAAATGGAAGAACGTTATAGACAACAGACTATTGAATACGTCTAACTAGGAAGTCTATCAGCGTTTAATATAAGCCGACTGCTACGCCGCTAACGGAAGCGTAGAGTATCGTTAAGAGACATTCGCCTAAATGCGAAAGGTAATGCATAACTATGGTATCTGCGTCTAGGTTATCTAGGACCTATAAGCCTTTATTATTTAGGTATTAACGCCCTAGGAGTTAAGCTTTAAGGCCTAAAGACGATGGAATGTTAATATTGCAGTCTCGCTAAAATTAAGCGTTAGGTCTTAAGAAGGTTCTTAGAACAGAATATTAATAAATCTTGTTTTAACCTCTATATTGACTGGACTGACCTTAAGGAAGCGTATACGGGATTTGTATAAGTTATGCTTATCCATAATACCTTCTTAGGAAGAACCTTCCCATATTTTATAATAACGCATAGTAAGGAGAAGGAGACACTATAAGTACTTAAAGATTTTATCTAATAGATTTGTTTGAGGTATAACCTTAAGGTTAACACTATTAGGTTAGACAACGAGCTAGGGAGAAGGAGAACCCTTAAATGGCTACGGACCTAAGGGATTACCTTTAAGCCTTTGGCGCCACATACCTAAGCATAGAACGGTACCGCCGAACGCTTAGGGGGTGTAATTATTGAGAAAGGACGTGCAATGAGAATTGCTACCAATCTACTATATAACCTATGGAACGAGATAGTTAACTATGTAGTCTACCTTCAAGATCGAACGCCACGGGAAAGTAATGGATAGAAATTGCTATATAAAAGGTTCCATACCTACCTAGTAAATGGGAGATTAAGAAAACCATAATTGGCGCACCTAAAAGCCTATGGCTGTAGGGCGTACGTAATGACGTTAGATGCCTAGCTAAAGAAGAAAAGACTAAGCAAGCTAGATCCGCGAGCCTATATTAGCTACCTTGTTAGCTATAACTCTACTAATATCTACAGGATCTGGATCCCGTATAAAGGTATTATTATCTCTACTAGGGATGTTATCTTTGACAAAAAGATATTCTTTAACGGCAAGCAAATGGACATCTTAAAGGATCTACACGCCGAATTAGATATGCTAATTGAGAAGATTTAACTCCCTAAGACCTTAACTAAGAATAAGGTTCTTCTAGAAGATAATAACGAAGTATTTAAACCGTTAATTTAAGAGGAAGATAATAACGTTGATAAGCCAGTTTAAACCTTTGATAAATTAGCAGATCTTGAGCTTATAAAAGCTCTTAAAGACGCGTATTATACGCCACCTCTAATAGAAGAAGATAAAGAATCTCTATATACCTTTTATGTTGAGTATCCTACGAAGTTAGATACTAATTAGGACACTGTCAACTAAGTAGGAGATAGGTTTTACACTTAGGGGGTGTTTAACAACTTAGTTAAAGACTTGTTTAAGGAAGCCGGCGATAATAGGTTTAAAGACTTTGTTACTAAAAGGATCACCTCAGCCTATTAAGGCGCCTTTATAGCAGGAAGGAAGTTTAACCTTAATAGTCGACTTAATAATAGTAAGCTGAAATTAGGCAAAATATGTAATGTTAGATTATACAGGAAGAACTTACCTCCGCTACCTTAGTTAATTAAGGACCTTAATACACACCCTCTTTAAGATTAGTTCTAAGAGGCTTAATAAGCTTACCTCTAATCCTATTATTAAATGAGGTCGTTTTAAGAAATAGATAAGAAGTATGCAAAGGGACAGCAGGTCCTTAGCTTAATATAGGTGTTCGTCTACAAGACAGACAAGTACGGATTTCTCCAGAAATGCAAGGTACGCTTAGTAGTATACGGAAATCAATAGGCCCTAGGAGACCTACCTATAAGAGCTATTATATTAGCTAGTACGACCTTCCGAACCCTTATAGCAATCACCGTAAAATTCGACCTAGAGACGACACAGATAGATATAGTTAATGCGTTTGTCTATTACGATCTTAACGAGGTCGTCTATATAAAGCTACCACTAGGGTTTAACAAAGAAAAGACAGATAAAGTACTACGCTTAAGAAAAGCCTTATACGGACTATAATAATTACCACTATTATAGCAGAAGAATCTTATGAGCTCGTTAAACGAATTGGGCTTTAAAGAGGTACCTTAGGAGCCGTGCGTTATGCTAAAAGGTGGAATAGTTGTCTTCTTCTATATTAATAATATCGTCTTCTGCTATAGAAAGACAGATAAAAAGAAGGCTTAAGAAGCGATTAAGGAGCTGAGCAAGGAATACTAGATAAGTACCCTTAGCGAGCTAAAATAGTTCCTAGGAATCTATATAATACGTAATTATAGCTAGAGGCTTCTGTGGCTATCCCAGGAAGCCTATATTAAGAAGATAGCTAATTAGTATAAAATAGATCTTAGAGGGCGTCTTCCAGACACTTCTATAGCAGAATTAGAACTCCTCTCTACTAATTACCGTATAATCTATTTGACGCGTCCGTCCCCTAATATAGACCTATTAGTCCGTCCTATATCCCTACCAGCTTCTACGATGCTATATTAAAGAAAACTGGGTTTAGTACTCTATACAGCCACTACAACGCGTTTAGATATTGCTTTTGCAGTATTACAGCTAGTAAGGTTTAACTAGGACCTAGGCTAAGAGCATTATTAAGCGGCAGATAGAGTTATCTAGTACCTATATAGTACGAGAAGCAGAGCAATCTGCTATAGAGGAGATAAGAAAGGAATAAACAGTAGAGGGAGAGACAAAGGAATACGCGACAAAGAACGAGATGATGGAAGAGACGGTAGAGATAAAGCGCAATTATTTATCTATGCCAGTAATGCATTATTCGCGGACAACTCCGTTAACAGAAAGAGCTCGCAAAGATACATTATAAAGCTATTTAGGGGGCCAATCGCCTAGAGAGTAAATAAGCAGGGTACAGTAACAACGTCGAGCATAGAAGCCGAGTTGTTAACCCTATTACAGACAGCAAAGGAAGCTATCTTTATTAATAGGCTGTTTAAAGCAATAACGTTACACCTAAACGAGCCCTTAATTATTAAATGTGATAATATATAGACACTCTAACTAATTACGGAAGACACGGCAAAGCTGATTATAAAGCTCCAACACGTTAACATCTATTAACACTAGCTACGTCAGGAATACGCAATGAGACAAGTATGATTTTAATAGATAGCAACGAAGGAGATAATTGCTAATGGACTTACAAAGGCCCTACCCAAGCAGAGGTTTCAAAGCTTTGTTAATATAATTAGGATAGTGGATATCAAGGAGCAGCTAAATAAGGAGAAGCAACTAGAGGACCTAAGGGACAGTATTAGAGCAAGACGGAAGGATTTAGATAAGATTACGGTTTAATTAACTCATTAACGGATATAAGAAGGTGGCTAGCTTTGACCTTAAAGAGCTTAAAGCTAAGGGGGTATATTAGATAATCTATATTCTCTAAAGGCGTGGGTCACGTGCACAAGTCACATGCACAAAGACACGTTACTAAAGACACGTTAGATCAAGGTCAAAAAGACACAATACAAGATTATTAATCCATCAACCCATTTCATCAATGAACCCCTCTATATGAATTTCGTGACAATGGCATGGTTAACGCTATAGGGGGTAAACACTTAAGAGCTTTAAGAAGGCCTAATAAAGGCAGAAAATATAATGGCAACACTCTTAAGAACAGGGATAATAGGACTAAAAGATTGGCTCTACTAGGTAGGTATCCTAGTAGGCAGCCTAAGATATAAATATAGCTGGCTAAGACAGATACTAAAACACGTAATACTATTATACCCCCTACACACTAACTGAGAAGCTATACTCTTAGTAGCTAGCATAGAGAACTATAATATACTACTCTTAATATAAAAAGGTCTTAAGGTGGTTACCCAGTGGCTTATTAGCCAAAATATACTAGACCAGTTTTGGGTTGCAAAGAAAATAGTAATAGAAGGCAAAGGGGCGAGTAATAGGCGCCCCCTAATAACTCTACAGTAGTAGAGTAAAGTTTGCGATACTAGCGCGTCCGTAGGCTTATTACGGCAGCAGTGGTTCCCAAGGAGGTCAAAAAGTAAGGTAGTAGAGTACTATAGGTGACTTATAGGCGCCTTATAGGCGAGTCTTAAAAGGCGAGGAGACGGATTACGGGGTTTTCTCAAAAGAGTTTTCTCCCTATATGTATATAAGGAGTAGTCCGCGTGGGCCTAATAGGGATCCGAATCGGATGTTAAGCAATGAATAATAATATATAGATTATAATTTTATATACTTCTATAGGTTTATAAGTAGCTTATCTTATAGCTTAGGGCATTATAGGTATAATAGTAGCAATATATATATATATATAACAACGGACCTATAGACATTAGTCCATTCTTTATAGCTATTATTATAGCCCTTTAGAGGGCGCTAATATCTATCCAGATTACCTTTATATCTTAGGTTATTATTTCTAGGGTTTTTAGGTCTAAATAAGCTCTATTAATATAGTAAAGACCACCTAAAGGGTTGTAATTGCAGTAGTAAGAAAGGAGAGTATAGTAGTATGCTCCTTATTTGCATTAAGAGGATATTTCTATAGTACCTACTAGGTTTATTTTATGGCTTATATAGGTTAAAGAATATATTTCTAAAATGGGCACTATTTAATTAGAGTTATTAGGGTTAGGGGCTTTTTTATTTATTATAATTTAGCTTTAGGAGCTATATACTAGAAAATACTATATATACCTCTATGCTAAATTAGGGTGTGTAGTATTAATAGAAAGGGTTTTTATAGTCCTCTAGAGCTTATAGAAGCTCTATTAGCCTAGTTTTAACGGTTTCTTAAGCAGGCAATTATATTATAGTTGTTATTACCAATTACCTATATAAATGCCTATATATAGACTTTATAAATAACCATATATAGGTTTTATAAATATTTATATAATTAATTAATTAAACATCGATATAATTTCCTATATAATTATTTCTATAAACTCTGCAATTAATTGCTAGTATAAATATGCATGTCTATACGCCTATACGCCTGCATAAAGCTCTGCACGAAGCTCTGTATAAGGCTTTGCCGAAGCTCTGTATATGTTACGGCACTGGCAAATTGCCGCAAACTGCCGTCACGTGACGGCAAGTTGCCATCACGTGACCAGAAGATTGTATATAGCTTCGAGCGGTGCTTCTGTTCTTCTTGTTTCCTTTCTTTAGCTTTGGATCCTCGTTTATAGACAATCCAATTGTATAGGCTTGCGCGACCTTCTTGCCGTGCTTGTGCCTTAATTAACTAAGTCGCTAATATTATCCAAAGCTCGTTACTACTCTTCTTTCCTAAGAAGGAACTTAAATATATCTATAAGGCCATGAATAGGACAAGGACACAGAATAGGACCCTAAGGATATTACCAGGACTATAAGGATAGGATAGACCCCCAAGAACCAAAAGAACATAAATAAAACGCGAAACCTAAGAATAGAACACGCATGGACCAGAACCCCTAAGAAATAAACAAATACTAGAAATTACCTAATACCCCTACCACTATGCCAAGAAATACAGCAGTTAGCAAAGCCGCTGTAAGAACCGTAAATACCTCCAATAGTGAAATAGTCGCCGTCTTAACCCCCTAGGAAGAGCTTATAGCAGCTAATACCAAAATTAAGTGGCTTTAAGAGCTGCTTAAAACTAAAGACACCCCTATACCTAGTAAGGAGTTATTAGACACCTAGAGACTTGCTATAGTCCTTAAGGCCCTAGCCCAACGTACAGTATCAGCATTATTACGGTTTGTGAAGGTTGTGGACCCCCTATTGCTTATAGACGGAACTAACCCTATATTTAACAATTAGAAGCTTTAATTGTAAGATAAGCTTAAAGTTAATACGGACCACTTCCCTACTACCTAAGCTAAAATAGCCTACGTTTTCGGCCGTACTGGTGGGGACGTATAGACGCATCTAGGTCCGCGATATACCTAGGACTTAGCAGACCCCTTCCTCTCTAGAGAAGAGATAATTAACTACCTATCTTCCATTTATAAGGACCCCTTTAAGATACAGAATGCCTATCTTAACTATAAAGCCCTTAATATAAAAATAATAGAGACCTTTTTAGTCTTCTAGACCCACTTTCTATACCTAGCCGGATAGGCTTAAATCCCCTAGGAAGGTTTGGTGCTAGACCTCTTTAATAAGCTTACCCTAGACCTATAGCGCGCCGTACTACCAGTTTATACTACTATATAGACGCTAAAGGAACTTATGGACTAGTGTAACGGTGCTAGAGCGCGTCACCTGCTATATTTAACCAATTAGGATTTTCTATGCCCGGTATGCAAAATCGCTATTGGCCCGCTTACTACTAGCGCCTTGGCGGCCCTCGCAATATATCTACCTACTGCCCCTAAATGATTCTTTTTCTTCTTCTCCTTAGCTTAGTATTCTTATATGGTAGTAATCTACAAGCTTTGGTTTAGAAGTATTTATATAAGCCTATTACATTATACTAAGCTCTCTATATACTGCCTAGGAAGGCCTCAATAATATCCCACCCTAAAAGAAGACCTTTGTCTGTAATGACGCGTCAACGCGTTATACTTAGATATTAAAAAACTTATATTACTACGCCTAAGAAGGCCCTAATAATATCCCACTTTATAGGCTAGACTGTACTTGACCTGCACCCTTAAAAGAACCCCAAAATCAAAACCAAATTATATGATTTTAATAAACTTTAGGAAGCTAATAATGGCACCTAAAGCGAGCTTATCTAAAAGACCTGCCTCTACCCGAGAGGAATATGAGATCCAGTTAGGATTGGAAATTAAAGATAATAATAATATTATAGGTATATATAAGCAGATTTATGCCCTTGCTACTAATTAAAAGGTTAATTATCTTCAAACCTAAAGTATATAAGAGACTCTAAAGGAGATCCTAGAAAGCCTTGCTGCCTTATAAAACAGCCTAGCCTCCCCTTTATAAAGCCTTAGTTAACCCATTCGCTTAACCAAATGCGATACACTAGAGAGTATAGACACGATAATAAAGCAATTAAAGTCCGTTAAGCTCCCTAACCCCCTACTATTATTAGACGGCATAGACCCGACCTTTAAAAACTGGAGAATTTAGGTGTGAGGAAAGCTTTATATTAACCACAACTATTTCCCCTCTAAAGAAGCTAAAATGCTCTACCTCTTTAGTTAAACCATTAGGGACGTCTAGCAACACCTTTAGGCCAAGTTTAAGAACGAGTTACCTATTTGGTTTATATCTGTTAACGAGATAATATAGCATCTAGCTACTATCTATATTAATCCGAATAAAGTATGGGATGCCTATTATAACTATAATTGCCTAATAATGAAATTGAACCTATCCTTTACTAAGTTCTAGACTTAATTCTTACACCTAGTAGGCGAAGGCTAGGTTCCCCCTAAGAACTATTATTTAGACCTATATAACAAGCTAACGGTCCGACTATAAGAGAAAATCGCGGTAGCCTTAGATAACCTACTAACTTACTAAAGACTTGTAGCCCGATATTTATTGCTAGATTTAGAACTAAAATAAATTAATACTTGTTCTGATTAACTAAAGCGGCCCTATAGCGACTGTAACCTATCCGCTATACTAACGGGAGCTAGTATTGGAAGATAAACTATAACTGCCCTTATACTAAAAGCGGTTATAACTACCTACCTATAAACCTTGCCTAACCTGCTATATACTATACCTTTAACTAATACTTGTTGTAATACCCTAATTGACCCTGCTATGGTCACGTGCTTTAATTGCGGAAAGGATAGTTACTTTACTACGTCCTGCCCAGAGCTAAAGGATATGGGTAATATTAAGGAGATAGAAGAAGAAGAAACGTCTAATAAGTTAGGAAAAGAAGAACTCTAGGGAAAGACTCCCCCTTAGGGTATCCTATTAATCTTAAAGAGATTAATCTAAGTTAGCTAATAGGTGGAAAACACTTTATGGTTCCATCTATCTATCGCAGTTATGTAAGGGGATATTTTAATTTTAACCATATAATTGGGAGGCGCAGGGCTATAAGGTCACTTTAGGGCTAGTTCTTAGCGGTTTTACTAGTACCTAGCACTTAAATCTGCTAAGGATTTGCCTTAAAGCAACTAGATGTCCCTAACCGCAAGCCTATGGCTACAAAACTATCTAACTGTGGTAGTTGCACTGAAGCGGGTTCTTAGCGGTTTAGCTAGTTCCTAGTACCTGCTAAAGAATTGCCTAAAGGCGCTAACTACCTGTGATGCATACTAAGTGCAAGGGATGGCGGGTGGGAAAAGCGAAATAGCTATATAGTGACTGTGTTTGATATTCGCGAATATTGCAAAAGGTCTTAGCATTGTGTGTTGCTGAGGTAGACACTGCTAAGCAATATATAGACGCTAGTATCTATCTATCGCAGTTATATACGGGGATATTTTAATTTTAACCATATAATTGGGAGGCGTAGGGCTATAAGGTCACTTTAGGGCTAGTTCTTAGTGGTTTTGCTAGTACCTAGCACTTAAATCTGCTAAGGATTTGCCCTAAAGTAACCAGATGTCCCTAAGCGAAGCTCCTACGCCAAAAAAAAAAAAAGAAAAGAAAAGAAAGACATTACCGCATTCTGCTATATTCTGCCATATTGCCGCATTCTGCCATATTCTGCTATATTGTCGCGTTCTGCCATATTCTATAGATCCTGACTTGTAAGTTAACTAATCAGGATTTTCTATACCCGATATAGAAAATCGCTATTGGCTTGCTTACCACTAGCGCCTTAGCAGCCCTCTTAATATCTTAACCTGCTGCCTAGCATTCCTTACGCTAAGAGCGGTATACTACGCTGGAAGTAAGAGTTAAGGTAATGGAGGTCGGTAGTCTTAGTCCTAATATATAGGCGAAAGGCTTCTGATGACTACTAACCTAGTTGCTAAATTTGCTGATGTGAATACCCTAAATCTTTAGTAAACTAGGTAGCGCCCTGGCGGAAGGAGTGGTTTAAGTAGCTACTTAGGTTAATTCTAGTGGCTACTAGATAGGAGGAAAGGATCTTGCAAACCCCTAGAGAGGCGAAGGGTTTACCATCTAGACTAAATAAGGGGGAGTTAAGGGGTTGAGGGTCCCTATTAAACAGCTTTGTTATAGTAGCGACTGGGCATAATAGGCCGCCTACTGCTATAATGGCGATATTGATGCCCTGGTGTTGCTTATTAGCTTTACTTTATTTAAGGTGGAATGTTATCCTACTAGGCGTAAAGGTAATATCGCGTCGGGTAGCCTTTCTTATTAGGAAGGTTGTTTGGTTCTTAAGCTCCGCCGTAGTGTATGTAATCTCGCCTATCTATAGAAATCCAGCAAATGCGAGGGTAAATACGGCATTAGTATTAACATCCAGTAGCGATGGGCCGTGTGTCACTACCTGGGCTAAAATATCCCTAGTAATGGGCTGCTTGTCCTTCTTTACTGAGGGAGAGATAGCAGCTGCTCCGGCGAGTAATTAGTGTACTGTAGGATCCTTAAATGCCGTAATTGAGATGCTATAATCCACATAACGCGAGCGAATTGCGGAGATATAGGCTTGTAAGGTTTCGGCCTTAAGCCTACCCATCTATGGCTAGGAGGTACTAAACGCGCGGCAGGTAATCTATTTGCCTAGTTTACGCGGCTTGGCTGGGTAGGAAGAGACTTCTTTAAGTGCATAGTATGACTCCTAGCTATTAACTGCTGAGGAATAGTTCCTACGGGTCGCTGGCGCAAGGCCGTGCCAGAGAAGGAGCGCGTAGAGGTTAGATAGCGCGTTAACATTATCCTTAAAATTTATAGGTGGTTGTGAGTAGTCTATTAGGTTTACGGCACCTAGTTAAAAACTTATTAGCTTTAGTAGTAGTAAATTAAGGGCCCAGTATAGGCAGAACTAATGGATAGTCGCGGCCTAGAATTAAGATAGTATATCAGCTAAGCTATTTAAATCACCTAGGATCCACTTCGCGGATATTATAATATCGTGAGCTATAGCAGCTAGCATAATCTTGCGGAGCGATTCGTTTGCTACGCCACGGATAACGGTCTTCTTAATACCCTAGTAAACCACTATACTATTAGTGTGAATAGATAGCGTGCTATACTGCTAGTTAGTAGACTATATATTAAATATATAAGTAATAGCATGTATCTCCTTCGGATTAATATAGTCTACTTATTAACTAGGCTTAGGTAATATGCTAAACGCCTAAGATTAAGGGAGGTTAGTAGTATACTACTACCAGTTATCCTTATATTTAAGTTCCTTAAAGAAGTAAAAGCCGCCAAACCCGAACCGGGTAGAGGCGTTAGTAAAGAGATAAATACGGGCACGCTTAACATTGTTAAAAAACAATACCCTATTACTTATAATAAGTAGGTTAAGCTAGATATATAAGTCACTTCGCAACTTAGTATTAAATCGCCTAGGTTTATACTTGTTTACCAGAGTCTCTAACCAAGTAGTAATAAAAATCTAGAGGGATCTAGAGTAAGATTAACCAAGTCTAATTATATAGGCGCACCATGTAAGGTATCCCGCAAGCTACTAGGCTTAAAGGAACGATAATAAGCTATATTAGAGTGTGGTAGTGACCTTCTTAATAGCACGTAATTGTTTCTATGGTGACAATTAAGTTTGCATTTATATAGTGTTAATAGTGTATCCTAGGACCTTAATAACAGTTTCTGCTATATCTTTAGAGCCATTTTAAGGGATACCTAGGGAGTTAGTAACAGAGATATAAGTCTAGGTAACAGCCGCTAAGTCGTTCAGGTTGGTAAGGATAAAGATAAAATTATCTAGGTAGTGTTCTACCTTATAAAGTAGTTATAAATAGAGTATCTAGTGCAGGCCTTCTGCGAAGAGGTTAAATATAAGTGGCGCAGTTTAAAGACCGAAGGATAGGCAGTATTTTTAGTAAGTAATACCTTCCTAGGAGAAGCCCATTAATGTTCTTGCCCTATAGGATAGGGGGACTATACGGAACGTATCTTTAATATCTCTTTTAAGCAGCAGACATCCACGGCCTGCAGAAATAACATAGGCCTAAATAGCAGTAACTGTAGTATATACTAGTGCTCTATATTCTTCTAGGATTGCGTTATTAACTAAAGATGCTAGTGGGAAGAAGAGATTATAAATTTAGCGGTATCCTCCATCCGATTTTGGCACTAGGCTAAGGGGTAAGACTATAATAGGCCCTATCGCGATTCTAATACGTCCTTTTGCAAGGTCTGATGTTATATTCTTAGAGATAAGGTTAGCGTTATCCTAAAAGGAGTTGTGGTTCCTATAAGATCTTAGGGTAGGGACTAATTTAGCCCCTATCTTACAGCTATAGGTTAGGATGCCTACTAAGATGGCTGGTAAATTGCCCGGGTAGTTGGATAGAAGGGAGTGCCACGCTAAGATCCTTAGGGGCAATAGAGAGTAGTAGAGAGCCTCTACCTCTATAAAGGTAGGGAATAATGGTGATGTATTAGGCCTAGGTCCTAGGCGTATAATTAAAGTTAATGTTATAGTTAGGCTAGACCCTACTTTGTAAGGTTTGCCTTGCTGTTCCTAGGCGCAAGCTTTAGATAATACGGCGTAATCTTTACCACACATTAAGCACTTATGCGGGTATTTGTAAGCTGTATTATTATAGCCTCTACTATTAAACTTGCGGCAGGTGTTAGAGGTATAGGAGGTATCCGACCTAGGTCTCTTTAAAGGGGCGAAGCCGATGGTACTAGATATTGTGAGGTATAGCACTGTGTACTAGGCTAGCATTTGCCAGTTAGCGGGCTCTAGTTGGCTATTGGTTATTATAAAGGTATAATAGTTGAGTGCTAGATCGAGTATGTAACCTACCTAGATATACTAGGTTGATAAGGTACGAATTATATTTATCTAGAGGAGCATGCTAGCGACGAGGTCCGGTAGGCATGTATAGAGGGTGCCAGTGATAACCACGTAGTTAGTAAAGCCTTTAAACTAGACGCCTTTATCTGTAAATAGCTTTCTATCTACCTTTGCCTTCCTTGTAATTAGAGTACCATTCTCAATCTATATCTTATCGGCGATCTTGGTCCGAGCGGTATAGACTCAAAGGTGGGCGAGGTTTACTAGATTAAAGGTGCCCTTGAAAATATCCAGGTAATCCCTTTTTATAATACTAGTAAGGCGGAGTTCAAGCAATTTTATGCTAGAAGGGAGAGGCTTACTAAGGTTATTAGCTATAGCGGCTGTTGCGGTAGCTTGTAAGGCCGAAGGGGCCAAGCCTAACTGTAATTGAGCCATTTAAGCCTGGTGGTATTCGTATTAGTAAGCCTCCTCTGCTAGGCGGGCTTTGCGCTCTTCCTTATACTTCTAAATCTCTCTTTTATCTCGAGCTTGTTCCCTTTGCTCTTTAGCAATTTTACGCTCTTCTGCGGCAGCGGCGTGTATATTGGCTTTGGACGGCATTATAGGACTAATAAAGGAGGGTGTAACGGTTGTAGATGATGGTATAGTTAAGGTAGGTTATCCGGATAGGTTTGTTTATTAAAATTGTGCACGCGTACAGATATCCCAGTTAGTTATGAGCGGTAATAGCATTATAAAATAATTCTTAAACGAATAAATGATAAATATTAATAAGTTTTAATGATATTAAAAAGCGAAATAGCCACATAGTGACTGCGTTTGATATTCGCGAATATTGCAGGAGGTCTCAGCATTGTGCGTTGCTAAGGTAGACACTGCCAAGCAATATATAGACGCTAGTATATACAGTATCTTAAAATGGATATAGAGTTAATATAACTGCCCTTATTAACACTAGAGCAAATAGCTTTGCCTTTATAAACACTGCTTATATAAATAATGTTGCTAAGTTTTTAAATATAAATACTATCTAACTAGAGAAGCCTGTTTAAGTAAAAGGCTACAACAGTTAAGCTAGTATGCCGGTTACCTATGTTTTAAAGCTATATATCGCTATTAATAGATAACGCTAGTTTGGCATCCCCTTCTGCATCCTAGACCTAGGGTTATATGACATAATTCTTAGCCAAAAATAGATGTCCTACTTTGATATTTGGCTGAATGTTTAATAAAGACAGTTTATCTGGCTAGAGAATAGACTGAAGTTACCCTCCTTTATTAGGGAAATCCGCACTAACTGTAAGACGTTAGCCGTAAAGGCTAATCCTACTTACTAGTAAGATATTAGGAACTGCAACCTAGCCTTTACCTAAGAAGATGCCCGCTATAAGGCCGGCAGGAACTCCGTACTGATAAGGATACTCCCCCAAAGGACTATAGTTGAGGAGGACTCTACTTATAGAAGTAAAATGGATACTAATATAGATAACTTCTAAATTGCGGAGATCTAGCCAATAGGGAAGAGGACGTACTAATAGGATATAAAGAACAACCTTTAGAAGATGCAACGAGAGCTAAGAGAAGTAAGGATAACGCTAATACCCCAGAAGCCCCTAAGGCCACGGATAACCCTACTATTATATAATACCCCTATAGTAGACATCGCGGCAATTAGTGCTATAGGTTTCCACTTTAATATATATTAAAAGGACAACAAAGTCTTTACTACTAGTTTATATAAAATTAACCAGATTATTGCCGAGAGGGAAGAAGTGCTAGTAGAGGAAACTAATAAGGAACTAGTTAAGCGCCTCCTCCCTAATTACCTCTTAAACCATAGAGACGCGTTTTTAAAAGTAGCTTTAGATATGCTACCCCCCTACTAAACCTATAATTATAAGATTTAGTTAGAGACTAATAACTCCCTAGGCTACAGCCCCCTTTACTAGCAAACTATAGAGGAACTAAAGGTAATAAAGCAGTACCTAATTAACAACCTCTATAAAGGGTTTATTAAGCCAAGCCAGGCTTTCTTTACTTCCCCTATTTTATTTGTAAAGAAACCTAATAAAAGCCTTTATTTCTATATTAACTATTAGAAGCTAAACGCTATTACTTAGAAGGATCGGTACCCTCTCCCTTTAATTAATAAAACCCTTATATGTCTAAGCCGGGCCAAAATCTTTACTAAGCTTAATGTCCGCTAAGCTTTTTACTAAATTAGGATAGACCCTACATTAGAAGACCTAACGATATTCTATACCTATTACGGGTCTTATAAATATAAAGTCCTCCCTTTTGGACTGACGAATGGGCCAGCTACTTATTAATAGTATATAAATAATGTTCTTTTTGACTACCTTAATGAATTCTATACGGTATACCTAGACGACATTCTTATATACTTAGACAACGAACTTAAGTACTAAGTTTATATTAAGAAGGTCCTAGAGAGACTACAAAATATAGGCCTACAAGTTAATATTAAAAAATATAAATTTGGAGTAAAACGCATAAAGTACCTTAGGTTTATTGTTAGTATAAAAGGAATTAAAGTTAACTTAGAGAAGGTTAAGGTAATCCGTAACTAGAAACCCCTTTATACTATAAAAGGAATCCAGTCCTTCCTTGGCTTTTGTAATTTCTACTATTAGTTTATCCATAACTACGGAGTTGTAGCTAAGCCTCTTATACGACTAACTAAGAACGACACGTCTTTTGTCTTTAATGATAACTGTATAAAAGCCTTTAAGGAGTTAAAGGACTAACTTATCTCCTCCCTAATTCTTTATTACTACGACCCAGACCTTAAATTAATGCTAGAAACGGATGCCTCTAATAGGGTAGTAGCGGGAGTCCTTTTACAGCTATACCTAGATGGCAAATGGTACCCTATTACGTTCTTCTTAAAAACAATGGCCCTAGCTAAGTATAACTACAAAGTGCATAATAAGGAAATGTTGGCTATTATATAATTATTGTCCCAGTGGCGCGCAGAGCTTAGAAGCACAGACTCTTAGATTAAGGTTTATATCAATTATAAAGCCCTTAAGTATTTTATAATAATAAAACAACTTACTAGTTAATAGGCCTGGTGGGCTAAAATACTCTCCTAATTCTTCTTTATAATTATATACCGCCCTGGTAGGCAAAATGCTAAAGCTAACGCCCTAACCCAGAGAGAATAGGATATGGGGCCATAAGATAAGCTAAAGGCTTAGCACCGAACATGTGCCCTCCTCTATACCAAACAACTCGACCCATATATCCTTGAGGAACTAAGCTCTAAACAGAATAAGGTAGTACCTATAGAAGGAGAGACCCTAAATAAACTAATAGGACTAATTAATTATATCCTAACCGCGAACCGCATAGCCAAATCCCTAAAAGCCCTCTATAATTAAGCTATAGGGGGTGACCCTAATTTAGAAATAAAAGACGGACTGCTTCTATACTAAGAACGGCTTATAGTTCTAGATATTAACAACCTATAAATAGAGCTGATCCGTAAAGCCTACTATTAAGTCTCTACGGCGTACCCTAGTTAAGACAAGACCTACTAACTACTATTACCTTATTACTATTGGCAAGGACTCCTGTCTAATATAGAACAATTTATTAGAAATTGTCATGCTTATAAACATACAAATACCCCCAGGGACTAAACTCCTAGATGGCTGTAACCACTGCCAGTCCCTAAACGCCCTTGGCAATATATTATAATAGACTTTAAATCATTCCTAAAGGATAAACACGGCTACAACATGGCCTTTATAGTAGTTAACCGACTAAGTAAGCAAGCCGTTTCCCTCCCTTGCTTTAAGACTATGACCGCAAAGGATATGGCCTATATATACGTGGACAACATCTACCGGATCCATAGCGCTCCTAAGTTAATTATCTCTGACTGTGGATCTTAGTTTATATTGGACTTCTGGAACAAATTCTACCGTATTCTTAGGATTAAGATTAAGCTCTCTACTATATTCTACCCTTAGACTAACGGCTAAACTAAGATTATAAACCAGTACCTTAACTAGCGACTTCGCCCCTTTATTAACTACTACTAGGACAACTGGTCGGAACTACTACCTATAATAAACTACGTATAGCTTACGCTCCCTTATAATAGTATAGGAATGTCACCATTTAAGTTACTCTATGGATATAGGCTACGAACATCCTTTAATTGGGATAGACCTATAAAACATATAACGGCCCGCGAACGCCTTAGCTATAAAGAGGCCCAGATATTCGCTAAGAGAATACATGGGGCCTAGGAGACTGCCCAAGCAATTATAAAAAGGGTATAAGAGAAAAAAGAGTCTGACGCGAACCAATATCGCCGCAAGGTAGACTTCCACGTAGGAGATAAGGTATGGGTGTTAATAAAGAACTGAAAAACCTAGAGGCTAAGCTATAAGCTAGACCACCAAATAGCTAGCCCCTATAAAATCCCTAAGAAGGTAGGGCACTCTTTTAAGGTTAAGCTACTAGAGTTAATGAAGATCCACCCTGTCTTCTCTCTAGACCAACTGCGGAAGGCCGCGGACGACCTATTGCCTGGATAGTATAACGACCCCCTACCACTAATTCAGATTGTAGAGGACGAAGAATGGGAAGTTAAAGAGATCTTAGTAGTAAAGAAGGACCGTAGTACCTTAAAATACCGTGTAAGCTAGGTAGGTTATAACGAAGATCTAGAATAGTACCCTGTATCCAATTTTAAGTACTCTCCCTATAAGCTACGAGATTTCTACCTAGCCCACCTAGACCTCCCTAGACTACCACGCAAGTTAGATAGCTGGGTTAAATGCTAGGAAGAGGGGTTAGATAACTATAATAATTTAAACAATAATAAAGAACTCGGACAAAGCCTAAGGGTAGGCTTTTTTGGGAGGGGGGGGTAATGTAATGGTGCTAAAGCGCGTTACCTGCTATATTTAACCAATTAGGATTTTCCATGCCCGGCATGCAAAATCGCTATTGGCCCGCTTACCACTAGCGCCTTGGCGGCCCTCGCGATATGTCTACCTACTGCCCCTAAACGATTCTTCTTCTTCTTCTCCTTAGCTTAGTATTCTTGTATAGTAGCAATCTACAAGCTTCGGTTTAGAAGTATTTATACAAGCCCGTCACAACTAGTGCCTAGCTATTAACTAGGGCCTCCGCTAAATTAAGGTACACGCTAAGCGGTATAAGACTAGAAGCTCCGCTAACTAGAATATAAGTACTATAAGAACGGGCCATAGCGCCCTAGTAAGATCTACAACCCCTATAGCACTAACTGTACCGCCCACTATTAACCCAGCGGCTAGCCGTATAGCTAGCCCTGCTGTAGGTCCAGCAAATACTTAACCTATATACAGTAACTCCTAAAGACAGGCCCTTAGTAATTAAGGAGCCTACTTCTTATATGGCTAGAAAGACTACTTTATAAAAGACTGCCTAATAGCGGCAAAGATAAATAAGGTCCTGTTAATTCAGGAGGATAGTATAGAGTTAGAAAAAAAGGAACCCTAGAGTAAGACTCCTCTCTAGGGTTAAAAGGAATTAATATATTATATATTAATCTAGGTTGGCTAGTTAGTAAAAGAAGCTGCACTATCCCTTATACTTTATTCCGTAATAGATATCAAGTTTTAACCTCTACTTTAGCTAACTCTAGAGCAAATGCCTTTGCTTTAATAGACATACAGTATACTATAAAGCTGGCTAACTTTTTAAATGCACCCCTTAAAGAACTACCTAAACCAATTCCTATTTGTGGGTATAACGGACAGATAGGACTACCTATTATAACTATCTTATAGATTTACCTCCGTATAGATAGATAAAGATAGTATAATATCCCCTTTCTTATTACGGACCTAGAAAGCCATAATATAATCTTAAAAAGAAAATGGCTAGCCTATCTAGACTTATAGCTTAATGTATGGAGTAGACGGCTTGTCTAGCCTAAAACCCTACCCCCAACACCTTCTTTTATAAAGGAAATCAGCATTATAATAGAAAATCTTATACGGCCATAGATAGACACCGTCCACTAGGCCGATGCTATGCATAGGGACTAGGCCTTTAAGAAAGATATACAGCTCGATCCGTAACGGGTCCGTATACTACGCCGCCCCTAGACTACCAATATTACACCACCAGTACTAGAAACCCAGAAAGTTAGTAATAAGCCAGCTGGCTTAGGCCCTATATAGCTATAAAGAGTAGCAAGGAATATTAGATGCTATACTAAATATATAGACCAAAAGGATAACTTACGGAAGATAGAATAGGAGCTAAGGAGGGTTATAACCCCTCTACCGCAAAATATGGTTTATAGAACATCTATAAAGAAACCTATAAACCTCCCACCAGTTAATATCTGCTATATTAATACTATAGGGTTTTACCAGAACTTAAAACGGCCTAACACCGTTGCCTTTACAACTAGCTTATATAAAATTGACTAGATAATTAAAGATAAGGAAGCCCTAGCCTATAACTAGCTTAGTAGGGAAAGTAAGCTTATAGATAAGGAGCTAGTAGAATAGAAACTACCCCGCCAATACCAGGAATTTAAGGATATATTCTCTAAGGTAGTATCTAATATACTCCCGCCTTACTAACCGTACGACCATAAAATTAAAATTAAGCCAGATAAAGAAAATACCCTTAGCTATAGCCCCCTCCGCCAGTAATCTACTGACAAACTATAGGCTACTAAGTAGTACCTTATTAATAACCTTAATAAGGGCTTTATTAAGCCTAGCTAAGTCCCCTTTACCGCACCCATTCTCTTTATAAAAAAGCCTAATGGCGGACTCCGTTTCTATATTAACTACTATAAACTAAACTATATAACCTATAAAGACTAATATCCGCTACCCTTGCTTAAGGAAACGCTAGCCCATATAAGTAAGGCTAAGATTTTTATAAAGCTTAATATCCGCTAGGCCTTTTACTAAATTAGGATAAACCTAGGATTTAATAATCTTACTACATTTTAAACCCGCTACGGATCGTATAAATATAAAGTACTACCTTTTAGATTAACTAACGGACTAGCTACATACTAGTAGTATATAAATAACGTACTCTTTAACTACCTTAATAACTTCTATATAGTATACCTAGATAATATTATAATCTACTCTAAAAATAAACTAGAATATTAGGAATATATTTATAAAGTCCTATAACAGCTCCGCAAGGATGGTCTCTAGGCCAATATTAAGAAGTTGGAATTTAGTGTTAAGCATATGAAGTACTTAGGATTTATTATTAGTATAAACGGAATTAAGGCCGACCTAGAGAAGACAGCTATAATTAACCAATAGACACCCCTACAGACTATAAAGGGGGTGCAATTACTTTTAGGTTTCTATAACTTCTACTAACGCTTTATTAAGAACTATAGCAGGATTACCTAGCCCCTTAACCATCTTACTAAGAAAGACTAGCCCTTTTACTTTAACGCTATATATAGGCAGGCCTTTAATAAGCTTAAGAAACGGCTAGTATTAGCTTCCCTACTTGCCCACTTTAACCTAGAACGGCCCTTAATGCTAGAAACTAATGCCTTAAACGGCGTAATAGCTAGTGTCTTTTCCCAGAAGTAACTAGACGGAGAATGGCATCCTATTATATACTATTTAAAGACTATAATAGATGCTAAGCTAAACTACTACATCCATAATAAAGAAATGCTGGCTATTATCTCTAGCTTTTAGCACTAGCGTATATAGCTAGAAGGGACCCTTAAGCCTATTAAGGTGGTTTTAGATTACAAGGCCTTAGAATACTTTATAACAATAAAGGCCCTTACGGCCCGGCAGGCATGCTAGGCGGATATCCTATCTTAGTTCTACTTCCTAATTATATATAGACTAGGCGCAACCAACTGTATAGATGCCCTTATAAGGCGCAAACAAGACCTAGATAACTAGATAGCTGTAAAGATTATATTATAGACCTAAATGCTGCTACAACTAGAGCACCTTAACCCCTAAATATAGGCAGAACTAAATACGGACCCTATAAAGGCCAAGATGTGCCCTATTAACGCTATAGAACTTAACCTTATTAATAGGCTACTATAAGCGAATTATACGGCCCCTTCCCTATAGGAGTACCGTAAAAAGGTAAAGAACATTACCAGCCTATAGTCCCTTAAAAATAGATTACTTAAGTATTAAAAACGGCTAATAGTAGTAGAGGAACAGAACTTACGGACTTAGCTTATTACTAAAGCACATGCCTAGGTCTCTACGGCCTACCCTAGAAAAAAATAAGACCTATAGGATTATCGGCGACCGCTACTACTAGCCTAGAATGGTTATAGATATTAATCGCTATGTACGGAACTGTAATAACTGCCATAGGTTTATAATTCTACAAGATAAGACTCTAGGACTGTTAAAACCATTTTTAATACCAGAGCGCCCCTAGCAGCATATCTTTATGGATTTCCATAAGCTACCTATAGACCGTAACGGATATAATATAGCTATGGTTATAGTTAATCGCTTTAGTAAGCGCCTATTCTTAATCCCTTGTTATAAGAATATTAATGCGAAGGAGGCAGCCTAACTATACGTCTGCTATGTCTACCAAATTTACGGACTACTAGATACTATCGTGTCCAACCACGGCCTATAGTTTATATTAGCTTTCTAAAATAAGTTTACCTGGATCCTAGGTATTAAGCTAAAGCTTTCTACAGTATACCACCCCTAGATAAACGGCTAGACGGAGATTATAAACCAGTATTTAGACTAGAGACTCCGACCCTTTATTAACTACTTTTAGGATAATTAGGCCGAACTGCTACCTCTAATAAACTACACCTAGGCCACCCTACCCTATAACTCTATAGGATTTGCACCCACCCAGCTAGAAATAGGGTATTTACCTTATATAAGCTTTAACTAGGAAAGAACAGAGGGGCCGCGGACTATACGCAAAAAACTATCTTATCCCTTGCACCGTTAAATTTGTGTTCAAGGTGGTGGCCCGTGCTTAGCCAATCATATTGCTGGGATTACAGGCGGTCAGTATTCTGCCAGGAATACCAAACTTCGTCGCGTGCGACCTTTGTAAATAGATTAAAACTTTATACTTTGAATACTAACACTTATGGTACGAAACAGATTATTAAACAATGAGGACTTTGTTCCACCGACTTAGTATCCTAAATTACCCAAGGGAAAGAAGAAATTACAACCTCCTGACCCTAAACCTATCCCTCCATTCAACCCTCTTCTAATTCGCGATTACACCCAATATAGACGCCCAAATATACCAGAATAAATAGATAGGGGCGATCCTTACGCTATATTTAGGTTATTCTTTACTGATAAGCTTTTAGATCGGCTGGTGGAGCATATAAACCGTAATGCAGAGCTTAATCTAATACCAAAAGAGCGTCAACCTAAGGAGTCCCCTAGGGCGTGGAAGCCAACATTAAGGAAGGAGCTTCTTGCGTACTTGGCAGTATGGATTTATATAGGGCTCCACGGCGAATCGGCTATAGAGGACTACTGGCACAAGGACTTAAGCAGTGGAACAATTCACATCGTTTAGGATTATATTGGTTGCAGTCACTAGCATTAAATTAATTGCTACCTCTACTGTATAACACCAAAGGAGGATAACAATAAGCCCTTCCACAATACTTTCTAACGGATAGAGGACCTCTCTGAGTACCTTCGGCTTCGTTACTGATGATTCTACCAGCCGGGAACTTACCTTGCTGTTAATGAGTCGATTGAACGTTTTACTGGTCGCGCGACTAAGATTGTGAATATACCTACTAAACTAACGCCTGAGGGATTTAAAATATGGATATTAGCTAATTAGGGCTACATTCTTAACTAGCTCTTTTATTTAAAGGGTTTAAGAAAGGGCCCCTACAATTTAGATATATCCTTTGTTAAAACAGATAAGTTTTTAAAGACTAAGGCTGTTGTTCTTGACTTGCTACTATAGGAAGATGTTAACACTAAAACGCGTCTCTACCCACCTTATAAATATATCATTTGGCTTAACAACCTATTTACTAGCGTTCGCTTGCTCCAACGTCTTCGAGCGGAAGGAATTGGCGCAGCAGGAACCGTTCGGACAGTAAGGACAAAAAGGGAGGAGCAGGAAGGCAAAGACCACAATAGAGGCGATGCTAATTGCCAGCTAAAGGAGCAAATTAGCCCTACTCTTGTTAACCTTAAATTATACTATAATAACCAAATTGAATGGGGCAAGCTATATACAGAGGTCTTAAAGGACGGCTAGGTAATAGAGCTTGCCTAGAAGGACGCTCAGGTAGTGTTATTTATAAGTACTGTTGGCGATGGTAAGTTAATTAAATACTCGCGCTTAACACTATGGCACTTATGTTATACATCACCAGTTTCTAATTCAACGACAAGGCTTTAACGACGGCCGGCTGGAACCTCCAGCGGCGCCTTACAAACTAGGAAGATGTTTGGCGATAATACTAGGGCCTGGCTAGAAATTCCAACGCTTATAGATCTCTACAATTACTATATAAAAGGTGTTGATACAGCTGATCAACTAAGGTCATATTATGTTACTCATAGGCGCTTTTGGAAGACTTGGCGACCTCTATTTAACTTCCTCTTTACTACAATTACCACTAATTGCTTTAAACTCTCGTCGTTCGCTTACCCTGGTTGGCCACATAAAGCTGGCCATAAGGCGTTCCTTGAGAAGCTCGTTTATTGTCTTTTTAAGTCATCTATTTAACTAACGACGCGGTCCTTACCTCCCTCAATTATATGGAAACCGGCGGTAGAACACGGATACAAGCCAGTTAAGATAAGCAGTAAGCTACTTACTTATTAGGAGTGTAAGCAGGCAGGCAGGACAACCCTAATCGAGCGTAAGAGCTGCCGGAAGCCTTTAACGGAGTTGTTAAATAATTCTGTATTAAGGTCGTCAAATAGTAACAAGAGGGTAAGGAGGAAGCAGGCGCTAAGAACTTGTTTTGGCTGCCAGCTTTGTCAAATACCTCTCTATAGGGCGGGTGACTGTTGGGGGCTTCATATAGATCGACTAAACACCAAAGAATAAGCTTGTATGCGATAATATCTATATATTTGCAGCCTCGTTAATGGTGACGACGATTTTAGGTATTGTGCGCACGGGCCACCATCTTGAACACACTGACGGTGCAAGGGATAAGAAAGCCTAGCATTACGCTAAACGCTTAGAAGAAGCCTAGAAAGTAGCCTATATAAACCTAAAAAAGGCCTAGAAATTAATGGAATAGTAGGTAAATAAGCATAGGCGTGAGCCTAACTTTACCGTAGGCGATAAGGTCTGGGTTATAATAAAGAACTAGAAGATAGAACGGCCTAGCCATAAGCTAGACTATTAAATAGCAGGACTATATAAAGTTCTTAAGAAAAGAGGCAACTTATATAAAGTAAAGCTCCTAGATCTAATTAAGGTCCACCCTAAATTCTTACCAGATAAGCTATGGAAAGCTATAAACAACCTATTACCTAGATAAAAGAATAAACCGCCCCTACTAATTTAAGTTAATGGCAATAACAAATAGGAAATTAAAGAAATATTAGCCTATAAACTTATACAAGGAACACTAAAGTACCGCATAAGTTAGAAAGGATATAATCTAGACCCTACCTAGTACCCCGTATGGAATTTTATAGGTAGCCCCTATAAGTTATAAGAGTTCTATAGCCGTTATCCTAACAAACCTAGACCACTAAAGTACTTAGATAAGTAGATAGAGTGCTAGCATAGCAAAAACAATAAATTACCAGTGGAGCATAAAGATAAGAATGCCCTATGGGGGTAATATGGATATACAAAGCCTAAGGGCAGGCTTTTTCAGAGGGGGGGGGTAATGTTACGGCACTGGCAAATTGCCGTAAACTGCCGTCACGTAACGGCAAGTTGCGGCAAGTTGCCATCACGTGACTAGAAGATTGTATATAGCTTCAAGCGGTGCTTCCGTTCTTCTTGTTTCCTTTCTTTAGCTTTGGATCCTCGTTTATAGACAATCCAATCGTACAGGCTTGCGCGACCTTCTTGCCGTGCTCGTGCCTCGATTGACCGAGTCGCTAACAGCACGAAGCTCTGCACGAAGCTCTATACAAGGCTCTACCTAAAGCTTACCCCCTTCTATAAAGCAAATCTATACCTACTAATAGTCCTTAATTATTATTTAAAGCTAGCCTATAAGTTTAGGTACTCTAGCTGCAGTAAGACGAGGGCGGCGGTAGTCGTGCGACGGGTACGGCTGCTACGACTTAGGAGCTTCGGGCGCGATAATAAGACAACTAATTGGAATCGGGCAAATTGGGCAACGTAGTCTTCTTCGCCAGGTTTGATTTGGTAATTCTGGCCATTAGGAATAGCTTAGGGAGCTGTGGAAGTTGAGATAATTTGGCTCAAAGTAGGTGTATATGGGCCCAAATACCCCGCGCGGGACTAACAAAAATCCGAACCGTGTACCAGACCTTCTAACGAAGGTCTTGCCAAAAGCGGTTAGCGTATTATCAAGCGAGCCTTGGCAAGAAGGTCTGGGAACGAGACAAGAACACGTTACACCGTAGGTATATTACGTAAGTAACCCGACGGGGCCCGAGTACTAGTACTCTTCTATACTAGCTTCTCTTGGCTCCATGTACCCTCTCTTATCGAGCTTCCCCAACACAATTAACTCATCTTCAACCTTCCGTTTGTTTCCATCTGGGTAAGCGTAATCTCAATTTTGATCGCATGTTGTACTACCTAGGCCCGTAACGTAAATTCTCGAGTTCCGCTAGTGCAGACTTCTAAGTTGCCCAACAAGCCACCGCGCCCGGCTATCAAAGAAACAAGCCTTATTCTCTTAGGAACGTACAAGACTCGCAGAAAGCGTGTTGGCAGAAGGGAGTAAAATAACTAATGCAGGCGCTATAAAGCTCGAGCATGAACGGCCCTGAATTGCATTCGCACTGCGAGGTCTCTCTGTTAACGTTGCTCTATTGTAGGAGTGAGTATGTGCTTACGCAGTACGCCACAAGATTTGTCTCTCTCGTCTCTCTTACTGCCCGACCGTGCTGCTCATGAGGAAGATCAGTGCCTTCCTGCGAGCGAATATCACGATACCTTCCAGCACGCGTCAAATCAAACCTCCACTCTTCCTTGTATTCCTCCTTCATCTCTTGATTAATCTCAAAAAGTTGACGATTTACGGTCTCCTCACATTCAACCTCACATTGGTAACTCCCCTTCAATTGCTTGACGAGACGTTGTAAGGACTTCTGCGGCAACTGTTTGTCTTCCTGGCAAGCCAACTCTTTTGCTAACAGCTTGATCAACCGAAACATTTCCAATCTAATTTGTTCGATTTCTTTCCAAATAGAATCATCCACGGTTGCACGCCCCAAAGCCCGCTCCAATTTGAAGCTAACTAAGCCAATCTCTGCAGCTGTTCCGGTTTTGAACATATTCAGATCGTTTAACGCTAGCATATCCGAGGGCAGATCAGGATAGCTTTCTTCGAGTGCTGTGTCTAGACTGCTTTCAGGGCAAGCCTGAGCAGTTGGCAGAGGAGAGTCGCCATCAGAGCCGCTATCAGTCCTATAGCTTACACAAGAAGGAGTGTCTATGAACGGATGTCAGAACCCTCCCAAGGAAAAAGCCAATTGAGAAACCCACCCACTGATGGTGACCTCGAAGTTCGTACGGCATACTTCTTCCCATGTCGCTCAAGCCTTTCGTCGCTTACTAGCCACTTCCGAGTCCGCTTACCGTAATGAAAGCGCGACATTTTCCCAGCTCGCAGTCTGCTTGCTCTCTTTTTGATCATGAATTTCGTTATCTCTTTTGGGATATTCTTGGAAGGCAGACTTCCGGAGTCCTGCCAATCCATAATTTTCTTCTTAAGTTGATTTTCTCTGCGCAATTATTAGTACATAAAGATAATACAGGGAATCAATATGCTGGCACTGCACATAAAACGCCCTGGTGTTCACATTCCGCCAATCACATAAGGGCAATGAATATGGAAGGCTGTACCACCTTGTGAGAGTCTCACTCGAGTATGCACTCAAGAAAGATCTAAAACAGACGAGGAAGTTTAAACTTACGTTACTAGCAAACCGTGATCTTCTTTCATGGCTCCGATAATTTCCGGTACCGAAGAGTTCTTACGGAGCTCAGAAATTGTCTTGAAATGGGTCTCCAACAACTCCGGCGTCGCAAGGGTGGGTCGTCTTGAAGCCAGGGTGTCTGGTGTCCTGGTGCCTCGAGCCGTTACTGGAACGGTCCCTGAGACGTATGCAAGCTTAAAATCAAGCAGATTGTTTGAGGTAATTTGGTGCATGTTGAGCCTCAAAGTATGTGAGTGATCATTAACGGGATTCGAAGTGTACGAGCACAGGGCTCCGGAATAAGGCTCTTTTACATATAAATCATTTGCCAATCTCTACCTTAATACGAATCCAAAAGATCCACATCCAATCATATCCTCACATTTTGACTGCTTAACGCCAAAATATCACATTTCGAGTTCACCGGTCTGGCAAAAGAGCTCACTGCTGCACCCAAAAGTTCTGTACATGAGACGCTTTTGAACAAGGCACTTTCATTGGCTATCCAAAAGTTCCGTGTGGGACTCGAAGCATGGCAGGGCCAATCATAGGGCGCTCCTCATTCACTTGGAAACCGGCCATCAGACAACATCGGACTTCGATGATAACTCACTATCGGCGAATTGAGTGATGTGAATGAATGGAGTTGTGCTTAATCCGCGTTAGGCCTCCCAGCTTCACACCATGCAGGTGATTTGAGTTGAGTTTTATTCCGCCTAGCTCTAAGCCTAAAGGGCACTAGCGCATTATATCACATGACCACGCTTCTTCCGATGTCACCTTGAACTTTAGCAAGCCCATACTGGGACACCGCCATCGAAAACACGACAACAGCGAGAACTCCAATTTTTGGAATCAACGCAATATATCGCACGTAAACGTTCGCTCCAGATGCCAATCGACTAGCCAGCACCCAGGCGCATCGCACAGTGTGTCTGAGGTGCTATGGCGACACCGTGGCCTTAAGAGTCAACATGGCCGACCGCAATCCGCGAGCACGCTACACGCCTCAGCACTTACCTTCATGACACACTGCGTTGCATCGAACGCACCAACAGCCAGACCGTCCCGGCAGACCTCGTGAAGACCATCGCCCACGGCATGCTGACCTTCATCCTGAAAATACAACACACCCCCGACCTGAACACGGTATGCGGCGCCCTTAGGAAAGCACAAACCGAAGCCAAGGCTGCAGTGGCGAGCACTGCGCAGGCCCTCAACGACATCAGGAACGAGCTTAAGAATACCACAGAGACCGTCCGCCAGTCCTCCGCGAGCGTACAGCAGAACATCAATACTAGAGAGGAAGCAAGGGCAGCTGCCAGGGAGGCATCGGAAGTAGGCAAGGCAGTCATGGAAATGACAAGGGAGATTAAGAACAAAGGACTGCAAAACCAGACGAATGGAGCGGCTACCCACGCTACTGTGGCAGCTCGAGGGCCAATACTAGCAGGTACACATAATACACAAGTCTCAGAGCGCCACCTGTGCAGACGCAACGTGAGGTCGTCGTAAGCGTAAAAGACCCACTCACCATACAGAGCCTTCGGGCGATGAACCCACACAACCTAAAAGCCCATGTGGAGCGAGCTATCGAGCAGAGCGGGAATGAACATATAGCAAACGTAAAGACTGCCTCCAACTAACTGAAGAGTGGAGACCTGAGCATCAAAACAGCTAGCAGCAACGAAGTAGAAGCGCTGAAACAGTTCGCGGACGACTAGGCTCACCGAATCGGGAATGGGGCTACAGTGCGGATCCCGACGTATGGCATTCTCGCACACGGCATACGCACCAACACGCTGGATACAGGCAAATTCGAAGAGAACCGAAGCCAAATACTACAGGACAACAGTCCGTTCATCCCGCGAGCAGAGATAAAATACATAGGATGGTTGACCAGAAACGCGCTCACGAAATCCGCATCGACCATCATCATCGAGTTCACCAAACTGGAGGACGCCAATAGAATCATAGACGAGGGTCTCATTTGGCAAGGCGAGGTTTTCCAGCGCGAACGATACGAGAGACAGTGCCGACTGAAGCAGTGCTTCAAGTGCCAAAAATACGGCCACATAGGAACCTAGTGCAAGGCAACAATAGCATGTGGCTACTGTGTGCGAGAACGTAACTCCAGAGATTGCCCGTCAAAGGCTGCTCGCGAGGTGTCCGAATTCAGTGAACCTTTCCGGGCCTTGAGCACGGCCGCAACTGGGCAAGACGAACCCCTAGTGTCAGCGCTGGCACGGATTCTCAAGCCAGCGGTGAGTCACATCCACGCTATTTTATACTACCGCCACTCATGTATTCATAGGATAATCTTATGACCTTCAACACCGAGAGGAGCAATGTCATAAAAATGGGGTCGGATACCGGAGGGCATTACGAAATGAAAGTCGGATCACCGTGGTAGTATAAGGCTATACTGGCAAGATACTATGATGCTTTTGAGTCGAGCTCAAAATACTTTGAGTTTAACGGGCTGAAACGGGCGTTGTGTGAGGGGAGGCTAACGATAAGGACAAGTAAAATGCTCTGTAATCTCACCTCTCGCGGAATTCGTTCGCCCCCTTCCATAGTTTCGTCGTTTGAGGGGTATCATTTCGTTCTGCTAGACTTCTCAGAAGTAAGCAGTGTCCTTTACGGCAACTCGCTCGTCCGTTCAGAATATCAGTCCTAGCTATCGAGGTTAGCGAGCATGCAAAAAGATAGGACACTGAGCTATATACGAAGAATCGCATCTGAAGGCGAGATAGTGCAGGAGTACTGTGAGCTAATTCCGCTGTGCCTTGCCATATCCACTGTTTTGTGGAGGGAGTAAGGCTTTAGCAGAAGCCGAATCTGTAAGCGACTAGGCTAAATATGCCTATATCTTGAGAAGTGGGCGAACACCTTGGTGACGCTAGCAGGGAGGAGGACGGCCGACCCGCTCCGGCCATAGACATTAGCGCCGTCAAAGCTACGATCCACTGACGTTCCTCCAGGCACTCCCCGCCCCCAGCTCCCTTATCATCACCAATACCTCGCGCCCGATTGGCGCCAGCCCTCAACAAGCAGGAAAGAGCCGAGAGAGCGGCGCCCCTCTCGGCCCCCAAAAAGCCATCGCGCACGCACGTGATGCCGAAAATCACGCACAGAGCGTCAGTCTATAAACGGGTTGGGCCCAAGCTCGCACGGCAGAAGCTTGTCCTTAGGAGACCATGCACTTGACTAATGCCGTCATGGTGCGCGCGCCGCGCCGCTTCGTCGACCAGCGCGGTAACACGACGCGCGTGACGCGCAAGAGCGCACCCGCCCGCATCACCACGCTGCCGGACTCCACGCTGCAGGTCCCGTACATAGCGTCTTCCGCCGCCGCCGTAGCAGCAGGAGGAGTCGCTGGGGCGCCGGCAAAGCGTGCAGGTGGCAGGAAGAAGTTTACGTTCAGTCCGGCGGCGACGCTAAGGGGTCGGGGCGGGCGCAAGCAGGGCTTGAAGGGCTGGCGGGCAGAGCCGCTGGACTTTTCGCAGGAGGCCGAGCTGGACGATGGCGAGGAGTCGGATTCGAGCTATAATAGCTTCACGCTCGAGTTGAAGAAGAAGGAGCTGCTGGGGAAGGACTCGCTGCTGGGGCTTGGCGAGCAGCAGGCGACTGGCGGGCTGGGTCGTGGCCGCAGTCCGTCGCCGGTTGGGAGTCTCAAGTCGAGTCATGGCAGCCATCCGGCTACGTATCGGGTTTTGAGGTCGCGGTATGAAGGGGATTTGTTTCGGACGGGGAATTTGACGGCGCAGCTGGTGGTTGCGCCTGAGAGGAGGACGGGGCAGGCGGAGTCGATGAAGGCGTTGTTTCACTGGATGTGAGTATTCTGGCATGAGCGCGTCTAGATTGGGGCTCACAAGCTTTGTTAGACATGTTGAGAACCCTACTATGTATTTTGGTGCTTATATGGTTGGTCAAGCTTGCGTTTGAACGATGATTAACATTAGAGCACTGTTAACTGAGTTGATTCAGGATTATGTGCTACGATGTCCTTATCTAGAAGATGAGGAAAGGGTGAGCATCAATTCAATTCTGAAGTCCGCGCGGGAGAAATCAGACAGATCTCTACGCATGCCACCGGGCATGAAGGGCAACTATGTGGAACCCGAGTACTTCGAAGAGACGATTCAGACAACCGTCTATGAAGGCCCTCGATCCAAGAGACTGAAAACGCAAATCGTTCGGTGGCTATCTATTCCTTACTTCTTCCTCGGGACCACCAACACTTCGTCATCTTCGAAGGAGGGTGGCGATGACACTGATATGAAACCCCATTTCTTCGCGACGGGTTTCACTGCGCAGGGAGAATTCTTCCAGGTGGCACAGCTTTGGTGTTTGGTGCTTGGAGATAGTAAGACGCTTCACTTGTGCATATGTTGAACTACTTGGCTGACTGTGCAGGTCTTATCGTATCATGCGCTCGCAGAGCCATATCTGATTTGCCGGGCAAGCTCATAGATATCATAACTCTTCCTCCAGCCGATCCTGCTCATCCGTTGACGGGAGAGCGAGCTCCGGTTATCCAAGTGTCAGACGGCGGTATCAAGGTCTGGCTGTTGCCTCTTGAGGATTGTGAGACATGGGCGGTGAGTCGTTTTCAATATATGCACCATTCTAACGAGCCAGATTACCTACCGGCCATAGAATCGTGGGCCCTTCATTAATTGTTCAGTGATACCAATACCTCTGCCAGGAATTCGCCGCAAATTTTGTGACCTTTGGGTTCAACCTGGTAGATGGTTGGGAGATCAAATACAAAGATATAGCATTAGACGTTGACGACTGGCCTCACATTGTATCCATTGCTAAGAAGAATTCAATTCGATTAGTTTTGAGCAAGAAGTATAGTCATTGTTCACCACATAAAACCACAATCAAAATGCTGACTCTGGTAGGGCTCGCGATGATGACGCGGATGTGGATTACGAAGGCTCAGATAATGAGTCCGAGGAAGATGTTGGAAGCATCCCAGAAGGACACTCTCAATACTCTAAAACCGACGAGGAGACACAGACAGAGTCTCCACTCACTCAGCTACATATCCCAGAACTCTCACTAGCCGGAACAACTCCGACTGAACAGCCAGCCCTAGGAAATGCATCCGGAGACCGAAAATCATCGGTAGTGTCACTTACTGCTGAGGGTTTTCACGTCTTTACCGTGCTGGCGACAGATTTCGACGCAGGAAGCGTTCCTCAAGTAACTACTCAAACTTCGACTGCCGGGCCGGGAACTGGGGCCACTGCGCAGCAATTCCAAGTGAACGAACAGGTTCTACGAAACCACTTAGCCGAGGTGAACAAATACCTCTCGACCAAGAACACACGACCGATGGAAAGCGAGAGCTACGCGCAATGTCCTACGAAAACCACCTACGACGTCGAAGCCTCGATCGAGCAGCTAAAAGCGCTGCGCGACCAGGACTCGCGGTACCAATACAACCGGAAGATCACCTTCGCGCGAGCGGCGCGGGACATCTTCGAGTTCTTCTTCCCGCTGCGGTACGAGAACGTGGTGACGCTGAAGTACTGGGGCGCGCTGGACCGCATCATCCAAGCACAGGGCATCAAGAGCGTGCGCGGCCAGTTCGACGTCGTCGTCAGGGACATGTCGAGCCTGGCGCGCGTGACGAACAAAATCAAGCTGGAGCTGTTCTCCGGTAGGGACGCGCGCAACTACGTCACGACGGTGCCGCACGAGTTCATCCAGGCCTGGATGCTATGTCTCATGTACTTCATCATGTTCACTACTGAGTACTCGTCCCACTCCGTGAGCCATATCCGTAGATGCAAGAAGCGGCTGCTGCAGGGGAGGGTGAAGATGATCGAGCGGCTTCAGACTGTCAATATCCATGATATGGAAGCGGTGCTGCCACTCGGTATCACGTCTTTACTTTTGGGGCAATTGCTGCAGGATAACCAGGGCCCGCTGATCCCAGACAGACACCGGCTAACGTCGTTCTACTGGGAATACTTGCAAAGCTTCGTGAGTCTGCTCTACTTCACTTGCTCTTCCTTCCCTTGTTCGGTTCACACAGCTAACACCGCGCGGACCCAACACGTGCGGGACAAGCCACTAAGCCGCAAATACCAAAACACATTCTCGATCCTAAAGGAGCAGCTCGAGACCGTGATCGCGCAGCTCGAAGACCAGCAGCGCGTGCTCGTGGCGCTGGACGACAGCATCAGCGAAGGCGAAACGGCGTCCGTCTCCGCGTCTTCCCCGTCTCCCGCTTCGACGCCGCCGCCGCCGCCGCAGGGCCGCGAGTCGTCGGTGGTTGAGTTCCTGCTAAACCAGACGGAGGAGATGCTGCAGAACTTTGCTGAGATGAGCCGGCGCACCACGGACCTGGAGTCGTGGCACCTGCGCATGATCGACGCCAACAAGGACCGCCAGGAGAGGGCCGCCATGACGTTCACGACGGTGACGGTTTTCTTCCTGCCGCTGACCACGCTGGCGAGCATTCTGGGCATGAATACGTCTGATATTCGCAATATGAAAGACTCGCAGTGGGTGTTTTGGGCGGTGGCGGCGCCAATGTGTCTGACGGGCGGGATGTTGTGGCTCGCGTATTTGGGGACGTTCAGGACGTGGAGGAAGGGGAAGAGGAAGGGAGGGCTTGAGAGGTTGTGAGGGGAGTACTAATGTATAATTGATGCTGAGGGATCGGGGTGAGCATGATGATGGGTAGAAAAGAATCAGCACGGCGATGGGTAGGCATGAGCCCGGGCGATGGTTCAGACGTAGTTAGCATGCAAAAGTTAGAAGAGAATTGGCACGGCAGAAGTCAAAAAAGAAAATCTGCATGGCGATATCTGGAGAGGATATGTGGCTAGTCTCTCCCCTCCACGTGGTGTTCGTGATTGATATAGCCGTAAGAAATGATTGCTGCGGGGCTGAGTGCCGAGCTACGTGGAGCGTGAAGTATGGAGCCGAGAGGGGACATTCCCGCGCCAATATATTGATTTCGAGATATCAAGTAGATATACTCTTTGCTCAAGTCCAATCTCTAATATTGCGCAGAGGGGAGAGTTCCTGTTTCTTAGAATTCTGTCGGTGTAGATGTGGAACTGGCGGTAAACAAGGGTTTGTGTGATGGGACTGGTGGCGCGTGCAGCATGCGCAGGCTTCGCGATAGCTCTTCCATATTTCCACGGTATTTGATATGTTGATCGCAGAAGTCCTCGTGTTTCTGAATAGGGTAAATGCCTTGGTAGATGTAGATGACGTTTCGTTGTCGCGGTGGTCAAGGGTCGAGCGGCGACTTTCCCTTGGTTTTCAAGCCCCTGCCAGCAGCTAAACCAGCCACCAAAGCTACCAGCCAACCCCAGCCATCCCGAGCCATCCCACTTTTCTGCACGCCCAACCACGCCAACCACCATAAAACAGCTATGCCAAACCTCCAGCATGCAGCTCACTACTGCATCTACTGCAACTGCTGTCTCCCACAATTCCTCTCTTCCACCTCCCACCTACCTCCTCCACACTTTCAAAGCAATTGCTACTTGCACTGCACTCTTCTCAGTACAATAACCCATAGCTACGCCTATCAGCTATTGATACGACACACCGCTCTAGCAAGGAAATCCCTGCGGAGTCGTAATAGCAGACGTCGATATTGCGTTTCGCAGCCACGACCACGGTATTTCCTAACCGGAAACTGGAGGGGACCAGACACTGTATACCTCTGAGAGAGACCATACCTTGGATCCCCAGTGGAACCGTTGTGTCGCACAGCACAAGCATTCCACACGGACATTCGACATCCAGACAACCTATACAGAAAAGAACCATGTTTAACAATCCACCCCATGCCACTCGATGGCAACCACCACCGCCGCTTCCACCCCAGGCCTCTCATGCAACCCTCTGCTCTCTACGAGGAGAGTCGAGACCACACCCGCTAAGGCAGAACCCGCCCTCCATCAGGGAATCTTTTGACGAAGCCATCTTCGAAGATATCCACCTTGCACCACCACCCTCCGCACTTACCTCGACCCACTATGACCCGGAGCCTGCCTCACCCCTGGATGACTACAATTCTGCGACACGCGGCCACCAGAGGTCTTTGACGGATACATTCTTCGAGAACTGCAGACCGCTAGTGACCAGAGCTACATCGTCGCTACAACAAACTTCCAAGACATCATTCCACTCGCCGACAAAGTCTCTCGCGAGCTTCATACCCTCCCGCAGCACCGCCACCACTGCTACTTCTGACGCAGAAGCACACGCAGGCCAAGCGAAGCTGCGTGGCACCAAGATCTTCAGCGACTGGTTCAACGGGTCCTCCGCACCCGTCGCCGTGGGTGTCGCCCCGCCGTCTCCTACAAAAGACCACGCCGACCACACCGACGACGAAGAAGACAAAGACGAAGAGCAGCACGAGGAGACCGAAGACACCATCACCATGCCAACCCACACCCTAACCCGCCCCCCACCAGGGACTCGCATCACCACCACGACCGTCCCAGCCGCAGCCGTAGCCGCAAAGCGTCCCACCACCTCCGGCACCTCCAACCCCACCAGCAAATTCTCCTGGCTCCTAAACGCCAACAAGCCCTCCACCCCTTCCCAACCCACCACCAGCACAACCACCCCATCAACAACAAACTACCACAACCCCACCGACCCCCTCCTCACCCTCTCCATCCCCCACGCTCTCTTCCCCCACGACGCCATCGACCCCCTTGCGCCCTCCTCCTTCCACGACCTCCTCAGCACCGCCGAAGCCCTCCTATCCCGCTACCAAACCTCCTACCGCACCCTCTCCACCGCCCTCGCCGATGCCCGCGCCGAGCAGTCCGCCCTCGCCGACGAGCTCGACGAGGCGGATACCCGCGTCCGCTGCCTCAAGACCCAGCTCGCGGACTCCGCCGCCCGCGCCATCGAGCAGGACGCGCAGATGGCGCGGCTAGCGGCCGAAGTGCGCAGGGAGAGGGAGGGCAGGCGCGAGGACGAGGAGCGCAGGAAGAGGAGCGTGGCCTTGGTCAGGGGTCCGGCATGCCGGTCGTGCGCGCACTCGCCGCTAGCGCGCGAGCCCGTGGTGGTGTGCGCGGAGGAGGAGCGCGAGACGCCGCGGGCCGCCAAGCGCGTCAGCGGCGCGGGGAGCTGCGTCAGCGACTCGGGCTTCGAGAGCGAGGGCGAGAGCGAGGCCGGGAGCGTGTTTTCGCGCGGCCAGGGCGCGGTCTCGCCGGTTGGGACGGCGCTGTTGTCGGTGGGCTCGGTGGCGGATCCGGAGGAGCGCGAGAGGGAGCGCGAGCGCGAACGCGAACGCGAACGCACGCCTGTCACCGCGCCGCGCCCCCGCCCGATGCAGCGCCGCTCGACGTACGATAAGGTGCGTGCGGGCTTGGCGCATGAGGTCGAGGGTCGCGGGTGGGGTTGCGCGAACTGTGAGGGCGGGGCGCAGAGTGCGGTTTGGGGGCGGCTGGCGAAGGAGCGAGAGCAGAATGGCGCGTTGAAGCGGAGGGTGCAGGAGTTGGAGGGCGCGGTGGAGGGGTGTTTGGATTTGGTGAACGGGCCGTGGGGGTTGGGTGGGTTGTGATGATTACGATTATGACAGATGAGGAGAGTGATGATGGGTGATGATAATGTTGATACTGACACTGATACTGATACTGACGGCTGATGTTGACGCTGATGGGTTTTACGGTTTTGGGATAAAGGGAGTTGGATGGTCGGCTTTTTCTGGGGACTTGGGATTGACATTTTCGGATTTGTCGCTTTCATGCTAGATTGGACCGCATCGGACTCGGTGTGCTTGATTCTTTTTATCTTTCACGGCGACGACGGGCAAGCATTGGATCATTTGCATGAGCGTAGAACGCTTCCTTGGAGTCCAGCATCAGAAAACGGACGGGATGTATGCCTAGATTGTTTAGATAATTTCTTGGAGAATATATATTCTTGTTCCTAAGATGGATATATGAATATGGTGCCCATATCCGTCATTGAATTGGCTGTACTTTCGCTCGCAGAGAGTTCGTTGCAAATGCAGACGGTTTTGGCGCACGGGCTTGCATTCTTTTATGTCTTCCTGCACAGGAAGATAGGCCATCCTCGACTTGTATTCGACTCCGGGTTATTAGTTTGAGTGGACTGGTCACGGTAAGAAGGGGGCGGCGGAGGTGGTTGGGTCGCAGTTGCTACGCCCCGCGGACGTCTGCCGCGACGATGAGGCGATAAGGCGGTTTGCGGAAAGTTGGGCAACGAAGTTCTCTTTGCAGAGGTCGATTTAGGTATTCTAGCCATTATATACAGCCATTGCGCGTGTTGCTGTTACTGTAAAGTGTGCCAAAAGTAGAATAGCTAATTTTACCGCGCGATCGGCTAATAAAAATCCGAACCGTGTATCAGACCTTCTTGTCAAGGCCGAAAACGGCTTAGCACCTGGCAAAACCTCGGGGGAAGGTCTGGCTCCGAGGCAACTTCTAGCATGCATTTTGTAATCGAGCGCAGGATTGTTGGAGTCATACAATCAGAATGGAAGACCGTACATTCGACCCGAATGGGGATATTGCCTTGATCATGAGGAGTCACCTAGAAGATGATCAGACTTCAGAACGCACTACCACTACAGAGATTGGAACTGAGAGCACTCCGACGCATGTTCGGATGCTCGTGTCATCAAAGCACTTAATCCTCGCCTCGTCGGTGTTTGAAGCCATGCTTCAAGATCGTTTCAACGAAGGTCAAACACTTCGATCTGCAGGTTACTTGGAGCTCCCCCTTCCAGATGATGACCCAGTCGCTTTCTCGATTCTCCTAGACGTGATTCACGGGCATACAAGAAAAGTCCCACGTAAGATTGACTTTGAATTGTTGATACAGATCTCGATTCTGGTAGATAAATATCAGCTGCAGGAAGTAGTGGAAGTGTTCTCCGATGGTTGGGTTCAAGCTTTAGGCCAGGAGGTCCCAGCAAGTCTGACTGCGGATTTGATTCATTGGCTCTGTATTTTCTGGGTCTTTGGGCAGTCAGATAAATTCAAGCTTATGACGCGGATCATGGAGAGAGAGAGCGGTGGTACAACATGGACTGAGGACCTTCCAATCCCACCTGCAGTTCTTGGTATGTTCTTTGAGGGTGGTCTGAACTTCACATTATACTAACTATTGTAGATGCAATCGAGAATAAGAGGCAGGGAGTGATCGCAAGTGCTATCTCTATGCTCACAAGCCTCATCATAAATTATCAGAACTCAACCCCTCGCTGTCCACGTAGCGGCGATAGCGCCTTTAAGTGTGATGCAATGGTGCTAGGAGCGCTTATTAAGAGTTCCATCAGCATTGGGCTATGGCCACCACCTGCTCCACCATTCACTGGTATTTCATTTTGCGCCTTGCGTAGGCAGATTCGCCAAATGAAGGTTCCGACTCTGTGTGATACAATTGGTCAGACAGAAGGACGGTATGGTTCTAGGGGTGATTATGTTTATTATGGTGGGGACGGATCGCCTGCCCGTATAGGACCCTGCGGCATTAAAGAATCAATTGAGGCATCCCTCAGAAGTTTTGAGGATCAGCTATGCGGACTTGATATCAGTACTTTCAAAGCTTAAATCAAATGTGTTCTGCCTCCTGAGAATATGCTTGGGCGATCGCCAACCAGGTCCTATGAAACAGTTCCATGTATCTTCATAGCATGATTTCGAAAAAGAATTTTGTGTTGCAGTGAGATCTTATAAAGATTGCATGTGATCTCTTCACCCTCCTTGAGATTGGATATGTGCTTCCGTCGGAAATGCTTGCTTAGGTCACCGGAAGTGTTAAAGGAATGGATACACTTGCTCATTGGCAAATTTTGGTTGCCTTTTCAGAGAAAACAAATCGTTGGTCTCTTCTCCTCGTAGACTGATAGCTTTGCTATGTCGAATGCTTGATGCCAGGCCTCCTTGGCCGGGATTGGACTCGCTTTTCAAGTAGGTGGCCTCCCACGTGATCGGGCAGTAGCTCCCCCTTCCTAGAACTTACAGTAGGCAGCGACTACATTAATGGGAGCATTGCGCCGGCGAAACTCCTCTTCCAAGGTCGTTCCTGGCAGTGTCATTATTGTCTCGACCAAGCACCTCTGTACGGGGCATATCGTCGGCCAAGTCCAAGGTGGTCTTCACGTCCTGGTCGGACTTGAGTCCGGAGAGCTGCAGCTCGACCTCATTGACGGTGTTCTAGATCCCACGTCTCTTGAAGTTACTTTAGGAGTGCGGTTCTCGTAGCCTCTCACTAACGATCTCACGGCTGAGGATTCGGTAGCCAGGCTGTTTCGTAACTGTACCTGCGAAGCGGTGTTTCCACTTCTCCCGCTGTATAACAAGCTGGCGGATGTAGGGATGCACATTAATCGACTGGGATTGCTCGAGCGTGAGTTCTTGCGGCCGGTCGGGATCGATCCTTTAAGTTCTAGACGCTATTATTTAAAATATCTAATAATCGAGGGTAGTTTCTTATCGTATATCTTACAGTTTAACTCTATAGGGCCGAGTTTTTAGAGAAAAGTGTCAGGTGAAACCACAGTAGATAGCTAGCATAACACACCTTAGACTGTGATATTCTTAATTTTTTCACCATTTCCCATCTAGCGAGTGAATATCTACACTCTTGCACGCACATTTCAGTCCGGCGGATTTCCTGGTTTCTGACCGTAGACGACCGTCCTGGTAATGGCTGTCAGGTGGGCCTGTACATGGTGTGAGGGTGCTGGGAGGAGGTTGTGGAGGTGACAGCAGCGATAAAAGATACACTCACACTTCGTAATACGCATGCGTCTTCCTGTCCTTGAGCCCGTCCTTGAACTTGGCGATGAAAACGTTCGCCTCAGCGAGACTCCACTGAGCACTCGTCAGCGCCGCCCAAGGACTCACTGCATTCCACAGGCACTCACTTCCAGGACCCGTGTCAGCAAAAAAAGCCCCCACCCCTCGGCGCCCTGGTAGCAGTGCAGCAGGTTCCACCGCCCCACTTCCTTCAGCTTAGGGTCGCTGCTCCATCCTCCCAGGGGGACTTTGTACCGTGCCTGGACGACTTTATCAAACCCCGCGGCCGTGATGAAGGACTTTGCGCGCTCGGCGATCTTAAAGGTTTTGCCGGAGGCTTCGCCGGCTGAGATGAAGGTGCTCGACCATTGTGATAGGATGTTGTCGGGCGGACAAGTCCCGTCGTCGGACTTGAACTGGATGTCCATTTCGAGCTGGTTGAGCCAACCGCCGGGCTCGAGGTGGCTGCGTGGGTTGTGTGTTAGTGGTTCAGCGGTTGGGAGGTTGCATGGACGTGGACGCGACGTACTTGTATACTTCCTTGTACAGGCGCGGCCAGTCGGCCACGCTGCCGTACAGACACCGGATGTGGATCAGGTCAAAGTGGTTGAGCGGGAACGTCCAGTCCAAGCAGCAGTCGTCGATCTCGAACTTGCAGTTTGGCGGCAGGAATTCGGGCTGGATTGGCGAGAGGTCGATGCCTGTGACTTCGGCGGCGGGGTGCTCGTCGGCGAGGTCGCTGATGCCATGGAGTTAGATTCACAGCGTCTGTGAATTGGGGAGTTACGGATAGCATGGCACGCACATTGCCCTGGCGTTTGTTAGTGGGCGGGTACACGTCAGGGCCGTTGGGTCGGAGCCATACCAGATGCCTGTTCCCGTGCCGACGTCTAATACACGCTGGGCGTAGAGTAAGCAACGCACACTTGCGGATGATGGGTTCCTTACTCGCGGACTTGTGATGGGGGCTAAGTAGAGATTGTTGTCGAGGAGAAGCTGCAACATGTGATGCCTGCCGTCGATGGTTAGCGTTTCGGTCAGCCAGAATCGATGCGCGGGATGCGAACGCAATGTCCAGCTGGTCGTTTTGTATATCGTCATTGGGTCCCCTTATAAACCGTGTCAGCAACAGCAACCAGGCAAATCTTGGTGCAGTAGTGAGATACCAGTATTCCCCCTCGCGATACTTGTGGTACCGCCGGCCGTGCTCGTACCGATGGCGATGGATCGAAGAGGCGACGCTCGTGGTGTCGCTGAGGGCGTCATCGCCATATGCGGAGTCGTTCGAGTCGTCCTCGGAGGCCTACTCGGTTTGGGGAGTTGGTCAGTGTGCCCACAATAGTTATCCTGTCTAGGGAGTGAGGACTACGGTACACACAACGGGAATGTGGATTTCCTGCTCGTTTTGCGCCATAGAGGACAGAGGCGGGTAAACCTTAGCCCAACGGTCGGGATTCAGTTTCGCGAGCGAGTGTGGTGCAGGTTGCTTCTACGGCAATTCGCCGTTGGGAGGACGGCAACAAGACACGACCTGCAGTCGAGAGAAGCTGCTTGGACGAAAGGATCAGGGTAGACATCCAAGGCTTTGAGGGGAAGGGGGGAGGAGGAGGGAAAGAGTGCAGTCCCAAAGCCAGCGGAAAGAGCTGTTTGAAGCTGAAGCTGTGACCCCTCCTTTCAACTTTCAACGGGCACGGCGGACGGGACGTGGGGCTCTCGCCCGTGCGCAACAGGATCATGCTTGGTTCCCGCTTCTCGAGAACAGCCGATTTGCAGGTGAGTTGCAGCCCCCCACGGCATTGGCGGGGTACAGACAGGGGAAAGATGACTGCCATTCCAGCCGACGACCTACCCCGCACCAACAGGACCTGCCGCTGATTTCTAGAGCGAGTTGACCCGCTGCCGAAACACAACACCACAATGCCAATTGCCCGCGATGCAGTCCTCAATGCTCGCTCATGTGGCACATCCGGCCTTCCCGATCGCCGTTGCCGCCCTCACGGTTGGGTACGTGGCGGCGCAGATAGTCTACCGCCGCTTCTTCCACCCATTGGCCAAGACCCCTGGCCCTTTCCTCCCCGCCGTAACCACCCTCTACCAGTCCTACTACAACAGCCGCTACTACCTCGAGATCGAGCGCCTACACAAGAAATACGGTGCGTTGAACACGCCTCGCTGCCCCAACCAGCTTATTCTGACAACCTAGGCCCAATTGTCCGCATTCAGCCCAATGAGGTTCACCTCAGCGACCAACAACACTTCGAGACCATCTACCATGTCGGCTCCAAATACACCAAGAGCCCTGTCTACTACGGCGCGCTGTGTATCCCGAACGCGACCCACACGACAGTTTCCAACGAGATCCACAAGCGCAAGCGCGCCCGCCTGAACCCCATGTTCTCGCGCAAAATGGTGCTCGAACTTGAAGACGTCGTCCACGACAAGGCCAACAAGGTCATCGCCCTCACCCGTGCCGGCATCGCCGCTAATCAGCCAGTCGACCTGCACCACGCCTTCCGCTGCGTCTCCGTTGACGTTATTACCGAATACGCCTTCGATAAGTCGTACGACCTCCTCGACTCGCCGGACCTTGGCGCCCATTTCTTCAAAATGGTCCACGGTCTTGGCCCGGCCATGTACTTTTTCCAGCAGTTCCCCCTCATGCGCGATGTCACTCTGAAGATCCCGCCTTCGGTCGCCTACTACATGGGCGGGGCAATGCGGCAAGTAACAACCCTACAAATGGTACGTTCCGCCTACCTTATGTCAATATTCAGGCCGAATCAGTTTGACTTGTCACTTGCAACATGAAGCTTCGCATCATCTTCTGTATATCTAGACGCCTCTCCAAGTTCTATGCAGCAGTCAATCGAGGTCATGCTCAACTCACCTTTTGACGTCTTGTCCAAATACATTCCACTGACTCCTCCCTCACCCACCACAGGAAGCCGTCAAGCAACTCTCCGACGTGAAAGCTCGCATGAATGCCGGCAAACTCGGCAACACTCGCCCAACCATTTTCTCTGAGCTCCTCGACCCAGAAAAACAAGACGGCTGGCCCGCCCCTCCAGTACATGAGCTCAAGGACGAAGTCTACTCCATCCTGGCTGCCGCCGCCGACACCACGGGCAACGCAATGACCGTTGCGTGCTATAAAGTTATCGGCAACCAGGAGATCTACTCCGCGCTCAGAAAGGAGCTGCATGCCGCATTTCCGGACCCTGATGCTAAGCTTAACTTTGCCACGCTTGAGAGACTGCCGTATTTGGTATGTTGTGCTTAAGTGTCTTGGTCGCGCAACTTGGGCTGACGGCTGCAACAGACGGGCGTAGTCAAAGAAAGCCTACGGTGTGTTTAACTCTGATCCCATTCGAACCTTCAACATGCTAAGATTGATAGCCTCTCCTTTGGCGTCCCCGGCCGCCTCCCGCGAGTAGTCCCCCAACCCGGCGCCACCTTCAACGGACACTTTCTCCCTGCAGGCGTGCGTTCCCTTACCCCTCATTCCTGGCACACCACTCACTCATGCATATATCCTCACAGACAATTGTTAGCATGAGCTCTTGGATTATGCAGCGTAACGAGGAAATCTTCCCCGACGCGATGAAGTTCGACCCTACACGCTGGCTGGATCCGGTCGCGTATAGGAGGCTGGATAATCACATGATGCCTTTTGGCGGCGGCAGCCGGGTCTGCGTGGGGATGCCGTAAGTCACTCACACACACATACGTACATATACGCGTATATATATATACCCAACCTAATAAGCCATTGGCATCATGGACTTGAGCAATTAGAGTCCCATAGCCCTGCTAACACGTCCATTGTGTAGGTTGGCGTACGCTGAGCTTTATATTACGCTGGGGACGTTCTTCCACCGGTTTGGCAACCTCAAGGTTCACGAGACGACGGATGAGGATATGGTCTTTGAGGACTTCTTCTCGTCGTACCAAATTGAAGGGAAGAAGTGGTTTAAGGCCGTTGCAGCGGAGACATAATAGCTGGGTGTTAAGAACAGAGTAAGATATAATATGAATGGAGATAAAGGTTATGATACCGCGCATGGTATATCTGTGATCGTTCGAACGATTTGGCATACCGAAAGAGCGATATTGGCCCTCTTGTCCTGATTCCGTGGTTCTTGTGGTGCAGTGAATGGCGTTCAGTATTAAAAAGTTAAGTATATTACCTAAAGAGAGAGTCTTATAATTAAGGAGGTAATTAAGCTACCATATAAGCCTCTAGCACCTCTAGAAATTACCTAAAGTAGAAGTAGTAATGCGATACTAAAGGCTTTATGTCGAGCTCCACGCTACTATAGTAGGTATAGATTAACTAAGTATATAGTAAGGACTTATTAAGCACTTAAGAGACCTTAAGCAATATAATTATTATATAAAATTAGGTGGTGGCTTTATAATATAAGGAAATCCTCGTGTTGTTTATAGTGCTAAGAAATGCCCGAACGTTTCGCTTGTGGAATACGTTAAACGGGATCAACCCGTCGAAATTCGGCTCCGTTTTCCCCGAACCTATAGTATATAGAGCGGAGATTAATTAGTAATTTTCCGTAATCCGTACATGTTATACGTTTTCTAGGAATTGCTTATAAGCTTTAATCTAGCGAAGTCTTATTGAAATGACTATTACTATTAGATTACTACACACTTGGGGTTGTACCTATCTCCAGTCCTAGAAGTGCAGTTAAGGTCTCCTAGCTGCTAAGTATTCCGAGAATCTAATAGAATATGTCACAGATTTGTCTGGAGCAGGACCATTTAGACGTTATGCATAATATTTGCTAATTCGCGTGTACTATAACGTTTCGAGGTCCTTAGGCCCTGCTTTGAGTATGTGGAACATTTCGGTTTCTTAAAAAGTAAACTTGAGCTTTAATTCTTTATAACTCGCACGTGTTCATGGATGATGTGTAGTGGAAGTTTGGAGTCAACCTGCACTCGCACGGGCCGATATTGGTCCGAGGCATTCGGAACCTCAACATCACCTCCAGGCTTCATCATCACCAGACCCAACTACGAAATCCCACATCCTACCGAGAAACCTTGTTGGATCCATTCAGCACATTTTCTTATTAGACACGATACCCTGGAAGCCTACACATCTCGATACCTACACTCCTAAATCGCCACCGCATCCTCAAATCTCCGATAAGCTCGCCCACCATGAAACCCGTCGTGTCTGCTGTGAATGCATGGACATGGTATGCGTTATCCTCCTCAAATTACCATGTGTCTATACTGATTTTGCTAACTCTCTACCAGCATTGTCGTGTCTATGTTCGCAATCGTTATTTTATCCATCATCGGCGCCCTATTCAAGGTATGATACCTACTACGCCGCCATAGAGCCCCCACTCCCATCCGATATTTTCACAACGTCGAACCATGCAACAACGACATGAGCTAATGTATCTCTGCTCTAGACAAATAATCACATAATGATGGGCTCCAAAAAGGATCCCGAAGATGGTGGTGCAGTCGCCGCGGCTGTTTTTGGTGCTGTTGCTGTATACGCTGTATGTTCAATTGTTCCACTCGAACCTTTCGGGTTAGATACTTGATCACTTCAAGCAATATCAAACTAACAACCTTTTGATTTTTAGGGTTTCCTCGTTTTCTGCGCCAGCCAAGCATGGCTACATATCAAAGAGAGTCGGCGGGGCGCGATAACACTATCATAATTTGTCATTTGTGATAGTAGGAAGAGAACGATAGCCAAAAAGGGTTCCAATCTAATATGGAACCACAGAAGCTTTCCAAGTGGGTGGTACACGATCGGTAGATATGGCGTTCATATGGTTGCTGGATGGGGAACTTGTAGATATTATTTCCTAGCAGGCGCATGCTCTGGATTCAGTTCTGTACACTCTGATTTATCTGTAGTGGGATTATTGTGTGGTATGTGTGCCTGTTGTTCAGCTCTTTGTTAAGCCTAGGCAGATGTCATATTTCTCATGAGGTCTTGAAGCCAGGAAATTAGACTATATATATGCTATCAGCTAATTTCTATCCTTTTTATTGCTCTCAGCCTTGTGTGCTTCGTACCATTTTCCCAACTCCATACGAAGCCTATGCTTTGCCTGTAAATAAATAGAACGCTAGTAATGCGGAACGCCGTATCATCTCATCCTATCCCTTATCATCATAAAATCCATATACCATAATTAACATTCTTCATCGTTGCCATCCGCACTTTGCTCCAGCATCTTACTCATGTACGGCCCGTCAAGGAAATACCCCAATTTCGCATAATAACTCCTGACCCCAACCCCTGAGATAACCGCAATCTTCTGACTACCGTGCTCATCCCTTGCGATCCTCTCCGCCTCCTCCATAAGCAATGTTCCATAGCCTTGATGTTGGAACTTCTTCGGATCACGTGCATGCACTGGTACAGCAGAACCATACACGTGCAACTCCCTCACAAGACTCGTCGGCTGTCCCGTCAACTCTGGCCGGAAGGTATGCGTCTTGCTGCATTGACGGAGACGCAGTAAGGCAATCAGGATATCCTGTTTAGGATCTTCATATGCCAAGAAGGTCTCCCAACCCCCGTTAGCTACGTAGTCCCGCCGCACGAGCTCAACCTGCGAAGGCCGAATCTTGTTCTTGACTTCATTGATCCCGACTTCACGAGTACGCACATCTCGACACGTTGTCCCAAAATCCTTCATACGCGCCAGTGCCAACTCGCGTAGATTACCGTTCTCAACGCCGGCGGTGACTAGCGGCATCGGGATGTCGCGCTGCACACGGTAGATACGGGTCCAGGGCGGGACAAGGGCGAGGATGCGTGCAACGAGGTCGATAAGCGCGTTCGGCGTGTAGTTCTTGTAGCGGCCGGTGCGCCACAGCTCGTACAGACCTGTGCCACGGATGACGAGTGTCGGGTATATTTTCAGGCCATCAGTGCGGAAAGCGGGGTTGGAGAAGTACTCGACAAATTGATCGAGGTCGCGCTCCATGCCAACATTGGGCAGGTCGGGCATCATGTGGCTAACGACCTTAAAGCCAGCATCTTTAGCTAAGCAGAAGGTTTGCACAACCGCTGCGACCGTGTGCCCGCGGTTGGTGTCCCGCGCAACATCTTCGTAGAGAGATTGCACGCCAACTTCGAGGCGTGTACAGCCGTATCGTAGCATAGCGCTTAGATGTTGGTCAAGACAATAGTCGGGCCGAGTCTCGATGGTTATGCCTACACACTTAATATTGCTCATTTCACCTGCTGCAACAGCTTCGTCCACATTGCTGGTCTGGTACCCGCTAAGGGCATTATGTAACTGTGAAATGAATTCATCCCGGTAACTCTCTGGGAGAGACATGAACGTGCCACCCATTATAATGTACTCGACTTTATCAACGCTATGGCCCAAGGCTTTAATCTGATCGACCCGTCCACGAGCTTGCTCGTAGGGATCGTAGCGAGCACGGATGGCGCGCATAGAGGTCGGCTCATAGCCGGTATAGGATTGGGTTGAGTATTCAAAGTCAGAGTCCGGTCCTCCAGGGCAGTATACACATATGTTCCCCGTGTATGATATGTGCGGGCATCGGTGGGGTTTGCACATTACTGCCACGACAGCGATGCCCGAGGAGGTTCCTGCCAAAATCATTAATATCATATATGCATTTATCTCTTAAGTGCCATTCGTACGTATTGGTTTTGCGATTAGCTTTGGAAGAATATATTTTTTATAGTGTTCTGGCACTGCTGCAATAATTGCAGTCAGTGGTGGCTGGGTCTTGAGATAATGCTTTTTTGCTATTTGCCCTCGAAGGGCATTTAAATTCAGGTCTTTCTTTGGCTTAGAGCTATCCGCCTGCGCCTCATAGTCCTGGATGAGGGCACTAGCAATATCGGCACATGCCCGCATATATCGCTCGTTCTCTGGTGGGAGCTTAACATTTTTTGGTAGTCGGTTCTTAGTCCTAGTCTCAGTTAGGGTTACGGTAGCCATCTCGATTTTGTACAAGAATATCTATAGGCCGTTTCGGGGATATTGAGACTGTCATGGATGGTGCATGGTCAATACCCTCGGGTTGTGACTCTCAAAGCTTTACATCTCCAAAACTTTCGCGAGATTTCCCGGAGAAGCGCCGCTGACCTCGCACCTCCTCATCCCATCCATTAAGCCGAATTCTCGATTGCCCCATTTCTCTCTCCAGGTCTGCTTTTGTGGCAGGTATACTGTCACAATGCAGGCAATTCGACGTCCTCTAAGCTCTGCTCTACAAAAAGCCGCATGTCGGCAAGGTTATGCCACGGCGTCCTCGCAATACGCCCAGACCATTAAGAACCTCCGCATCAACAGCGACACGAAAGTCATATATCAAGGCTTTACTGGAAAGCAGGGATCGTGAGTGGTATCTTTTCAAGCTTTGGATATGGCAATGAAGCTAATACGCACCCAGGTTCCACGCCCAGCAAGCAATCGAGTACGGTATGCGACTCACTCAGATGCGCTTTTGATAACGCAGAGAGCACCAATTAACCCTCAGCAATAGGTACCAATGTCGTCGGAGGCACAAATCCCAAAAAGGCTGGACAAGAACACTTAGGCAAGCCCGTCTTTGCGACTGTGTCCGATGCAGTTAAGGAGACCGGAGCTACCGCCTCAGCTATCTTTGTACCGTACGGAGCATTACAAGCATGATTTGTGGTAGTGACAATATAACTGACGGGACATTAGACCACCTCTTGCGGCGAAAAGTATTGAGGAAGCACTTGCAGCAGAAATTCCATTAGTCGTAGCGTAGGCGCAGAGGTATTCTATCTAAAATTGAACGGAGGCTAATAGCATAATATAGGATCACGGAAGGCATTCCACAACATGGTAAAAATAGAATTTACCTCCAAATATTGACATAGATGCTGACTTTCTCAGATATGGTTCGCATTACGGATATGCTCAAGTCACAAAACAAGACGCGAATGGTCGGACCGAACTGCCCAGGTATCATTGCACCGGTAAGTTTTTAGGGTTGCAAATCCCGCTAGTACAAGCCACTAACATATTTATCAGGGTCAATGTAAAATTGGTATCATGCCAGGTTTTATCCACAAACGTGGCCGCGTTGGTATCGTTTCTCGTTCCGGTACTCTTACCTACGAAGCCGTCAATCAGACCACACAAGTTGGCCTTGGGCAATCTCTTGTTGTCGGCATCGGAGGTGACCCTTTCTCTGGCACTAATTTCATCGACTGCTTTAAGGTCTTCCTAGAGGACGAAGAGACGGACGGAATCATCATGATTGGTGAAATTGGCGGTTCAGCGGAAGAGGATGCGGCAGATTTCCTGAAGAAATACAATATCCAAAATAAGCCTGTTGTCAGCTTCATCGCTGGTATTTCGGCGCCGCCTGGAAGGCGAATGGGCCACGCTGGTACGTACTGAACTCTCGTGTTAAGATACGAGCTTTATATGCTGACACTGGACTAGGTGCTATTGTTAGCGGAGGGAAGGGAGACGCCAACTCTAAAATAAACGCTCTTGAGGCTGCAGGCGTTGTCGTCGAGCGTAGCCCTGCTTCCCTTGGTAAGACCTTGTACAGCGAGTTTGTGAAGCGGGACTTGGTATAATTGCAATAGAGGGGGTATAAGAATGAAGAGATGATGAAGGGCTCTGAGAATTACCGTTTTTGGTTTGCTGGTGCTATTGCTTTGCCTTTAGCAGATCGTTACGGCGGCTCGAGCGAATGTTTGACTGTATCATGCATTATCTACCTCACGACATCAGTTCCGTCCTTGTACATTTAGTCATTTAGAGCAACTTGTCCGGTCTGCGACCGCGCAGGAATCAGGTGCATTGTGCTGGAATCTTTCTGGGCAATGCCATAAGAATGGTCTGGAAAACGTCTAGATAGCTCTGGCAGAACGAATATCAAGATGCTTCTCTATCCATAAAGCTAGAGCATGGCCCTTGCGCAGCCGACACGGAGGTGAACCCTGTCATTATTGCAACTCCAAGACTATGCCCACCACCTGCCAGCACCGCAATCCAACTTCTACCGCTCCCTCGCCGGCATCATGCTCTCCGGCATCTTAATTTTCAATCAGAAGGGCGAGAACCTTATTTTTCGTGCTTTTCGCAATGACTGCCGCCCGCGACTTGCCGACGTCTTCCGCATTCAGGTCATTTCCAACGCCCAAGTCCGCTCACCTATCCTAACACTCGGTTCTACGACCTTCAGCCATGTTAAACATGAGAATATCTATTTAGTCGCTGTTACGAAGAGCAATGCGAATGCTGCCCTCGTCTTCGAGTTCCTATACCGCTTGGTTGGGCTGGGGAAGGCGTATTTTGGGAAGTTTGATGAGGAGGCTGTGAAGAATAATTTTGTTCTTGTATATGAGCTGTTAGACGGTGCGAAGACAATACTACGAAAATCTGTATAACTGTTTGATCTTTGAGCTAATTTTATCCAGAAATTCTTGACTTTGGATACCCTCAGAACACAGAGACAGACACACTCAAGATGTACATCACGACAGAAGGAGTCAAGTCGGAGAGGGCAATGGTACGCTACATCTATGCTAGGGATAGTCTGAGGGTACTGATAGCTAAATCGCACACAGGAGGATTCGTCCAAGATCACAATGCAGGCCACCGGCGCTCTCTCCTGGCGGCGAGCAGACATCAAATATCGCAAAAACGAAGCATTTGTCGACGTTATCGAAGATGTCAACCTTCTCATGTCTGCAACTGGCACTGTCCTTCGCGCTGATGTCAATGGCCAAATTGTTATGCGGGCCTATCTATCGGGGACCCCTGAATGCAAATTTGGACTCAACGACCGTCTTACTCTTGGGGAGGATAACCTGCAACAACCATCGGGGAACAGGGCTGGAACAAAAGCAACTCGTGCTGCAGCTGGGAGTGTCACATTAGAAGATTGTCAATTCCATCAGTGCGTGAAGCTGGGAAAATTTGATACAGACCGAACCATCTCCTTCATACCTCCGGACGGCGAGTTTGAGTTGATGCAATATCGAGCAACAGAGAATGTGAATCTGCCATTCAAGGTCCACGCAATCGTAAATGAGGTTGGCAAGACAAAAGTCGAATACAGCATAGCTATCCGCGCCAACTATGGGAGCAAACTATTCGCAACCAACGTTGTTGTACGCATTCCAACTCCTCTGAACACTGCCCGCATTACGGAGCGTACATCACAAGGGAAAGCGAAATACGAACCCGAGCACAATAACATTGTCTGGAAGATTCCACGCTTTACAGGCCAGAGCGAGTTTGTGTTGAGTGCCGAGGCAACCTTGACGAGTATGACGAACCAGAAAGCATGGAGTCGACCACCATTGAGCCTTAATTTCTCATTACTCATGTTCACAAGTTCGGGCCTATTAGTGCGATATTTGAAGGTATTTGAGAAGAGTAATTATAGTAGTGTTAAATGGGTGCGATACATGACTCGCGCAGGTAATTATGAGATACGGTATGTGCTCATTATTCTTTCTTCGCATAAAACAAAAGACCGATATCCAGCCTTCCCTGGCAATGATTTGCTAACTACTTTTTAGATTCTGATTTCACCAGTGCTTCCTGGTTTTCATGAGTTTATGAAAGCGTGTATAGTACATTCTGCATATTTGGGCGTCTTTTCCAGCTGCATCTCGTAGGAGTTACCTATGAAGATTATTCATGTCTATGCACATCCATCACTTCGCAATACATATTTTATTGATCTGCAGGTGGGGTCAGCTGCTCCAGAAGCCTCCTCATGTTCAAGACATCATATTCAGTGAATGCATATGACAACCCCAAAAACCTTTTTGGTTGCTTTAATAGTCAAGCCTTTTCCACACAACTCACCTTCATCATAACCTCCAAATCCAACTTATATTCAACATCCTCCAACAATGAATAAACCTAGAGGTGTAGTTCTTTCATTTAGATATTAAATTATATCACTAGACCTTTTCGGCAGCACAGCTTGAGTTTCTTACACTCACGACTAACGCTGGTCATCACTTCTCTCCTCAGTTATCTCATTAGAGGAGCGATATGACCTCCGGTACTCCAACCTCTAACATCCAACCCACGATTCGCGCCCTTAATATCCAACTCCGCAAGCTCGAAAATGCATCCCACAACCCCTACACGCCCTCACACCGGTCAAATCCCGCGACCTAGCATCTCTATCTGAGCAAATTGCGGAACAGGTAAGGTGAGCCAAGAGCCAAGAGCCGAGCAAGAGACGCTCCTGCTGCGGCTTGACGAGGCCAAGAGGAAGCTTGCAAGTGCCAAGAAGAGGAAAATGTGGAGCTGTACTCAGGCGGACCTTGCGGGTTTGGTGAGGGATAGGCATCTGGTGGAGAAGGCGGTTGAGGAGCTGGAGAAGAGGATTAAGGGTTTGGAGGATGAGGTGCGGGGGTTCAGGGACCTGTGTCTAATGGAAAGTTGGAGACAGTGTAGGACTGTGAAAGCCTGCTGAAACTAGCTGGCTGAGTCTGTTAATTGATTTCGGTTGGTGAGAACCTGAAAAGCTGTGCACTGGGTGAATAATGAGCAGAATGTTGATAAGCCCTCCCAAGTGACTCACAGCCATGCAAGCAGTTGGTGAGAACAATTTGACGCCACATGAAGAGGATTTCTTCATCTCTTCCTAAAATTTCTAGCTCTGAAATCTTCTACTCCACATCTCATATACTGTACACTTTCATTATATCAGCATACTCACTTAAAAACCATGCTATACACCCCCAAGGTCTTATCCATTATCATACCTCCTACCCCAAATATCACAATAACTCCACCGACTCCCGTCGACGACGAATACATTACCAGTCGCTGCCAGCAGCTAAACGAGCAGCTCAAGATCCTGAAAGAAGGCCATTTGCAAGCGATAATCTGGCTAGACAATATGCGCGCCAAAAGCCAACGGTGGAAGGGCTATGAGTCTAGGCCCGGCTACTTTAAAGAGTTAGAAGATCTAAAGAATGAGATAGACGGATTGATGGATGATATTGAAAGGGTTTGGGATTTAGCGGAGGAATCTTAGAATTTCTAATGGTTGTCAGAGGCCTAAAATTCAAGATACACGAATAATACTGAAGATTATTAGCTCTTACCCATCCATCATTGATCAAGAGCTAAATAAGAGCTATACATAAGAAGCTGGCATATTGCCCTGTGCCCATTTTTTAATACGTACGAAAGTGGCAAGTGTCCCCATACGTCTCCCTCGTCAACTATAACACCATGGTCAAGCAGCAACTTGACTACCGCCTGGTGGCCCTCCTCCGCTGCCAGCGACAGAGGTGTACGTCCCAAAAGATCTTTCCGATTAACTCCAATCCCGTTGCCGACTAACAGTAGCTTAACTATTCCCCCACGGCCTCCACCGGCTGCTACGGAGAGCGGTGTGCAGTAGCTCCAGCCAACGTGGTTAATATCGACTTTGCGTGTGGCCAATAGCAGCTTTACTATTGTTATGTGCTTCCCTATCACGGCCCAATAGAGCGGTACACGTCGATTTTGGTCTATTGAGTCAGCTGTAACCACTCCATTGTGGGCTAGCAGCAGCTCAACAAGTTCCTTACATCCATTTTTCGCGACCATTAACAAATGGGATCGGCCTTCACGGTCTCTTAGGCCGACATTGACATTATATGAATCAAGTAACTTAGACATTGCCTTTGCTTCCCAATTGGGCGCCTCTGATGGCCATCTAGGGGCCTCCACAGGCTTGCTCCCACACAATATATATAAGAGAGATCGACCGAAAAGATCTTAATAGTTAACCGGTACTCCCCATTTCAAGAGCAGTGACAAGGACTCCAGAGGTACTCGGTGGCCTAAGGCAACATGTAAGGCGGGTTGGCTTGACTGATTCCGCCATAGTAATAGAATTCCGAGGGGAGGGAATCGCTATGCGGGGGTGTGTATTAGCTCCTGTAGAGAAGGAGGCGGTAAGGTTTTGGACTACCGTAGTAGCGTAAGGGGTATAGATAGAGGCTCTACGTTGCTTGATCGCAGGGTTGGGATGGAGGGGCAGAAGTGACGGTTTTTTTTTTTTGCCGTCCTACCGGGGAAGGATTGATAGAAGTGTGGAAACGGGTGCAAAAGAGACGGTCCGGGAGTTAGCAGGCCGTTATGCCCAATGTGGAGTGTCCGCAGGGGTACTCGAGATCGTGCGAAGGACGCCACTGAGAGCGCTAATATAGCTTTGGCTACATTAGCGCTCTCAGTGGCGTCCTTCGCTCTTAAGCCGGGTTAACTCTCTACCCCGCTGCAAACCTGTCCCTCTTTCGCCCCAGACAGTCAGCGTGTCGAACGGTCGAACTCGTGTGTAGATTGATCTACGAAGAAAAGAGGCTTTATATATATGATTGATGAGTCATAGGCACCCCTGATCTAACCCTAATATAGTCTTTGAACTTGGGTCAACAGACAGGGCAAAGGCGACAAACGATCTTGGTTTTCTCCTATTACGAGGTGCTCCCGAAGCTCACGAATGAATTTGATTTTACAGATTCTAAAGATCTTAAGTGATGGTAGAAACGGGAGTGGAAAAAGTGGATCTTACGTCTCTAAAATTTGTTCGGATTTCTCGAATCAAGCTCAATGCATCTACCGCATTTCTGGCTGGGTCATTCTCAGGAAACCGGCAGGCACTGTGTAGATTAGAAATACTTCTTTTCAGAACCTTTCTGGTATGTGGCTTGCCTTCTTTTATCCCGGCGGCAGTATGTGCATTTTTCGTACTGAAGTTGACGTCGTTTCCGGGGAAGCTCAGACATGATGGAGCTGGGAGGAGTACATAACCCATTACCGAAGGCGAGTCGCGCGCACCCTCAGCGGCCGCGCGCCAACCCGCATTATCCCCGCCCAGCCAAATGTAATCCATCTTCCTCCCAGTGTCGCCAACCAAGACCCCCATCTGCGAGATCCTTCTCCAACGTTGGTATAATAGCCCATGTAAGTACCAAAATCATATCCGATCTTGCCATGCACTTCAACTTCCAATGGCTCTTCTCTCTGCTGAAGCTATTATTACCTTGATCCTTGGTGTTCCTTCTCTTATTGTTGCAACGCTTACTCTTTGGGAGGCTCGACGTAGCAGGCTTCAGGCTAGAGGTACTCCTTCACGTCTAGGATAACAACACCGTGTCTGATTTTGATTAGCAACGGAAGCTGATGATGAAATAATCGACACACTGTCTATCCGAAGCTCAGATCCAGCAGGACTTCCAACATCTCTTGCTTTACTAGGAAGACCCACCTCGGTCACAGCGCAACATTCTCGTGCCGCAGTACCAAAACGACCTTCTTCTGCATCCTCACCTGTAAAATCGCCCGGTGCCATACTACGGCAACCTCGTTCAACTACGCCGGCTAGCCTTTGACCGTCAAACTTTATACAAGCATGATAAGAAGTGTATGAGCTAGAAGTCGGCAACTTGGATCTTAGCCAATTGGCATGGATTAATTGGGCATTTATTCGAGTTCTGTTCGATCCTACGGTTTTGCGTAATGATCTTCGCATATTCAATTGCCATTGCTCAGGAAACAGGATCGCCTCGCGCTGGAGCCCGAAATCCATATATTTAACATTGTGCAAGGTGGTAAACTAATTAGCAAAAGTTTATTAGTAATAGACCATATATTCTATGCGCCTCCGAGACATCCACTCGAATTTTGGTGTCATTGCTGTGCCCAAGTCCTCGGGAATTGTAAAGGTTCTATGTAGAGCTATTCTTGAAGTACTTTAGATGCTTGTATAAAACTCAAATGGCATGGTAAACCCTTAACAAATGGCCCTCACATGTGAATTTTGATTAATAACACCAGAGGTAGACTAGGCGGAATCTCTATTATTACTTCACGTTCATGACCAGGGTTTCAATTCAATTTGCTGACACTGCGAATGGGAAGCTAGTGAGGATAATCTTGGATGTATCTCTACCCTTTGCGTATCTGGCGGCACTGCTCGCTAGTCGACTACGTATAAGCAGGTCAATTCAACGGAGTAGGTGGGTGGTATACGTCTTTGTGCCCATACAACTTAGGAGTGTGGCTTAGAACTAAAGCAAGTAAGACGTTCTTTCCCCACCACGTCTAGAAGCTAAGACGGACCGGGTGACCAACGACGGGTTACAGACACTTGCAGAATGTAAGCCTGGATTTAATACATGATTGGGAATTGCATTGTCAACTATGTCTGTTGAAATCTGGACTAATACCAACTTTGCGTGCAAGGAAAAGTTCGTTTCAGTGATCCAAACGATACAGCAGAATCTGACCACAGACAAAGCATGGTTTCACGTAACTCAAGTTAGCAGGGCTAGTAAATTGCAGGTAGCGAAACCGTTTCACTTATCTAAATCCTGCAGCTTCAATCATTTCGTGGGTTTATCTTTTTACTTTTCCAATTCCAGATCTTGCAGATGAAAGATACGACCTGGGTCTAAGGGCGCGGCGGAGGAAGGCTCGGCTTCAACTTCCGAAGAGGCGTTCTTTAGATATCGGCTGGGTAGAACGACTTTTTCATTCACAACGGTCGCTATCTTGTCAAGCCCAAAATAAATAATGGTAGTGGGGAGGTGGGTAGGCAGGTGGAGGCAATGGTTAGAGTGGTTGCAGTGGTTGTAGTGATAGGCATCGGACTTCAGCTCTTCTCTTATCGCGCCGCCTCTTTTACGGAGAGCATTACTTGCGACGACGATAGTTGACGTGAAGGGGGAGGGCTGTTTTTAGGGCATTCGCGTTCGCTGCACATGGATCAAAACTGTGATTATCTCAGTAAGCGACTCAGACAGCAAGGGCAAACTAAAGGCGCACTCACTAATACTAAAGTATCACTAGTCTCCGCCTAAACAAACGCCACTTTTTTTTAACCAATCAGATATCTACCGACCTT
>Ga0307507_10000866_pt1 | contig 67139 bp, 71 predicted proteins | sample 7_EM_MG_FD_207223 | JGI IMG/M metagenome (GOLD analysis project Ga0307507, IMG submission 207223) | Populus trichocarpa ectomycorrhiza microbial communities from riparian zone in the Pacific Northwest, United States - 7_EM | ecosystem: Host-associated > Plants > Roots > Unclassified | place... | reverse complement strand
GTTTCTCCTTTCTTTTCAATGTCCAAAACCCGTCAGCTAACGGCCAGTACAAATCAAATTGTTCTCTACTCATCAATATTCCATCAACAAGATGAAACAATTTCTCAATCCATCGTACATGATCTGGTGGTGGACAGATTATCTGGAACGATGTCATTTTTTTAAAACGTTAGCGAAGAATAAGAATAAAAAATCGTGTAGAATATGGCGAGGTTGGTTGTTTCTCTTTTAATTACCCGAGCTCCACTTATACTTTTTACTACATTCTCTGTGACTGCTAGTTAAACATGGTTTCAGCACACGCTTCCTCCAATATTGTCGCCACCAGCCTTGCCACCTGAGACATCAAGTCCGTGTTACTCCATGTCTGTGCCACCGGCCGCCCGAAACGACTCCCGTGAGATGAGCCAGTGATTCCTCATGCCCATCCCATGGGCTGTCTGAAACAGTTGAAATTCAGGAACACTAAAATCAGGTTTAGCAGGGGAAAAATTGGGCCTTCCCATGGCTCAAATAACTTGGCATTCTTGACTAGTTTTAAATAGGCTTAGCGTTCTAGGAGAACGAATTTGTGAGTTTTAGGCGGCCCAAGGGATAATAAACCCCAGTGGCCATGTGAATCCAGGCAGTGGGGCAGAGTGAGCTTTTTTCCTTCTTCTGAATCTCAGTTTCTCGAGCGCATCTCGGGTCGTTTAAACAGCCGCGTTCTCAAAGCTCCCCCCCCCCTGCACCTTCCGTGCCACTTACTGTATAAATCCTCGGAAACTGTCTCCAGCCCTATTCAGCAAAACAAATTCATAATATTCCTAAAAGCGTATGCGAAAGCGGCCGTTAGATTTCTAGAAGGTTCTCCCTGTTCTGTTGTTGTTGATATTGGTATTGTGTTTGAGGCTTAGACAAAATATGAGAACTTTGCGAACATGGTTGTCAGATCATTGAGCTGGTATCAGCTCTTCAGCCCACGATAGATTTAATTTGCCGGGTTAGCAGAGTTGCGCGAAGGCCGGTTGATAAAATCCAATATACTCAGTACAGTATCATATACCCAGTAGGCAGACTTCATTCTATGTCAGGCAAACGCCAATCCTCCTCAAAGGCCTTCACCTCCAAACCGAGAGATTTCAAGGCTAACGAAGATGGTTCTAATGGATTTCAAAAGTCTTTTTACGACCTTCGTGCCTGGCTGGCAAGACAGCTGATGACCCATTTCAAGCTCTAAACGCCTGAGGGGTTTACATTGTGACTGTTTCTGCCGCCACATCTCGGTGCCTGTAAGGCTTTTACTCGAGGGGTTGTGCTCCTTGCATTCCGTCTTCAATGTTCCGGTAAATTCTCGTGGTCGAGTGATATCGTGTAAACGGAGAGACAGGAGACACACCCGAATGTTGGGCCGCCTCGATTGATTCGAAATGATGGGAGGGCATAAGTATGGTATGGTGCGGGTAGTATCTAAAATGTGCACCATCATGCGATGCTTCTATTTGTGGGGTTTAGAAAACCAGGAGGAGTTTTTTTTGTAGCTAATTTCCAAATCCAATCAATGTATTGTAAATACCAGCTTCATGATACCTTGGCATAACATTACTTCACCTTCATCAATATTCCTACAGCAATTACCTACAACTTCAGCTACACCTCTTCCATAATGGAGCTTTACCGGAATCAGTATCATCTGACAGGATTATGGATGCGTACTGGACAAATATTGTTTATGCTCCTGCCACATCTACTAGAGATTTGTGAGTAAATCCTGAGAGAGGTGAAAAATTAATCAAAGTATTGAATTCTTTTCCGCTTTGCCCAAGAAGTGTTACAGTAAAGCGGTGCAATATGAAGGAAGGAAGAAAAAAGACTGACTGACTGGGATTGAGCATGACCTTCAAAACTCCTCTTTCCTTGTTCCCAACACTTTACCCTTTACAGGTCAAGGCATCACATAAGGCAACACCGGCTTGGTATGATATTGTTGAAGGCGTCATAGGACATATAGTAGCGTGCTCAAGTATTCGTACGCTTGCGTGGTTGCCCCCTCGTCAGCAGAGTTGATGCTCGTTCCCGGATCCATTGGATAAAAAGGGGTCTCTGTGGACATTAAGAGAAGGAGCGAATGAGAACTTGGATTTTTCCTGTGAGGTGGACACTGGTTGACACATCTTTCTTTCTTTCGTCTTCCTATTTTGATTTCTAAGCTATCGTGACACTGATAAACCTTTGTGCTAATTCCCACAAAATAATGCCCATTCATTCCCGGAAGAAATCCGACAGTATCGTACACATTTTAAACGTCTTGCACCATATATTGCCATTTGTTTTTTCTCAAATGTGTGTGTACTAGCCTTGGGGTCCTCACTTAATCTGCAATAGAGGGCTCAACTTGTTGAATTTATTGGTATGATATTGCCTTCCATCGTCCATAAACAACGGCTTTGTCGTATGTCTTTCTTTCCTATATCATTCTTTTCGATTGGGGTGCATCCCTCATGGTGGTGGGACAGTTTTGGTTGGGTCTTGATTATTCGGCGGCTATTTCGTATAGGCAGGGCATCTTTATACTCTTTAAGTTGGGAGGCGTAGACCGGCCAGGAACTCATGATGCGTTATGAGCTGAAAATGGAAACAGGTTCCTTCTCATGAAGGATGAGGTCACTCATGTTCTCTATATATATTTGGCCATTTGGCCCTTTCATTTGGCTGATCGCAAGTAAGAATGATGTGGCGAGTTGAAGTTGCGCAAAGTCTTTACCGTTTCGCCTGCACACATCTCCACCTAACGTTTCAATTACGAGTGCTACAGTATGACTACAATCATCGTTTTCGGTCTCTTTCTACTGGGGAAAACTTTAGCCCTACAATGCACCAAACAGACTTTTTGCTGCCCTCATTTAATAACTAAACGCACCCGAAGTAGGGAGGCACAGATAATACGAGATAAAGGGGAACAAATAATAACACCTGGAACGAATGTTGGTTCCCTCAAAAAACGCCGCAACCCACCCCCCAAATCGAAATAGACCCCATCTGGCCCCCGAATCGGAAAGACAAAAAAATAATACTAGCTGGAAGAAATAGAAATGAAAGGAAAGGAAAGGAAAGGCTATCTACAGGAATGTACGTGTCGCGAACAAATGAAGGCATCAGATCTCGGAGGCGATGCAACCCCAGTCCTCGAACTGACTTGGGAAACTAATCATCGATTCAACAAACTGGAAGTCCTCATTGCCGAGCTGACCCCAGCTTGGGTCGCAGGTATTCTCGCTGATTTCGGCGAGATCACGAGGAACCTCTACTTTAACTTTCGGATATTGCAGAGAATTCCCAGACATCAAGTCGTAATTGGCGTGAACGGCGTTAACATCCTGTTCGCGCACGGGAGGAGAGCTTGGGGGCGCGGAAAGAGCGTTCCAGGCTTCCTCTGGAAGTTTGACCTTTAGTCTCTCAACTAGCTTTCCGATGCCCTGGAGTGCTGAAGCACACCACGCCCACACGCTAGTTAATTCCCTGAGATCTTTGAGGCATTGGATTAATGTTGTTTCAATTGCGGGGGAGGAAGGTAGGTCAACAAGCATTAGTATTGCCATGGTAAGGATTATGTGTGGACTTGTGATAACAGTGCGACGAAGAGAGTACCCTTCGCGGAAGAGGGCAAGCACTTTTGCGCTATCGTTTGCGGCCTGGCGGCAGATTTCACGAGGATTCTCGCCGAAGAAAGTCAACTCCTTTCCAAAGAAGGGACGAAACAGGAGACCGATAGTGCAGTGATAATAGAGACTGATGCGTGATGAGTTGGTTGGCATGCTTGTGGAGGGGGATTGAAGCTTACTGGAGTAGAAGCATAGAAGGAAGAGAGGTAGACTTTGGGGCCATGTCTTCCGGGAGCTGTGCTTTCCACTCTTTTAGTCGAGAATAGGTGGCATTGAGTATCTGGAGAGTCACCCTCTCCTTGGGGGAATACAGCAATGTCAGCACATCCCCAAGAATCTCGGATACCTCTGCAAAGCAAATCGCAACACCTTGCACTCGGCCCGATTGTGGCGTCCCATGAGGGACTCCATGATCGGTATAGGGCTGCCAGAGCTCTGATTCAATAGGAGGAAACACATTTGGTTTTGAAATCCCAACAATGGTTGACGGGAGTTGTGGGACTCTTCCGAGAAATACCGACCACATCCTACAATTAATCGTCAGCATTAATATGCAATGCTAGTCGGTATAGGATGTCTCTTGGGATCATACTTGTCGAGGGTGAAGCAGCCCCAGAATGTAATCTTCCGCACTTCTGTCTCGGTAGGCGAAAATCCTTGCCAATCAAGTGGTAAATTCAACCCCAAATCTAGTGCCATCCGAAACGCCCGTCCGGAGTACATCCACCCACTCGAGTTTCGGCCACACCCGGCCTCCCGTAGTGACATAAGGGCTAAGGCTTGAACGGAGGTCAGACAAGGGGTCTCCCCCTCAACGACTAGGATTCGCTTCGCTTCCTGGAAAAAATGGTCTGCCGTGACTGCGAGACTACCAGTCTCCCGCGTTTCCTTTCGGTCAGAATAATGGCAAGCCAATGCCAGGATTGCATTCACTAGTAGTGAGCTGCAGTACTTGGTTCGGCCCCGGCTCATATCACTCAGGAAGCAGGACTTCGAGAATAGCACGTAGGAAGGATGGCTCCAGGTGAAATATAGGGACTAGAATAAACAATGAATCCTACCCACCAGTCTGAGATGCGAGGGAGCTCACCATGAGATCGGAAATAAACTCTATATCGCTTGTAACCCTGGTCCAGGAGCCTGAGCATTGTCGCGAATCATTACAACCTACCCGCTCGCTATCCACTGAGGGTATGCCCGACCAAAGAACACCCAAGTGCTTCGAGTCTCCAGTACGAAACTTCTCCACAACGTCGGAAAGGTCCGTCTCAGAGCCCGAATACACCTCACAGTCCGGCATGGCTGTATTCTCCTTTATGCTCCTAGCGATATCTGCTAGGCTTCCATGCTCACGTATGTGGCTAACAATCTCACAGACTTCAGATTCAGACGCGGACCGTATAGTGGCCACGATGACATCCAGGGAGTCGTTCTTCTCTTTCAATTGTTCAATATCCCGCTTCAAGGCTCCCTTTCTCCGGTGATCTCCGTCAAAGTCGTAGGTACACTCGGTTTGGTAGACAGCAAGACATGTGGAACAAGCAGGGGACGCGCCATCGCACTAAAGTTTTCCCATCCATTTGTTACTTTTGTCCTCATTGCTTTTGTTTCCTTCCATCCTTTTCTCCACCTTCCGGCTTCAATAGAGTAGGAGAAATGAGTGGTGAAAGGTTATGAAAAAATGGGGGAGGAAGAGACTAAAGACTAGATCCACTCCTTAACACACCTTTGATTTTCTTCTGCGGCAGGGAATGCACGCACTAGAAACGCAACGTCGTTTTGCAGATCTAGCGGGTGTAATTGAGTCGAGGGGAGGGCTGTTCCCTTCCTCCTGCTTTGGGAGAATTCGTCGTACCATATCAGTTCCTCCGGCTTCGCTATTTTCGCGGGATTTGTAGGCTTGTTTTTCACCTTCTCCTCCCTCCATAATACCTTTCTCTGCAGCCCCTCCAGAATTCTCTGGCATTGAGTGGGGCTGGTGGTATATATAGCGGATGCGCTAATGCTCCCAAGGCCCCGGAGCAAGGTCTAGACAGCAGGGGGTGAGGGAAGCTTCGAGGGTACCAACGGCCGGGTGGTGCAGGACATAAAAATTTATCTGTATCCTCCTGCACATGAATTCCTGACCCGATTGTAGGCCTGTGCTTGTGGTGATCGGAGGAAAACTGAGTTAGCGAACACCTCCTATACTTGATGCCTACGGTATGGTATTGGAAAAATTGAAAGTAGGTGTGGTGGTGGTGGTGGTGGTGGTGGTGGTGGCAGTCGTTGCCCAGCAGGACCAATGGCGTCACCTCACTGTAGCCACCGATCTACAACGTGTTAACTCTATTTGTGTATGTTTATTTCCATTGAAATGAACTAGTTGACTTTACGAAATCTCATAGTAATGATTAACTGATTTTTCTGCATGCAATTTTTTCTTCTCTTCACGCTTACCACTGTTGCTATATTGTTGAAGGCGTAAACATGATACTGTAAGGGCTAAAGCAAATTATCTACCTGTGCTGTTGTGTAGGTACCATAGCAGGAAAGTAATTATCAAAGGAACAGCGATCTTTAGCTTCAAGACACTACTATGTCGGACTCCTGTGCTGGAGTGCTCTACTGCGGGCACGGCTGGTGTAGATGAGCAGTCCAGATATCACTGGCCCGGAGCGTGCTGGATAATTAAGGCAATCTCCTGGCCCCTTCACTTCCAGTTTACCGCGTTACAAGTACTGGCACTATTCATGTCCAATACTGGAAATCAGGCTGAGAGTTTCTGGCAGATAGCGACCACCACCAGCCAAAACCAACCTCCGAAATAAAAATAATAACAATACAATGCAGCTTCTCCCATCTCCTACCGCTACCGCGCCAGCGCCACCCTGAGGTAGCTGTCAGACCACGGTTCTCTTTCTAGAAAGGAAAAACTAACCCTGAGACCCTTGGATCGGTACCAATTATTACGGGGCAACGAGGGTCAATACCTCGTGGTCAGAGGTTTCGTCTCATCGTTCGCCAGGGACTCATTTTGCGGGGGTGGAAAGCTAGCTTGTTGATGGCGTATCGGAAGTTTAACAGGCTGATAAAGCAAAGAGCCTCCAGAATGAAGCTAGATCGCTCTGGAGATCCTTTCCATAATTATGAAAGCCCAGTTAAAAGAGGTGATTCTTGCTTGGTTTGCTCCAACCGGAGCTTTCCGATAAGCTAGTCTAGGGGCGCCGACCATGTTACTCATCATGGTTTTCTCACTTCTACCCGTATTTTTTCGCAAATAACGAACGGGGCCGGGCTCGGCGTGCATGAGAACTATGAGATATGAGTGGTGCTTGGCCCCTAGAGAACCCAATCAATCTACTCTACTGTAACCTGGTTGCACCAAGTCGTTGAAATCAACCACTCAAATATCATGGTTCTCATGCATGCCGAGTCCTGCTCCGTTCGTTATTTGCGAAAAAAAATAATACTGTACTGGTAGTCGGATGTTATCTCTTCATAGTCGCCATGAATCCTCGGATTACCGGGTTCGAATACCCTTGCGCCGTAGAAACTTTGGAATTTCACCTCACCCTCTGGGTCGGAAGTCCGAAGAATAAATCCTAATGTACGCAAGGCCGAAAGAGTTGGAACCCTGAGGAGCAAAAGCTCCAGGCTCCACACCCTGCTGATAGGGTCGAGGGATGCTAATCAAAAAACTGTTGAGATATTGGACGGAGGTATAATACTTTCCATTTATTGCGGGATAGCTGGTTGGTCAGGGAGGGCTTCGAATTGCATATGTGAGGAGTGGGGGTAAATCAGATATATAATATAAATGAAGATATTTCTTTGGAGGCGCTTCTTGCTTCCCCGATGCATCATGTTTCTAGGGTGTAAATGTTACGGTAGAGGGTTTCTGCCTCTAAAAACAGGTGATTATCGTTCGGTGCAAGCAAGATATATAATATAAATGAAGAAATTCCTTTGGAGGCGCTTCTTGCTTCCCCGATGCATCATGTTTCTGGGGCGTAAATGTTACGGTAGAGGGTTTCTGCCTCTAAAAACAGGTGATTTATCGTTCGGTGCAAGCCAGACTCGCATCTCCCCTCCTCTCTCCACTCCTGCCTTCTGGCTAAGAATCGGCTGTTTTGCGCTTTCCGTAGCTCCATACTAGCTCTTCCAAAAAGGGAGCCAATTCTTCGCGTGGAGAGACGAGCAGCATACCAGTAGGGGCGCTGCTGTTGGAAAAATAGTGCATGACCCCGTGTGTGCCAAGTACCGTGCAGTACATCCTCCGATCCAACGTGTGCTACTGCTATCATAATATCTCCTAATACTATTGTGGTCAAGGCATCCACGCTTTTTAAAGGAAAGTAATTGCTGCACTTGTAGCTTGTAAGTCGCTATTGCGAATCAGATAACCGAGCGAATGGAAACAATGCGGTGACAGTCACAACGAAAACTAGCGGTTGTCGGATGTCCCCCGCATTCATACAAGAAGACTCGCCCCATCTAACATGGTTCTTCGTTCCGGTCCAATGGTGGTTCTCGAAAACAATCTCCTCAAAGCTTCTTTCCCTTTGCTCTTTTTCAGAGCCAGTTTGTTTTTCGATCTGTGTGAGGGGGGGGGAATCTCCTACGGGCGGGGGAAGCGCTTTCATGATCCGGGCCATCTCAAGGCGAACTTGTTCTCCTATAACTATTTTAGCCTCCCCAAGTGAATGGAAGGGAAAACGAGAAACTCCTGGATTCCTATCGCCGTATCAGGGTTACGGGCCCAGGAGCCGAGGCGAAGAGTGGGGTAATGTTTCGGGACAAGGATTCCAGTGTCGTAGGGCTGGTGCACGGGCAGTGTTATCAATCACATGTAGGGAAGGGTGCTTGCCTGTGATTCAAGCTCTAATCTAAAAGTTAACTATTCTCCATTCATTAGCTGCCCATAGCGTCGGGTGGCTCTTTCATTCAGCTTCGAGGGAGAAAGCTTTATCCAATACTGTAGTGGTAGAGGTAGAGTTCGACCGGTCTTTGTTATTTATGGTGTTAAACACCAGTTGTCGCAATATCTAGATTTGGTGAAAGAAGAAGTTTGAAACGGTACAAGTATCGTGCTCGGGGGGGGTGCTGTCGTGCAAAGCAGGGATTTTCTTTCAGGTCAGCCTGGATTGACTCTTTACTAACTTTCTTTCGGATGCGGATACAGGACTCCTCACAGGCAAGGGTATCGGGAAACAAGGGGCCATGAGTTTGGGCTAGATGGACGCTCAGATATGCACGAGCTCTTGTCATACGGAGGTACAGCGTGTAAGTTTTGTAGGTTACACACGGGGTGAGGGTAGCAGTACTGGGTTGTGGAACCTACAAAACTTACACGCTGTACCGGTACTCGAGTACCTCTGTATTTTACGAACCCCCGCTTCCGGGTAATTGAAGGTGCGGTGGTTCGCCGCTCTGCGCAACAGTCATTTTTTATTCGCCTTGGGGTAGGATCGCCTTGAACTTCACCATGGGCAAACCCGCCACCCGTATCTGGTTTTCGATTTCACAAGCGGATTTCGAGGGTACTGGCATCGTAAAGTACAAAAAGTGAAAGAGGGTCTTTATGTATAGTACTCTTTTGGGATATCCTATCTGCCTAACCGTTGGAGTATTTACTTTTTCTTCTTTTTTTTTCCTTTTTTTTATTCTAGTCTAGTAACGCAAGCCAAGCCAGCATCCGCCGTCCGTGCTCCGTTCAAAAGAGGGGAGAAAGAACCTGTTCCCAAATACCGGTATTACAGAACTAAAGCAAGCTTCCAGTAAATCTTTGATGAGGAGCATGTGCTATCTTTTGGGTGGCCGGTGGTAGTGGCTATTACGTTTTGAGTGGCCGGTGTTAACTTAGCGAATGATCGGCCCCTAGGCCGGGTCCCCGTAGCTCCAAACCATGGGTGGATGCGGCATTGTTGGTGGGGTTTCTGAGAAGGGGAATCATATTGTGTGCGATTTAGGAGCGGATTCTATACTCGAGTACATGCACTCCCGAGGTAAGTCCCGAGGTAAGCTTAGATGATCGAACCAAACACTGCTCTCAAATCCACGAAGCATTGCTACCTAGGGTACAAGGGGTTGTCGAAAGGTCTGTCGAACTGCCCGTTCATAGGCCCAGTTTGTATGCGTACGAACCGTTGCCAGACCACACAATTGGCAGGTTTCCTCAAAACTTGGTGAAGGAAAAAAGTCTGTCGAACTCTTAGCGCCAGGTTCGAGCAAACTCCTTTCGTTGAGTGGCCCAGAAGGCCTGGAGCCAATGAGGGGGGTTCGACAGACTTACCCACAACCCCCTGTACAAATCAACAGGGGGAGAAAACCCGCAATCCTTCTGGCCCATTTCTTCTACTCGTCCCAGGCAAGAAGTATTCGAAAACAGGGATTAAAAAAATATATGGTAAAACCCCTGCGATTGTCTGAGCTCACATACAAACCCAAAACTCGTATTTTCGAATACTTCTTGCCTGGGACGAGTACATGGTGGCCAATTCAAACCTGATGGAGGTAGGCGAGTGAATGAATCAAGGGGAGAGAACCAGGAGAAACGTCTAACGTTTCCACACATCTCGTCTTGTCATGAAGGTAGTTAACTCAGCGGCTACTTGCCGGTAGTGTGCAGAAGATCAAGAAAGAAATGCGCTAACGGAGCTCGGACTGCATGGCGGCACCCTCTCCGTTGATATTTGAAACCGGGCGGAAAGTGGTGGGTGCGGCAGCGCTATTTATCCGAGTAGCCACACCAGTGTCTTGTACTGGACTGAAAGTGAAGCCTGCGAGTAGGTTTTGCTTGTTATTATCAATAGACTCCTTGCTTTTTCCTTTTTCATTCCTTCATTCATTTCATTTCATTTACTTCTCTGAGACCAGGCGTTGGTGGCCGTTTTTGGTGGGTTTTGGTCGATTTAAAAGGCAGTTTTGTAGTCCTAGTCTTAAAGCTATTCTTAGCCACAGGTTTGACAAGCATAGAAACGGCAGTGTCGGAAGAACTCGAACATACGATCGCCGAACACCCAAATGCACAACCCCCTCAAATACACACTCCTCACTGATTGGCTCATGGCCTTGTATTACTAATATTTAGCCAATTAGAAGCGCAATCAGGAGCGAGTTTGTATTTGGGGGGTCGTGTATTTGGGTGTTCCATGATTGTACCGACCGTGTGCCAGGCAGTCCAAAATTTCCTCCCCTGGAAAGACACACCAAAAAACCTGCTCTCTGAGACCAGACTTTACTAGGAGAGGAAACCCCAACGTCCCAGCCCAGGGTCCAATTACTTGACTTCTTACGGTACCAGGGTGTGAGGGTCAAATTGCCACACTTTAAGCAAATGGGGAAAGGCGATTAGACGATCCCTCCTAGCCGAATCCGACTCCGGGTTTTACGGAGAGGTGCTCGTACGGCCGAGTCGAAGTTCTACGCTGTAGGGGGCCTTAGACACCCCCCAGCTACCAGAGAGCAGAGACCTTGAGCATTAGTACTCGGGGGGCTATTAAAGGTCGGAAAAAAAAAATAACCCTTGTCTCCACAGATATTTGTATGGGATCGGCAGAAAGAGATCCGATTTTTACTGATCCCCGATTACGAATCCCACAGCACAGCTAGCCATACACCCGAATACTAGTCACTACTGCAACTCTGACTGAAGTTCAACCATCCCTTCGCCTGTATCGAATTTGACTCACTTTAGCGCAGTGATAGGCGAGACTATCAGCCTGACTAGTTCGATCACCTATTAAAGGAATAGGCTCGCTCATAGAAAACTTGCCTGGTTAATCAACGAACTTGATCTTCCCCTGGTTGAAGATGAACCATTTATACATTTTGGAGTTGGGCCCAGTGCCTGAAAACAAGTCGAGGGATTGTGTTGCTCAAATTCGCATACCGCTGGCTATGGCCGGCGCCCGCTATCGTGGGATGGGTTATCATTTTACCCGATTTTCCTACCGATGGGCTTTCGTGTTTGGATGCACGACTTCAGCCCAGCCTCGTGGGTAGGGTATATTGCATGCGCCGGGTACTTATGTCTCCGAGCAAAGAATTGGCGTCCTTTTGGAACAGTTACTACAGGCCTAGTCTCGAGTCTCTACTAGAGGAAAAGGAATTGAATGGCGCAGTGGTATGGCCTGGACTAACCTTGAACTGCTCTCAGAAAGGGAAAGGCTGGAGGTTCGAGACTTCCAGGCTACAGGCCCATAGAAAGGGTAAACGGTCCCGAATTGTTGGCTCGGCGACACGGGTAGGTGCTGGGTATGGCTGCTATCTCTGGACTAAGCTAGCACCTTGATGTAAGGGGGGTTTAATCGCTGTACGTCGGGATTACTGGGGCGCTTCAACAGGATCACTTTATTGCTAACTAAAGGAGTACTGCTGATCCCCCTTCGGCCCTGCATCCCTCTCGCTATAAACCCTCAAAGTATTTTAAAGTTCAAGGTAAAATCCCCTCCTCTATCTTTAAGCAGGACAAAGGGAGCTCCTTATCACTGGACGTCATACACACGTATTATCATCGTACTGATATGATAGCGTGTTTCAGTTCGTAGGCCAGGGAATACTCAGGGAACGGATGGAATTGCTAGGTACCCCACAAATGAAAGCGATCATAGGCTTTGGCCGAACCTGCTGCCGGCACCGGCAGTCTAAGGTCCATCTCTTGGTGGATTGAGTAACTTAATCATTCACGATGGGCTAGAGGTTGACACACCCACCCCAAGGCTTCACACACCATACAGGTAGCGCAATGAGGGCCCAAACCTAACGCTTACGGAGTGCGGGCAAGAGAATGAGAATGGTACAGTAACACCATGATCGGTGTTGACTAATAAAGAGTAAAGTGTGTGCATCTACAGTGGTGGATCAAGCGATTTCCATAGACATCTCCTTCGATCATCAGCTCCCATCAAGTATTTTCATGCCTGTGTGGTGGTGGGATAGTACCATCAAGCTCTCGTCTTTCTGACAGATACCGAATCAAAAGGGAAACAAAAAAAACTTGAGCAGAGCCGAGGCCCTTTAGTCGGAAATCGGGGGAAGTGTCCTCGAACCGAGGCTTCGAAGTCACCCGTTTTTAAGCGAGAACATATCTGCGCTTTTGGTACAGTAGAATCGCTGAATGCAAGCGATGCACAAGGTTACTAAAAATCGTTCTCTCTGATCTTGACATGGGACTGGAGTGTTTGTGTGACAGGATGTACGAGTGATACTTTGAGATGAGAATCCGAAAGTGGGGGTTTGGGGATCAATGTTTCGATTATCTTGAGTAAATGACTACTTCATCTAGAGGCTACAAGCACACCAAGGCTTGGTGCATAGCTGTCGCTCACAACAGGGCGGATGGCTACCTAATCATCCATCCTCGGGTGTTAGGGGGCGTTCGGCATACAGTGCTACCGACCAGCTATCCCTTCCTCGAGACCTCGGGGGTTGACATTAGCTCCATGTCAGCATCGTGGGAAATACAAGTTTATCAGTACTCTAGAGATACGCTGTTCTTAAAGTTTTGTTGTACAATTAACTTAAATATGTACGATCTTGGCGACAAAAGACACTGACCCCCCCCATTTTACACCAAAAAGGGGCCTTTTCGCCTCATAAAATCACACCCAGTTGCTTTGGAAAAAAATATTAAAATTCCTCAGAGTCTTTGGACCCATCTAGATATTATCATTTATATGTGACAAGCTCTGTTATTTAATGCTTATAGTGCAACACCGGAAATAATCATGATGGCCAAAAGATACCTCAAATTTTGTATGAGAGTCCCATACAAAAGGTACATTGCAACCACACCCAATGACAATCCTAAGCCTTCAACCCCTGTGTAAGAATGGGGAAATTCTCATAATTTTTATCTAGAAAGTCTGAACAATTGCCTGCGCTATACCTTGGTTTCGTTAAATCTACACGGCTTTGGGATGAGTTATGAATGTCCAAAATCAGCCACTTTTAGTGTAAAACGGGGGGAGGGTCAGTTTCTTTTATCGCCAGGCTCGTACAATTAACTTGAATATATTTAGCATCAATCCACAGTTGTGACTGGATGATTTTTGTTCTCATGTTGTGTGAGATTAGCCTTTTAATAACCAATGAGCACTGTAAATCAGCATGTATTTTGAAAGAAAATAATAACATCAGTAACACTGTGAACAAAATTACTAACCTAAACTGTAACAACTAAACACCCTTCTATTAAGGCAATTACTTTGCAAGCAAGTCCTGCTCTTGGTGCTGACCTTCGAACCGTGAATCTGATAGGTCTAGCTTGGCCCAGGTGAGGCATACACCACTATTGAGCTGTGCGAAATGTATGTTTGCGGGGTTAAGGGTAAACCGGAGCATAGATAGGCATTTGTTATTTCTATTCGGTTAGTAGGCTGGTAACTGGGGGGTCTAACTTAATTCCATCTTACTTCTCCTACCCAGGTTGCTCTTAGATTGGTATTTCTAGGTGGCCAGAGCCTCCAGGGTCTCGACCTCTAGCTTTAGTCCAGTAGCTTGAATACTTTGCCTGCGGTTTCGTTCTAGCATGGAAAAGTCGGGATTTCAAGACACTGGTTAGGCTCTCCAGGGGAATGTTGACGAATCGTAGTAAGGGGTGAGCTTGGGCTCGCAGTCGTGAGAAAGGCGGCGGGGCGTTATATGATAGTCCGGTGTTCTCATCTGTGACCCTTCAAAGTTCTCACTAGACCCACGGGATGACGGCTGTATGAGTGTGTTACCCGCAGAGTTGCCTATCCACAAGGCGTTAAATAAATTACTTCGGTGTGCCCGACGGTCAGTATCTCTACACCTTGTCTCAATATATTGTGTAAAGATCTTGATATTTGTTTTAGCTATCATAACTCGCACAGTAACTTGACATCGCCAGCCAGTAATATACCGTACAAGACATGGAAGAGCCCAGCTCGCCAATCGCGGCTATTCAGTGATCCGGAATGGCCCCAACACACGCTACGCGCCAGCCCTGGCTGAGAAATGCCTGTTTTAAAAGACCTTGCAAGGAGGGGGCCTGCCGAACGAGTGACCAGTAGTGACCATAGCCTTTCATGATTGCATTACTGCACCACCAAAACCATCAAACCGGACCCTAAAAAAGGCGTTAGAATTCCCAAATTCTACGGGAGTAGTAGTTCCCAAGTGAGAGCATTCACCGACGAGACTGTCACGGCAGTTGATGTTTCCATAAAGTGCGTCCCAAAAATTGTTGAAACTCCTCCGGGCCATTGGATAGGTAATTGGCCAGAGTCTCTGCAGAGTCGTTGCTACCGTCGCTGGTCTCAAGAGCGTCTGCTAAGGCTCTCATTTTCCTCTCCTCTTTTTTCAGACTTTGGATATAGCAGAGCCATGCGGCTTTGAGGATAGTTTTCTTATAAGCACTTTTGAGCCTCTCTGCGACCTTTGTCCATTCCTTAGTGCTTTTGCCTACGGGAGCAGACATTACCGCCGCGACTCAGGATTGATGTTGTAATTGTGCGCAGGACGAGGAGGGGGGGTAATGATGATGATAGTGATGATGATGGAAGTGGTGAGTGAGTGTGTGGTGCCGGGAAACTCTAACCCTCATTCTAGTGAGTTTATGACATATCATAGATGCGCCTGTTGGGATTGGGTAGGGTCTATTTTAAATTGCCAGATTGAGGAGAAGATGAGGGCAAGTGAGAGAATGTCACGTTTAGTGAGAGTCTTTCAAGGGTTGCATGAATTGCCTGCAGCTTAGGGCTGCATATTCTGAAAGTTGAGAACTGTCTCAACCATCACATGGCCCCACACAGTAGAATAACACAGAATTAGACGGCGTAATCCGCTTGAGATCTGCCTTGAAATATTCCTTTTAGATGCGATAGAGAATATTTGGAAAGCCAAGTCACAGTTTATCACTCGGATAGGTTCTTTTTTATGGTCAAGAAAGTTGAGATGGTAGTATTTTGGCTCATTAATAGGTAGGGTATTATTATGTAACAATGGCACAACCTAGTAGCTTTTCAAAAATCCCTCATGTTTCTCGCCTACCTCAAGTCGGGGGGCGGTCTTCCCTTCCAGGGATTATCCCAAAGGCGTCCAGCAGGTATTCCGATCGGCAGGTTCATTTTCATGGCAGGGATATCTTACAACTCTCCCGGGAAGAGAACCATTTGTGTATTCCAATTCCCTCTAGCTGTAGGGATCCCCATTTTTAAAGAAATGTATCTCGTTTATAGGTTCTATTTTACCGAATCTTGGCTGTGGAATGATGGTCAACTATAGATAGAAGTTAATCAAAAAGGCTAGAGTACTAAAAAGTTCGAGCCAAGGTAGCGCTCAGTTGGAAAATCGGGGATTGGGTGAAGTAATAGAGATAATGTACCTCATCGACTCTGGTGGCTTATTAAGAGACTCATACTTTGCCATACGGGTCACTGTATTTCTTTAACAACTATAATATTATCATGTGTTCATAAGACCCAATTCAAGCACAGGATCGGATTACCGCGATGTTGGCAGTTTTTACGCTATCGTACGGTAAAATTTCCTATAAAGGTCTAACTTTCCCCTCCAATTTGGCTAGTCGGTGTATTGTCCTCCAAGTTCCCTTTTCTTTGTTTATTTCTCTCTACTTTTGGGCTGGGGCTTGGGTAGCAAAAACCACACGAATTGTTTGAATGATTTCTGTCCTTTTCCCCCAGATTAAATACATGCGAGATCACGATGAAGCTGCTTGCTACCCTTCTGGGGGTCCTAATAGATACACTATGGTACGGGTAACTTGATTAAATTTTTAAATAGTCCATACGAATTTATCATTACCCCGATCACAGCCCCCATCACTAGTTCTAGTTTTACAGCCCTAAACGCCAAGAATCTCTTTCAGCCCTGTCTAGAAACAACCAATATAATAAGTTTCAACAATGAAATTCCATGTACCCAAGACACCAGGCAAACCCAAGTGTTTTGTATCTCCGGATATTGAATCCTCTGCCTTCATCAATCTCAGGGGAAAACCGAGAAACCATGAAGGCCAAAAAACCAGCACACGATGTCTCAACAAAAGGCCACGAGCTTGCGAGACAAAATTCTTGGTTGTCACTATTCGGCTTCACTCGAAAGCGGAATTTCCTTGCACTACTACCGGCATTATTATTCTCTATTGCGAGCGGATTGGTTATTCCTCTGATGTCCTTACTGATGGGTCGAATATTCGGCTCATTTGCAGAGTATAGCAGCGACAAGATTGGTTCTGAGGAGCTGCTGGCTTCTGTTTCGAGGTATAGAGATTACTTATTACTTCTCGGAGTAGCAGGGTGGTTTGTTAGCGGGTCGTTCTTCACGTCATGGCTGGTGTTCGGCGAACTTCAAGCGAGAGCCGCTCGTGAAGAGCTATTCCAAGGAGTTGTTGGTAAAGATATGGGTTGGTTTGATACACGCGACGGAATCGCCGGGCTGGTTTCTGGGTGTCAGACGTATTTATTTACTTCCTTCTTTTAGTTAAGGTTGTCCAATGCTAAAATTGTGGTAGTCAAATCAACGAACTCAAAAGTGCAGTTTCTGAACCGCTCGGATTCACGGTTCAAGCTTCTGTGATTGCGTCCGTATCACTGGGAATAGCTTTATATCACTCTTGGTCACTGACACTGGTAATCCTCTCAGGAGCGCCAATAGCACTCATAATCCTCTCCTTCCTCTCAAAGCGTATGGAACCCTTCATTGAGATTCAAAACCTACATATATCCTCCTCGGCAAGCACAGTGAGTAAGTCCTACACCGCCATTGAGACAGTTAAAGCCTTCAACGCCCAGGGCTTCGAGCTCAGGAACTTTTCCACCGCGCTAGAAAAGGCCGCGAGGGCGTATCGGTCGCAAGCGAGTCTTGTTGCGTTACAGATCGGATGTATTAGGTTTATCACGTTCGCAATGTTTGTGCAGGGGTTTTGGTATGGCGGGGTATTGGTTCGGAAAGGGAGAGCTGAGGCTGGGACTGTTATGACCACGTTTTGGTCTTGTTTTATGGCAACCCAGAGCTTTGAGATGATATTGCCACAGATGATGCTGTTGCAGAAGGGGATGGCTGCTGGGGGGTCGCTGAAGGGATTGCTGAAGCAGGTCAGGAGTGGGGCAATGCCGTTAAAGGCTGGAGATACTGTCCCAGAAAGACTGAATGGGGAAATAAAATTCAGAAATGTGAGTCGTTCGGCCAATTGCTAAGAAACCAGCTAATTCTAGAAGATTTCGTTTGCATACCCGTCACGGCCGAGCCAACTCGCCCTCAGCCAAGTAGATTTCTCCATCCCAGCTCGCAAGACGACCTTCATAATCGGGCGTAGTGGCTCCGGAAAAAGCACAATTAGCAACCTTCTACTCAAGATGTACGAACCATTATCTGGTGAAATAACCATCGATGGACTTCCGCTGAACTCCCTCGACCAGGAATGGCTGAAGGGGAACATAACCGTGATTCAACAAGAGAACGTCCTATTTAACGAGACAATATTCAGGAACATTGCCTTTGGAGGGAAAGATTATCGGAATGTCACTGAAGATCAGATCAGAGATGCATCCCGTATGGCAATGCTAGAGGATACGATATCAGAATTACCGTTCGGTTATAATACTCTTGCCGGAGTTGGTGGGAAAAAATTGTCCGGTGGTCAGCGTCAGCGGGTGAGAGTCTATGATCCTATGTTCTTAAGAACTTACCTTATTGATGTGCGATAAACTACCAGGTTGCATTAGCTCGTGCGATATTGAGAGGCACGGAGATACTAATACTTGATGAAGCGACGAGCAATTTAGATTATAAAACTAGGTCATCTATAATGAAGTCAATCCACAAGTGGAGAAAAGGCAAGACTACTATCATAATCACACACGACATAACACAGATAAAACCAGAGAACTTTGTCTACGTTCTTGAGAATGGTAGATTAGCTCAATCGGGGGTCAGAAGTTCCTTAGAGGGCGAGCATGGGCTGTTTCGATCATTTCTAAGAGCTTCCTCTCGAGAAGCTGACGACCAGAAGGAAGGTCTGGTGGATATACTCTTCCCCAACATAGATTCCGATACATATGGCAGGGGAGGCGAATCGCCTTCAGAGACCAATGGGGCTCAAGAGGATATTGTCGAAATAAGCAATGACATAGAGCTCACAGAACTATCCCGCTTCCAGTCCCCACGCTCACGCAAACGTTCAAGTGGTACAGTAAAACCCCAGCTTCCCCCCAAAGCATCTCTGCAGGGGTCCATATCACTCTTAGAATCCTCTAGGAAATTCCGAAAAGTAGGCAGAATGAAGCCATCTCTTTACCGAATCATGGGTACCGTCTGGCCATCCTTAACGCTAGGTTACCGCGTCCTCCTAATATTCGGCTTCATTGCAGCAATGTTCCACGGCCTCTCAACACCACTTTTCTCGTTTTCTCTAGCAAGACTACTCCTATCATTATTTGACACCACCAATCCACCCTCTGAGTCTCGTAAATGGTCATTACTAGTCCTCGCTATAGCCGCCCTCGACGGAATAAACTCCTACATAATGCACTGCCTTCTTGAATCCTGTGGGCAAGCATGGATCGACTACGTCCGCGTCAGAGCATTCTCCCGGGTGCTCTGTCAGCCGCTCACTTGGTTTGACTGGAACAAGGCATCTTCGATAACGGAGCACTTGGGAAAAGATGCAGAAGAAATGCGTAACCTCCTTGGACGATTTGCTGGGTATGTATTCGTAGCTGCGGTAATGATGGTTTTCGGAGTGTCCTGGAGTTTTCTACAGAGCTGGGAGTTGACTCTTGTTGGATTGGCGATTGCTCCGGTGATGTACGGGATCACGAGGGGGTTTTCATGGGTTAGTGGTAAGTGGGAAGAGAAGGCCAATGACGCTACAAGCCATATCGGGGATATATTTGAGGAGACAGTCTCGAATATTAGGACTATCAGGGCGTTATCGTTGGAAGAGTATTTTAGGGAGAAGCTTTTGAAGGCTACACGGGCTGCTATGGGGATTGGGATCCAGAGAGCTGTATACGCGGGGATTGGATTTGGGCTGACAGATTCAACCATATTATTTGCTACGGGTATGTTTTGTCCCTATTTGGTAATTCCATAGCTAAAAAGTCTAGCCGTAATATTCTATTCCGGGGCACGCCTTATATCGGATGGCCTTTACAACCTTGAGGAGATGCTCAGTGTATTCACACTTTTGCTGTTCTGCCTGGCGAACGTTAATGCCATTATTGGATCAAGTGTGTCCCTCCCCCCTCCTTATCGATCCAACTAACTTGCTAGTTCCACAAATAAACAATAGCAAAGATACAGCAACCCGTGTCCTCGATCTAACAGCCCTCTCTCTCGGCTCGTACGACGAACTAAACGGCATCAGGACACCAGACTTCACAGGTCCACTTGTTTTCAGGGATGTTACTTTCGCGTATTCGAGTCGCCCCAACATCCCCGCCATTTACAAACTCAACCTAACCATACATCCCGGTGAATGTGTTGCCATAGTAGGGTATACAATATTCCTAAGCCTCCTCTCCTTTCATTCATAACTAACGCCCCCAGGCGCTCCGGTTCCGGCAAATCAACCTTAGCATCTCTCCTCCAGCGTTTCTACCTCCCGCTTCACGGAACAATATTCCTCTCAGCGGACCCTCTCTCCTCACTAGACCTTTCAACTCTCCGCTCTCACATATCCCTAGTCCCCCAATCCCCGGTCCTCTTCGACGCAACAATTCATGAAAACATCTCCTACGGCAGAGGTTATTCCCGAAACGAGGTAGAATCAGCTGCACGTAGTGCCGGAATTCACGAATTCGTTGATGGTTTGCCAGACAGATACGACACCTACTTGATCAATGGTGGAAGCGCGCTTTCTGGTGGTCAAGCCCAGAGGATTGTGATCGCTCGGGCCCTTGTGAGGGCATGCTCACTTCTGATATTTGATGAATGCACAAGCAGCCTTGACACCGAGAGTGCGAGAGTGGTGCATGAGAGTATTAAGCGGTTGGTAGAGGGAGAAAGGAAGATGACTATTATTATTATTACACATAGTAGGGAGATGATGCGGTGTGCTGACAGGATTGTAGTTATGAGTAAGGGGGGGATTGTTGAGGATGGCAGGTTTGAGGAACTGTCCAAGGGAGGTGGAGAATTGAATAGGTTATTGGCGAGGGGGGAATTGAGTGATGGGGATAGCGGAGAGGGGCTTGATTTGGTGTGATATCTGTGCTGTGGTTGATTTACTTTGCACTCTGATTTCATGTATTTGGAACTATTTTCAATACAATACCCGCGCTTACCGCCACTCGGAATTACCACTAAAAGGTCTCACCACGCCGGCTCAGAGCGGGGGTTTGTAAAACACAGTACTACAGTTTAAAGGGATTCGCCGTAGACTTCTTGGTTCACTATGTCATTTTGCTGCTTGACAGTGCTTGCTCGACGAGATCCACGGAGAAGAGACCACTATTGCGAAAAGAAAGGCGCGGCTATCAGCTTGAAAATTTTTCAATTCTAATCATCCCACCTTTCTTGTTCTGCCAAGTTCGACACTGTGCCGATGGTCTCTAAACTGCTCGCTGGCCTAGTTAACGTTGGACACCTAAGGTGCCAATTCCAATACAAAGTGCCCAACTTGGCGAAATTTCCCACGTTTTGGCCACTGCTTTCTTCCCAGAGCTACCGGTATCAAGAAGCACAGATATGATTTCAATACAGCGTCATGAGGGAAACCCGACTACAACATATGGTGGCAATACCTGTCAGGGACACATCAGAAATATTTCAAGGGTTCACCTCGGGTGTAGATGGGCGGTCATAATCCCTCAACTTATCCGGTTTCTTCCAACGGTCTTCTAGATGTTACACCCTCAGGGACGATATGATTACCCATAGTTGCGACCAGCATGACCTTCAGATGATAACATCCAGGAACCATAAGGTTAGGGTTTGCCTCCCTCTCTCCTAGAACCATCCTCTCAACGCCTCGGCTGCAACCAGCATTTCCGATGGGGAAAACAAGAGGGTGCAAGTACTGGTACGAAGAAGAAGCGAGAAACCCGCAAAAAAAAAAGCCGCTGTCAGGCCCCAGATTCAAGAACCGATAGCATGGGGATACTTCCGAAGCCCTCAAGACGTTCCCACTCCTAGGTTGGGATAACCCTGCCACAACCATCCATCGCATCATCAGGGATGAAATTAGCCCAAAGCGTTCTCAACGCCCATATCCCGCACTGTGGATTGGTGTCCGAAAGAGGCTTCCTAGTTCGCGGGCAGCGGGGGCAATTCCGCAGGGTTCCTTTGTGCTTATGATACCGGTAGAGCAATCCTCTATCATTCTATGGGAATGATATAAACCCCTCCGACCTGCTGCCCCTCACCTCACCTGAACTTGCCTTCATTCACCCCGCTGATACAACAAGACCTCATCGCTACCTCCTTCATCTCACATCCCAACACACTACCACACAACGAGATAAAGAAAAGTAAACAAAGAAAAATCAAAATGCGAAGCTACCAGTTTTCTGTCGTCATGTCTTGCGGCGGATGTTCGGGCGCTGTAGATCGCTCCTTGAAGAAGCTCGAAGGTATCCTACCTTAACTACCCCTTTCCCATCCCCTCACCTTTCCTCCCTCCCTCCCCCCTGATTATGATACTAATGGCGATTAACAATAGGAGTGGAACACTTTGACATCAGCCTCGAAAACCAAACTGTCGAGGTTACCACCAACGATTCTCTAGAATACAAGGATGTTCTTGGGCAGATCACGAAGACTGGGAAGAAGGTCACTAAGGGCACTGAGAAAGTTAATGGGGATTGGAAGACGATGGAGGTTTAGATCAAGTGTTCGCGGTAATACCGTGCGGTGGATGTTGCGATATTATTAGGGGAAATTCTTTTTGTTCATTTTTTTGATAGCCGTGAACGGCTGTCGATTGTTCGGGGGTTTAGATATCTTTTTTTTTTTTTTTTTTTGATCACTGGATTCGAAAGGTCATGGTGCTGTGGTTGCTGAATTCCGGGGTTTTCGAGTTTGGTAGGGTGAAAACATGTGTAAATGGGTGTGAACCCGTGTTAATCTTTTGGCTGCTGTGGGGTCCTTGCCGCGGCAGCAGGGATCGCTCAACAGGGAAACATTTCAATTATCGACCATCATTATGATCCTTAACTCCGTTGATTAAGTCAAACCGTCCCTAACTTTACAACCCATCGTTCCGCCACCAGCCGCCCCGCTTAGAAATTCACCATCTCACCTCAACTGATTACTCTACTCCAGAGTGCGGCTTATGTGCCTCGGGGCTTTAGGATGGGGCTCTAAGTCCACGTTGTATTATAGATTGGAATATTGTCTAGACATCTATTACCGGTATGGTATTACACTACCGGTATCCTAAGTAAAGAGCTAACCTCAAGGGCGCGGCCCAGAAGATAAAGGCTATCCATAGCCAGTAATAATTTAGCTACTATAATGCATCCCTGTTGCAGAAGGCTTAGAGATATTTGTCGAAGCTCGCTCTCCCTGACGGGTTGGGCCTCTAATGGCAATACCAGCAGAGTAATTAGGCGTTTGTGGTGTACGGTACAATATCGCTGTCAAACAACCGCTCAAGGGCGTTTTCGGGTGGATTAACTGAACCGGGTGTGATCCACCAAGCTGCACGATCACGATTATGTTACACCCGCATCCCATTGACCAAACCCGTTCAACAACTCACCCGCCATAACCTCCTAAAAACGGGAAAATTTTTGGCCTGAGTGATAGGCTCTTTTCATGAAAGCCCCACTGAAAAGCTTTGATGGCCGATTAAGGTCTGGATCCTAAACCGGCTTCTACAAACCGATGAATACCGCAGGTGGTATGATGGCCCAAAGATAGATCCAACATAAGGGTTGTTTTGCTACGACCCAGTGGCTGGCAAGACTTACACAAGGCGAGAGAGCAGATCCCCAAAATAGGTGGGACATTGCTAACAAGTGGTGATATTAATGGTTCCTTCGTGATGGGCAGCTTGCGTGATCAAACCAGAGAACGAAGCACCTTGCTGAAACATCTCGTTGACGGATTGGAAGAGATTTTGGCTTGGATTGACACCAGGAATAATGAACCTACTATTAAACCCTTTGGATACAATCGAATTTTATTAATCCCGATAGGCTAGACAATAATGGTTAATGGGCCTCTTTGCTGGGCTGCCCTTATTGAACCCGAGGAAGCGATGAAGCGGCTACTGAAGATGTCAACACTGACAACCCAGACAACGACGGCCGGACACCGTTTCCATGGGATGCTGAACCGGGATATAAGGTATCATAGGGAAATGATGAAATTACTCTTTCCGGTAGGAAAATATCCACCCCAATATTCCAGACAATTGCGGCCGGACACTGCTTATGTAAGCTAAGACGCAGCGTCCCAAGACATTTCTCCGGATGCGCAATGCTAGAAACCCAAATTTGATTTCATCCCAGGGGCGTGCTTTTCTTCACTTCTTCGAGGGTAGACCAATGCTGGCTTGCTAATAGTATTACTGATTTTGCTACTGTTGATGCCATCGCCCCTCCTTCAATCAGTGTTTAACCTCCTAGGCTGTATGACACGCTCCCCGTGGACATCGCTGCGTGTAGTTCCCTTCATAAAGAAGGTCAAAGTCTATTCACCTTTGTATGTAGCAAGCCATCTATATAATACACTATCCCACACCTGCGCAAAGAGCAACAAACAATGCCCACGAGTAAACGCCAGCTGTAATTAAACTCCAGGATACGACCCACAAAGGAGAAAGGAAAAAGAAAGAAAGAAGGCCAAAAAGCCACAATGCCATAACCTTCTCTCTTCAATATCGAGCTACCTACGATTAATCACCCCGCCGTTGCACCCTCTCCCTCTCCATCCACCTTCCAAAATCCTTCCTGAACCCACCACCCCTCCCTTTCACCCCCTCTTCAAACACTACACCCTTCCCAACTCCGTTTTCGGTCCCAACGCCACTAAGGTCCAGCAACGGAATCATCGAAGGCCTCCCATGAGCGCACTGAAATGGAAACTTGCACGCTGCCAGCTTGCTAATCAGCACGCGACACTCGTCGAGCTTCAGAGGGTCGTTGAACATGATTGCGCTGCGGCAGGCGCGGGAGTTGATCATATCCGCCAGGGCGGCTGGGCAATTGGAAAGGAGCGGCGCGTGAGGATCTGAAGATAAGGTGGCCGAGGTCGGGGTAGGGTGTGCTATGGTGGTAGTATCTTCGAGAACGGGGATATGCCGGCGGAGGATGTCTATCGCGAGCGATGGTTCAGAGGCACAACGGTCGGAGACCATTTCCGGGAGGGAGGTTATTGTTAATGTATTTTCCTCCGGGTCTTCTTTCTTTTCACCCCCACCGGTTGTGATGATGTAGTGTATCTTCCATTCAGAGAATGAGGCGCGGTGACGAGTGAACAGCTCTGCCTCTCTAGGTGAGATTTTGTACGTTAGGCTCCCGCCCAGCGTCCCCGTTTGGTCTCCCCGGGACCTCTCTTCTGGGGAGCATAGCTCCGCAAACAATGCCTCCACGCGAACACGTTCGTCCGCGGCATGCTGGTCTACTATTACCAATAGACCGGACGGATCTGGTGATGAGGAAGAGGTTATTCCAGCCATTTTTATCAATATGTACTTCTTGTCTACTTGCGAGATGACTTCCGCGTTGCGGAGGCCTGCTTTGGTCAGCTTTCCTAACGTCGAAGTAGTCTCGAAAAAGGGTGAGTTGGTCGCTGGGTGGGCGCATCCGGGCACAATTTCGGAGGTGTGAAGAGTGATCTGGGGGATTGGGGCATCTGTTGGTTTGAAGACTGGGTTCCTCCAGGTCTAAAAATATACAATTAGTTGTGTGTTGAGTGAGTATGTTAAGTAGGCAGATCTTACCTTGAGAAGGTTCTCTATAAACGGCCCCGGCGGTTTCTTGGGCTCTGATAGTGGTTCTGTACGCGCCCTTTTACTGCTATTGCCGTCCCCATCAAGCCTTCGTCCTAGAAAGGAATCTCCAGATGAAGGCCTCTTCATATCTATCCTAACTATAGACCTACCAGGCGCAGGACCCTTAGCCGTGACCGTATTTCCAGTTCGGGAGTTGACGGTGTAAGTCTTCTGTGATACTGGATTTCTCCACTCAAAAAACTCATCGGAAGGGGCCTCGGAGTCATCCGTCGAGCCCCCTCCCCTCCTCTTCTCCGGCGGGGGGAGGAATTTGGTGGGCCGGGATGTAGATGAGAGCGTAAACGCTTTTGAAAATCCTGAGCCCTGTCGGCCTTCTTCTTCCCTTGGATCGACCCGGGCGGACTTGACCCTGCTCCAGCTTGCCAGTATTCCGAGGTCTCCACCCCCGGCGAATCTTCCGGCGTCTTTGGTTCGAGGCGATGTTGTGTTGGTATTTCTGCGGATGGTACTAAGTGGTGTTCTTGGCCGGGGCTTGTCTAGCAGATCTAACGCTGATTGTGGGGATGCACGAATTGTGGTCCCTTCACCCCTTTGGGGTTTCGCGGTCGTCGACAGGGTAGGACGGAAATAATGGGTTTTTAGGAACTCGTGAACGAGCTTTTGCAAAAGGCCGATTGCAGCACTAAGATTCTATTCATTTTTAGTAGGAGCTAATGCCTAGACCCGGGAGAGCGACTAACATCACCTTCCAGCCCAGCTTTTCCTGTTGTCCCACCTTCACCACCTACGATATCCGTTTCTCGTCGCTGACATTCGATGCGCAGTACGAACATTGCCCACCTGTCGGCACCCTTCTTTGGATTGCCCTTCAATCTTGCTGTTCTACTGTCCTCCTCCACCACGCCGAAAGAGGAAGCAGCAAACAACCGATTGATCTCTTCATGCAGCAAGGTCGTTCCCATTGGTATAGGATACCCATTGACGTCTTCGGCGCTCCATGATCAGCCCAGGTCCAAGCTAAGTGTAAAGACCAACCTACACAAGTATTGAAACCCCTTGCTCGCGTTACCCCGCGTGCAAATCCGGCCCTCTATTCCCACCCCACCCATCCTTGCTACCACCTTCTCCCACCCATTTGTACCAACAGCATACACCTGTTTCAGCACCCTGACCTCCCATCCGGATCCCACAACAGCCCTGACCCTAACCTTCACCTCTCCGTTCTCATCTTTGACAATAGCGCCCACATCCCCGCGGCTCAGAAGCACCATCACGATCCCCCGCTTCATGTCGTCCCACTCCTTGTCCACATCCGCACCCTCCCTAACTTTAACTCGCACCGGCATATCCCCCCACAACCCCTCAACCTTGATCACAGTACCCGATCTCCTGAGCTCCAGGTGCTCGGGCGCGGCTCCGGTAAACACCTCGCGACCGTACGCCACCCTCCGCATAGTCGTCTGTCTGCCCGCGCCCGCTCGTGAGGTAATTGTAGTTAGGGAGTGCCTACAAATAGCCGATAAAGCTTGTCCCCGGAAGCCAAAGTCTCCGGTAGGTGGGTACTTGGAGGTAGCTATCCGGCAACGACGACGGAGGAAACGTCAGCGATTTGAGCGGTATAGAATTGTGTGCGGAAAAAATCCAGATAATTACCATATTCTCGTCCGACAAAGAGCATATCCCCTGGAGTTATCCCATGGCCATCATCCTCGAGCACACAGCTATTCCTGCCCAGATTCACGGTGATTGCCACATTGTGAGCTCCTGCGTCGATTGCGTTCTGGAGTAACTCTGATGTCACGTCGGATATGTTCGTTATCGTTAAGGTACTGCGTATTCGCGCGCTCACAGATTCGGGCAGAAGCCTGATGGGTGGGGCTGTGGTAGACATCTTTAGCGAAGATGTTGCGCTCGTAGGAAGAGTGGTAGTGTAGGTATGCTTATGAAATCTAGCAGAGGAAATACTGCAGCATGTCAACTGAAGCTGTTTTTGGTCATATCACGTCACTCCGCGTGTAACTTACTAGAAGACGGTATGAGCACTTTGCTAAAGAATGCTCCAATTCGATATGGAGCTGTGCGTGGGGATAGTTCCGAAAACGCCACTGAGTTTTGGGTTGGTACATTAATAAGCTACGGCACGGTACAGCCACACAGTGGGATACGTGCCACAACTTCATACATCTATCGTATCTACGGAGGTACAGCGCCTAAGTGTTGTATGTTCCACAAGCGAAGTTTGCTGCCATTACCCTCTGTGGAACATACAAAACTTAGGAGCTGTACCTCCGTATGCAGGTTATCACAACTCCTCACTCGCTTCATAGTTACCGATAACGTAAAGAACTGATATAAAGTATGTAACTGAAAGTGGTACTCGGGTAATATTTGTAAACGAAATTACATGAATAAAGCAAAAAATCTACGAAAGGCATCATCAAACATCAAACCAAGCAGAGCAACAGCCCCAAAGAAAAGAGAAGAAAAGTGAGAAAAAAAGTAGATACCGAGAAGTAGAGCAAGAGTAAGAAATCAATACCAGGCCTATTCCATCCGCGTTTATCGCCGTCAATCCCCTATCCCAAAAGGAAGAAGAAAAAAGAAAGAGATAAGAAAAAAGGGCGTATCAGCGAAAGATTGAACTAAATATTGAAGCGATTGACTCCGGGACCAACCCAACCTTTTACCATAAACAAGAAAGCAAATATGAAGCGGGAGAAGAAAGAAAAAGAGAAAAAAGTCAAAGGTATCACAAAAGAAATCCAAACTCCGTCCATACGAATCTGTGGATTCGGCATTACCCCCCATGCTGATATTCCCCGCCAGTATCGCTAGCCCATTCTTCATTCCCGCTCCAATCTGCGCGGCTTCCATCATAGCTATTTCTATGACTAGCTAAAGCCGATCCCCCACTAGCACTTGCTTCATCCCATTCTCCACCGCTAGCATCAAAGCTGCTACGATTACTGCCCTCACCATCTGCAATGTCATCTTGTTCCCCCGATGCCATATTGCCCCATTCCATATTCGCTAAGGCGGGGTATTGCTCTAAAAGCGCGCTAGGGAATACCATTCCACTGCTTGGGTCCATCGAACTGGAGCCCATTATGCCCTGTTGGTCGCTAGGATTGGCTAGGTGGCCAAGAGTAGGGTCAAGCATCTGCCCTTGAGCAAGCATTTGGTTGCGTTGCCTTTCTGCCGTTTCTTCCTCGAGTAGTGGACGTATACATACTCTTCCAGCTTCGCTCCGGAAGTGACGGCCCAGTGCATCAGCTCTTGCAAATCTCCGACCGCAGCCCCAGGCTCCTCCCGGTTTGAGATTACCCCTACAGACGAACTTCTTCTCACCAGAGTGGAGCCCTTCATGGCGTTTGCGGTCATGCTGACGAGCAAATGCTTTACCGCATATTGTGCACACGAAAGGCCGCTCGTCAGTATGAGTGCGAAGATGTGAACGAAGATTGTAAGCACGAGTAAAGCGTTTGGGGCACAGTGTGCATTGGAAGGTCGCTGGGTGTTTTTGGACTCTCTTCTCGCTGGCGGTATTTCCGGGCCTCCCAGGACATGCCAGACCAAGGAAGTAGTCCCTGTTTGGAAGGGAACTGGTTGAGGATCTGCGCGAAATTTTTCCAGCACTAGAAGCATTACTAGCCGCTCCAGGACTGCCAACAGGTGCTGTGACGACGTCTGCAGGGCTCAGCGAGCCCCTCCGTGAGCGATTCCCAACGGGGCTTTGTGAACCCGATGGAATAGGAATAGGCCGGGTAATTGGGCTGCCACCGGATGACGAGCCAGAGAATGGGTCTGATTTAGATCGTTTACGCTGAGGACCTATGGAACGGTTAATATTCAATCACCAGAAATTGTTAGGGAAACCGCAACTCACTCTTTGGGGGCGGGCTAAGAGCACCGTCATCATGAGCAAATCCTGGTTTACCAGGGAATGTGGGTTGTCTTTGTGGTGGAGCAAATATAACGTTAATCTGAGGGAACGGTCCCTCCTCACCCGGACTAGATCTGTCAACCCCAGGGCCAGCGCCATGTCCAGTGGGGGGGTGTGATGGTTGCATAAGTCCCATACCTTGGTCCTGTGACATGGGAGGAACGTAGGTAAGAAACTGATTCTCCTGAGGCAACATGTAAGGGCTGTTGGCACCGCTATTTAATTGACCAGGGACCGGGCTAATTCTTGGCGATACGTGAGGGGATGCGTCGCGCTCGTTGAGACTGAACTGATCTAACCCGAAGGAATCTCCACCAGGATTAAAGTCTTGGTTAGAGTTCAAGAACTCTTGCATAGACCCCTGCTGGGGAAGATTGTTTCCTTGAAGCAAGGGTGAAGGGTGTTCGGGGAATTCTGAGTTCTGAAGGAATGGACTGGGAGCAGCTGATGAGATATCCGAGTATTCACTAGGCGCCTTGCGATGGCTTTCCCAAGCGTTCTCTCTACGTGCATACACTGAATCCCACTCGAAGCCGGAGGAGGGATTGGTTGACCCTGAAGAGAGGAAAGTAGCTGAGTCGGGCTGAGATGATTGTTGCTGATTAGGGTGAATATGTAGCGGTGGGGTGTTTTGCTGTGATGAATGCGCAGAGTACGCAGGGTTCATCAAATCCGCGGGATTAATACTCCCACCTGTTAAGCCCTCTTTGCTTTCGTAGTCGAAGAGGGTTGGATCAGTTGAGGTGGAGTGCAACGAAAAGTCGGAATAGTCCTGGCGACTGTGATGCTGTGGTGGTGGAGCGGCAGAGGCTTGAAGATGGGGTGAGGTACTTCGTCTAATATCCTCTAGTGGCTGTTGATTCAACTCGTATCTAGGATATCTTTGAAAACTAGCGTAGCCTTGATCTGCTGCAGTCGGGCCGTATAGTGAATCTTCGTCAGTAGAGGCAGCGAAGTGCTGGAGATTTAAGCCATCTGCCTGTCCATTCTGACCATGATTTGTGGAAGACATTGCGATTTTACTTTTTCCCTAAGGTGCAAGGTAGAAAGAAAAGACCGTAGGGATTAGGGTGAGGCTTTGGGTGGGGGTGGTGAACTTTGGCGAAGTGTATGAGGCTAAGCAAAGAGGCAGGCCCCAATTAAAGAAACCCTTGCTTGAAGCCAGTGTCTGCAATGCTGGCCTATCGAGGTGGATGAGTATTGTACCGTGGTGTAAGTTGGTTTTGAAGGAGGCTGGTGATTCTGCTACTTCTCGAAGACTGCCCAAGGTATCCTAGTAGCAGACGCCAGTCAGTTCGAGTGGCGATATAGTTTGTGCCTTGCAAGGTCAATATCCGGTGTGTTATCGAGATGGGGCAGGGGGTTATGCTATGAGGCGGGGGAAAGAGGTGACGAGGTGGGGAATGCTACCTTTTTGTCTCGCGCAAGGAGTTTACTGGAGGTAGTCTGCCCACTGAGAAGGTTCTATGGAACACTTGCAGTTCGGGTATGTGTGGGAGAATATAGCTATTGTGGGTAGGGGTTGTGGTTGCGGGGGGTCGTTGAGGTTTGATAATGCTTATTCGGTCCACTCGATCGACAGGAACTGGAATCGCACAGCCTCTTCGCTGGATGAAAGTACAATGGTGCCTGTTTTTTTTTGTTTTTTTTCACAGGCGCGAGAGTTTGTCGGGAGGCGGTGCCCAAAGGATCCCAGAGGTAACCAAAGAAAATATCCACACAATAATTCTTTTTTCGATAATCTTGGAAAAAAAAAGCAGGCACAGTGACGGTAGATGGGTGATGTTGAAGGGCGGCGTTTCCTTCAATCAATCTACGGTACCTCGAGAAGCACGAAGAGGGGAGGTTGTTGATCAGAACGGTGAGGGGGAGGGGTGAGGGGGTGTGCTCCAGAAAGGGCAAGGTACCACCACCACCGTTATTGCACGAGGCAATACCAAAAGATCCGTTTTGATTGACCGATCAAGTCCTTCAGTCCCCAGTAGCGCAGCGGAGCCAGTAACTGCAGAAGTTGACAATAGTGACCGATAAAAGGAGGGAGCGAAGAATGAGTGTCTGCGGGGTGGGGTGCAGTGTATGTGGGCAATCGTCTTTAAGGAATAGGAATAGAGGGCCTCGCTACCGAGCGTCCTTGGCGGGAGAACGGTGTGGAAGATATAGTTAAGATAAACGATAACGGAGAGAGAGCTCAGTTAATGAGTGAGCTCAGTAAGAGAATAGGGAGTGTGAATTAATGGGAGAGAGGGGGGTGTAAGGTTGTGAAGTTTTGTTTCGTGAGCGACGATGATGGACGATTATGGTGCTGATGGTGCTGATGGTGGGGTGTTTATCACGAGCCAACAGCAGCGAGTGAAGACGAAAAGTGAGTTTTAGTTCTACAGTCAACAAGGGCGATGGGGGAAATTTCTCTTCAACTCTAACAAAAAAAATTGCTGCACCTGAGGCGCCTAGGATGTGCTCGAGATATAATAATACAGCGAACACTAATTAATACAGCATAATATTACCGCATTGATTCATTTCATTCCATTTCACTGATTCCGCTTCCATCCCAAGTGTAGGGATGACTGCCCGCTTTCTCTTAATATTTTGTCCTCGATTCTTACTGTACGACACATAGTCTACCTGTACTCGATTACAATAGCCTTTCTTACTCTTGCAGCTTCTTACGGTAGACTGCTCGAGTACTGGCTTCTCCCCTCTAATCCCCCTCACCTCTTCTTCCTCTCTCACCCACACACCACAGTTCCCTGAAGGAAGGTGGGAGGGTGGTGGTGGGCTAGCGCTCATTAGGTCTGCTTGCTGTAAACACCCCTCCCCCTTCCTTCCAAAATCGTTCTATAATTATCAGTGGCTCACAACCGCTCGCTACGGTACTCTAACCCCTCGTAGTAATTAGAATTGTGTGTGACAATCTAGTGAAAGAAATCAGTGACGTTCCACTTCTTTCTTTTCACTGTTTCTACTGGGCTCCTATCGCACTGCCGCGGGGCATCCCATCAGTCCACAGTGCTCCATTGTGCAGGGGCGGGGCCTGATCGAGTATGGGAAGAGAGTGAGAAGAATAAGAACCCGAAATCACACCTCACTACCGCTAGAAGGTACCATACAGCGCCTCTTTCGGATCCTCGCAAATACCGGTACCGCATAATTAGAAATCGCTCTCTCCCTCCGATAGGACAGGTACCGTATTACAACCTGGGATCCTATCAGCCTGCAGTACAGTACTTGGGTTGAGATCCACTGGAAGTTGAGCCAGCCCATCTAGCAACATCCTGGATTGGCATCTTTCTTTTCTGTTCGCTAGGCGTCTCTCAAGGCGTTCCCCTCTTTCAGCCCAACCCAACCCGGCAAGATGGGACGTGCTGAAACGGAATAGGAGCACAGAAAGCATGACAGGCACACACCACCAGAGACTTTGTCCTTGTGCACAAAAACACACCCACAAATAGATCTTGCGCAGCTGTTCGTGGTAGACGACTCTGTCTGCTTTGTTCTAGAAAAGTTCGCCGCTTGTTCCTAAGGCTGCGCAGTAACTTGCCGGCACTTTTAACCCAAGAATTCTTATGTCATCTACCGGTATCGAATCACGGGGAGGGATGGGAGTTCAATGAACAAATGGTACAGGTACATCACAGCACGGCTGCCTAGGTCCCTTAATTAAGCTTCATAAGACCCGTCATATCCTTATCTTCTTTCGATTGGGAAGGTGCAATTTATGCCCTACTTTACATGCGTCAGTGACCCTAATCTTCTGTAGCACTGCTATCCCTCAGCGGCCTTCGTGATCTCAATGCTATCTCCCGACCCGACTTCGTGATAGGGTACCGACTACAGGGCACGGTTCCCCAAAACCATCATCACCAAGGAACTTTAACACCAAGGATGGACCTAAAGTCCATGATCGATTTTGGCCTCTTTTTCCAGATGGCCGATATCCGGTGGGGGGTTACCGTAACTCAAGATGAAAGCAGAATTGTAGCTAAATATAGCGCCGTTGTACAATACGGCTATTCGCTGAGACAAAACGCCTACCGGTATGCACCTTTAGTTGCAGCGGGGGCAGCCCTATGGAGCCGCGCTTCTTCTTTGGTGTGAGCATTTGATAAACTGCATTAATAGCCTGAAGAGGGGAAAGTTTTAAGGCAAGTAAGGGTTAGAAAAGGCGTTACTAAAATTCAGGGCTGTCCATTAGGCATTCGTCGCAAGCTCCCAGCACTGTGGTTATGCGTTAAGCCCTTCCTAGAGCACTGTGCTATGTTTAGGATAGTCTTTCAACCTCTTGACACACAGTACGGTACGGTATGATACCTGCACTCGTAGAGTACTCAAGTATGATAGTACCGATAGGCCGCCGCAGTTGTACCCCGAGTAGGAACGTCGTACGGTACGATTATTGTTTTTTAAGGGGAAATTCCGGTCCACGGTTTGTGAGGTCCATTGAAGGCATGCCGCACTCGCCTCCTCTTTAAGCTTCCTCCCTGGGCTTACTTTAGCCCAAAAAGAGTCTTACCGACCGAGCAATATTTGGGTCCAGCAAAAGCAACTGCAAAATTCTAACAAAGCTACTTTGATTACGAATGGAATAGATAATCCACACATGGAATACGGTACCTCTAGAGTACATATTATCTCTTAGTCAAACCCCCATCCCACATTACTTAACGTACAAAAAATAGAGGTATCGAGTGAGCCAATTCTATTGGATATGCTGGTAGGTAGATTAAGCTAGTGGCTTGATAGATCGTGCTATAACGTTACCGGAAATGAATGCTGACCTGCCCTGTAATGCCACCTAGCTCTTGACGGGAGAGAAAGAGCATATCGCCCTCAGAGATACAAACGACGGGTGCCCCCGTCAAGGCAGTTATGCCGCGGCGGCAATATAACACAGGATATAGAGTGATGATCACCTTTAGTCACTCGTGTCCTTTACAGGACTACCGGTATATAGGAACAACTAGGTTACCTGGAAAGGTGAAAGGCTCTTCGGGGGTCCGGAATAACTAAAGTCGCCTTCCAATCCCCCAGCGGTGATAGGCCTCGCTAATACACTTGAACTATATGTCCGGGTCAAACTTTGAAATATTGGGGGCGAAGAAATCCGATATAAAGATTATGACAGGGGTGCAGTTTCCTCAACTACCCTATTCATATTTCTTTCACACCCATCGACACAATTTCTGCGCCTAGTTTTACATTCCGACCGATTTTGAATCTTATATCTAGTACCGGTACCATCGAGGCCTAATGCTAGAGAGAGAGAGAGAGAGAGATTAATAATAAAAAAGGTGGAGGCATCGGCCTAAAGTGCGACATCGTTCTTTGGATCTATTGATTGGCACTACATCTCTATTCAGCCGCTCCGCTGCTGACAGCAGAAACCCGTGATCCGGAGGGGGGTACTGTAATATTTGTCTCAGAAATACCCGTACAATCTAATATTGTGATAATGAGACGCTATTATTTCTGTTCGGGGAATACAAGTATGCTTAAGTCCCTCTTTGCCCGGGCAGATTCCACAGGTTTGGGAGACGTAATCGGCCTCACTGGATTCCGTCTTCTTCCAGGCGGTTGGCCATAGCGCAACAAACACCAGGTGCCTACGCTATGACGATTTGTCCTAATTGTCTGCTTCCCGCAGGCGGATAGAGAGCGCATCTACCGTATCATCCGCCGGGCAGAGATATTGAGAGGGTATGTAAAGTAGCTAGGGGGCGGGTTTATATAGGTTCGGCCTGTGGCGTTTTGTACCGAAATTATAGAATCAGCTTGTGTTGGCAGCCCCTTTCATATATTATGATAGTCCCCATACCGCCGGGTGATCTAATTCGAGTACTTGTAATAAGAGACTAAACACGGACCGCCGGTTAAACGGACCAAGTTCCTTGTAGTATATCTGTGTGGTACAGTACTGTGTCCAAGTCCACGAATCGTGGAAGATTGACCAGGAGGGTTGCACACCAGGCCCAGTGTATTACCAGCCTGCAGGCTATCAGTAATACTGCAATGTACCGAACTTAACGGGAGAGAATACTCATCTGAGCAAACTAGTATTCGGTTAAGTAAGCAAGAACTCTGACTTCGCCGGAGATTCGGTGGCGCCCGACCTTAGATCTCTCACGGTGGGCCCAGGGATGCGGCCTCCCCTCATCTTTGAAGCCAATTCAAGTTACTATAGTGGGCTGCCAGAATTAACCGTTAGATGGCACCACTGCGATGCGACTAAACCTCAAAGACCTACTACTCCGTAAACCGTTAGGCTCTTCCGCCTGTTCTACAAAAACTCTTATGAATCAAAGCGCCAGGCACACAGCGAAAATCTTTCCGTTCCGAAGTTATCGCAGTAGTATTAGTTGGGTGGTGGTTTTGGTCTCCGCTTTTCTGCTCAGGTGCAACTGCACTAGTATAATATGAATACAGTACTGCACGATTAATCCGCGCCTGGCGGGAAACAGCACGGTACGGGTACGAACACTATTGCACAATTTGCAGGCGCAAGAGCAGGAACCCGTCAACTGGGACATGCAGGGGTATATTTGGCTGGTTTAACAAATAGCCGTTCCATAACTTCTTCCCGGACCTGGTAATGGCACCCTTAATTCCTGAGAAATTGCCAATGTCGACCGTGCATCAATCGCTGCTCAGTAGCTAGAGCGTATATCACCTAGCAGAGTACTCGCCTTCGTAGTCTGCGTAGAATCAGTAGCAGAGAACGTGCTTAGCCTTGTAACCTACATTGGCGTAACAACTACTACAAAGTAACTTCAATCTCCAAAGAGAAAGAATCAAATACGGCCTTACGACACACGCGTTAGATAATACCCACAGTCGCTGCCAGTACTGGGAATCTAGGTATTTTCACACGCCAACACAACCAATAGCGAACGGCAGTTCCCCACGCATTGTAATTCTCTTCACACAATCCTCTCTCGGGAGGACAGTATACAATGAAATCCACAGATACAATCGGGGCAGCGCTTCCCTGTGTACTGTACCGAGCAGTGGAAGCATAAAAACTATCTTTATAAAACATGACCTGTTTCGGCAAGATCGTTACACAGCGCAGGCGAAGCTTTCTGAGGCGCCCATACCGTAACGGGTTTTCACAGCCCACTTGCCTAACCCATTTAAGTCTAGCCTCTCAACAGCTACTCAAATTTGACGACCTAGATGCCAAGGGTGTATTTTTGGACTCAAGATGACCGCTAAGATAAGATATCATACCGTAAACCCCGGTGATGAGGAGGTATCATTTTGCCCTGCGTTACCTAAATTCTTAAGGCAGGATCACACGGAGGGCAGATACTCGTACTAAGTTATTATGTTAGGGGGGGGGCTGTTTGGGGCCCTTAGCGTTCTTCCTAAAGGCTACCGGTACAGCAATAGGATCTGCCTGCAAGTATATCTTGAGGCTATCGTCAAGAAAAACAATAGTTAGAGAGGTGGTATTCCAGAAATCCTGCGAGTATCATACAGTTTCTACCACAACCCGCGGCGCGGAGGCCCAATAGTGCACTTATTTAGAAACACTGGCTTGACTCATAGCCTCTCACCTAAACCAAAAACCCCAATACTAAACAGCATCCCCCACGCCAGATCTTATCTCTAAAACTTGATTACAGGACGAAATATATGAACCCAAACCAAAGACTCACCTCGACAAACTGAAATCTCATTCACTACTCTTAGATTTAAGCAGGTACACCGGTGGCCACTTGAAACCTATTTGTGCGAGTAGATCATGAATATACTAGAAATGGAGCCTATTAGAGTAATTACACACCAAGACAGCTATATTTAAACACATCCATCAAGGCATACATACCTGCATGCATGCATGCACACGCACTCGTGGGGAGGGCTCGTACTAAAGAGCAACTCAGAGACCAAGCTAGCCCCATCGATGCATCGTAGACGTAGGACATGGAAGAAGTCAGATTCCGCCGGTTTGCTACTGTAGCCAAAAACATCGACTCGATATACACCTTCTCCCTCGGCATCTCGCACCCGATAAAGCCTCCCCTCATTTTCGATTACCGTAGGTAGGCAAGGACGCTGCCTCCCCCCCACCGGTTTTGAGGTCTCCGATCAATCGTATTACACTTTTTTTATTTTCTTTTCCGGCCGAAAGTGTATTTGTCCAGTGGTTGGGTCCCCGCGCACGGCACCTCGGTCTGAACGGTCGCACGAGGTGGGGCGGTTTTTTTTTTCTCCCCTCCCTCCTGTTCCCGTTGACCAAGGAACCTTGCTTGCGTGCGAATAGCTGGTGGATTTCGAATGGTTGTGGTGTTGCTAAAAATAGCAAGGACTGAGCTGGACGAGCTTTTCGAGGTCGCGCGCTCCTGGTCTTAGAAACCTTGATAATTTGTGTCATAGATATTAATATCACAACGGCGAGCGCGAGAACGTGCGTGGGAGAGGGTATCCGGTTCCATACAGCGAGTGATTTACTATGATATGAAAGTATGGAAGTAACGCCTCCAGAGGGTGCCTGCATAATCTCATTACTTGGGCTTTGGTGAGTGTGCTCTAAAGCTAAGTTTGTTGTCCAAGTGCTCTTCTAAAAAGCCTTCAAGCAACGTGTGTGAAGCTTGATAGCCATACTATAATATTTGCGCCTAGTTTAAGGTGTAATTGTAGCTGTGCATATCCGCATCACACCCCTCTTGGACCATGATATTCGAGGGCAACCTAATAAAGTGATGAGCTAAGAAATTAAAGCTGTCTCACGCCTTGACCTTGTGCGTACGTTGCTCTAGCATACACCATACCAACGACTCTATTAGGGCAATCTGGTCAGAGAGCGGCTGAATGCCACGTATGATAAGGAACGGACATAAGCCCTTGTCTTACAACATAGGCATAGATTAAATCCAAATGCGCTGAGGCAGTTTTAGTGTTACTGCAGCCTTGCTGGTTAAAAGCAGCATGAACCTACGTTCTCTAGCAGCAAGGGAGAGAGACCAGAGAAACTGTAAGGGACTCTGTTCACAATATATCACTCGTTCCATAAATACCCCAGGTAAGATTTCTAGAAACATTCCACCCCAACCGGCTGCACAGGGCACTAGGGGTGGGGAAATATTAAGGACACCTAATAACCCGAATCCCGCCTATCGGAGGGTTGCTACTCAAACGCCCAGTATCTCATAGGAACGCCTGTAGGCAAATCACTCAGCCTATCAACTGCATAGCAACCGCAGGCGTCAAACCTACTGAGCAAATATTGGGTTCTATTGTCATCCCCGAACCTGCCAAGCGCGAATCCTCTCAAATTTCGAATTTTCACGCAAGATCCCTTGGAGCTAGTTTTCGCAGTCTGGAGCGATGTGATACTAACATACTCAAATGAGGGGTATGACTAGTAGATCGGATTATAATATGTTATTACACATTTCTTTCTCAATTTGGCTAGACTTGCGGTTCCTAAGCCTGTGGATTAAGGTCTTTTATCTCTCTCAATAGGGCACGAGGTGCATGAATAGCCCTCAGAATTCATTACCGTACTACAGGCGTCAGATACTCATCCGGTTGGTGTATTATCCGGGGATCGATATAGCGCTTTCTAGAAATTCAGGGGATAACACCGCAAAACTCGACTGGACGACGGCTTAAGAACGACTTAATATAGCAGCGAGATATCAATGAGCCTAGGGTATAACGCGGACCTAACCTACTATGGCACACTATGGCAATTCGCAATCTCACTTGAGTAGGCCCATGAATAGCATTGATAATATGACGATATAGTGTCAGAGTGCTCTCACGCCTTAGACTTTGACGGGATTTGCAGGTTGACTTACTGAGGGTATGCTGGTTGTAAAGGTTCTTCAAGATAGATGCCTCGACAGCTGGTGGTTAGTGTAGAAGTCTGATATAATGGGATTACTGAGAATCGAGTATAGGTTCCACCCCAGTCGGCATGAGATTTGATTGGATAAGTAATAACATAAGCTATCCTAGTCACTAAGTAAGATTCTGTGCTTGTGTTCTTTTGTTGTGTTTAGGGGGTCACTCTTACCCCCAGATATGCTCTTTTAGGAAACATTCCGCTATTTTTTTCCCTATCTATCCCGATATTCTTTATTATGAAGAAAGCTTTCCTTCCCTGAGCCTTAGCTAGGGCCCAATCACCCTTCCACAATGGTTACAAATTGTGATCATATTATAGTCAATTTACTACCCAAACTCATCAACACTTCACTACCTAAATTCACCCTCCCTAGAACAGAAATCATGTATATAATTCCCTTCTTAAATAAAGACTACATCCCAGCGGCTGAGCAAGCCGCCTGGCCGCCGGAGCAAATTGAAATTTACCTTCCCAATGGGCCATCCCCTTGGCTAAGGGAGCTAGTCACAAAAGTAGAATATATATTTGAGTGATTGATTTTTTTTTTCCTCCTAAAGAGCAGCTAAAAAGGGATTAGACGCCCTGAAAGGTTGCTCTCGGGGTAAATTTTAACAGATTATATTGCTACTGGTGACCCTCAAAGCCCCCTTGATAGGATAAATCTCAGCAGGCATGAAGATATGTGTTGACTGAATCGTGCGTTGTCACTCAATCCCCTAGGGTGCAAAGAGTCAAAACTTTCAAACGGCAACTTCCCTAACTATGCAATCACCAGACTAAGCAGCTTTTTACAAATAGTGAGTGTGTGAAGTAGCTATCATGAAAAACCTGCAGAAATCGCTGTTGCAGCCACCGCTCTATAAGAACTGGAATAATTGAACCACACTCTAGGAGGCTGGGGCTGGCTCCCCTGTAAGGTCTCACCAGTTCCACCCAAGCATATCTGCTCTATGATCCCGATAGTCCCTTCACATCACCTCACTCGAAAACTTGTCCCGGCAGACGGCAACATGAACCCTTATCCGAGCCAGCAAATATCATACAATCATAAAGAACGCCGAAAATAATTGCGACTAATTATTTTCCAGACATCCTCTGAATAAGCCTAGGTCCCTCAACCCTTCTCCTAGCGCTTCCCTTCCTAGAGGAAGGCTATCCCTGCATTTTCTTTGAGTACCGGTAGTTCCTACCAAAATTAGGGTACAACCCTCCCTCCGGGAAGAAAAACCAAAGTCACACTGCAGCTTTCACGGGGAATAGCAACCGCCACCATCGCCCCATCAATTGACGTGTCAAGCAAACCACTTCAACCACAACAACCCACTGACTCACCACCGCCAGACTTCGGCCTAAACCTCAACGACCGGAAAACAAGAAGGTACGCCATCCTTTAGAAATCGGAGAAAAGGGAGGGGAAAACTCGCCGACTGACTGACTGGATGCAAAGTTTCAAAGCAAACCAAAACCGCAATCATGGGTAAAGTCCACGGATCACTCGCTCGTGCCGGTAAAGTCAAGTCTCAGACTCCCAAAGTTTGTCCCCCTCCCTCTTTTCACCGACACCGCCAGAGAGCTTGCGACTAACGATCTACAGGTCGAGCCCCAAGAAAAGCCAAAGCAGCCCAAGGGCCGCGCTAAGAAGAGGATTCTGTAATTACCCACTACCCATTCTCCTTACGCTTTTAGCAAAATCTAACAGTAGAGGGAACCAGCTACACCCGTCGATTCGTCAACGTTACCATGACAGGCGGAAAGAGAAAGATGAACCCCAACCCGGGAACTTAGAGCGTCGGAGTGAGCGCGGGGGGGCAACAAAAGGGTTCAAAAGCCGAAACGGAAAAATGTACCACTACTGGGAATTTAACCTCTTTTTTTTTCTGGGATACGATCGGTGTTCTTTCATGTTTTTCTCCGGGATTTACGGGTTACGGACGGAATTTTTGTGGGATTTGGTGAATAGTTGGATGATTGGATGGCTAGATTGATCAATGGATGGATGGCGGTGGGGCAGGAGTGGCCATTTTTCGCGACATTGGAGATGGGAGCCGTATGGCGGATTCTTCTTTTGTTGCCGGCCGTTTATTGCCCTTCTATCCGATATCAACGAACCCCTTTCGCCACGTTTACTATCGCTACAAAGTCGCAATTTGATTTCGGTCCCTCAGAGCTTGTGCTCTATTTCGTAGCGTATGAAACTGCGTGTGATAGTTAGCTCTAGTAGAAATATACACAGACAGGTGCCATAAAATTATATTGGATTTAACCCCACTACAATGCTGTCGAGATATGCGACGGTCTATTCACAAAACGCAAGTAATAAGCCTAAGCAGTAACATTCTCCGCCAGAGCAACAAGCATCCTAAAAACGATGGTATCCCATATATATCAAGGCCATCCATCTATCTGGCCGCTCAGTCAATCATGCCATATCAATCGAATAAGGCACCATCTGCAACCCCACGTCCAAATAGCACCTACCCCGGCTCCCACCCTACCCACATCTTCTTTAAAGCGGAAGAAAAGGAAAAGAAAAGAGAATTATGAAGAATCAGAATCAGAAAGACAAAAAAGAATATCCCCAATAACCTAATAGCTCCAGTTCCCAGATCCAAAGCAAAAACGCTAGTAGAAAGAGGCCAGATTGTGCCGCGAAAAGAGACAAATCGAGAAAGATATAAAAAACCCAAGACCACAAGTAACTAAGGGAAGGGAAAAGTAGAAAACGTTGTTGATACACCAAGACCCCTTGTACAGTTTGCTGCCATTAATGTAGATCACAGAACGCTCGAGAACGACATGTTATATTTTCTCCTCGGGCTTATACATGTTCTGGGCAAGCACTTTGTTCATAGTACTGTTTGCGATGAATTAGAACGAAGTTTGTTGGTCCGGCATTTGCGCAGAACTCGACTTACAACATGTGTATTTTGTTACCAAAGATTGGTTTCATGGAGTCATCGCAAATAATGTAACGTTTATCTTCAGGGTCCTGAAGATTGCGCTCCTTGACGTACGCCCAAATGCGTTTTACTGTTTCTGGACGTGAGAGCTTGGGGATCGTTAGCTTGGAAGGCACCTTGCGGGATGGGGGGAGGGGGGGGTAAGGTGGATACCATGGTCTCGCCCAAGAGACTCGATAGAGGTTCCGAAAGGATCAATGGAGCCTATAGTAGGTTAGGAGTGAGCTGTAGAGGAGCTAGAGCTCTTACCATAAAAGGGCTATTGGGGTTAGCCTTTCTCTTCTTTTTTGTCGGCTTCTCTCCTTCGGAGCCATCAGAATTGACTTTTGCGTCGCTCTTCTTGGATTTGCGGACCTTCGGGGCGGGTTTCACTGGCTTCTTCTTGGCGGATCTAGAAGGGCGACCGCTATTCCATTGAGCGTGAAGCTCAGCAGCTAGCCTTGCGTCCTCATCAACGACGGACTTGCTCCTCTTAGAGGGAGTGACCGAGTACTCATGTTTAACAGCGTTCCCAACGTCTGGTGCAGTAGAGAAACTATCCTCGGATACCTCCTCCTTGACTTCCTGCTCGTACTCGTCTTCGTCTTCCCCTTCAGCATCCTCCTCCTCCTGTTTAACCCCGTTGTCAAACTCCCGCTGAGCGAGAACGTTCTCGAAACGATCAGCGATCAAAATGTCAATTTGCTTCTGCACTCAAAAGTCAGCAAGTGCGCGGCTGATGAAGCAGCGGGAGCCGATTCGAGCCTTTTGGCAAGTAACATCATAGCCAACTTTGGTTTGCAGACCGTTGCGGACTTTCTTGACGGAGACAGTTGTCAGGTCAGATTCAAAGAGGATGGCATCGATAATCGGTATAAACTAATAACAGCAACAACGGAACACGCCTGACGTTAGACAATTCATCATGCGCTAATAATCGCCTGCCAGCAGAATTGGAGAGAGCGGATAATTACCGTCGAAACATCTTCATCGGACACTAATAATTCAAGATACTGTCAGCGCGAACAAATACCGAAGGATGTATAGGCATCGGAACTGTAGAAATACAGATTGCCGGGAGGAAAGAGAAAGATGGAAACGGAATGGAATGGAACGGGAGAAATGTGGGAGAAGGAGGAAGTACATGCGGAGGAGGCCATGATTGGATGCACAGGGCGGCAGCTGCAACGGGTGTTATGATGACAGTTGAGTGGGGGATATCAATGGGCAAGGCGCATGAATGGAGGAAGGAGCGATCGAACAGCAGCTGTAGGAGAAGGAGGGGGGAACAGAAGGGGAGGGGTGGAGTGGAGGCTGGGACTGAGATCGGGTACAGTGTTCTTGAATGAGGTTAGGGTTTCCCTTTAGCTGGCTTATGAGGAATCGTAAGTGCAAAATAAAACGGAATAGATAATGTTCTAACAGCGCTGGTTGATTGGAAGGTAAATCTTCATGCGAGATAAAAAATACTCGTAGTCTATTCTAAGGGAAAATGTTTAGAGGTTGATGAATAAGAAGCGTCAAGAGAAGACGATGTTGAAGTTGACGGGGAAGAAAGATGGAGAATTCCGTGTTGGGGCTGGGCGATGACAGCAAAACTGGGGTTTGGTTGTTGGGTGGCTGGTGCCTACACGTGACCGCGCACCGAGAGCTCATTAAAACTCACTGAGAATGTTATCAAGATCTGCCGGAAGGAGGAGCCCGACACAAAGATCTAATACGGTGATATCAACAAGATTCAGGTATCCACGGATAGAGAGTCATATAATATCGTTAAGAGTAAAAGTAGATATAGATAGTAATACATCTCCAAATTAGAGTTTCAGCTTCTGCCCTGTCTTGGGATCAAGCTCCACAATTTGATCAATCCCATCATATTCTGGTAGTTCGAGGTCATACTTTTGAGCAATCTCAGGTGAAACAAACCTAAAGAATGTTAATAAAGTGCAAAGTGGGGCAGGCGCCGGTAAATCTACCTTCCGCCCAGGAAATGTCTGCCATGAAAGAACTTTGCTAACGGCTTCGGTGCTGTTAAACTCACTAGCGCAGTTGGATAAAAGCCCTTCCCAGGCCCTTCACTTGGAGGCCCATTTTCGATATCCCACGAAGAAGGTGCATCGACGGAGGTCACCGGAATAGTAGTTTCCTTCAGAGCTCTAATTACCGCCGGGAAAGGTTCTCGGACTTCTCCTGAAAAACTAAATCCTGTGGGATCTATTAGCAAAGTCTCGAAACTTGAACATCAGCTGAGTGGATATGCCAAAGATCGCGTCAACAACATAGTTTGTGTCTTTTAAGGCCCCTTCAAAGTCGTCTGTGAAAGGCACGCCAAGGTTGTTTAGTTGTGTTGCTAGTCGCCGGTAGAGTTCATTTTTAGATTGCTTGGGGTAGTAGACTGTTGGTCGGTAGTTATAATGCCACAGATGGCGTGCAGCTACAAGACCATCACCACCTAGAAATTATCAGCTTTTGAGTGTTTCCCTAATTTTTGGAATGGAGGACCATTATTTCCACTATCATATGCATTAGTCTTCGTTACACTAACCCGGACGTGAGACTTACGGTCCACAAGCAATAAGGACATTTTTCCCTTTGCTCGGAGGATGAAGTCTGTAGACTTTAAAGATTTAGCCTTTCCAGGTTTCAGTGTTTGCTAGTGAGAATAGAATACCAGCTTGAGATACAGATAGCCTGAACTCAAAATGTTAGAGGCCTTGAAAATCTAGACGGGCATTTAAGGCTACAGCTTACCCAGCTAATTCCATAAGTTGGTCGATGGAAAAGGCTCCTGTGCTCATAAGCTCTTTGTCAAGGGCCGCAGCACTCTTTGCGGATAGAGTCTAGTACCCGCATTAGCGGACCCTGGCAAAGGATCTTGGGCGGATGTCAAACCTTGAAAGCCATTTCCACTGGTATCAATTGAAACGCTTCTGGTCGGCTGAAAGGGTGAGAAGTTTGAGATGTTAATAAAACCTGGCTAACTATGGAATTGATGCCCTGAGTGTTGTACTCGAGTATTGGTACTGGTGGGGAAAGTGGGGCTGACGTCATGTTCCAAATATGATGCCAGCATTTGTTCGGTCATGAGAATAGGGTTTTCGAGGCTCAAGCAATTAGAAAGCCAGAACAATAACTTAGCAATCATGGTGAATGGGGAGTGAAATTAATTATGCTGGAATACGGTAGAGAGCCTCTGGGGAATCTACTATGGCACTTAGACCGGCCTGAGGCTCTTACCCGCTGTGTGACGCCGCCTATCATCCTGGAATCTTATCAGATCCCCATTAGGGCTTGCCCTGATCACCCTGACTGCCCGCCCACACACCCTCCCACCGGCAGTACCACCACCAGAAACTCCCCCACTCAAGATAAAAATTAATGCGACATCAGCAACAACCACTAACAAACAGCTTACTGCCAAACGACCGACGACATGGGTGCCCTTAAGTATGTTGAAGAAATCCATAAGAAGAAGCAGTCGGATATCCTCCGCTTCTTGCTTCGTGTTCGCTGCTGGGAATTGAGGTCATTGAGTGCGTTTGGATCCGGAATTACTGGATGATGAGGTCAATTGCTGATGGGTTGGGGGAAATTACAGATGTCATTCATCGTGCCTCCCGTCCTTCTCGTCCTGATAAGGCCCGTCGTCTCGGGTACAAGGCTAAGCAAGGCTATGTTATCTACCGTATCCGTGTCCGTCGTGGAGGTCGCAAGAGGCCTGCCCCTAAGGGTGCTACCTATGGGTAAGGAGGTTTAATATCTTGGGTTAGAATATGTAGCTAATGGTGACTTTGACAACAGTAAGCCCACCAACCAGGGTATCAACCAATTGAAGTATCAGCGCTCTCTCCGCTCCACCGCCGAAGAGCGTGTCGGCCGTCGTTGCGCAAACTTGCGTGTCTTGAGTACAACCTCACATCTTAGAGTTATCTAAGATAGGAAACTAATGCTCATATGACAGACTCCTACTGGATAAACCAGGACTCCACCTACAAATACTTCGAAGTCATCCTCGTCGACCCTCAACACAAGGCCATCCGTCGTGATCCCCGCATCAACTGGATTACAAAGCCAGTCCACAAGCACCGTGAATCTCGTGGGCTGACTGCTACCGGTAAGAAGAGCCGTGGTCTCAACAAGGGTCATCGCTATAACAAGACGACTGCTGGCCGCAGGAAGACCTGGAAGAGACTCAACACCGAGAGCTACTGGAGATACCGTTAGTGCGTTCCGTATTTCTGGGGAGAAAAAGCGGGGGGGTTATGTTCTTTTTTTCTTCTTTTTACCGATTCGTTTTACAGCAATCTAAATTATTTGCTGAGGTGTTTGGGTTTTCCTTCTTTAATGACCGGGGTTCAGCTGGATTAGTCCGGGCATGAAGATGTGAATTTGATCAAACTATAAGTGACTGGGCGTCTGGTATAATGTTTGCTAAGCTAGAAACATTTTCGAGGGAGATGGCTCCAATATACCCATGGCCTGCTAATGTTATTGGAACTGTTTGCTTCCACAGCCCCCTTAAAGCCGCCACTCAATCCCCAAATACCAATAGTTAAATTCCTAGTCAGCCTACTGTAAATTATTTGGAAACTATTAGTAACTGTATTTAGGCCCAATGTGAAGCTACTATTGTCACCTATTACACAACCTTCAACCGCATGCTCCCGGGTTCGTAGATAATTATCACGAATCACTCGCATCTTATTATCTAAAGTTCTGAATACACCCTCTAAATATCAGTACTACCGCCACCCAATCTCAGCCACCCTCCCGCTAACGCTCTCAGGACTCCTTAGAGTTAAACACGCCGCCTTCTGCGCCCTGGAAATAACCTCTCCAAGATGCACCTCGTTCATCCCCACCTTCGCTAACCCCGCCAACACAGCCCCCAAAAATGTATCGCCCGCACCATTAACACTAACGATATCCTCCGGCGAGATCGCCTCTGCCGGGAAATGCCGAACCACAATTCCTCTCACGACGCCCGTGCCCCGAGAGACAATTGCCCCGGACGGTAACGCTGCAGATGTGGAGGGAGTCGCGGGAGGAAGAAGCTGCACAAGTACAACCCCGTCCGCCCCGAGCTTAACCATGATCCTGGAGAAATACGGCGACAGGTGCACCGCGGACTGAATTATCCCTTCTTCTAGTAGGTTTGCGTTTAAGCGCGTGGAGAGTTGAGCTACACCTGCGGTACATCAGTAACCGGTGGATGAATAGCAGGGGAGGAGATACTATTTAAAAACATCGAGTCGATATTGATGTTGTCTATGACACGCCACCAGTCCTCCCGCTCGAACATTCCGATCTCACGAGCATGGGTGAACATGGTTGTTAGTTCGTGGGTGTTTGGAGTCGTTAGCGAGATCGCGGAGGTAGATGGGTAGATGGGGAGAGTGGGGGAGAGGATGCGGGTGGATTTTAAAGTTGAGGTTGGTTCGAATATCACTATTCGCCGCCACCACTACCGTCAATGAATATTGCTCTAAGAGGGTGGGGGAGAGGGGGGGGGTAAACATGGAATATCAAGCTCAGCAGTAGCTTTAACCACCTCCGCTAACCCCTCCATAGACAAATTCCCGTCAACACAGACAACCCTCACACCCTTGACTATCTCCCCCTTCGCCAAAGCACCCATCTGAGCGCCTTCAAAAATACGCATATCCGCACCCGCGACGAACAGTTCCCCAGAGGAATTGTTGATTGCGACGTACCTAGCCGTGACTCCGCCGTCAACCGCCCTCACACCACTAACGTCCATGCCTAACGCTCCGAGTTTCTCAAGGGCCCAGGCCCCGGCTAGGTCTTTGCCCACGATGGATACTAGGCGGGCGTTTGCGCCGGCGAGGTGTGCTGCCAGGGCGACGTTCTTGCCGACGCCGCCGAGGGTTTCAGTAGTTGTTGTTGGGTTGGAGGTGTGTAGCTGAGGGATCTTTGTTTGGGTTTTGAGGGTTTGGTCGACCGCTAGGCTGCCTATTACTAGAATTTCTGGGGCTGTGATGGTGGTGGATGGTTGATTGATGGGAGTAGGCGGAGGAATTGGAGGGGGAGTCACTGGCGGCATGAAATTTAAAGTGGAAGTAGAGGAAGGAGATCTATGTACAAAATGGTATCATCAGCCTTAATACGTGAAAACCTCAAAATAAAAACAAGACAAAACATAGCAAAACAAATAAGCAAGTGTTTATAACCCTTCTTCTTCTCCTCCTTTTTCAAGCCTAACAAGTTCCTGCGCTACCTGAGCCCCCATTCTTGCATTGCTCAGAACGAGTGCTATATTCGCTGGTAGTGAGGCACCCTTTGTAATTTCTTTGATTTCATTGAGGATGTAGGGTGTCTGGTCTTTTCCGAAGACCCCTTTATTGCGGGCTTTTTCGACTGCTTCGGAAATAGCCTTATTAACTTCCTTCGCCGGAATTTCGAATTCTTCGGGGATGGGGTTGCAGAACAGCTGACCAGAGGTTAACCCCATGGTGTGGCTTGTGTCTGGTATCGTTGTAAGCCAGAGGTATAGTAAAAGTGAGGAGGGGACATGCGTATAACGCCAGCCGCGTCCTTGGGACTCTCTAGGATATTCGGACTGATGATATTACTCTCCCGATTGTAAAAGGCCGGAAGCATGACTTTGGCTCCGGCCTTACCAAATGTACCAACAAATACCCCCTGGGTCTCTAATACTTCAAAGGTGTTCTCCAAGTCCAGAAACGCCTTAGAGCCAGCGGAAATAACTGCAACATTTGTCCTCCCCAACTCCATCAAGTCTGCAGACACATCCATTGGGTTTGGATACCCTCTGTGCACTCCTCCCAGCCCTCCCGTTGCAAATACTTTAATACCCGCCATATGGGCTAGTAGCATAGTCCCCGCAATGGTTGTCCCGCCGTTGTACGCGGTTATATGCCTCTGCCGCCATCCAACGCTGAATTAGCAATGCCGCCGTATATCCAGGGTTAGGGTTCCCAAGGTTGAGAACACACCATCCCCACGACAAACGGCAGATCTCGACGAGACACTTTAATAGTGGTATTCTGTCCCGCAGTAGACGCCAGGCGCTCCAATTCTGGCTGGGAAAATCCCACGCGGGCGATCCCGTCCAGGATCCCGATGGTTGCTGGAACAGCCCCACTCTCGCGGATGGCGGCTTCAACCTTGACAGCTAGGTCCACGTTGTCTGGGTATGGGAAGCCTACGATTTTTAGCCATCTGAGAGGAGGCGCGAAAGAAGGGAATTATTAGGTACCATGTGTATAGATAGCCGTTTCTAATGCTACGATGGGGGTCTTTGATACTAGTGCCTCACGCACCGCTTCCGAGATTTGTACGAGTTTGCTGAGTCTTGGGGAATTCGAATAGGTGCGATGGCGGTAGCGGGTAGGGGGTGTGTAGGGGATTCGCAGGGCGTGGCGGGGGAGGCGGTATATAGCAGACATCGCGTCGTGGTGGTACTAGAAAGAATTGGTGGCGGGGATTGGGACCACTGCGGGTTTATTTATCATTAAATTTGGTTGATCGATGAGGGATAAGAGACACTCAGTATCACTCGGTCCTTGGTTTAAATCCTGCGATGACGTTCCCGGAGAAGGCTGATTCTATGCAGGTGCGTTTAACCTCAAGTGATAGCCTCATCACGTGACCGATAAGATCTCAAAATTATCCCGAAAATATCACCGACAAACCCTTCTCCCAATTGGGCCGTGGAAGCACCAGAACAACCTTTAAAAGAACTTCATTTTGTTTCTCTTCCTCCTCTGCCATACGCGACATGAGGAGGACACTACAATCTACCCGCGCTTTCTCCAATCTCTTCTGGCCTTCGCACCGCCGGCCGATCTGCTCTGCTTTGCCGGCACTCTCGTCGTTTCCCCAGCGGGCATGGAATTCCGGGGATATAAAGTTACGGGATTATCAGGAGGACTGTATTCAAGCGATACTGGCGGATATGAATGAGGGGCAGCGAAGGATGGCGATTTCGCTGGCGACTGGTGGAGGGAAGACTGTATTTCTCTCTTCTCCTACACTCCTTCCTCTGAACGAGCAATAAACTCACAGGGTCAATGTTGGTGCTTGTGGTGGTAGATCGTCTTTACGGAGTTAATATCCCGCCTAACTCATCCAGCCCGCCCAGAAGCCGAAAAAACACTCATTCTTGCACATCGCCGGGAACTTGTCCAGCAGGCAGCAAAGCAGTGCGAAAAGCAGTACCCGGACAAGGTCGTCGACATAGAAATGGGCACTTCGCACGCAAACAAGGGGGCGGACATAATCGTTGCATCAGTGCAGTCTATTATAACCCGGCTGGAAAAGTACGACGCGGAATTATACAAACTTATATTGATCGATGAATGCCATCATGCGGTTTCGCCGTCGTATATGAAGATCCTCAAGCATTTTCAGGCTATGGACGTTAACGAGAAAACACCAATTGTTGTGGGCGTTAGTGCTACCGTTTCGAGATTTGACGGGCTGAGCTTGGGGAAGGTGTTGGATAAGGTGGTTTTTCACATGTGTGTGTTCTTGAAGTGGGGGCTGGATGAGCAGGGGCTGATATGTGCGTAGGGATTCTACTACTATGATCGAGAATGAATGGTTCGTTTTCAGCGGGGCTGTTACTGCGGGCCCCGGCTAACTGGGACAGGTTATCGCCTCCACGGTTTACAACCGTGAGGTCAAGTGTAGACTTGACAGGTGTTAGGGAGGATGCAACCGGAGATTTCGATATAAGGGGGCTTGGACGAGCCGTCAACACCGATATGGCAAACCAAGTTTTAGTAAAAACCTGGATAGACCGAGCATGTACTTCTCTCTCCATATATACACCTAACCACTTGTTAACACCTCAACAGCAGAACGTAAATCAACCCTAGTATTCTGTGTCGACATAGCCCATGTCCGTTCAATAATGCTCAAATTCCGCGCGCACGGCATCGATGCTCGGGATGTTACCAGCAGAACTTCAACCCAAGTCCGTCGGGAGTGCCTAGAAGAGTTCAAAGCCGGAAAATTTCCCGTGATGGTTAACTGCGGTGTTTTTACTGAAGTGCCCCCCCGACCTCCCCTTCGAAGGTCTATTGGACATACTGACGATTAGCAGGGAACCGACATTCCAAACATCGACTGTGTAATCCTTGCGCGTCCGACCCGTTCGAGAAATCTAATTACGCAAATGATTGGCAGAGGTCTGCGTAAATCGGAGAATACAGGGAAAACTGATTGCCACATAATCGACATGGTAGCAAACCTCTCTCACGGGGTTGTTACAACGCCAACACTCTTCGGTTTAGATCCAGACATGGTGGTCAACGAGATGACACCAGAGCAAATGCTCGCCGTAGCAGCCAAAGAAGCAGAAGCACGGCGGAAAGCTGAGGAGGGGGAAAGACGCCTTCGGGATGAGCAATTGCAAGCTGAACAGGAAAGAGCTAGAATCGAAAAAGAGATGTGGAGGAAAGAAGAGGCTAGGCTTGAGAAGGAGATCCGGAAGCTGAAGGAGAAGTGGAAAGCTATAGAGGAAGAAGCTATGAAAGTCGCCGAGCAAGCACGAGTAAAAGCCAAGAAGGCAGCACTGGCAGCAGAACGCAGGAAAGCTAAAAAAGAAATGAGAGAGGCCAAAAGCCAGGCGAAGAAGCTGGCTAAAGAAGCAGAGCATCAGATCCTCCAAGAGGAGAAACGTCTACGAGCCATCGCTGCTGAAAAGTTCAAGCAGGATGCTCTAGCCAAAGTTTCACCGGTACTGCCGATTCAACTAGAATACACAGACTACGACGACATCTGGGACCTGCTGAGCGACACCCGCGCTAACCAGGTTGTCTATTCAATAAGTAGGCTAGCGTGGGTTTCCATCGGACCGACAAAGTACATTCTCAGTTGTGGCCGCAACGGACACATCACAGTGGAAATGGACAGCAACGGGTGGTACAACGTGGAAGAAGTCCGCGCTCTCCCGCTAGAGTTGGGGCGGGCCAGGTGGACGCGGCCGAAGCCTATCATGTCTGGTATCGAGCAACTGGATCCAGCCATCCGCGGTGCTGGTATTACTTCACCCTTCCCCCAAATCTGTGCCCACTAACTTAGTCATATCTTACAGACACCTACGTCCTAAGCATCTACCCCAGACATCTAGTAGCGCGCAGCGCCCCATGGCGCAAGCTCCCCGCCTCAGACCAGCAGATCGAGTTCCTGAAGAAGATTCGCTTCCGCGGCGACAAGGATTGGGAGGACATGCGCAATTCCGGAGAACTCACGAAGGGCAAGGTCGGAGACATCATCACCCGCGTGAAGCACGGCACCGTGCGCCTGTTCAACGAGAAGAAGAAGGAGCAGAAGAAGAAGGAGAAGGAGGAGGCTAAGAAGTTGAAGTGGAGACAGAGGGAGGAGGTTAAGGTGGGGTCCATTGTGTAAGTCTATCTCATAATTTGAGGAGGTGGTATGGGGAGTGCATGGGGGTTCGTATATATACTTGATCTGCAATGTATTATAGGTCTCGAGTGTAAGTTAGAATCGGGATTGGTTGTTTTGTATTTATTTATTTTTATCTGTCTTTTTTATTATTATTTCATTTGGAAATGGTGCTCTGCTAAAAGTTTCATGGTACATCACTCGGTGGTTTAATACTGGCAGTTGAGGGGGTCTTGACAAGAGATATATTTTAGACATATCTATTACACTCCACTTTATACCTATCTCCCAGAAATATAATACTAGAACAGTAGCATACGTAGTTGGAAACTTGTGAGGTCCTATACCCCACTGGCCACTTTGCAAGACATCTTGCATACCCGCCCGGTATCCTACTCCTAATACCGTCGCCCCCACAATATTTCTGCAGAGCGCACGTTGGTAAGTAAGTAACTTATACCTATTATTCTGTGTCCAAGAGGTTAAGTAAGACACGCTTTACTCCACCCAGCCACTAACCAACACCACTTTCGACAACAGCACAGCGAATCCTGAGATCCAGCGCCTGGCGCTATGCTCATACAGCTTCTCCTACGCATTCACCCACTCTGGCTGACTAGAGATTAACTCAGCTTGTAATCCGCCAAGTGAGCCCGGCAAGGTATATAGATATAGGTTTTCATAGGCTAGAGATGGATGGATAGATCTTGTGTGGTTCCTCTGCGCTATGGCGCTGAGAAGTAGGCTGCGGTGAGATGTGATATATGGGGAACTTGGACAAGCTAGAATGAGATAACTTACGGTATTCGTGTAATTTGGCTTACGATGGGTTGGCATGAAGATTACTACTCGTAGCTAGTGACTTATAAATAGTTGGGGAGGGGGGAAAGAAAGGGAAGAGTACTGTAGTGCCTCGTTTGGTGCGTCGCGATATATATAGAGTGTAAACAATTCAATTGTTTGCTAAAGCTCTAATCTCCTCGGCTGGGTAGATTTAAAAATAATAATTAAAAAAGGCGTCTGGAAAGCGTCGTTTCTTAAAATATGCGACCGGCCAATCCGACCGGAGGAGAGGTCTCACGAATGGGTCGAAAAATTCTTAAGAGGGAGTGTAACCAAACCCCTATCGTCATGCCCATCCCTCCTTCCTCCCTTCTTTCCGCACATGTAGCAATTGTAGGAAACCAGAGAGCTTGCCAGGACATGAGCATAGTACCAAATTCCAAGAACCCCTCTGACGAGCGAAATCAACCCTCTATCGTGAGCTACTACCGTATGGTAAAGCCTCCTCCGGCTAAAGCTTAGATCTTCAGGGTCATGACAGGCCGGGGAAATCGGGTTCTGGCAGTGGCAGGGCCGGCACAGTGAGGACTGGTGGGGGGAGCGCAGCGGGGTGAGGTACTTAATATGCCACTTATGGGATATTGACTCCGGTGTTAGCGACCTGGCTGGCGAGTGGGAACTTCAGCCTAGATTTGCCTACATCCCCACAAACACTGTCATGACGGACTCAAAGCTTCTTGTCAGTGAATTCTGTTCGTAATATTATTACGATTCAGTAGCTGTGCTCTTGTCGCGACTAATTCATCGCACACTATGCGATCAACTAGCATCTTATAACGTTATCCTCTCACTACAACTTTAGAAACTCTTGAGAAAAGCGAGGGAAATTTGAATTATACGCACAGATATTCTCCCTCACAATACCTTAGCGGATATGTCACTAGCAGAACTGGTATAAAAGGGAGGAAAGAAAGAAAGAAAGAGATGTACCATTTGAGGTAAACCCTTGTCCCAAAGGCGCCGTTCGAGCCCTTCAAAAACAAACGATCGGCCCTAAAAACTAACAATGATTCCAGTGAGACTGCTGCGTAATCTGGACGTTCCACGGGCTGGGAAGCGTCTAAAGACGCGAAGAACGACCCCTCCCAAACTTCCTCCCGCTCCTCAAGGGCTTCTAAAGTCGTGTTAGTCACTCACTCACTCACTCGGAGTCATTCAGTAGCGTGCCGGGAGTACGAAGTCATGCAAGGGCGATGTCCCAGGCGTCGGATTGTTTCTGGGAGGGAGGAATGGCCAAGGTGTTTTAACTTTAGTGTTGTATCTCGTGAGTTAGGTGTGTGAAAAGGACTAGGAGTAATACGGTAAGAGCTAGAATATAATTGAACCCCACACCAAGGCGTCTAAAATTCCTTTCCTTGAAGGGGGGGGAGGGGAATTACCCCAGAAAAAAAAAAAAAGACTATTACCCTCCTAAGACCAATAAAAGTGAATACAGTAGCAGACCCTAGTAGGAGAGGCAAAATTTCAGCATCCTAGCGTGGCGTTCGGTTGTTCTAGTTCTTACGGCTGCATCATGCCCAGGCGCCTAAGGAACATATAATCTCGTTTCCACAACTAACACTTACTATACCCTGGGATGCACTGTTAGCGATAGTAGCAATACGGGTACCGATATTGTATAAATGTCAGGGATAAAAGTTTTCGCACTGTTTCTTTAGATTAACTGGCAGAATAATTCCTGTCTTGTAGGAAAATATCCTTGCCACTTGTGCTCGGGATAACTTCCAGAAGGTCCCGAAAGCTCCACCTCCCAGGCCACTTCCAGAATTGGAGCACCTTTTAGGTTCCCAACTGCCGGTGAGCTTCCAGTGGTCGGCCACGAGAGGGTACGTACACCGGTAGTCCCTCCGTCCGCCAACTTAGCGTCGGCCGGACATCCGAGCACAGGGATACCATAGTAAGTGAGAGGGGAGTTCAGGGATAGAATAACGTTATCGATTTCGAAAAGATCGTCAGTTTGTCAGTTCTCGAACTCTTTCGATTTTTTCTTTCTCTCGACGCTACCGCAGGGATTCGGATTGACCCCCACCTGGGGAGGTAGAGTTCATGGCTAAAAGCAGTAAAGTGGGTCGTGGGAAATTACGTTGAAGGTGAAAGAGGGAATCTTTGAGAACTTCCAGCACTGGCGGCCTTTTCGAAATTGATAGTAATGGGGTGGAAAGCTACAGTAGAGTTTCGGTAGCGGTGGCATTTGCATTGCACCGTGCCCGACGCGAGTCAGTCCACCTGGGAAACATAACCCTAGCAGGACCTCTACCTTCCCTTGCACCAGTCAGCTTTTAGGAAATATAATTCATGAATGAAATACCTGGCTTCCAGTTCAATGCATCTATCAAAAAGCGGGTTAATTCCTTTCAGGATTTTGAGAGTAGTGGAAGGTTTGCATTTCATGACGAGGGTCTAGCACTGATAATTTTAGCCAAAATCAGCAACCACGCCCTTTCTCCGCAATCTCCTTTTTTGTATCCTTGACCATTATGCAGTAGAACCTGAATAATTGAAGCGTGCCCGAGTATGCCATGTAGTCGATAATTCCCTAGTTTGGAAAGTGGGCACACCCCTCCTACCTTCCAATGGGAGGAAGAAAAAAAAGCTAACAAACCTTATTAAGAGAGAGGAAATCCCAACAATATATAACACTGTAGCACAAGACCCAATTATTCAAAGGTTCCACGGCACTATTACCGTTCCCCCAACGGCCGCCGGTCTGTCGGCCCCCCGAATGGCGAGATTCCGCTTCATCTCCCAAATTATGTTGATAGATGGATGGTAGGGGTTCGACTCTGGTCAATGGCAGAAACTTGTTTGTCGTATGGACTGAGAGCTCCGTTAACTTGGTTCAAAGATGATGTAGAATTATATTATAGGAAGAAGGTAAACAACTGAGAACTCGGTCCACCAAAGTAAATCTCGAACCTTCCTATGCTATGCTAGCGGGTTCGGGTTACAGTACTTTGTCATAACTAGTTTTCCCTAGCCATCTGTAAGTTACCGTATGAAAAAGGGACATTCAGAAGAACCTCTAAGGAGTACGAGTACAGTACTATTGATGCCTATCCTAGCGCTAAGATGTCCGGATCCGCGAAAACAGGCTAGCGCCGTATGCACAAAGGCCCACGTTGGAATCAAAAATTTCGCTAGTCGTTTCAGAATAAAAAATAAAAGAAAAATCTTTCAACGCCACGAGAAGAAGCCCACATTAGCGCTCTAACCGAGAGTGGTAAAGTCCACAGCTACATAAAAGAAGGAAAGTGGGTCGTGGGAATAAATTCTCGTATTCGTATAACTACAGGAAGCATTCCAGTGGGAAATTGGGTTAAAGAAAAAATAGACAACGTCACAAGTACAGTATATAAGTACTGGTACCTGGGCCGGGGAATATCGTAGGAGTTCTAGGGATGCTAGACATACCGGTGTCCTATTATAGTATAGTATCAGTACAGGTAGGCAAGTTGGAAGGGTTTGGTCTTAGGGTGGGATATTAAGGGAATGACACAGGAGTACGTTTACATACTTCAGGATTTTGCTGGTATCATACTCGTAGGTAGGCACTTGCTGCTCATGACCTTCTCGAAAGGGCTTTGCAGTACTAGCCAGTTATGGTATGGTGATAGAAGAATGGAAGGAGAAAGAGGAGAAAGTTGAACACTAATAGTATAAATTCCGAGGGTCTGGCACGCAGGAACGGGTATGGTATCGTATGATAAGCTAGGACCCGTCCCGGAAAATAAGAACGGGTACGATAGAGTACAAGTACAAGCACCGGAGAAAAAATTTTCCATACCATTTGCATCTGGCAACGAACTGTTCGGATGCCATTGGCTGGGAAATATGCAATCGGGAAGGTTTCACAGAGCAACAAACGGAAATATACCATCAGGAAGGTTTCCCATGCCAACAGAAGAATACTCATAAAGTGTTAGCAGTCTCTTTATTCTGCAAATGACCCAAATAAGTTCAAATATTTTCAAAAAAAAAAAGATTCAAGAATAACGTGAAGCCTCTGGACATTTTTCCAGTTTTTTATTTTTATTTTACAATTTCTGAAGATGAACTGGGACCTGGGGTGGAGGTTTCGGTGATTTCCTTAAAGCTCTTAGCACAACTTACCACCCAAAACACACCACTTTTAAGCAAGGGCAGACCAACACACTGAAATCTTTTCAGACCATAAAAAAGGCTTTTAAAAGAATTGGAAAATTCATTAAATTGGCCTTTCCTTCTCTCAGTTTTTTTTTTTTGAATTTTTCTTCACTATTTTATGAGGGCCAAAGGTGATGAATGATTTTCACAAGACTCACTTATCAACCGTATCGTACCAATACGAGACCGGGACGATAGTCTACCGATAATGCTAACTATGTGACAAGCCTCCCGAACTCTGCGCGGTGCAGGCGCAGGTACGGTGCGTCCCGGGGCCTCGTAGAAACAGCCGTTTACTTGTCCCGGGCAATAAAGACTCTACGCGTACTGTGCCCGGAAGCAGGGGTTCGCAGAATAGCGTTAGATGGCAAGCGATGGGCGGGTATCTGGATCAACCCGTTCAATAGACTATGGTACCATGCATGCACTTGGCAACAAACCTTTTAGATACCGTCAGCCGGGAAACATACCATCGAAAGAGCGAAACCTTTACAAGGAATTGCTTCCATTTATCCCCCACTAGGCGAATGTTTGAATATAAGAGAAATATCGGTATGTAAGTCATTGAAACCCCCCCCTCTCGGATACGATAGTACCGGTAGTGGGGAAATCACTGCGAACTTAGTCCTCAGCCGAGGTAAAAATATATATTATGATACATACAGCAACTCAATAGGAGAGGCAGCTGCAACGATCGTATGATAATGCATTTCTCCTGTGATTGGGTACTCGGACATAGTCAAAAAGGACGGAAAACTTTGATTAGCATCAGTAGGAAAATACCAATGTTACAAGATGCCATAGGCAACTGGTAATTGAAATGAGTGATTTTTCATGTATCTACCAATTTTATTAAGGCTGTATCATAAGGCCAAATTGTGGCAAAAGGAGGAGAGGAGACTGGGGCTTTTGGGTGTGCTCTTGTGACCTTATGTATACAGTATGAATCGATTGAACTATACTGGCAATTTCATCAGGATCAAAATTGTCAAGTACTACCCGTAAGATACCAGCTCCTCCAATCTGGTTTCTGGAGTCTACAAAGAGAACAATTTTTCAACTGAAGTGACTCATCCTTTAACTACCCTACCTGATCCTGCTGATCCATTTTTCCGACCTTTTTGACCATGTCCGAGTATGTAGAGTGCTATGAGAGACTACTTTAGTAAGGTGTTGACCAGAACCTTCTTTAGTTTTTATAGTGCTGCACGGAGGAGTTTACAAATACAGGGCAGAAACCTGTCGGCCGTGTCACGAAAGCTCCCAAAGCAATCAGCCATAATGGCCCTATACCAATAGGGTAGCCCATCTGCCTGTCCCAGAATACTGTCCAGTACTGGACGGTACTGTTCGGTCGAATATATATATTATCTACCGATAAGAAGAGCCTATTGGGCAGCCTCCACCGGACCAAGGACACTCTCATTTCAAGATTAGAAGGGGAGACCCACTTATAACTTGCCTCCCCCCCTTCCATTTCCTCCACTTTACAGCCCAACCAACAAACCAACACCCGCAATCAATTAACTACGGGGAAGTACGCTCTCCTCCGCGGCGACCCTTAGGGACCTCCGACGTAGTGCCGTATTCGACGTAAGAAAGTCTTCCCTAATAGTCACCCCGCGAAACGGCTAGGACCCAAAGATTGTGGGGAGGTACGGCATCAACTTTGGCCACTGGGACATGCTGTGGGATTTCGTCCTCGCGGAGGGAGGGCCGATGCGGGGCAATACCAGGACTAAATTCACTCAATAACGTTAGCCAGGTACTTTGTGCCTGGATAGTGGGATGATACTTGTATCGTACTGCGGGTGCATCCGGTGGATTGCGGGATTTTTGGACTGCTCGGCCGATATACTGTACGAAGGTACAGCGCCTAAGTTTTGAATATTTTACTAGCAGGGGGTGTTATGCTAAGCAGGGGCCAAGGCAGCAAATTGGGTATAAGGACAGCGAATTGGGTATAGTGGCTACCCAATTCACCTCCTCACCCCTGTTAGTCGAACATCCCCTGCTAGTAAAATATTCAAAACTTAGGCGCTGTACCTTCGTACACGTACACGTACATACCGCACATCGTATGTGCTGGATAGTTGGGGTTTGTTATCGCCCTATCTAGTCATCATATTATTATACCAGTACGGTGTCATTATAACCCTACCCACGACGGAACTGGGACGGCGGCAGACAGGGTCTGGTGGGCAGAAAGAGATGTTTAAGGTAGGGTAACTGAAAATTACTTGTAATTGGTCCCTGTTAGTCACCTACCCGGTTGTGCGCCTGGGATGGAAGGGACGTCTCCTCAGCACTCCCGGAAGCTCTCTCACCGGAAGCTCTCTCACCGGCCCCATCGTGCGCCATTGAATAGGGCATCGGCTTCGCATACTTGAACCAGAGCTCTCTATGTTTATTGATCTTCAAGTCATCCCTAGAATAATCTGAGTCTGCCCTGCCCTCGCACTAGCTGTTATGATTCGCGAGCCCCGTAACATCAATTTCGCACATATTGATGGCGCTATCCGAAATTGGGTTCCCGGATGCGTCTTGGTGCGTGCAGCGAACGATGCGGAGCTCCCCTTTGTTTGGGCTTGCAATTGAGTCCCCGCTCTCGGTGAAGTGTGCGTCGTCTGTGTAGAATGGGCCGAGGATGCTGCATTCCCTCGGGTTGGCGGGGAGCCTAGGATTGTTGATTGATCCTACAAGGGTTGAGAGGCCGAGTACAGTAGGCTTAATACTGTAGTAGGATGAACCCCTATTTCGTTATTATTATTACTCCCGGTGAGAGGTGCACTCGCCCCCCGCTATCCCGGATGGCTAAGTTTCATAAATTTTGTCCGGGACAGCGGGGTATCCGGAATAATAAAGAGAGAGAGTTCGCATTGTTTGAAGGAAAGTAAAGAAGGCTTATTCCCATCCTTGTGAAAAGCTGTGCCTTGGCAAATTTTCATAGGCAATATTACCACTTTTGGCCATCTATCACGTGGACACATATGTTGCGTGTTCTTGGTGTAGGGATATACCCGTTGGAGGATAAGTTATTGTGCATGAAGGTAGCAAAAGTTCGTGTTTCTGTAAAGCAGTTCATCCCACCTTCTTAGTCGATTTCATAGATGGCATTATAGCGATGAAAGATATGGGTAGATGCCCGGTAGTAACAGCAATGGCATTAGCACCCAGCTATGATCACAGCTGGCCCTCTCTTTTTTTTTCCACTTTCAGTTTCGCTGTACTGACAGTAGCCACAGTATCTAGTTCAGCAGACTAAAATTCTATACAAACAGGGGGCAAGATTTCCCAAAACCTCATACAAAACCGAAACCCCCCTTTTCCGGTTCAATAGGTGAAACCCAGCAACGAACTACGGTAGAGGTGTCAAGGATTGTTTCCGCTTCGGCGGGCTATCCGGTTCAGCGTGGTTCGGGATAGCGGGGGGGCAAGCGCACCAAAAAACAGGGATTAGAAAAATATATGGCGAACCGTCCGTGCGCGTCTGAGGGCCCATACTAAATTGGCACTCGCATTTTTCTAATAACAAGTACTTCCCACAAGGGCAGGAACCATTAGCCAGAGCAGACGGGGATATGTTCGGCCAGTTAACCTCAGGTAACTGTTCCATAACTTCTTGCCAAACCTAGGTACCTATTACTTGCCTAGGACAATACAAGCGTTTATCCGGACTTTGGGAGTTTCCAGTAGGAGTATTTACCGCGATATCCCCGCCCGTCAAATCCATCATTCTGGGAATCTTGGTGTTACAAGGATCCATCTTCCTTCATTTTCTATACCGGGACTCTAGTAGTTGGCTGGTCGGAGGTTTCCGGGAAGTCGTAGGGTGAGAATGTCTACAAGTAGCAGAGGGGGGCAAGGGGTCTCAGAGGGGGAGAGGTGCGGTTTGTCGCGTTACTCAAGCGAAAGGGGGAGAAAAAGCAGCGGCGTTATTGTACCAAGTACTGTACTACTCGCCCTAGGCAAGGATACCAGCACCCGACATCGGGGGTGGTGAACGCCACGCCGAGGAAAAATGGAATGTCCTGAAAGATTCTTGAAATATGCATGATATATCTCTGATTTCCTCTCTCTAAAACGTCCGGGCACTTCCTGCCAGGGACGAGTACCGTAGGAACTCGTGAAATACAATATTTCCGCCGGTCTTGTAATCTCCGAGTTCTAAGACAAAAGGCTCCTAAGAAGGATTAGTGCTGTCTTGACATAGTACGTTAGCCTTCAAGGCTTGTTAGATTTCATCAACTGGTAATCGCAATCCTGTTAAATTGTCAAACTAAACCTATCTTGGGTTGAACTGAAATGGTAGATTTGACGTTTACTATCGCACGATACTCGCGCCTCCGAATTAAAGACACTTTTGTAAGGGAGCTCTCGCCTGAGGTGTCGGGCTTCAACTAAGCCGCACTAGTACTAGCACTTGAGTGACACCGGGAAGATCAGCGCGGGCTCAACAAGTTTCATCCATCCTAGCACCGCCGACCTAAGTCAATTATCACCAGTGCTATTTTTCCCCTCCTCTTGCACACAGTACCACGGCACAATGTCCATAGCACTTCAGGCTAGACTAATCCTAAACAGTAAAGACCCAACATGAACTGGGGATTACACAACGGTGACAAACAATCATGAAATATCACTCATACCGGAAAATTACCGAGATGTGCAGCCGATGCATGACGATCAGGTCTGTGGGATTCTGCCGCAAAGCACTACAAAAATGCTATAGTATTTCTTGAGGTGAGGCGAAAGAAAGAAAAGGAGGGATTGGGATGATGTTAATTATGGTGCTGCGCTGGACGGTATTGTGACCGCAGGGGGTTATATCGTAGAGGTGAGGTAGGATTGGAATTGGGCGGTCGGGGTTGGGGAGAAGGAATGCACAACAAGTACAGTACAGGTGCAGCGTGGGTGTGTGGTGAAGACTCTGGCCTGGCTCGTACTGTACAGTAGATTACGGCGGGCTGCTTGCAAGAGTACCTAGATAGTGCTGTATGGTACAGTACAATGGCTCTGGGAGTGTAGACTTGCAGCAACGAAGCCGTTGAACGTAATCTACTGCAGTACAGCGCTTTCTGGCTATTTCTGTTACCCCAGAACCAGGCTCTGAGGTACTGTACACGCGAATGGTACTTCCATGCATATGTACAGTACTTTACACACTGGTACTCGGGTATGGCATACTTGTATTGCGCTGCGGGCTACCAGTCCATATCTCTCTCTGCTCTTCGGGCAACTGGAAAGAAAACTCTCATTCGCTCTCACTCTTACGCATCACTTCTTCCCCTCTACCCCCATACCTCCCTCCCAAGAATTATCACATCACAAAAGCCAAAGGCTCACTCCACCCCCACATATTTCCCAAATCCACTACTCCGGCCCTGCTTTTCCCTGCCCATCTCTAATATCGGTACTACTCCTTTTCTCTCCCCCTTCCTTCGAGTTCTTTCCTTTTTACAGGGCTTCTTCACCTCACTTCTCTACTCCAGGTGGGTGGTACCAGTTTAGGGAGTTTGCCACAACCTCTCAGTGTTCGGAGTGTGCAGCGGCCATCCTTCAAAGAAGGGAAGAAATGAGGGCTATTCCAAGGGTTTGTTCCATAATATCAAGATTTCGGGTGCACGGACGGGCTAGCAGCGCCACGTGAGGGAGGGGAACGAGTGTGAAACTTAATTGCGGCACGGTAGTATGATGCGGCATTGTCGAGCTGTGGGGTCAGAATGGTACGCAGGCGCACGGATTTGGATGAATGAATGAACGATACTACGCTTTAACACTATATATGCCCGCTGCGAACCCACCCGGTGTCGTTGAGAGTTCACGGATCACACAATGCTAAAACCACGACTTAATGTATTAATTGTCGGCGCCGGATTAGGGGGTTTATCGGCTGCTATTGCAACTAAACTTGCTGGGCATGAGGTACTCGTGCTAGAGCAAGCTTCTACTCTTTCTGAAGTATTTTTCCCTCACTATCTCTTGGATGATGATGTGTACTAACAATGGGTAGGTCGGAGCAGGGATACAAATACCCCCCAACTCTGCCCGCTTCCTAATATCATGGGGCCTCCGGGAGGCAATTGATCGAGTGTCGGTCCTCCCAGAAGCAATCCGATTGCGCAGTTATCGGGATGGGAGCATACTCAATGAGCAACCACTAGTCCCGCTCGCAGAGGAGGACTACGGGGGGCCTTATTGGCACTGTCACAGGGCGGATTTTCATAAGGCGTTAGTGGATAAGTGTTATGCTCTTGGTGTCAAGAGTGAGTTCTTCTTCGCCGCCCCAATTGACCAGGAATAGAAGTTAACTGTAAAAGTCCACATTAATTCAATGGTGACAAAGATCGACTTTGAAGCCCCCAGCGTGACACTCTCTACCGGAAGTACAATAGAGGCGGATCTAATCGTTGGCGCCGACGGGCTGAAATCGAAATGCCGCGAGCAGTTCTTGGGGCGTTCGGATCCTCCGCACTTGACCGGCGACCTAGCATACCGGATACTCATAAAAGTCGACGAAATGCGCAAGCATAAAGACCTGGAAGAATTCGTTCGCAAACCCGCAATTAATACCTGGATGGGTGGGATATGCCCTCTTTCTTAAGAACGATTGACACAAGGCTGACCCAGACACCCACAGGCCCGCAAGGCCACGCAGTCTGCTACCTCCTGAAAGGCGAGGGCTACTACAACATCGTCCTAATCTGCCCAGACAACATGCCCGGGGGCGTCAACGTTATGTCGGCTGATCCCGCCGAGGTCCGCGAGTTCTTCAAATCTTGGGACCCAAGGCTGCAGAAGATGATCAGCTTAGTTTCAAGCGTCAGCAAATGGCGTCTACAAAACAGCACAGAAATGACCTCGTGGACGCATCCATCCGGGAAGTTCACGTTACTTGGGGATGCCTGTCATGCTACGCTTCCATACCTCGCCCAGGGCGCTGCGATAGCCGTGGAGGATGGAGGCGTGTTGGGGGGATTGCTCGGGAAATTGGAGGATCGGTCGCAGCTGTCGGGCTTACTCCGAGTTTATGAGGACCTGAGGAAGAGTAGGACTACGAGGATTGTAACGGGGAGTACGGATATGAGGAATATTCTCCACCTGAATGATGGGGAAAGGCAGAAGCGGAGGGATGCCACGCTGCTGGCAGATGATGTCAGGCCCGGGTTTCCAAACAAATGGAGGGATCCGGCGTTCCGTAATTTTTTGTTTGGCTATGATGGAGCGAGGGAGGTGGAGGTTGCCTGGGAAAGGTTTAGGGGGAAGAGTGGAAGTGGCGCTGTGGGAGCATTTAGAGCGAGGTTATAGTTTAGAGTGTTTTGTGCTGAATTGATTTGCATAAAGGGTAATAATCGTGGGTACACACGGTGTTGTAGATTATGGTACAGAAGGAACGACATCCCGTCAAGGGCCAAGCTCAAAGATCAGGCACTTCCGCATCCCACTCTGGCACAGCCGGAGCCTCATCCTCTAGTAACTCATCAAGCGCCGGCTCTATGACCCCGTTGGTGCTGCCCCCAAGGCCCCTGAAGACGTTCCTAACCAGCGTCTCCAACTCCCCATCGCCTCTTTCCTCCTCCTCACTTCCTTCCCCAAACCTCCCCCCCTCAGCCGAACTTCCTCCACCGCCCGCACCCCTGCCCCTCGACATCAACCCCGCCTCCTCCAGCGCCCCCCTAGCCTCAATACTCTCCTCGAGCACGTTGATAATCTGCACAAGACTCGGGTCCACCAGATCCACTCCCTCAAGATCAAACACAGCCTCGACCACATTCGCGTGTCCAGGGACCTTAACCTTACCCAACCAGTGCACAAATCCCGCCTCGACCAGCATCTGCCTGGGGATGAAGTACAGCCCCATCAACCTCGCGAGTATGTACAGCGCCTCCTTCTCACTGAATGGGTCGCCGGCGGGGTTCTCGTCCGTGGGGAGCGTGCTGTTGAGGCAGCCGACGAGCGCGGCGAAGGTACGCTTCTGGCAGAGTTTGTGCAGTGTTGTGCTGTAGGTGCAGCAGCGCAGCGCGCGGAGTGAGCGCAGGCGCTGCGAGGGCGTGGAGGAGTGGACTCGCGAGAGGAGGTGGCCTATGTTTTCGTCGGTTGTTGCGCGGTCGGTTATGATTTTTAGGGCGCTGGCAGATTTTTGTTAGTAGATGGGGATTGTCTGTGTGTTGGGGGGGGGAAGTACGCGTTACGAATATCAGCGTTAATACCACGAGCTAGAGTTTCTAAAGTTTCTAACTTGATTGCTGTATTTCCACCCCTCGCTCATAATTAGTTCCTTCCTTCACTTCACTTTGTAATCGGGAAAAGAAAAGAAAAAATACAATACCATCCTCGGTCGTCTGATCAACACCCGCATCCGGTGGTACCACCTTTGGCTTCGAAACGCATCTCGAGCGAAATTTGATGAGTTGCGAGTGAGTAGTGTAGATGGCGTATATTGCTAATAGGCCTTTGATTATTATTATTTTTCAATTTGTTAACTGTGGTTAGCCGGTCGATGAAGAAGAGAAGGAGGTGGAGCGGGAGCGAAGGGGAGTACCGGCTGAGATGTAGAGATATTTATCCGATGGAGTGATTTGAGGCAAGGATGACATTGTAGTGGGTAGTGGTAGTGGTGGCGGTGGTGGTTGTTGGGTGAGGTGGGGGTGGTGCTGGTACCGTACCGGTATACGGATACTTGTATCGTGACGTGGAGGCGGGCGGATGCAAGCTGCTGCGGGAAACCTAACCTTTAGTGGCCGTTTCTTGGTTTATTGGTTGGTTGAATACCGGTATTCTATGATCTTGAGTTGGATGCAAGAGGCACATGTTGACAGCGAGGGGGATTCCTGAGTGATGGGACTGTGTGATACTATATGAAACTCTCAGGCCCTTCGCGATGCGAGTGTGATGCTATGATTGAACTTTGTGAATTGGTTTACTATGGGGGATAAACCTATGGGCACCGTACAATTCGCTCGTCAGTTACGATATTCCCCGTTATTATGGTGCAGTATGGTATTACATATTTGCTGGTATGATAAAGCTGCTGTATTGCACTACCGGTATCATACTGTAGTACCGGTACTGTGCTGTGGACCACTGAGATTCCCCGAATTTCTCGTCCGCAAGGTTGGTTGGTCGTCTTGAATAGCAGTTTCTCGGGGTTCTCTTGTGATATGGTGGGAAATGCACATCTAGGCCAACCGCACTCTTACATCGTGGCAATCGATGTGGGTGTCGCACAGAACGTGCCTTCAGGCTGATACGGTACCGGTATTGCCGCGGCTGTACCGCATTAAAAATGTGCCTTATCTTGATATGCATTTGCTGAGCTGGCGGGATACGGTAAAGCTCTTTCCGCTTAATCGCGGGAGGGATGGTCATAAGTTACCCATAAGGACATCTGCAGCGTCATACTCGAGTACTCGTAGTGTCGTAGCGTTTTTAGAAAAGACTGCTATTGCATACCACCCAAATTGGAGAAAAAACGCCAAATTTTGGCGGTATGCAATAGCAGTCTTTT
>Ga0307507_10000865_pt1 | contig 67226 bp, 24 predicted proteins | sample 7_EM_MG_FD_207223 | JGI IMG/M metagenome (GOLD analysis project Ga0307507, IMG submission 207223) | Populus trichocarpa ectomycorrhiza microbial communities from riparian zone in the Pacific Northwest, United States - 7_EM | ecosystem: Host-associated > Plants > Roots > Unclassified | place... | reverse complement strand
AAAGAATACCCTAAGAAAAGAAGCAAGGAATAACTGGAGACGGTTTATAAACGAACACACTACTAACCCGAGTCTCCCCTATAACAAGGGCCTTTGGACCATAGCGAAATGGGCAAAGAAAAAGGCGGGACGCCTAGTAGAAGATCTACACCTACCACCCCTACGAAGAGCAGGCGAACCATAGGCCATAAGCAATAATGACGAGAAGGCAAAGATCCTTATAAAAAGATTTTTCCCTTAACCGGCTCTAGCAGACCTTAGTGACATTACTAGTGAAATACTAGTAACTCGCCTAAGGGTCAACAGCGACATAACAACTGAAGAAATAGCCAGAACCATTAGCCGCCTCTTAAATAATATAGCACTAGGACCAGATGGGATCCTAAATAAAGCCCTAAAGACCTATAGACCACTTATAGCACCTTGGCTTATAGACGTAGCCAGAGCATACTTTACAATAGGCTACTACCCGCGACTTAGAAGATCTATAACGATGGTTATCTTATAAAAAGAAGGTAAAGCAGACTACTTAATCCTAGGAAGCTACCGCCCTATTGCCTTAGAAAACACCCTAAGCAAGATCTTAGAAAAGGTTATAGCGGACCACATAGTAGACATAGTAGAGGAATACGCCCTACTACCATAAAGCTAAATAGGGGCAAGAAAGAATTGCTTAACGCTATTAGCACTTACACTACTCGCTACTACTATTAAAACTGCATGGGCTATGCAAAAGGACTTCATAATATTAATGCTTAGCCTAGATATTAGCGGCGCCTACGATAATATACCCCATAAGCGTCTCCTATACATCCTTAGGGCAAAGGGCTTCCCAGAATAGATCATTTAATTTATTTAAGGATTTACAGGCCAGAAAGAAACATTATTGGTCTTTAGCGGATACCAGAGCCCCCCTATTACAGTCGTAATAGAAATACCATAAGAATTACCTCTATCGCCTATACTCTTCCTCTTCTTTATAAGTAACCTACTTAACACCTTTAAGGAAGGGGCGACCTAGGGGATAGGCTTTATTGATAATATAAACCTAATTACATATGGGCCAACAGCTGCAGAGAACTGCAAAACACTAAAGAAAGCCTACAATACCTATATAGAATGGGCAAGACAATATAGAGTTTAATTCTTACTAGAGAAATACCAGCTAATCTATTTCATAAGAAAACGTAACCAATCTATAGATCTTTAGCATATAATCTATATCTAAGGCTTTAGGGGTCAACCGGTTTAAGGCCTAAGGGTATTAGGAGTGTGGGTAGATAGCAAGCTCCGGTAGAGCGTATATGCAGCATAAGCGGCCCATAAGGGCCAAGTATAGTATATCGCCATATCCAGAATCGTTAATTCTACATAGGGTCTATGCTTTTAGAGGTTACGCCTACTATATACAGCAGTTGTTTGGCTAACCATAACGTATAGATCTAGCATTTGGGCCACTAGAGAAACCAAGAAAGGCCCCCCTAAATTACTTCTTAAACCACTCCAAAAGGTCCAAACAGCCTGCCTTAGGAGTATAATAGGCGGGTATAAGCAAACGGCCACAGCACTACTCAAGAAGGAAGCCAATATTCCCCCCCTATAACTATATATTAAAGCCGATGTAATGTAAAGGGTATAAAAGGAACACAACTCTAACATTATAAAGTATATTAAGACACGCCTAAACAAACTATAGAGGGACCCTAGGGTGCCCTATAGGAGAAGGAACCAATAACCCTAAAGTAGGGAAGATATATTAGGAAAACAGGTGGAGAAAGTAGAAGAAGAATAGTGCGGCGCTAGGGCCCAGGCCTATATAAAGGAGAAAGGGAGACATATAAGAGGCTAGTAAAGATAACAGTAAGGGAAAGAAAGGAGCCAAAGTAGAGCACAAAAAAGTACTGGAAAACTATCTACCGCAATACAATACTGGTTGGACCGACGCTGGAGAGACAAATAGGAGTTAAAGGTACAGAGGTAGACTTAGGCAAGGGAAACCTAAGCCATAGTATAGGTAATGCTATAGGGGGTAAATACCTAAGGGCTCCAAGAGGGCCTAACAAAGGCAGAAAATATAATAGCAACACTCTTAAGGACAGAAATAATAGGACTAAAAGATTGGCTTTACTAGGTGGGTGTCCTAGTAGATAGCCTAAGGTGCAAATATAGCTGGCCAAGACAGACACCAAAACACGTAATACTGTTATGCCCCTTACGCACTAGCTAAAAAGCAATGCTCTTAGCAGCTAGCACAGAAAACTGTAATACACTACTCTTAATATAGAAAGGCCTCAAGGCGGCTACCCAGTGGCTTATTAGCTAAAATGTGCTAGACCAGTTCTAGGTTGCAAAGGAAATAGTAATAGAAGGTAAAGGGGCGAGTAATAGGCGCCCCCTAATAACTCTACAGGAGTAGAGTATAGTATATAATACTAGCGCGTCCATAGGTTTGTTACGGCAGCAGTGGTTCCCAAGGAGGTTAAAAAGTAAGGTAGTAAAGCACCACTGGTAACTTATAGGCGACTTATAAGCGAGCCCCAAAAGGTAGGGAGATAGATTACGGGGTTTTCTTAAATAGAGTTTTCTCCCTATATGTATATAAGGAGTAGTCCGCATGGGCCTAATAGGGATCCGAATCAGACGTTAAGCAATGAATAATAATAATAAATATCGGAAATATATTAGAATAGTCCTTAAACGCCTATAAAATATAGGCCTATAATATAATATTAAGAAATACAAGTTTTACGCGTCTAAAATTATATACTTAGGCTTAATTATATCCCGTAACAGAATTAAAATAGATCCTAAGAAAGTCGCTGTAATTATAAACTAGGGAAGCCCTAGTAATATATAAGATATTTAAGGATTTCTAGGATTTGCAAACTTCTATTGTTAATTTATTAACTACTTTTTAGAAATTGCCTAGCCTTTAGTAAACCTAATAAAAAAGAACATAAAATTTAAATAGACTACTAGAAATAAATAAGCTTTTAATACCTTAAAATATCGCGTTATAACTGCTCTAATTCTTACTTACTTTAACCCTAACCTTAAATATATTGTCAAAACAGACTTATCTAATTACGCGCTAGGGGGAGTGTTATTATAATATAATAAGAACAGCGAGCTATGTCTAGTAGCCTTTCTCTCCCAGAAACTCGCCCCTACTAAATTAAACTATAAGATATATAATAAGGAACTACTTATAATCGTTAGATACTTTAAATAATGGCGTCCCGAGCTTAAAGGATTATTATTCCTAATATATATATTAATAGACTATAAGAACCTATAGTACTTTATAACTATAAAGCAATTAATATAGCGCTAAATTCGTTAGGCCGAATACCTCTTATAATTTAACTTTAAGATTATATACTAACTAGGCAAACCTAATTAGAAGCCTAATATATTAATATAACAATTATAGGACCTACCTATAAACGCTTTAGATAAACGGATTACGAATTAATTACGGATCTTATTACCCCCTAAATGTTTTAAAAAGCTATATCCTATATTCCTAGATTCGGAACTTAATAGAAATAAATTAGAAGTTAATAAATAGGAAATAGAAATTAATAAGCTAATAGAATATAAATATAAGAATAATATATAAATAATAGATATAATAAAAGTAATTTAAATAGGAAAACGATAGTATAAGGATATTATACTCGCTAAATGCGAAATTTAAAACTATTAATTATACTATTAATAGAAGATGGTAGTTCTGAACTCCAAACCTTTATAATTTAAAATACTTAATTTTATATATAACTCCCCTATAGTAAGGCACCCTAGCCATATAAAGACCTATAAGATTATTTAACAAGTATACTACTAGCCTATAATATACAACTACGTATAAAAATACGTTTAAGTATATAGGATATGCGTATAAGGAAAAACCTCTTATATAAAGAAGTAAGGAGTACTTTAACCGCTACCAATTCCGATATAAAGATAGCGCGACATCTTAATTAACTTTATAGTTAACTTGCCTAGTAATAATAGGTTTATAAATATTATAGTAGTTATTAACTGCCTTATAAAAATAAGATATATAATTCATATAGACTTAATTAATACAATATTAGTACCTAAATATTTTATTAAGTACGTCTTTAAGCTACATAGACTTCCTAATTTGATAATATCTAACCATAGAAGCTAGTTCGTTTTAGACTTCTAGTAAGCTCTATATAAATAACTAAGTATTTAAATACAACTCTTAACTGCGTTTTATCTAGAGATAAATAGTTAAACTAAAATTATAAACGCGATTATAGAACAATACCTATAAATATACTACTTCTACCTATAAGACGACTGGGAAAAATAGCTGCCTTTAGCTAAGTTTACTGCGAATAATATAATAAACGTATTAATAGGCGTAACGCCGTTTTACGCGACCTACATATAAGACTTTTAACTTAGATTTAAACTATAACCTAAAATTAATATAATAGGACCTACAATTAAACGGATCTAGTTAATTAACGCGTATAACTTTACTAATTAAATAAAATAGTTAACGGAACTATTACAAAGTAAATTAACATACGCTTAAATAGTATAGGAATGGCATATAAATAAAGGACAAGCTCCCGTATAGGATTTTAAGAAAGGTAATATAGCTTACCTAAATACACGAAATATATAAACTTAACGGCCCTTAAAAAAACTTAATTAGAAGTTCGCGGGCCTATACTAAATTAAGAAAAAACTAAGCCTATACGCCTATAAGCTTAAACTACTAACTAAAATAAAAATACACCTAACGTTTTACGTAAGCTTATTATAACCTTTAAAGGATAATCCTATAACTTGCGAAATTCCACTACTACCTCCCGTAATTGTTAATAATAGTAATAGTTCTTACTTTATTAACTCGATTAATAATATATAATAGAAAATATAATCTAAATGATTTAAACTTCTTATTAAGTAAAAAGGATATAAAATATAAACCTAGGAAATCTATAACTAGATTAAGGCTAACACACCTTCCTTAGTAAAAGAATTCTATAAGGACTATCCTTTACGGCCTACTTTAGCTAGATAGATACGATATAAAGGTAAATAACTACCATCTAATATAAATACACGAAAAATAATAGTAGGAAGCTCGAATTTAAAAAGAACTTAAAATATATTATAACGTTTATAATACGGTTATATAACACGTAAGATATTAAGGAACTTTAACCGGCAGTTAAAGTTATCTAATTAGTTAGATCTACCTTACTAAGACCTACTATAAAGATATTAGTTCTACTTACTACCCTAACTAAGCTAATAGCGATTTTCTATCCCGGGGATAGAAAATCCTAATTAGTCCATTTAACGATTAGAACTGGCAAAACTCTATACCGCTACCTAACGCGAATATACAAAACATAATAAGTTATAAATTCTCAACTAAATTAAATTATTTTAGACCTTTAGCTAAAAGGGGGGGTACCATAACGGGACTAGCCTAGTTATAGTAGAAATGTCTTAGTAAAACACTCAACAGATAAGTTCTAACGCTTTAATTAAATTCCGCCAAATTCCACTAACGCGATTGAATTCTACTAAATTCCACCAATACAATTAAATTCCACCAATACAATTAAATTCCACCAATACAATTAAATTCCACCAAATTCCACTAACTTAATGGAATTTAGTCGAAACCTATTAAACCCCACGTACGCTTATACCCACGCGTCTACTGCTAAGACCCTTGAATATTTAGCTATAAACTTCCTATATTCCTTTCTCCTCTTTACACAACATCTTGTTCTCTATAAGAGCTATATACCCCTAGATTTAGATAGAATTTATATCATTCCTTCGAATCTTCCTTAAAGCCTCTTCGCGCCCTTACAAATTGGTACCCTCTATCTAAAGTCCGCGGCGCATAAGTACCCGGGCGGCATTAATCGTAGTAGTAGCTTTGCTATAGACTGTTTTTAAGGCGTTCTTCCTAAAGGTTATCGATAGATCCCAGTTAATCCGTTAATTAGATAAGCCTTCTAAGTTATAACTGCGTAGCTTTAAGATAGGAGATATTTAGCTCTAGTAAGGATAGAGGATCTATAAGTATATAACTAGTTTTTTAAGTCTTAGCAGTTAATTATTATTCTACACTTTTTAGGAGTCCTACTATCATTATTACAAGAAATCCTAATTATAATACAACCTTTTAAGGACGTAGTCGTACGCGGCTTTTTTAACCTGCTATATTACCTCTACCTAGTCTATCTATTAATATTAAAGCTAATATTTATAGTAAAAAGAGTAAAATATCTAGTTTAGAAAAGACGATACTATAAACGGAGTAACTATAACTTCGATAATTGTAGAGTAAGATTTAAAGTCAGCTTATAGATAGTGCGAGGTAGTAACAGTCTTAAGAGCGAATATTACTATCTAGCTGCCCTATCTACAGCCTTATTAGTATTAATTAAGTAGTAGTTAGAGAAGGAAAAACTAATAAATCCTAGATTTATTAGTCGTTTAATATAGTACTTTACTAAGAACGCTATAATAGATTAACCCCCGCACCTCCGACTACCTTTATATCTATTATTACTCCTACTAGCACTATATTAGTGTCTTCTATAGCCCTAATATTAATAAGTAACGCTTAAGCGGCGTAACTGGCTTAGCTAGAAGTATTAGATCTAATACCGCCTACTTAAAAGAGAAGCTAAGGTTTCGATATAAAAGGGTACTCTTAAACGTGGAATTCTAGCCTAGTTAGTAGACTTATAAGGCCTACGGGTAGGCCAGGCTAAGGATATAGTTGCCTTCTTTCCTTTACCGTAATATATACTCCTCTACCTACCTACGTCGCGTATATTTATATAGGGTTTATTTATTACCTTATACTTTCCCATACTATTATCCTATAGTATTTTAAGCTATGGGAACAGCGCCTTTAGCGGTATCTTCTCTTAAATATATTCCTTCTTTTCCTTATCCCCGCACTTAGAATTACAGCCCTAATTAGGTATAAGGAGCTCTAGATTATTTATCTATATTAGAACCTACTACTATTAATAGACGTGTTGCTAAGATCTTTATATTAGTTGCATTAACTTCTAAGGTTTATAAGGCCGCTATACTAAAGAAATCTACTAATTAAAGTTAGATCTAAACTCTATAGAGCCTTACTAATAAACTTATAAAGTAAGGTCATCGCTAGGCGCCCTGCATCGCTATATTTCTTACTCTTATACTTTAGGCCTCGGATATTTAGCTATTATTCTTTATATCGGACTAACTACTAGTAGCTATCCTAGCAGTACTAGAAAGTTTTTTAGTTTATATCCTATATACTACAACTCCGCTCTTTAAAATATAGCAAGCGCGCGCGTAACTACAAGTGCGGAATTAGAGGATACTACGGGTAACCTTACTTGCCGGAATTCCTGGCGTTACTATAGCTATAGTAAGCGCAACTCTTTCTGCCTTGCGTTAGACGGATTAATAAGTAAATTAGTTAGCCTTTAAAGACATCCGCTAGGGAGAGTGCATTATAGCGTTTATTATAATGCTTTTATTAAACTGCGCAAAGGTTATAAATTATAGCTTATAGGATATTAACATAATTAAAGATAGTAAATCCGTTATTTTATTTAGGAGCCCAAAGGACAATTACGTGGCAACAAATAAAGCTTAGGCCAGTCAATATTAAGCGATCGGAGTGCTTAAAGTCGTAGGTAAAAGGAGAAATTGTACGGGGCCGGAGGAGAAGGTTACTAGTAAACGTTTAGGGGGGGAGGGGTGCAGGCCTCTATATATACTTAAGGAAGGTATAGGGGTAAGCAGCTGAGTTGTAAGATATGTAGGGGTAAACAGCTGAGGTCGGTGGCGAGAAATCCGATTCAGGTCGACACTATGCCAAGACTGGTGATATTGCCTATATCTACAATATCGCGATTATTTATTCATATCGCGATATTCTGATTGGCTTATGAATTGAATGCGATATTGGGCCTATTTATTCATTTATTTATTATTGCCAACCCTGGTGAGGTTAACCATGTGGTCGTTGCAAGGTTCGGCATGGTTTTTATGTCAACTACTTAAATCTAATATACCATATGATGTTACGACTTACTGATACTTGTTCATTTTTCTGTTGGCGAGTTGATTGCATAAGTAGATCCTTGTTCGCGACCTCTTTCTGAGCACTCTCTTTCACCAGGCGGCATGTCACGAAGCTTTAGATGGGCAGTTTTTTCCCTGAAATTTTCAGAATTGGCTTCCCACTTGAGTAAGGTGTGTTTCTGCTCCGACTCCCTATCGTCTGAGAGGCGCCATTCAGGGTAAAACGGTTCCGCTCTCTTGACTAGCATCTTTCTCAGCTGTCGCCTCTCACTACTATTCTCTCCCTCCATGAGCCGCTTTGCTGCCATTCCCTTCCTTTGCTGAAACTCTAGCTGTACCACTCGATCATGTAGTGCATCGAAGTCTATGCTGAGGTGAGAACCCAGTATCCAGATAGCACCACGCGGGTTAGAGGTAATAGCATTTTGAAGATCTTCCTCACAACATGACAGGTCAAGCTCTGAGTCAGAATCGGCGTTTGAGGTATCAAGCGGTTTGGTAAGCTGCATCGTTTTTTGTTCAAGATGATAGTATTGAAGAAGTTCCTTCAACTTCCTTTCTTTAAAATTAGTTAGTCACTGTCTATATTAAGGGTGGGTTGAGGTAGAAACGCACAGTTCTTTTTATCTTGAACGTAGTATAGCTTCAGCGCGGTTGAGGGAAAATACGTGGGAACTGGAATGCATCTTAAAGATGTATTGTATACTGTTAATGGGGAGACCTTTTGATCCAGGTACGCAATCTTTGAGTTCAATGACTTGGCATCCAGAGATTCAAGTCGGGAGTTGACTGATATAAAGCGATGATCCATTGTCTGCTGAATATGAGAACACCTGCTCGTGGATGTTTTGAAATTCGCGCTTTATACCCCTATCGCGAATCTCGTTGGAGCGTCGCAGCTCATTGAACGTTTCCTGAATAGCATCCTGGATGATATTTCGAATTTGGTTGGAGTTGGATGTCTCACGGATCGCCTGTTGGATAATCTCACGTATTGGTTGTTCCATAGTGGTCAGGACCTGAATCGCTCAGGCAGTCCCGTAGGGAAAACAGTTGAAGATTGCTTTGGATGATAGGAAATGCTGAGTAGTTGTCAACCTGAAAATGACGACTTTTGTCGAACTGAATCGGATTTCCTTACCACCATCTTGATACTGGCTTCAAGTCTAGAACCCTATGTCTCAATACCCCGCTCCTTACCTCGTATGTCTCATTGAATGTCTCATCGAATGTCTAAATACTTGTTTCTATTACAGAATGACGACGTAGTCGTCATTCTATTTGCAACCTATTTGTCACCTATCTGGTGTATATATAGAGGCTCTAGAAGCCCTCTTTAATAGACAGAGTTCTCATACCTAATTGTCAGTTCGACAACTTTACCCCTTTTAGAAGGCATAATAACTTCGGCCTCCGAAGTTGAAATTCAGAACGCTTGTGAAGCACTACATACTCTAAATTGACATAAATACGGGCTCAATTCGCATGTAATTAGAATAGACAAGCAATTCCTTTTGTATGCAGATTAGTTCCAGGCATCAGTCAGCTGGACGGAGTGGCTTGTAGCCTCAGCCGCAATGACGTGGCTGGGGAGGTGTCATGTGAGGCGGAGTCCCGTTGCTTGCACCAGGTCTGCCATGAGTTATCTCATAAATTAGACCCTTTGCAGAAACGGGAAAGGGGGGGAGGGCACGTGCGTGCTGCTCCCTATACCCCCCCCCATTTTCTGCGAAGGATCTGAGAGCTTATGGGAGTAATTTTAGGGTAATCAACCACCAGATTCTTGAATCACTGCTAAACCTTACCACCTTTCCATCGTCTAATTACTTTAAAAATAATACGAGGTATAAGCTCTCCGTTTTCTCTTTCTACTTTATGTTATGGCTATATTATAGCTATACTATATAAAAAGTTGGACATAGGTGATCGGTCGCAAAATTATGAAGATTCCTTTTAAAATCTAACTCTTTGTCTACGATAATGTATCTCGTCCCTTAATAATAGGTCTATAGGGCCATAATATATATATGGAGGATAACAATTACTTAGAGAATCTAATACATCAAATAAATATATTATATCTATAGTGGTTGGGCCATAACTCGCAAAAAGGAAATTTTTTAATTTTTAAAATTCTTCGTTACCACTAAACGGACTCCCATAAGCTCTTAGACGCTTCGCTGTAGAATTTTAAAATTTAGGGAGCAGATATAAGAGTATCCTGCCCCGTAACCAAGCACGTGCTGATTTAACTTGATCTAACTAAGTTCGGTTAAAATTCTACTACGGAGCGTCTGATTCATGAGATAAGCCATGAGTGGTTCCAGACAGCACCTTAATTATCTGTATCAATGACATTCACACCACGACAGCAACAATATATGCTAAAGATTTCCTAAGATTCTCCTTATCATCTTCCACCATCTCACCAACAAACTTCTTCCCTGACCCCGAGGTCGTCTCTCTCCCTATTTCTCCGAATATCCATCTAGATCCATTCCGCTCTTTTATCAAAACGCTCTCATCTCTAAAATGGCCGGGCAGAGAACATTCTTCAGCAAGCGCCTGGTCAGCCCAGGCACTGAGATCAGCTTTGACTCGCCCACTCCGTCCAAATGGACCATTGTCAAGAAACTTTCCGAAGCATATCACCAGTTGACCGAGAGGGATGTGAAGAACGGCCACGGACCTTCCTACTCCCAGGCAAAACTTCTCTGTCGCAATATAGCCGACCCAGCTGAGCAGGCCTTTATGAGGATTTATATGCAAATTCCATATCAAGGCACCGAGGCCGAGCCACCCGAGGACAGAGCCCAGCAAGCCTCGTCACGCACTCATGAGGAACTCACCGCACTGAAAACCTTCACTGATAAAAACTCCAAGATCACACCTATCCTGCTCGCATATAAGGAAGACAAGCAAGATGACCGTGGAATAGTGCCAGGTGGCTATATCACCTATCTTGTGTGGAATATACTACCTGGTCTGCGCCTGGGTGACAATCTTGGAGCCGCTGCATTTTGGCACCTTCCGCCTACTGAGCGAGATGACATCCGGGCATTCTTCGAGAAGGAATACAAGTATGTCCACAGCCCACCTTCCCATTAATATCCAGGTCTCTGGTGTGGATCTAATATGAAGACAGGCAACTCGGGCTGTTAGGCTTCTACCCTGAATTCCCTGGAGCAAAAAATCTTCTTTGGAACTCTAGTGCCCAGATGATGTATGTGTCTCCCCCTTACCTATCCTGTTTTCCCGGGCTTTCAGCGGAACCTTAAACTTTATTAGCTAATGGTCTATAGATACTTCATTGGATTTCGAGATTGCTTTCAGGCGGACAAGAGTGATGCTTGGAACGACGCGGTTCTGGCTCGCTGGGGACTGGCAATTCCGCCCAAATCGTGTAGATGGTGGAGGTCTGGTTGGGACGGCAACACTGATAATTGGCAATTTTGACTGATATTGAGGTGTCTTTCGTTGAGAGGATCATGCCGATAGCCCGTCCTGTTTAACTTGACGGTTATTCACTTTGATGAGCTATCGGGAAATGAGATTTATTGCTTGTGTCTGAACCGCTCCAAATGGTTTAATCATACCATAGGCATATCGTCGGCACAGAATATTGAATAAAAAACCAATTATGGTAACATAATGTCTTATGCAGATGCTGAACTGAAAGATACGCAATGGAAAAAGGTAAACAGCTTGGTCAATGTCAGTCCATTTGACCTACAGGAAATGGCACTGTACATTACTGTCATTACACCGGTAACGTCAACAGCTACCTGACTACCGGTGCTTCCAAAACAACCACCAAGCCCCCTCAGTTCATGTCAATGCCAACAGGCACCGCTTCCCTCTCGACTGGACCTACCGCACCTCCCCTTCCGTCTACTCACATCTGTGGTCTCTCTTTTCTTGTATCCACATCAATCTCTCACAAATCTATCCTGGAAATCTGTCAAGATGAAATCTGGTCAGGCCCAGCGGGCAAAAGACCTTGTCGAACAGGCAATTCCAGATCTTCTTGTAGGACCCGGCGCCACGCAAAGCAGCGCCATCCACAAGATTGACTTCATTGGACCGCTCGACGTTTGGGACGACTTTGAAAAGGACGTTATGGCGGCATACGATCAGCATGACTGGCATAAGCACCGGACTACCTTGGCCCACCGGCCATCTGGCCCTCTCGGGCCCAATAATACGGCCACCGAGCACGTCCATACGGGAGATGAACATGGAGTTCAGGGCCGCTTCCAACAGAACATTGGCCAGATCATGACGGCGATATTCAAATCCCAAGGAATGCAGCTTTCCTTTGGCGATTTCAAGTGCGCCTCAGAGGATTATGAGAATACACCAGATGCTGCGGGAGTAGATAATGCGGGGGCATTGATATTCGTAGGGGAGCTGAAAGTCCCTTGGGTGAAGGCACACTTTCTCCGGGAGCTCATAAGCGATGAGAAGCGCTTCAGAAGAATCCTCGGTCAGTGGTAAACCTGTAGCTGCACGCTCTTCTTGTTGTTTTCTACCTTGGGTCAAGGGTAGCACGCATGCTGATAGACTTTGAGGATATAGGTCAACCTGCTGAATACATGCTCGACCTGCGCATGAAGTACGCTTTTCTCTCGACGTATGAGGAAACGGTTTTCCTCAAGCAAGAACATGTAAATGGTCGATGGGAGATACATCACACGGATGTCATCTATCACAGTTCTCACTATATCCCACCTTCTTCCCTTGTCCCTGAGGGGGTAGTTTCTCTACGCCAATGCTTTTTCTATATTGGAACACTTGCGCTGGCTGGCCCTGGCGCCGACAACAGACTGCCCAGCATTCAATGGGTGAGGCAATAACTCGTGAGTATGAACAGAGTCTACGCACTCTGCTGTTCCTATGTTTATTTCGGCTCGCAAATGGGTACCAGAAATTGCTGATATGCCAGGGCCTTTGGAAGCAGTACCGAACAAGAGCACCCGTTCCTCTTTCTCTCCTTCTTCCCGTCGCTTGGGCTTCCCCTTCTCCTCCAACGACTTTCGTCTGTTGTTATGCCATCAAGATGTCCAGCGCGCCTGGGATACAGGCAAGGACATGTGTCTTATGGACTTCATAAGTGTGAGTCCCAACTCCTTGAGCTTGAAATAATGCGTGCTATCCGAATACAATTATCGATGTCAACTAGAACTTTTTAGACTGAGTCTGCTACCATTTATCTTTTAGTTCGACATTCTTCGTGGAGAGGAACCCTGCGAATACTCTCCTTGGTATTTTGAACTTAATCACATCAATTTGACCTTTTGGCAATCTCTCATTCGAGGTATGTAATGTCTCTAAAACGAACTCTGCCAAGATCTCATCCTCAAAATATAGACTGACACAAGAAACGGCATAGGGATTGAGATTGGCTTTCTACAATAGTAGGACTCGTTTAGTCAGCGGTCATAATTCATGGATGACAAAGGACGTATTTTGACCTGGTTTGTGGGGACGTCAAACACGTTTGGGGGCGGAATATCTTACAGGACCATGATAGAAATCGATACTGTCAAGATTGAAGAGCATGTTTTCAAAGTGAGAAAGTGACACTGCTGCAAAAAGCAGAACCAGTAGCACATGGGACGGATCAGGATATTTGTAAGGGACTGGAATTGGGCTCAAAACCGGTTCCACCAATTTAGCATTCTCCTCACTGCCATAGTTGCTAGCCTCTAGAAAGGAGCTGTATAATGTCGCCTTTCCAGTTCATCGTCCTACAGCCTTCAAAAGCCACTCGCTAACGGCTGGCTGACGATTCAAGCAAACCCTGCTCTGTCTCATGGTCACTTACGGTGATAAGAAAGTTGGCGAAGTCGTCAGGCATTTTTATGGTTGGCCATACGGCCGAGGCATACAGCTATGGTAACAGTGCATACGTTGGTCCCGAAAAGGGCCGAAATGGAGACCTATCTCCTGTCGATAACAGCGTGGAATAGCAAGGAGGACAAGGGGCGTGAGAGTCGAGACCCTGGGTAAAAAGACCTTGTGACGAGAAAGAATTTTTCAGCAGGAAATGAGTCAAATCCACTAACCAAAAATACGGTTTCAACTCATATGTTTGCTTGAGGGGTGCAGTTGAGAAGGAAGGGTGAGTTGGCCATTGATTATGAAGTGACGCACTGTGAGGGGACTTTGTAGACAGGGGGCTATAAGGACACGATTGTAGGAACAGATAGATTGTGGAGGAGACGAATCCTTGAGGAGGTAAGGCCTCTGGGATCGTGGAGACTATATACTAGGGGCACGTGCCTCCGGCACGTGACCGACGGACGTCCGAGGGGTGTCCGGGGGTTGTCCTGAGGGCAACCCGTGTTGGAATTACAAGGTCATAAGGTCACAGCGGAGGTGTCTTGAGGGTCTAATTGATGATAGAGATGACGCAGACGATGAATATTGATTGATTCGTGATGCAGTAGATGCGGTTCATGTCTATGTAGATTGCATGCAGAGCTCGGTCTTGTAACGTGTCCAGAGCTTAGTCAGCATCTCTCGCTTAATTCTGTACATTCCCCCCCCCCCTTCTTGCGGTCGGTCCCCAATCGCCGTTACCTTGCGGTAGGGAGATTATAGAGGGCTCGTCCCGGAAGGGGTTCGGAGAGGTGTTGGTATGCCGCTGTATATCATCTATCTATCTAACCCCTGCTTTAAACTCCTAAAAACCTTAATAAGGAAAAATATAACTAGAGAAAAGATATAAGGATTACCTAGAGACCTATTGGAAGCCTACTAGAAACGTGCCGGTGGCTACCTAGGCTAACTTAAGGATTTTTATACAACTCTACATCTAAGCCTTTAAGCCAGTTTGTAATTAATTATAAGTATTATAGGCAATTTAGTATTCCTTATATAGTTCTATAGAACCTTTTAGTATTAGATTTAGCGTACGGGGCCTTAGCTTACCGCCGTCTTTTAACTACTAAGATATTAATCCGTAATCTCTTCTTATAATCCTCTACGTTACTAATATATTACTCCTATATTTACCCTTTAGCTATCTAGTACGGTTAAGGTATTAATTAGTTAATTAAGGAGACCTATCTCCTAAGATTTAGTATATATGCTTTTAAATCTAGTAGTCCTATACTATATATAATTAGCATAGCTTCTCTACCTAGCAAATAGGAGGGATACTTTACAGCAGCATCTGTAGCTATTATGCGATTACTAAGAACGTCCGTAACGTTATTCTTTAATACTATAGCATTAATTAGGTATAATTTAACCTATATACGTCTTTAATTAACGTCTTAGTTGCCTTCCCTAGCGGCGTTATTAGTTTTTTATAAGGAAGTGATAGTTAAATAACGCATACTTGTATTTCCTTCCTTCTAAATAACGCTATTATAACGGAGCTATATTGGCAAGGTTGCGGCTATTTACTAGAAGGGTATTAGACGGTAAAGTATAAGGACACCTTACTTATTAAGCTGCTCCTTTTCCTTAATACCTTACTTCCTCCCTATTAACCTTTATCCGATTTTAGACGTATCTTTAATATATTATTAAAATTTTCTTCTTTTTTATCATCATTCCAATATACCTCTTTATTCTCCCGCTACAGTCATGGGTCATAAGTCTCCGGTCGGAAGCGAGAACCCCACCAAAATTTGGGTACGCGTCTCCGACACGTCTACAGAACACCACCCCTACCATGTCACAACGTACTCCTTTAGGCCCAATTTCTGGTAACGAGACTACCAGAAAGGAGCTTACACCCCTACAACGCGCAGAAATTACAACTGCAGCTGCATGGGGTGTCAGTCGACGCGAGATCGAAAAGCACTATAACGTGCCAAAATCCACCGTTCAGGATACCACTAGCAAGTCCTCCTCACGAACCAACCAACAGTCGGCTCCTCGATCTGGCCGGCCAAGATAGTATACTGCTCGTGACGAAAGATACCTACTACGTGTTGTACGCGAAAACCCTAAATATACCTACCGGAAGCTCAAAGATCATACGAAGCTTAATTTTTTATGAAAAACCCTATGGCGGATTCTCTACCGCAATAGTATTACCAATTGGCGGGCTAAGAAGCGCCCCTTTCTTACAAACGAGATAGCAGCTAAAAGACTCGCGTTTGCAAAGAAGTATATCCTTCTTACAAAGGAGGAATGGGCTACAATTATCTGGTCTGATAAGTGTTCTATTAAGCGAGGATCCGGCAAAGTTCGTAGCTGGGTATTTCGGCAACTACACCAGAAGTGGGATAGGGAAATGATCGATACATATAAGAAAGGAAAGGATATATCTGTTATAGTCTGGGCTGCATTCAGTGGCGCACTTAGAAGGTCTAATCTCTACATTATGGACCGTGATCCTGAGTTAAAGAAGGGGGGGTACTCCGCTTGATCTTACCTTGAGGTACTTAAGGAAAACATACCTAGGTGTTGGGATTTTGGTCTTACATTTATGCAAGATAATACACCAATCCATTGTGCAAAGATTATTAAGAAATACTTCCGCGATTTGGGTATAAGCCTACTTAAATGGCCGCCATATAGCCCAGATCTCAACCCGATCGAACACCTCTAGTGGCACCTCAAAAAGCTCGTCTACCAGGTACAGCCTGACATTGAGACTCTTATGGGGGAGGAAGCAATACGAGAGGCTTTAGAAGGTGCATTAGAGCAAGCGTGGGAGCTTATTGATTAAAAGATATTTGATAGTGTATTAGATAGTATACAGGAGCGCTGCCAAGCCGTAATTGACGCAGATAGGTGGTATACGAAGTATTAGATAATATTGCGACTGCCCAAAATTAAGCGATATATATATATATTGACTCTATGACTCTATAAATCTATAAATATACGTGGTTCGTTGGTAATCAAAGCTTTAATGTCGTGATTTTGGTGAGGAAACCCCGCAGCCGGAGACTTATGGCCTAGTACTGTAACTACTCCTCTAAGCTAATCTCTTAGCGTATTCTAGCCCTACCGTTATATATAGAACCCTAACCTCTACTAACCCGCAACTAGTACTAGTCCTGCTTAAATAACTTTACCTATATATTCTTAAAAGACTAGAAATCTAATAAGAGGATCCTAGAGGCCTATAATAAGATATACTGCATAAGGTCTAATACCTTTAGTCCTTATAATCGTTATATATATACTAAGAGTAGTAGTTATATTAAGGTGGGTTTTCCTATTCCTAAATAGGCTTTCTATTACTAATATTAAGCTTTTTAATAGCCCGGGCCTAAGTAGCAGCGTACCTTTAATATCCTTAACTACTATATCGCCCAGGTGCTCTCTTATTCTAGTGCTAATACTAAATAACTAGGTTAAATTTAAGACTATACTATAGCTATCTATACCGTATATAATTCCTAGCAAGCTAGCTAGTAATACTTAATATAAGAGTAAGGTTAGTATACTAAGGATAGGGTAAAGGATAGGGATAATAAGAAAAAGGTCGCCGTATACCATAAGAAGGAGTTCGCGTATACGCGTTAAGTTTCTAAAGAGTATAATATAATGCGCTATTAGGTAGATTACCCTTTAGGTACCTAGCGGATAGGTTACTAATAGTTGCTATAGTAAGGTCTTAGTAGTTCTAGGCTATACTAGCCAGCTAATATCTCTATTTATTCTGGGCTTAAGCGTATCTTTATTAACTATAAGCTTACACTATAAGAGCTTTGTTAGTACTAGTTTGGACCTAATATTAGTGTTAAGCGTTTAAGAATCTCTACCCCTGCTATACTATATTACCCTACCCCTATTTTTATACCTACTTATACCCCCACTAAGGGGTTTTATTCCTATTAGCTATTACTTAGTAGCCCTATAGATACTAATCCTGCTCCTAAGGACGAGGTATAGTAGCTTTAGGCATTTATAGTTTAGACTTATAGAATTTAGGATTTGTTCTTATATATAGTAGTATTTAAGGACCTTGCTTAGGTACTTAGAGAGGCCTTATAAGGCTTATAGAGAAGGCTTAGGAGCCTATAGGGAATGCAATTCTAGTAAAATTGTAACCGACTACGGTACCATACCAAAACAGTACCTTGTCTTATCTTATGACTCACTACTATGCCTTTTGTAATCGTATGTCTTACTACTTATTTCTATTACCTATTTATTACCTATTACCGACTAAGTGGCAATGTTGACCTGGTGGCCAATTAGGTAATAGTTACAAATCATTATCGGCGTCTCTGTTAACCTTTGCCACGTATTTCGTGTATATACTACACCTAATTTCCATAGATTTACAATTAAGTCGTTCACTTAATTCTCCCACACTGTAAAGCTTACAGTTATGACCCTGGATTGCACCACCTGCTAACCAATTAAATACTACCTCGTTTAAGAAGTCACTACTTCTACTACCTTTACAAGTATTTTAAACTTCTTTACCTATTAAATAAACGGACGATTAAGCTCGATGAACGTACTAGAACGTACTAGAACAAACTGACAAATTAAAACGTTAAAATAAGGTTCCGCCAAGACGCTAACCTAGACCCTGCCTAAACTGTTAAAATTCTAAAAATTATAACCAATATGAACGAATCTTTATCTAAAATTAACCTTATTCTTAACAAGCCATCTAATTGGCTTCTATGGTTCTTTGTTATTTAAGATACTACTAAGACCAATAGGGTATGGTAGTATATTGACCTATTAAAGACGAAAGATAAGCTCCTAAAGCTAGAACCTCTAAAACGACCTATACCTACGGACGTACTTCCTGTAGCTATATTGGTAGCACAGCTAGACTAAACCTAGCTTACTGTATATAATTAACTCTACGCAGAGTATAAGGACGACCTCCGCGTATATTAGAAGAAGGAGTAGGCCATAAGCGATATTAGCAATTACGTCGTTTAATTGATATCGGCAACCTACCTTCCACTTATTAACGGCATTGACACGGTACACAAACGGCTTTAAGCACTTAAGAAAACACTAGCCCCTACTACCTTAGGTCGAAAGTATAACGTCCTTAATTAGTATACGGCTCTAAAAGCCTATAATAAAAAGTAGAGCATTAACAAATAGTTAAATAGCTAGAGGAATGTCTATAAACCTGCGGAATAATTAGAGCTTCTAGACGTCTAGGGATTTAGACCCTACTACAATTTTATATAAGCTATTAAACCTATCTCTTCTAGTTTCGCAGGAGCGCTAAAAGTAGACCTTATTAAAAAAGAACAGAAGGACGAAGAGGCCCTATCTATTATTGACCTTATCGAGGAGTTTAAGGAGTACTACCGTATGTAGCAAGTATCGTCTACCTTAACTGCTAATAACTCTGTATTTATAACCCTTTAAAACAATTCTAATTCTAATTTAGATTCTAACGGCAATTCTAATCTCCATAGCAGTTTAAATTTAAATTCAAGATGGCATAAGGAATGCATATATGGCCTTATACATTAATTTAGTAACTACTATTATATTGCTGTGTATAAGCGCCCTTAAGGATAGAGACTAAGGGTAGACATCTAAAAGAAAGTAGATAAAATAATCTTATCTATACCTTGGATTAAACGTATCATTAAGTAGATTTAAAAAAGAGAATAGGAAGTAAAGGAGAATAATTAAAAGAACACAGAATCTATAATTAATTTTAATTCTAAAACCCCAGCTTCTACCACACTGACTAGCTATACTGCCGCGTTTAGTACTAGTTAAATTCCTTTCAAACTCCAGAACACCTAGATACTTAACCCTAGTATAGATACCCACGTCTACAATAATAAAGAAGACTTTACCTTCTCCTACCTAGCTATAGAAGACGACTACCTAATTACTAGCGGAAATTTTGAAAAAATATAAGCCTATAGAATAGTAACCATTACTGTTAATACACCTACTAGGAAGTTAAAAATAAAGCTATCCTATATAGCACTAGTACCTACCTTTTTTATAAATATCATAGCGCTATTAAGAGCTACTGATAACGATATCCATTTTAACTTAGGGCGAAATTTGCTCTACCGTCTAGTAACTAGCAAAATAGTCTACTATACGAAACGACTAGGGGGCTACTAGGCACTAATGCATTAAGAGCCTATAAGTACCCTAGATTTGACTTAATTAACATTTTTAACCTCTAAGAGGTACTAGCTAAGCCATATAGCCCGTAAACCAATTGGAGCTATAGCTATAAGATAGCATAAAATACTCGGCTATATAGGACCTAATACTATTAAGCAGCTTCCTAAGTATGTTATTGGCGCAGAGCTAACCGAATTAACTACTAAATAAGCACCGCTTAAAATTAAATATAAAACTTACTTATTAGTAAAGCATATATAGCAGATCTCTTAAAGACGAAAATATAAATTTCTAGCTACTTGACCATTTAAACGGCTAGCATTTAATATTATCTACCTTAGAGTACTAGGATATAACGGCAATAGATACGCCATGCATTTCTACTATACGTATTCTAAATTTAACTTTATATTTACCTCTAAGAATAGGGATAAAGCTACCATCCTACTTACTATTTATAAGACTTACCACTTAATTAAAACACGATTCTACTAAGACGTCGTCTTCTTTTAGAGCAATAACAAATAAGTATTTAGATAAACGGAAGATACCCTAGAAACGTAGTATGCAGATAAAGGCATTACTTTTAAATGCCGAGCACCGTATACTAAGGAATAAAATAGCGGAGCTAAACAATCTAGAAGAACCCTTATAGAATAATTAAGATCTATACAGCTAGAAGCATCCTTACCCCTATCTTTAGAACTAGAGGCTTTCCTTACTACTAGATACGCCCTTAATCAAACACTAAATAAGCAACTAGGGTGGAAAACTCTGTATAAGGTCGCCTATAGTAAGCTACTATTACTTACCCATATATACAAATACGGTTATAAGGCCTATACGCTAAACAAATAGGTTAAAAAGGGAGACAAGCTAGCTCCTTATGCATTAATTAGACACCTAGTTAGCTACAATTTAACTGATATCTACTAAATCTGGATTCCAAGCCTTTATAAGGTTATCCAAACTAGAGACGTTATATTTAACAAGACCTCGTTCTATAACCCTAAGGGTTAGAACATTAACTACCTGCTAAGGGAAGCATCAAAAGACACTATTTAGATAATTAGTCTACTAGAACCTCTTAATAAGGATAAATCTAAGAATAAATCTATCCTATATAGACCTACCTCAAATACAGGTTAAATAACTATATTAAGCGATTCGGCGGAGCCTCCTACGAAGGACATTAAATAGCTACCTACTCCTAGCAGAACGGTATCTCTAGATTTTCTAAAAATAAACACCACACTAGGAGGACTTTAAGACGATATCTTAGATATAATTAAAATAGGTTCTACCTAGCCAAGCTCGCCAGAGCCGTTAAATATAGCTCTACAAGCTAACGAAGTCTTAACCAATCCTTCTACCAACCTTATTCTACCAGAAGGTTCTAAACAAATTTAATATCAAGTGTACGCAGCAGTACTAGCCAATCTATTTACCCTATTTGGTTACTATACTAGCTTTACCACAGGACTAGTTAAGGATATCAGCCAAACAAGATCCTTATCCTTATCTCTATATTAGGATAATCTTCCCCCTAAACTAAGGAACCTCAAAGAGCTAAGAAAGTACCCTTTAACTACTGGCTTTTAAAAGGCTATAGAAAAAGAATATAACAACCTAAAGCGCCGAGGGACATTCGAAACCGTACCAAAGGAAGAAGCGACTAACGACCAGATCCTTCCACTAAAATGGGTCTTTAAGTACAAGTTTAATAGCAACGGCTACCTACAAAAGCTAAAGGCTTAATTGTGTGTCCGTAAAGACCTATAAATTACTAAGGAAGAGACCTATACAGCAACCCTAGCTGCTTAAATATTCCGTGCCCTTATAGCTATAGCAGCCGCATTAAATTTAGAGATTTAATAGTATAACGCTGTAAACGCATTCACGAATACAAGACTAGATAAGCTAGTCTACTGTTACTACCTAGAAGGCTTTAATTAAAACGGACATGTCCTAAAGCTACTTATGGCGCTATATAGATTAAAAGTCTTACTACTACTTTAGTATAAGGAGCTTATAAATACACTAGCTAAATTTGGATTAAAGCCTATCCTAGGTACAAAATGCCTTTATACTAATGGACAACTTATTATCTTTTTTTACGTAGACGATATTGCCGTACTAGTTGCCAAAAAGGACCTTTTAAGACTAGAAAAATTTAAAGTCAAACTACTACACTAATACGAGATCCGTATACTAGGAGACCTATAATAGTTTCTAGGAATTTAAATCAAGCGAGATTAACTAAGTAGAAAGCTCTAGCTCTGCTAAAATTCCTATATTAAAAAGATAGCTAATTAATTTAATATTTAACCACTAGGAAGATTTCCTAAGTTACTACTTCCTGCTAAAGAACTAACTCCGTCTAACTAGCAGATAAACCCTTAAAGAACTCTAGCCTATTAGCAACAAGTCAGTTCCCTTACACACCTCGCTATATTTAGAAGGCCTAATATTATAAAGACATATTTAAAGCTGGCCAAATTCCTTACTAATCCAAATTAAAAGCACCTTAATGCAGCTAATTAAGCTATTACCTACTGCCTTGGAATAAAATATACAGCCATTAAATACTCTAGTAAAGTATTTAGAGCATATATCTACTTTAGAAATCCTAAAGGAGAAGACGTTACTGTCACGGCTAGCTTTCTGTGGGAGCGATCCGATAGATCAAGCAACAATAAGGGGCTATATTATAAATAGACTAAGGTAAGGGCTTAAAGAAAGGGGCGCGGTAGACGACTATGTACATATTCGGTCGTCGGGGCAACGTTGGGGCAATGTTAATCCGTGACCAACGACGCCTTAATAGTAGCTATATAGACAAACCGTCACATCACCCCCCTTTAAGCCAGGAGGATCGCCCTTGATCCTTATAGTTAGGCTCTCCTTGTCTGTCTTGCCCTTCCGTCCTTCTCTACTTTATTGTCTTCCTCCAAGGGCTCTAGATCTACGTCCTTATAATACGCCTCTAGCCATTACTGCAGCCGTACGGGTGGTCCGGCATCATGGGGTCTCTTATTGTGGAATGTCTTAATCTTATAGGGGGCGCTGATAAAGCCATCTATGTTATACCAGGTATCGTCTAGGTCGTGGCCTACCCAGTTAACCTTATACTATAGCCTTCCGTGGTAGGTTCTACTAGCAAGGATCCTATTAATCTTATACTCCGGCTCACCATTAATTAGAACTGGCTCCTCTAGCTCCCTATTTTAGCCCGGCAGGGGGTTATCTGGGTCCTTTCATAGTTAATTAGCATAGAAGACGTTTAATATCTTTATGTTTAGGGGTAGGTTAATAATGTATAAGTATCCTTTTATACCTAGAATCTTATAGGACCCTATAAGCTGTCTATCTAGCTTAATACTTAGTCGGTTAGTAGCCCAGCCCTTCCTAGTAATATATACTCGATCACCTACTCTGAAGTCTAGTTCGCGACAGTGCCTATTAGCTTGCCTTGTCTGCCGCTCTTAGGCCTTTACTAGGTTATCTTTTACCCATTTAACTGCGTCCCAGGTCCTATATGCAAAAGCCTAAGCTTCTTATCGTGTTAGCTTCTTATAAGGTGTTAAGGTTGCTTATATACGTTCCTCCCAGTTAAAGTAAAGCCTTGGCTTAAATACTAGCTCTAGCTTATATAGTGCAAAGCCAGTGGATTTATGCGGTAAAATTGCCTATATAAAGTCCATATAGGGGAGGAGCTCTGACTAATTATCCTAGTAGTGGTTAATAAAGGGCCTTAAGCGTTGGTCAATATACTGGTTTAGTACCTCTGTATTACCATCAGTTTATAGGTAACCAGATATAGAGAGCTTTTACTTAATGCCGGTTAGTTTATATAGCTTGTCTATAAAGGCCAAGATAAATTAGGGTCCTTAATCTAATATAGCCGTCTCCAGGAGGCCGTACACGCGCCAGACGTGTTGGTAGTATAGGTTTACTACATCAGCTACAGTAGCAGTTTTATAGTAGGGTAGTAAGAAGGCTCTCTTGCCTAGTTAATTAACAACTACAAAGACGTTGTCGAAGCCCTTTTTATCCGTTGGGAAGGACTTAAAATCAAAAGAGACGTACTACCAGTAGCGTTCACCGATTAATAGGGGGTGAAGTAGGCCTAGGGTTTTATCCTAAGGTATATAGGTTCTCCTACAGGCCCTGCAGTTTCTTACATAGGTATCGCAGTCTGAGGGTAGTCCTGGCCAATAGTATTAGTCTGCCATAAGTTTCCTAGTCTTCGTCTTGCCTGGGTAAGCGGTTACCTGGCAAAAGTATACCTCTGCAATAAGGTAGATACGGAGGCAGTCAGTATTAGGGACCATTAGCTTGCCAAAGCGGGTCAGTAGCCCTCCTTGGAGTTTCTAGCCCTTCCAGTCTTGCTTAGCTAGCTAACATAGCCCTACTAGCGACTCGCTAGTTCAATTGGCCTAGAGGACCTGATTAACCAGCTCATACAGTTCCCATTCGCGATTTACTGCCACTAGGGGGTCCCTAGAGGTTTCCTCTAGTATAGCAATTATAAGGGCGGGGTTAATTAAGTACATAGTGCGTACAGCTACGTCCTTCTCTTTCTACGTCTTCAGGTCCTCTTACTTTCGTAATAGGGTATCAGCCACTATATTCGCCATGCCTAACCTATAGGTAATCCGCACGTGGAAATCAGCTAGTAGGTCCACCTAGTGGGCCTACCGTGGATTTAGCAGCCTCTTGGTTGTGAAGTACTTAAGGGCTCAATGGTCCGTAATTACTATAAAGGGTGTACGCTGGAGGCCGATAAGGTGACCTTGCCATTCCTATAGGCCTCTTATTACTGCTAGCATCTCTTTGTTGTGGATCTCATACCACATCTCTTTAGGGGACATCGTTTTTAAGAAGAAGGCTACTGGCTTCCAGGTCCTATCGTCTTGCAGCTAATTTAGTACCCCAGCTACTACTCCATCACTTGCGTTAGTCTCCACGCGGGTGTCTCAAAACGGTAAGTAGTGCTTTATTACACCGCCCAATAGCATAAGGGCCTTAACTCGCTCAAAGGCTTCAAGCTCCTCCTCCCCTAGTAGGTGCCACGCTCCCTTCTTTATAAGCTTACTAAGCGGTCATACAACTCGGCCGTAATCCTTTAAGAAGGCCTGGTAGAAGTTACAGAATCCTAGGAAGGATTGCACCCCTTTTATAGAAGTAGGGGGCTCCTAATCCTTAATTATAGCTAGCTTATCGGTGTCTATAGCAATCCCATTAGTACCAATAATAAAACCTAGGAACTTCGTCTCCGTAACATTAAACTCGCTCTTCTTAATATCCGCCTATAGGCCTGCCTCTTAAAGCCTTTGCAGGATCTTTTTAACGTAGACTTCGTGCTCTAGCGGGTTGTCCGAGTAGATAAGGATATTATCTATATAGGCTATATAGAAATCGTCTAGGTAGTCAAAAAGGACGTTATTAATAAATCTCTAGAAGGACGCAGGGCCGTTATATAGTTTAAAGGGTATAACGTAGTACTTATACAATCCGTACCTTATACGGAAGGTAGTTAACTCCTCTACCTCTTCCTTTAGCTATATACAGTAGAAAGCCTGTTAAACATCTAGCTTAGTAAAGATTTTAGCTTTTAATAGCCTAGTCAACGTCTCCTTAATTAATGGCAGCGGGTAGCGGTCCTTCTTGGTAATTGCATTGAGCTTTTAAAAGTCAACGCAGAATTGCTACCCCCCTCCTGGTTTCTTAGTAAATAGAACCAGAGCTGCAAAGGGTATATCGCTTGGTACAATAAACCCCTTCTATAGGTGCTCCTATAGGTAGACCTTAACAAGCTCTAGCTGCTCTAGCGATATATTATATAGCGGGCTAGGAGCTAGATCGCGGCTATTGCCTTTAAGAATAATATCGTGGTCTACCCCCTCGCAATGCGGTAGTAGCGTATCAGATATAGCTTTTGAGAAACAGTTAGCGTATTCTTGGTAGGGCTGCAGTAGCTTTTTATAGATAAGCCAGCGAAGTTCTTTCTTATTGTTAGGTAGAGCGTCTTGTGCCTTCTTATCCTCTATTAGTTGGTCTATCTTATAGAGGCTGGTATATCCAATTACTACGTCCCTACGCTTCGCTCCTTATAGGAAGTTCCTTGCCTTAAGTAGCGTGATATCTACTACTCTAAACTTCCTAGTAGATAAAGGCCTCCTTACTCTTAGCTTTAATGGTAAAGCTGGCCTAGGGTGGAGCTGGTCTTCCATTTTCCTAATTGTATCTTGGGTATTGATCTTCTAAGTATGCCTATAGTTATACGGGGTCTACTTAGCTTGCTTTGGCTTAGCCTATCCCTCTAGCTTAATTTTAGTAGAGAACTTCTTCTTTTAAAGTTCACTAATCGCGACTGTACGTTTAAGGATGCGTTAGGGGGTAGACTTGGACTCTTAATCTAGCAGTGCATCTCTTTGATCTGCATCTTTCTGGTAATCCTTGTTAATTGGCGGGGGTAGGAGCTTCTTTCTTGGTATAATTACGTCCTGCCTACCATGGTAGTTCTTCTTGGTTTGCTATACCAAGACCTAGTGTTTATAATTAATAAGGGCCCTAGTCTTCTTAAACCACCTATAGCCAATAAGAAGATTGTGGCGGCCTGTATCGCAGAATAGAAACTATATAGGGACTTATTAACCGTCCATAACTAGGTTTGCCTTAAAGAGCTATCTAATTATATCTGTCTACTAATTGTTATGGCTAGATACAGCAACTTCTTGTCCTTTAATCTTATAGAGCTTTAGTCGCAGTCGTTGCTTAATAATTGGCAGTAGCTTATGGTATATAAAGGCCTCTCCGCCCGCACTAAAGTCAAGTAGGCTTACTATATTGAGAGCCACGCCGCCTAGCGCGATTCTATATAGCGTTATAAGGGCTACGCCTCCTAAGATCTCCTTTAGCTGTATGGGCGCTGTATTAATTGCTCTAATCTGCTTTAGGTAGGAGACTTCTCCTAGAGCTGCTTATTTTTCAACTTTGCCAAGTTAGTAACTATCTCATACTCTTCACTTCGGTTAATTGCTTTAGCTTCCGTCTTCTTCGGCGCTGTATAGTTATTAGAGTAGTGTCCTTACTTGCCATAGTTAAAGCAGGTAACTGGCGCTTTTATAGCTAATGCTAGAGTTAGAGGCTGCCGGGAAGAGGGGGGACCTTTAGTCTCTTCAGCACCCCTAGTAGAAGCTCTCTTACTAGCCTAGGCTACTCTGCGGTTACTTCGTTCCTTGCCTATCTGCTTTAGACCTTAGGTGTACTATTAGGCAGTCTTGCAATAGGCCTAAAAGCCACAGTCTTTATCTACCACCTTGACTTCTATTTGGACGCGTAGGCTGTTATAAAGCTTATCATAAAGCTTTTTTTTCCACTAATCTTATAGCATCCTTGAGATATTTGCTAGCCGTATAAAGTTAGATTAAAAATCGTTAAAGTCTCCTAGGTACGGCATCTTAAGGCTTTTAAGCTCTTGCTAGGCCTTAATACAGCAATCTAGGTCTTTAAAGACGTTCTTTAGGAACTTAAGTACTTCTTTACTAGTAAGGTTGCGTTCCGCATTGCGCTCTGCCTCTAGGTAGGATAAAAAGTGGTTATAAGCTTTACCTCCTACACGCGTTTTAATATACGCTACTTTTACATCCTCTTTCTAATCTAGGTTGTTTTAATAGAACCAGTCTACATTAGATTGAAGCTTATTTTATATATAGCCGCTCTAGGCACAATAGGTAGGCTCTTTCCCATCTATTAGCGTAGGTGGGTCTAGAAACTTTGCCGTATGTCCTAAGCCCGTAACACTACTCGTCTGAGAGAGTAGTGTCCCTTCTCATATTATCCGTGATAGTGTGCTTCCTTACTTACTATCTTCCCGATCTGGGGCTTATATAGTGACCTTGCGGCCTATCCTTAATATCTTCCAATTGGCCTCGCGGAGCTCGTCTGTCCTGTTATCCAAGTGCTCCTTAAGCTCCGCTATCTTTGCCTTGGCCTCCTCTTTCCCATCAAGGGCCTTATGCGCGTGGTTATTTGCAAGACGCCATAATATAGCGATCTGCTATTCCATCGCCTTTCTTTATATTCCCTGGAGCTTCAGCTCTTCTACGAGTTCGGTTATAGGGATCGCGGCTAGGCTTTAGGTAGTTGCGGCTGTATACTCTCTCTTTATCTCCATTTTAAAGTATATAGGGTTCTCGTCGTCTTCCAATTACGCTATAAGACAGTCCTATTTGCTTTTCATATCATCCGCGAGCTCCGTCTCGCCGTAGTACAGTTAGAGCTCCGGCGGCTTGAGTGACGCGTCTACGGGTTCCTCACGTGCTGCCAGCGTTGGGTTGGTAGCTATCTCTAGCGCGCTAGGCCTTAACGCGCTCCTTTTTGCTATAGTATCTCTTTTACTTTCTTAGGCAACTCTTACTACTAAGATTGTAATTGGGGTGATCCTTTTAATCTAATTACTACAGTTTCTTCTTTCAGCTGCTTAATCCGCTGTCGCAATTGCCTGCCTTAAGCAGGGCTTAGAGGGTTAATTGGTCTGTAGTTATAGTAGTAGAACAGCTCTCTATCTAACTACGCGTTTAACCGTTAGACCTAGTATTATATCACCTTTATAGGCCAGTTGAGGTTAACCTTAGTCTAATATTACGGCTAGCTTTCCGTAGGAGCGATCTAATAGATCAAGCAACAATAAGGGGCTATATTATAAATAGACTAAGGTAAGGGCTCAAAGAAAGGGGCGCGGTAGACGACTATGTACATATTCGGTCGTCGGGGCAACGTTAGGGCAACGTTAATCCGTAACCGACGACGCCTCAATGGTAGCTATATAAACGAACCGTTACAGTTACCTTTTACGGAGTATCTGACACAGCATTTATAGACCATAAAGACACTAGATGGAGCTCTTAAGGATACCTTTTTATGCTATTTAGAGGACTAATTAACTAGAAGGCGACCCTATAGAGATTAGTAACTCGCTTAACTACCAAAGCAGAGCTTCTCTCCTTATCTATAGCTACTATTAAGATTATCTGGTAGTAGCGTTTCTTTAAGGCAATCGGCTTTAATTTAGAACGCGAGTTTATCCTACTTTGCGACAATATGCAGACCGTATAACTCCTAAGACACAATACACCAAAGCTTAACACCAAGCTACGATATATCGACGTCTATTAACACTAGCTTAGACAAGAGGTCTAGGACAAAAAGATCAATATATAGTGGGTCCCTACAGACAAGATACCTGCCAACGGCCTTACTAAGATCCTACCCCATTAAAGGTACAAGGCATAGATAAAGTAATTAAATTTGGTGGATATTCAACATTAAATTGCTACTACATCATCTAATAAAGACTCTTAAACATCACCCTATCCCTCTACTACTCCTAAATTGTATCTAAAATTTCCTATTTTAGTATAGTCTCTACCTTTATTTTTATTTTCTATAGCTTTAACTATACTATCAAATCTAGGGGTGTGTGTAACCAACTACAATACTATACTAAAACGGTACCTTATCTCATCTTATAACTCACTACTATACCTTTTATAATCGCATATCTTACTATTTATTTCTATTACCTATTTATTACCTATTACTAACTAAGTGGCAATGTCAACCTAGTAACTAATTAGGTAACAGTTACAAATTATCATCGGCGTCTCCGTTAACCTTTACCACGTATTTCGTGTATATAGTATACCTAATTTCCATAGATTTACAATTAAGTCGTTTACTTAATTCTCCCACACTGCAAAGCTTACAAAAATGCCCTATTAATTCCTATACTATATATATAGAAAAGGCTACAGACGTCTTCTGCCCTAGGCTATAGCTTTAACCCTTATAATTTCTAAAGCGTATCCGTTCCGTATCCGATTTACTACTTTATAGTAGCTACTTCTAACCCCCTTAGTATAGAATAGTAGCCGCCTATTTCTTACTCTCTAGGGCCTTTCACGGCCTACTATAAGGTTTCTTTTTAGGTTACGATAATATAGTAGTATTAGAACGCTTTCTATGCTTAATAGATTGTGGACCTTAGTCCTAATATTCTTTTAGAATATCTTTATAATAGTTAAGGTGGTCCTTTAGTTCCTATATAGAATCTTTAGTAGGCTAGCCTAGCTATTTAACTTTGTACTAAAGCTTATTCTTAATAGACTTATAGCATAGTATAGCTTTAACCTTATACCACTCGCCTACTACCTTAGGGTGTTTAATTAGGCCTAGTTAGAAGTTCTTTTCTAGTAGTAGTCTATACTATAGCTCTAGTAGGTTTATATAAAATACTAGATGTATATAGGCTATAGATAGGGGTAGCTAAAGACGGTAGGCTAGCTTACTAATTTATTCCTTAACTTAAAAGGGACCTAGGTATCTTATATTAAGTTTCTTTAATAGTTAATAAGTCTTAATATTTATTAATTATAATAGAACCTTATTACCTACTCTAAAATACTTATCCTAGTGTTTACGGTTATACTAAAGTCTCTACTGCTCCTAAGCATCTTATAGGCTTTGCTTTACATGCTTCTATTACTCCTCCTATACCTTAAGGTACCCTTATACTCTCTAGTAGATATCCTTTAACTTCCTAGTAGGGTCCTATAATTAATTATACGGCCTTAGCTAGTAATTATTAGGTATACTATTAAAACCTAATAGTTAGATACTATAGGCAATCTAGATTAGTACGTACTAATATAATATATATTGCTTTAAATTATAAGCGTACTCTATATATAGAAGTAGCTTATACTAATTATCTTACTAGTAGTTTAAATATATTTATAAGTAAGACTCCAGTTCCTAGTTCTAGTATTCTATTTACCTATCTATCTACGGATAGAAAGCCGTACTATAATAGTAGTCTATCTTTAAATAGAAGCATAGATCCAACCATTATTAGCTTATAAAGACGCTACCCCTATTAGTAATAATAGAGTATAGCTAATCTACTTTAAAAAAGCATTTCTCCTTAATTAGGTTTACGAGCGCTTATATATTAATCGTCTTATTAACAGGAAGGTATTAAACATACTTTAAAAACCTATTAATAAGTATAAGGACCAAGTTATATATTTATCCTTACTTATCCTTAGATAGTAGGAGATCCGTAATAAAATCCATAGCGTAATATCGCTATAGCTTACTAGTGGGGGGAACCGATTTAAGTAAACCCCATAGCTTATACCTACGGATTTTATATACTTAATACTTCTTATAGTAGCTAATATACTCCTTTACTTCCTACTTAAGCTTTAGCTAATAGTATTTATATTAAAGTAATTCTACTATCTTAGCTTAACTATAGTGGCCGCCTAGAGAATTATTGTAATTCTTTATAAGAATCTTCTGCCGTAGATTTGCTTTAGATAGCACCTAAACCTTACTATTTCTATATAGTAGGCCTATTAGGTCTAGTTCCCACTTTTAGCGCCTTATAGCTTCCTTTCTATTATATTTCTAGTCTACTTCTATATTAAAGATAGTATAGGAGGTATCCCTCCGTTATACCTTATAGATAAGATCTATTAACCTTTTAGATAGTTCCTGGGTAAAAGCTATTTTGTCCTATACTACTCTAAGTACAAGACTAGATAGTACTATAGATCTTATAACTTTTTAATACGCGTGCGTTAGGAAGGCCACTATAAGGTTAAAGTCCTTTAGTTATTATAGGGCTCTAAGTTCTAATTACTCTATAGCTTTACTATTAGCTTAAGGGGATAGCTTAGTAATTAGGGGTAATATATTACTAGGTTCTAAACTTATATCAGGGACGTCCTATCTAGGTATATTTAGGCCCTTATTAGAAACGGACTAAGTACTAGCTAGAATATTACTAGATACTAATAGGGTTTATATTACCTATAACTTAATATATAGAGCTATAGGTACTTAAGCATCCTATACCTAGAGCTTATTTTATAATATAGGGAGTAAGATATCTATTATCTGCTTTCTATCTCCTGTTTTAAAGCCTTTAGCATAGTCTAGCTGTTATAACGGTCTATTAGCGGGGTTACTTTCCCCTAGCTTATATTTAATCTTAAAATTAAATTATATAAGCTCCTTTACCTATCTAGCTTATTAAGGTATAAGCTCCTTTGTAGTTATAAAGTAGCGTAGATTATGATAATCTAAGAGTACACAAGTGGTGTAGCTTACGTGCTTAAGGTAATATCGCCACTATTTAAAGCAGTTAACTATAGCTAGCAGTTCCTTATTATAGGTATAATACCTAACTTTAGGCCCCTAGAATTTTCTACTATAGAATGCTACTAGTCTCTAGTAGAGTTAGGTAGTACTTAAATCTCTATTAGGTTATAATAGGATACCTATAAAAGCGAAATTCGATATATTAGTGACTATTATTAGTAGTTAATCTAGGTTAAAATGCCGCAGCAATAGGGCTTCTATAAACTTTTCTTATAGTTTCTAAATGGCCTCCTATACCTTTCTAGGCTATATCTATAGTCTATACCATCTAGTTAGTCCCTTTTTAGTTTTCTTCCTTTCCGCCTTTAAGCCTTTTACTTCTTAGGCTAGGTCTTAGAAAGCTTTTATAATATAGTTAAATAGGTACTAGGTAATGTCTAAGTAGTTATAGATAAAGCGCCTATAGAAATTAGTAAAGCCTAGGAATACTTAAACATCCTAGTAGCTCTTTAGCTCTAGCTACTCTTAGATTATCTATACCTGTATTAGGTCTATAACTATACCTATAGGCGTTATAATATAACCTAGGAACTTGACCTGCTTAGTATTAAAGGTATACTTTAACGCCTTAGCGTAGAGGCCCTAATTATCTAAGCGTTCCAGCACTTCGCAGACGTATTGCTTACACTAATCCTTGTCACGGCACTGACCTGACGCGTTGTTATGGCTACGTGTATACATGAGCACGGACCTGACCCCTGAGCAACACGTATATATACCTGCCTCGTCTCCTGTACATAGATCCTCACACGATATCGTTTGTTAATGATACACAGTTACAGTTACCTCGTTGACCCTCTGCACGTACTGTGACAGTATGTCGTGTCATCACCTACGCCCTTGGTAGGGCTTCGTTTCTACCGTCCCAAAGCTTTGTTTCCAAAGCTACGACCCTACCCTAGGCGGGATTCTTACCCTTATTCCACGTTAACACCGACCTAGTAAAATCTCTGTTAAATCCATTTAAGTTCCCAAGCTAATATCCTCCTCCCTATATCTACACGTCCCAAGTTTCCGAGCCGGCTGCAGGGAGACACCCTGCGGGCTATGTTTCTTGTATTTTAACTATAGTGTCCTCCGAGTCTGTTTCTAGCCATGCTACTACTTCACGTCCCGAGTTTCCTAGGCCGGCTGCAGGGAGTACACCCTACGGGCTATGTTCCTCGTGTCTTGATTACAGTGTAAGACTATAGGTTACCGATCTTGTCCCTATCTCCGTCTCTCCGTCTTCGTCTTCGACAACGATATACTTTAAGTTTACCGCGACAAGAATCTACGCCTTAACCTCGATCTCCGTACTCTAAGCCTTTCGAATCTATACCTCAACCTCAATCTCCGTACTCCGAGCCTTTCGAGTCTATACCTTAACCTCGATCTCCGCAACCCCAAGCCATTCGAGAGTCAATATCCGCAATACGCCCTACGGTTACATTTTTTTTTCTTCGTCTCCTCCGTTTTCTATATTAGTTTCGCTCCTTCGCCTTAGCTTTATATTGTATCTAGCACTCAAGACGAGTGCTAGCGGAGAGCGATGTAGTAGGGATATAGGTAGGAGGGTCTGAGGACTGTAAGGACGAGGACCTTTAAGGACTGGAAGGACAAGGACCATAAGGACTGGAAGGACAAGGATATATATGTCTGTTTTTTTTTTTTTACTTCTGTGTTTTTACTGCCGTTACTTAGCTCACAGGAGCTCGCCTTAGGAAGGGGGATATATTGTCACGGCACTGACCTGACGCGTTGTTATGGCTATATGTATGCATAAGCATAGACCTAACCCCTGAGCAACACGTATATATACCTGCCTCGTCTCCTGTACATAGATCCTCACACGATATCGTTTATCAATAATACACAGTCACAGTTACCTCGTTGACCCTCTGCACGTACTGTGACAGTATGTCGTGTCATCACCTACGCCCCTAGTAGGGCTTGTTTCCACCTCTATTCCAAAGCTTTGTTTCCAAAGCTACGACCCTACCCCGGGCGGGATTCTTACCCTTGTTCCACGTCAACACTAACCTAGTAAAATCTCTGTCGAATCCATTTGAGTTCCTAAGCTGATATCCTCCTTCCTATATCTACACGTCCCGAGTTTCCGAGCCGGCTGCAGGGAGACACCCTGCGGGCTATATTTCTTATGTTTTGACTATAGTATCCTCCAAGTCTATTTCTAGCCATGCTACTGCTTTATGTCCCGAGTTTCTAAGCCGGCTGTAGGGAGATACCCTGCGGGCTATGTTCCTTATGCCTTGATTATAGTGTAAGACTATAGGTTACCGATCTCTTCTTTGTTTCCGAGTCTGTTCCTAGCTATTGCTTCACGTCCGAGTTTCCTAGGCTGGCTATAGGGAGTATACCCTGCGGGCTATGTTCCTCGTGTCTTAATTACAGTGTAAGACTATAGGTTACCGATCTCGTCCCTATCTCTGTCTCTCCGTCTTCGTCTTCGACAACGATATACTTTAAGTTTACCGCGATAAGAATCTACGCCTTAACCTCAATCTCCGTACTCTGAGCCTTTTAAGTCTATACCTTAACCTCGATCTCCGCAACCCCAAGCTATTCGAGAGTTAATATCCGCAATACGCCCCACGGTTACATTTTTTTTCTTCGTCTCCTCCGTTTTCCATATTAGTTTCGCTCCTTCGCCTCAGCTTTACATTGTATCTAGCACTCGAGACGAGTGCTAGCGGAGAGCAATGTAGTAGGGATATAGGTAGGAGGGTCTAAGGACTGTAAGGACGAGGACCTTTAAGGACTGGAAGGACGAGGACCGTAAGGACTGGAAGGACAAGGATATATGTATCTGTTTTTTTTTACTTCTATGTTTTTACTGCCATTACTTGGCTCACAGGAGCTCGCCTTAGGAAGGGGGATATACTGTTACGGCACTGACCTGACGCGTTGTTATGGCTACGCGTATGCATAAGCACGGACCTAACCCCTAAGCAACACGTATATATACCTGCCTCGTCTCCTGTATATAGATCCTCACACGACATCGTTTGTTAATAATACACAGTTATAGTTACCTCGTTGACCCTCTACACGTACTGTGATATATCCTTCACCCGCTATTCCACCTATAGTCTCTAGCAGTCTTATCTCCTTCTCCATCCCTAACCTTAAATTATAACTGCTCCTTTCGCTCGTTCGCTATCGCGATTTCTAACTAGTTGGCCCGCCCACTATCCTTCCAATCCCTCTATCTGCGTCTATCCCTTACCGCTTCTGTTTTTCTATACCCTAAAAACAGCTTCCCTCTAGTAGCAATAGGTACCGCACAATATGGCAATAGCCGTTCTATAATAGTCTCTACATCTGTCCCTATATCTGTCCCTATATTCCTTATTAATCCGCATCTACTAAAGGAGGTAGATATAGGGCCCTTTAAAGCTAAGTGCTGCTTTTTTAATAACCTGGAGTTATAGAGGCAGAGGGCCTTATTGGCCTTAAAATTATATGCCTCCTAGCCACTAGATAACCGCCTAGTAATTGCGGACGTAATAGGCCACTATTATAAGTAAGCATGCCCTTACCTATCTGTTTAACGTCTCCTACTACTCTTCCCTCCTCTGCCTCTCCTTTTATTTCTAGCTGCTTTCTCCTTACTAACTTACGCGCCTCTCTATATAGATTTATTAGGGACGTCCTATAAGTAGACCTAAATAGTATCTGGCTTAACCTACGCCTTACATTTAAAATGGCTAAGGATTATTACTAAGTATTCCTCTAGGTGTATATTAAGAACTTAAAGTAAAGATATCTAGTCCTTAGACTATAAGAGTATAAATATAGGCAGATAGTAAATACGGCTTCTTCTATTACGCAGTTCTGGAGGGCGCTTATTATTTAAGCTAACTCTATAGTCCTGCTAGAGAAAAGGCAATAAGATCTTAAGAATAAGGCTCTCTAGAGACTGAAGTTTATTAACTACACTAAGTAGCGTGTATAAGGGCCAATCTTTAAAACATCTAAGGTTAGTTACACTGACAAACCCTATACCCCTTCTCCCTATTCCCCTTCCCCTTCCCTTTCCTTTTATTCCCCTCTATAGATCCTTTACATAGGTATACAAAAAGGTTAAAATATCTATTCTAACCCCCCCCCTTTTAGTGGATCTACAATGGCCTTATAAATAAGCTTAGTTTTATAGTTAATTAGACCTTTAAGAAGGTTAAGGCAACAGCTAAAGATATTATTGTTATCCTTAATACACTATAGGAGTGTGCTAGGGATATTAATTGTGAGCCTAATACCTAGCTTACGTTTTACGCCATCCTCCTAACAGTAGGTATTAGCGGCTTTAGACTAGCCTTTATAATACGCCTCCTATACTAGTAAGTTAGTCTAGCAGTTATATAGGACCTAAATAACTAAACAAGGACGAGGCTTGTCGCTATAATTATAGTTAAGAAGAATAAGAAAAAGTAGGCTAGCCGCAGCTCTAGAGCTCAGTGTGGCTTTCCATTCTCTTATCGTCTATCTTATCGATCTATTATCGATATAGATCTTATCGATATGGATTACAAATATTGTCCATACTTCCTTACCGTCAGAAAAATTCTCAGCTTTTACCTTCCCTTTACCCTATCGTACAAATATGGATTCTAAAGCAGAATCATCTCTTCTTGCGCCTTCAACTACCGTTGATTCGGCCTTAACTCGCCCAACAAGGACCTAAACAGCCGTTGCAACATGGGCCCATGCTCGTACGGCGCTTGGCACGGAGCCAGAATATTTAGGTCAAAATCGTATTCTCTACTGCATTTACTGTCCACAAGAATTGCCATATAGTAGTCCAGTTACTAGTAATTTTCGAAAGCATCTTAATTTGAAACATCTACTTTAGGTTAAAAAAGATACTAGCCTAATACAATCAGAGATACTTAAAAAACTTTAGCAACTATACATTAAAGCAGAGTCTTTAGGTTAAACGACAGAAATAGATACCTAGGTCTTTTAAAAACGACTAAATCAGGATATAATTAATAAGGCTTTAATCTCATTAATTATTATACAAAATATTCCATTCCGTATTGTTAAATGGCCTGAATTTTATGCTTTTTACCAAGTTCTTAATCCAGAATCGTCTAACTTTCTTATAATAGCACACTCTTAAATTATAAAAAAGATTGAACTATCCTGGCAAGCTCATAAAGATATTGTACAAAAGAAACTTTAGTTAGTAATATTAAGTATTTATCTGTCGCTTAATATCTGGACCTTCTTAAATAGGCTCCTTCTTCTAGGGATCTGCGCCTACTTTATTAATTAGGGTCAGGAGAAGCAATCAAAGGCCCTTCTTGCCCTTCGTACAGTAGCAAATCATAGCGGAGACAAGCAATTCGCTACTCTTCTCCCAGTCCTTAAGGACTACAGTATCATACGAAAGCTTAGGTCTATTGTTTGTGATAATACTAGTTCAAACAATACCCTTTATTATAAAGTAGAAGCCTATCTCTTAGAAAAGGAGGAGATTAAATTAGTGTGGTTTTCAATAACTTATTATCGATAAGATTGATTAATAATCATTATTAACAATAATCGATTATTATCAATTCTTATTGATAATTCTTACCGCTTAACCAAAATTTCTGAACTCCTTCCTTCTCTTTAATTATTCCGTACAAATTATAGATTCTAAAATTGATTTATCTCTTTCTGCGCCTTTAACTACCTATAATTTGGTTGAAACTGAATTAAAAGGAAGGGGTAAATCTGCTTATACGACATAGGTCCATACTCGAACGGCACGCAATAGAGAGAATTCTCGGCTCAAGTTCTGTATACACTGTACAGCGACACTACTGTATAGCACTTCGGTTAGTACAAATATGCATAGACATCTTAAGTTAAAGTATAGAATATATGTCAACCGAACTCTGGGTCTAATTTAAGAAGAAACCGTCCGCTAACTACAGCAACTTTATACCTAAGCAGAGTCTTCAGGCCAAACAGAAGAGATTAATACTTAAGTCTACTAAAAATATCTAAATTAGGATGTAATTAATAAGGCTTTAATTACCCTAATTATTATACAAAACCTTCCTTTTTAAGTTGTTAAATAGCCTAAATTTTATGCTTTTTGCTAAGTACTCAATCTAGAATTGTCTAACTTTATAACTACGGTACACTCTTAAGTTATAAAGAAGATTGAGCAGTCCTGGCAGACTCATAAAGACGTTATATAAAAGAAACTTTAGTTAGCAATATTAAGTATTTATCTTTTACTTAATATCTAGACCTCCCTAAATAGGCTCCTTCTTCTGGGGATCTACGCCCACTTTATTAACCGTAGTTAAGAGAAGCGCTTAAAGGCCCTCCTTGCGCTTTATACGGTAGCAAACTATAGCGGAAATAAGCAATTTGCCACTCTTCTCTTAGTCCTTAAGGACTATAGTATTATACAAAAGCTTAGGTCTATTGTTTGTAATAACGCCACTTTAAATAATACACTTTGTTGTACGGTAGAAGCCTATCTCCAGAAAGAGAAGGATATTAAATAGGATTCTACATATTGGCGGATCCGCTGTACTGGCTATATTATTAATTTAGCCGTATAAGCCTTCCTATTTTATGGTCTAATTAAAATAGAGTAACTAGAGTTGTACAATAAATAAGAAGGAAAAGGAGAGGTAGTAGATAAAGAGGAGAAATAGGCAACCTTTCGGGTTATAGGACCACTTGGTAAGCTTTATAATATTATTATATACATCCGCAGTTCTGCTGGTTGTATAAAGGAGTTTAAAGATCTAGCGGAGAGAATAATTCCACTTAATAACCATATAAGATAGAATAGCTGGTTTTAAATGCTAGCTATAGCCGATTAAAAGGCGGGAGCTATTAATACCTATACTAAGAACCACTTTGCCACGCTTTAGGTAGACTATCTCTCTCTAGAGGACTGGAAACGGCTTTATATAATTAAGGAATTCCTTTAACCATTCCACTAAGCAACTTTAGAGACTTAAGGTAACCACACAACAATTAATAGTATGCTCTTTACTATAGATATTATTATTTAGTACTTTAAAGCCGCGCTTATAAGTAGACTTCCTTCTAAATTAAATAATACTAATACTATATAATAGTCTGAACATGCTTCTAATAAGGAGTTTAGCGCTTAAATTAGAAAGGGGTAGGAGACCTTTAATAAGTACTATAGTAAAACGGACGACTTACTACTTTACGCCGCCGCCCTTATTCTTCATCCAAACCGTTGTATGAAGTATATTGAGGCAAACTGGAAAGCAAAGTGGGTTAAGCCCATATTAAAAAAGGTTAAAGAGCTTTAGGAGTCCTACTAGGAAAAAGCTCCTATTCCTCTAAGTCTTCTGTCGTATAAAAGGAGACCTTAGGAGTAGGAACTTGACGTATTTAATTAGATTGCTTAAAAGCTAGGCAAGTATACTTAACTAGCAAGTTAGGACGAGTACCAAGATTATTATAATAGGGAACCATACGATATTGGTAAGATACCAGCGCTTAAATAGTGGTATTAAGATCAGCAAAGAAAACGTTGGCCAAGGTTATTGTATATGGCAATTAATATTCTTTTAATTCTAGCTATAAGCGATAAACCAGAGCGAGTCTTTTTAGGGGGACGTTGTACAGTATTGTGGGAAAGGGCGCAGATGGGAGCAGAAAACCTTAAGAGGGTAGAGTGTTTAAAACATTGCAAACGAAGTGATATTTTAGACGAATAATATCTAATATTAGGCAGCTATTAGGACCTTTTCTGGAAGCCTTCCTCCAAGTTCCCTTTATAAATTATTTAGCCTTGGGCACGTACCATAATGCCAAGTAATTATTGATAATTATCGATTATTAACTAATAATAGCGATTATTAATTAATGCCTTATTGATAGCATCAAAAACCAGCCTAGATTAAATAGGATTTTACGTATTAGCGGATCCGCTATACCGGCCATATTATTAACTTAGCTATATAAGCCTTCCTATTTTATAGTCAAATTGAAATGGAATAACTTGAGTTATACAACAAACAGGAAGGAAAAGGGGAAGTAGGAGATAAAGAGAAGAAACGGGCAACCTTTCAAGTTATGGGACTACTTGGCAAGCTTTATAATATTATTATACACATCCGCAGTTCTGCTGGTCGTATAAAGGAGTTTAAGGATCTCGCAGAGAGAATGATTCCACTTAATAACCGTATAAGATGGAATAGCTGGTTTTAAATACTAGCTATAGCCGATTAAAAGGCAGGAGCTATTAATACCTATACTAAGAACCACTTTGCTACACTCTAGGCAGACTATCTCTCCCCAGAGGACTGGGAACGGCTTTATATAACTAAGGAATTCCTTTAACCATTCCACTAAGCAACTTTAGAGACTTAAGGAGATTATGCAACAATTAATAATGTGCTCTTTACTATGAATGTTCTTATCCAGTACTTTAAAGCCGCACTTGTAAGTAAACTTCCTACTAAATTGGACGATAGTAACACCGTATAGTAGTCTAAATATGCTTCTAATAAGGAGTTTAGCTCTCGTATTAAAAAGGGGTGGGAAATCTTTAATAAGTACTACAGCAAAACAGACAATTTACCCTTTTACGCTACAGCCCTTATTCTTCATCCAAACCGTTATATAAAGTATATTGAGGCTAACTAGAAGCCAAAATGGGTAAAGCCTATATTAAAAAAGGTTAAAGGACTTTAGGAGTCCTACTAGAAAAAGGCTCCTTCTCCCCTAATTTCTTTATTATATAAAAAGAAACAACCTTAGGAGCAGGAGCTTAATATATTTAATCAGATTGCTTAAAAGTTAGGGAAATATGCTCAACTATAAAGTCAAAATGAGTTCCAAGACTATTGTAATAGGGAACCGTACGATATTGGTAAGATGTCGGCTCTTAAATAGTGGTGTTAAGATTAACAGAGAAAACGTTGGCCAAGGTTATTATATATGGCAATTAATATTCTCTCAATTCTAGCTATAAGCGATGAACCAGAGCGAGTCTTTTCAGGGGGACGTCGTACGGTATTATAGGAAAGGGCGCAGATAGGAGCCGAAAACCTTAAGAGAGTAGAGTGTTTAAAGCATTAGAAACAAAGTGGTATTTTAGACAAAAAACTTAAGATAATAACTTAAATAGACTGTCCAATATCCGCAATATCCGCAATATCTATAATATCCGCAATATCCGCAATATCTACAATATCTGTAATATCTACAATATCTGCCGAATTCTGCTAAGTCCGCCAAATTCTGCTAAATTCTGCCAGAACCGTAATCTGCCCCATATATAGCGTGACTCCTATTAACCTAGCAACTAAGTTAATGATATGCCCCTTTTGTTATAGGGTCTGTGCGGAAATTAAACGGATAAACGTACATATTACAATTCTAAGGAGTATGGACTAGCGTATGGATATAGAGAGGTATAGACGAGTCCATATCGATAATGGATTGCAGCCTAATCCATTTATGGAAAGCCACACTGACTAGAGCTAACGCGTAAGCCTAACCTATTAGCGACTTAGTCAATCGAGGCACGAGCACGGCAAGAGGGACGCGCAAGCCTATACAATTGGTAGTCTATAAACAAGGATCCAAAGCTAGAGAAAGGAAGGAGAAGAATAGCAGCGCCGCTTGATATTTTATGCGGTCCTTAAGTCACGTGACTCGCGTCTACCATAATCCATGTCTGCCAAGATCCACCGTTTTCCACTAGCGCCATAATATTACCCCCCCCTCCGAAAAAGCCTGCCCTTAGGCTTTATATGTCTATATTATGTCCGTAAGGTATTCTTGTCTTTATGCTTAATAGGCAGCCTATTATCTTCGCTATACTAGCACTCCATCCACTTATTAAGGTACTTTAGGGGTCCGGGTTTATTAGGGTATTAGTTATGGAATTCTTTAAGTCTCTAGGGGTAGCCTATAAAGTTCTAGGCAGGGTACCAGGTTAGGTCTAGATTGTAGCCTTTCTATTAGACACGGTATTGTAGCGTTCCTTATACTAGTTTACAGGCTAGTATTTTGTTAACTTCCTATTTGTCGTCGCCATTAACTTAAATTGGTAGGGGAGGCTCATTCTTTTGTCTAGGTAGTGGGTTATTTATAGCCTTCTATAGCTTATCCGGCGAAAAGATAGGATAAACTTTAATTAAGTCTAGGAGCTTAACTTTATACAAGTTACTTTCTTTGTTAAGGATCTTATATAGTCCTACCATCTTATAGTCTAGCTTACGGCTAGGCCGTTCTGTCTTCTAGTTCTTTGTTATAACCTAGACCCTATTATCTACAGTAAAGTTAAACTTGCGCCTGTGCTTATTTGCCTGCTGTTCTATTAATCTCTAAGCCTTTTCTAGATTTATATAGGCTACTATCTAAGCTTCTTTTAAGCGTTTGGTATATTACTGGGCTTCCTTATAAGATAGTTTTTTATGTATAGTCTGTGGCCCCTCCGGTCTTTCCCAGTTAAAGCTTATATAGGGTAAGTATCCTATTTCTAGCTAAATAGGTGCAAATCCTATAGAGTTATAGGGTAGAGTTGCCTGGGCGTAGTTTATTAGGGGTAGCAGTTTGCCCTAGTTGTCCTAGAAGTAGTTAATAAAGGGCCAGAGCCTCTAGTCTAAGTATTAATTTATAATCTCCGTCTAACCATCTATCTGGGGGTGGTATGCTATAGAAAGCTTTAGCTTAATACTAAGGATCTGAGTAAACTTATTCTAAAAGGCTGATATAAACTACGGCCTATAATTAGATATAATAGTATCTAATAGTCCATAAATTTGGTAGATATAATAGATGTATAGTTAGGCTACCTCCTTAGCATCAATATCCTTATAACAGGGGATTAAGAATGGGCACTTGCCAAAGCGGTTAACTAGGATTATTACTATATCATATCCATCACGGTCTATAGGCAGCTTATAAAAGTCTATAGAGATATACTACTAGGGGCGTTCTGGTATTAGGAGTGGCTTTAATAGTCCTAGGGTTTTGTCCCGTGGAATTATAGACTTATAACAGTTATTACAGTTCTGTATATAGCGGTCAATATCCATAACTATTCCAGGCTAGTAGTAATGGTTACCAATAATCTTATAGGTCTTATTCTTTCTAGGGTGGGCTATAGAGACCTAGGTATATACTTTGGCAATAAGCCAGGTCCGTAAATTCTATTCCTCTACTACTACCAGCCGTTTCTGGTACTTAAGCAGTCCATTTTCAAGGGACTATAGGCTAGTAGCGTCCTTTACCTTTTTATAGTACTCCTATAGAGAAGGGGCCGTACGGTTTGCCTACAGTAGTTTATCAATAAGGTTAAGTTCCGTGGAGTTAATGGGACATATCTTAGCATCTAAAGGGTCCGTATTTAGCTCTGCCTATATCTAGAGGTTGAGGTGCTCTAGTTATAGTAGTGTCTAGGTCTGTAATAAGATCTTTATGGCTGCCTGGTTACCTAGGTCCTATTTACGCCTTATAAGAGCATCCGCACGGTTTATAGCGCCTGGTCTATATATAATTAAGAAGTTAAACTAAGATAGGATATCCACCTAGCGTGCCTACCAGGCTGTAAAGGCCTTAATTGTTATAAAGTATTCTAGGGCCTTATAATCCGAAACTACCCTAATAGGCTTAGGGGTCCCCTTTAGCTATGCACGCCATTGCTAAAAGCTAGAAACAATAGCCAGCATTTCTTTGTTGTAGATATAGTAGTTCAGCTCAGCATCTATTATAGTCTTCAAATAGTATACAATAGGGTGCTATTCTCCGTTTGGTTGCTTCTGGGAGAAAACGCTAGCTATTACGCCATCTAAGGCATTAGTTTCTAGCATCAAGGGCCGTTCCAGGTTAAAGTAGGCAAGTAGAGGAGCCAATACTAGCCGTTTTTTAAGCTCATTAAAGGCCTGCATATATATAGCGTCAAAGTGGAATAGCTAGTCTTTCCTAGTAAGGCGGTTAAGAGGCCGGGCAATCCTACTATAGTTCTTAATAAAGCGTTAGTAGAAGTTACAGAAACCTAAAAATAATTACAACCCTTTTACAGTCCGTGGGGGTGTCCACTAGTCAATTACGGCCGTTTTCTCTAGGTTGGCCTTAATTCCATCTATACTAATAATAAAACCTAGGTACTTTATACGCTTAACACTAAATTCTAATTTCCTAATATTGGCCTAGAGACCAGCCTCGCAAAGCCGTTATAGGACTTTATGGACATGCTCCTTATATTTTAACTCATTCTTAGAGTAGATTATAATGTTATCTAAGTAGGCCGTATAGAAGTCATTAAGGTAGTTAAAGAGTATATTATTTATATATTGCTAGTACGTAGCCAGTCCATTAGTCAGTCCAAAAGGAAGTACTTTGCATTTATATATTCCATAACAGGTCTAAAATATAGTAAGATCTTCTAATCTAGGGTCTATTCTAATCCAGTAAAAGGCCTAACGGATATTAAGCTTAGTAAAGATCTTAGCTCTACTTATTTAGGTTAAAGTCTTATTAAATAAGGGTAGTGGGTAGCAGTCCTTACAGGTTATATTATTTAGTTTGCAGTAGTTAATGCAGAAACAAAGTCCTCTATTTAGCTTTTTAGTAAAAAGAATAGGCGAGTTAAAAAGGGCTTAACTAGGTTCAATAAAGCCCTTATTTAGGTTATTAATAAGGTACTACTTTATAGCCTATAATTTAGCAGTAGACTGCTAATAAAGGGGGCTATAGCTAAGTGTGTCTTCCTTATCTGGCTCAATCTTAATTTTATAGTCGTATGGTTGGTAAGGCGGGAGTATATCTAATACTGCCTTAGAGAACACGTCCTTAAATTTCCAGTGTTAATAGGGTAGTTTCTGTTCTACTAGCTCCTTATCTATAAGCTTACCTTCTTATTTGCTAAACTTATTTTTCTTTTCCTTAATCATTTAATTAATTTTATATAAGCTAGTGGTAAAGGCAACGGTATTAGGTTAAACCAAGTTCTAGTAGAATCCTACGGCGCTAATACAGCAGATATTAACTGGTGGGAGGTCCGTAGGTTTCTTTATGGACTATTATTGGGCCGTATTTTACAGCGTAGGGTTTATAATCTTTCTTAGCTCCTATTCCATCTTCCGCAAGTTATCCCTCTAGTTTATATATTTAGTATAGTGTCTAATGCTTCTTGCTATTCTTTATAGCTATATAAGGCCTAAGTTCCCTGTAGGGAGCTCTACTAGCTTTTTACTAACTTTTTTAATCTCTGGTACGGGTGGCATAACATAGGTAGTCTGGGGGCGGCGTAGTATATAGATCCGTTGCGGGTTAAGCTATATATTCTTTTCAAAAGCCTAGTCCCTATATATAGCATCGGCCTAGTAAATAGTGTCTATCTATAGCCGTATAAGGTTTTTCATTATAATGCTGATTTCCTTTATAAAAGAGGGTATTAGGGGTAGGGTTTTAGGCTAAATAAGCCGTCTACTCTATATATTAAGCTGTAAGCCTAAATAGGCTAGCCATTTTCTTCCTAAAATTATATTGTGGCTTCCTAGGTCCATAATAAGAAAGGGGATGTTATACTGCCTTTATCTGTCTACACGGAGGTAAATCCGCAAGATAGTTATAATGGGTAGTCCTATCTGTCTGTTATACCCATAAATAGGAATTGGTTTAGGCAGTTCTTTAAGGGGTGCATTTAAAAAGTCAGCCAGCCTTATAGCATACTGGGTGTCTATTAAGGCAAAGGCATTTGCTTTAAAGTTAGCCAAAGTAGAGGTTAAAACTTAATATCTATTACGGAATAAGGTATAAGGGATAGTGTAGCTTCTTTTATTAACTAGCCGACCTAAATTAATATATAATATATTAATCCCTTTTAACCCTAGAGAGGAGTCTTCCTCTAGGATTTCTCTTTTTTTAACTCTATACTATCCTCCTAAATTAATAGAACCTTGCCTGTTTTTGCCTTTATCTAGCAATCCTTTACAAAGTGGTCTTTTTAGCTGTATAAGAAGTAAGCTCCTTAATTACTAAGGGCCTATTTACAGGGGTTATTGTATATAGGCCAAGTATGCGCTGAACCCGCAGTAGGACTAGCTGCATGGCTAGCTACTAAATTAACGGCGGGCTGTATAGCTGGTGCCGTAGGAGTTATAGATTGTACTAAGGTGTTATGGGCCGTTTATAAAGTACTTATAGTCTAGTTTAGAGAGTTTCTAGCTTTATACCGCTTAGATTATGCCTTAATTCAATAGAGGCCTTAGTTAATAGCTAGGCAGTAGTCCATAAGTACCTTTAGCGTCTATATAGTAGTAAAAACTGGCAGTATGGCGCGCTATAGGTCTAGGGTAAGCTTATTAAAGAGGTCTGGCATTAGATCTTTATAGGGAATTTAGGCTTAGCCGGCTAGGTGCAGAAAGTGGGTCTAGAAGGCTAAAAAGGTCTCCATTATCTTTATATTAAGAGCTTTATAATTAAGGCAGGCGTTCTGTGTCTTAAAGGGGTCCTTATAAATGGAAGACAGGTAGTTAACTATCTCTTCTTTAGAGAGGAAGGGGTCTACCAAGTCCTAGGCGTATTACGGACGTAGATGCGTCTATACGTCCCCACCAGTACGGCCGAAGACGTAGGCCATTTTAGCTTAGGTAGTAGGGAAGTGGTCCACATTAACTTTAAGCTTATCTTACAGTTAAAGCTTCTAATTATTAAATATAGGGTTAGTTCCGTCTATAAGCAATAGGGGGTCCGCAACCTTTGCGGACCGCAACAATGCTAATACTATATATTAGGCTAGGGTCTTAAGGACCATAGCAAGTCTCTAGGTGTTTAATAACTCCTTATTAGGTATAGGGGTGTCTCTAGTTTTAAGCAGCTCTTAAAGCCGTTTAATTTTAGCATTAACTGCTGCAAGCTCTTCCTGGGGGGTTAAGACAGCGACTGTTTCACCATTAGAGGTATTTATAGGTCCTATAGCGGCTTTACCGGCTACTATATTTCTTGGCATAGTGGTAGGGGTATTAGGTAATTTCTAGTGTTTATTTATTTTCTAAGGGTTCTAGTCCATGCGTGTCCTATTCTTAGGTTTCACGTTCTGTTTATGTTCTTTTGGCTCTTAGGGGTCTGTCCTGTCCTTATAGTCCTGGTGATGTCCTTATAGTCCTGGTAATATCCTTAGGGTCCTATTCTGTGTCCTTTATAGATATATTTAAGTTCCTTCTCAGGAAGAAAAAGTAGTTAAGCTTTGGATAATGTTAGCGACTTAGTTAATTAAGGCACGAGCACGGCAAGAGGGACGCGTAAGCCTATACAATTGGTAGTCTATAAACAAGGATCCAAAGCTAAAAAAAGGAAGGAGAAGAATAGCAGCGCCGCTTAATATTTTATGCGGTCCTTGAGTCACGTGACTCGCGTCTACCATAATCCACGTCTGCCAAGATCTACCGTTTTCCACTAGCGCCGTAACACAACCCTATCCTTACTCTGCATCTTTAGGAACTCCTTACTCTACCCTAGTTGCTTTCCCTTGCTTACCTCTATTCTAATAAAATATCCTTTTTTATTACCCTCGTTCTATATCTAAATATATGCCTTGCTAGCCTTATTGCCACGCGCGCGATTATAGACAACGCCTTTAAGCCTAGCTTTGAGTCCATTAACGCGCTACTCCGTTAACCTACCCTTAAAGGAGTAGACTTCCTCCTACTAAAGTAGAAGAAAGAGATACTAGACCAGCCTATTTTTCTACTCGCTTACTTAAGTTTTAACTATCTATGGCACTAAACATGCCTCTTAGCCAGTTTCTAGGAGGACTTACGCCTCTACGCACTATAGGTTGGCGTAGGAGCTAGACTTAACGGTAAGAGAATCTAAGGCAAATATATATATATGCACATACATATATTAAGTAGCGCGTTTCCCTACCGCTTTTCTTCTTAACTTTGTAAATAGTAGGGATAGCTACTAACTTTTTTAAACCACTAGGCGTTCTCTCCAATATGCTGCGTAACTATATTTTATTTAATATAACCTAAGTATTTTAAAGTAGCTATTAGACTAAACGCGTCTATTACGGACAGCTTAAGTACGATGTTACGACTACTTGGAGAAGAGTCGGAGGAAGCTAGTTGGTTAATACAGGCACGGTCCAGGATGGATCCAGTGAAACCATGTGACGAGGAATGGTAGCCGAGGTCACGTAATATGATCTGTGTGATCTGTGTAATCTATATAATCTATAACAGAGTAGACAGAGCATATGTACCTTACGGAGCGAAGGGATTTCTTAGGCGTATGGTTGTGTATTTAAAGGACTATAGTCCCTACCCAGATAGTTCTCTCTTTGTAGTAAATCTTAGAATATAATTAGAGTTAATCTGTTAGGTAACTACTCCACTAGTTATTATTATGTTGTTAATACTGTTCTTACCTATATACCTAGCCTAACAATAGGACCCACCGTAGTTCCTGCTACAAGGTTCCGTTATATATTTACTATTAAGGTTACGGTATTAAATAAAGGTTAAATAATATGCCACCCAAAGCACCAGTCATAACGACGTCGACGGTAGCTATAACCTTAGGGTTAGGAGACACCAGTATAGCAGATATAGATTCTTAAGTAGTTACGCGAGGTCAGTTATAGGAAATGGTTAATTGCTTATAGAATAATAGCAGGCTACTTAAAGAACGTATTAATAGAATTAGAGCAGCAAAGGTTAAGTTACCTTTAATTAAACGGTTCTTAGGAGAGAAGTTAAAGCTCAAAGGGTTTCTTATATAGATATATTTTAAGGTTATACAGAAAGGAGCGAAGTTAGCAACACCTACGGACTAGGTAGCGTACGCAGGACTATTCTTATTAGGAAGAGCTCTAGAGTAGTTTAAGCCTTACCTTACAGAGATATAAGCAAATAGTGTAACAACTACTAACCCAGACGTACGGTATGTGTTTGTAAGTTAGAACGGATTTATAGAATAGTTAACATATATATTTAGAGACCCTAAAGCAACCATAACAGCGGAACGAAAACTTTAGAACTTAGTATAACGCACTTTAGTAATTAAGTATACCACGCAGTTTTAAACACTAGCTATATAGGTTGAGTGGAATAACAGGGCGCTTATGGCACAGTATAAATAAGGACTTAAGGCTAAAGTCCAGGACGTAATTATCCTAATAGAAGATGCGGATACTCTAAAAGAGTTAATAGACTAGTTAATAAAGATTAATAATAGGATCTATTAAAGGGACTAAGCTAAGAAAGGGTAAGATAGAGTTCCATAGTTATATAAGGCGCAGAGTACGCAATAACAGACATAGAGTTAAAAACTATGGAATGGCGCAGAACTAATAGACCTAAGTAGTACTAAAGAAACCTAAAGGTGGGAAAAGAAACTATAGAAACCTAGAGGTTAAGGATTAAGTAATTAAAGGACCTAAGAGTAGAGGCTAAACTAGGGATCTTAGCAGTAGAAGACGTTTAGGCAGACTCCATAATAAGAAAAATGGTTTAAAGATAGGGCTTGCATAAATTGCGGAAAATAAGGTCATTTCGCCAGAGACTATAGAGGTAGTTAGAGTAATTACGCAGTAAAGGGAACCAGGCTAGCAGACAACACGTATATATAGAGGGATAATAGTGCACTACAAGGAATAAAAGAATGTTTAATTAATAGTTTCGCGTTTTGTTATAATAACGCATACCAAATTTATAAGGACGCTAAATACGGCGCAAGCTATTAGCTATAGGAGCTATTATTATCTAAGTTTAGAGGAACTAATAAACCAGCTCATAGATCGGATATTAAAGATAATAAGTTTAATACAGGCGAAGCGTTTACTAATAATAAGGCAATAAAGGCAGCTTACTAGGAGTATGTAAACCTTAGAGAGGTTAAAACAGAAGCAGAAACTAAAACCATTATAGAACAAGGTTTAGTAATGGGTATTATAATACTATTAGATACGATTTCTATCGCTTTATAAAACAATAGGAGTAATGTTTAGAGGAAACTAAGTAAGTAGACAACTGCTAATGCTAGCTTATTACTTAATAAAGGCAAAAGGCCATAGGCTTAAGATTTTTAAGAGGAGATATAAGAAGCTTAAGACTCTTAAAACGAGATAAGACACACCTAAGAACCCATAACAGATGAAAACCAATAGGAAAGGGCAGTGACTCAGTTTATAGACAAATAAATAAGTATAGGACGCAAGTTTAAGAACTATAAGTTTGGGGAATAAATAAGAACATTAGCAATCCTAGGTAAATATAGTATTTAGCCTAAAGATTAAATAGTTAATACTAGGATTAAAAAGCAAAATAACTATAAGGATTTAGCTGCAAGACGCAGAAAATAAGAAACTATAAATAAGTTTAGGACAAGAATTATTATATAGCAAGAGTAAAAGCTAGACAAGAGGTTAGCTATGCCAGGTTATATAAGGGATAAAGCACCCGTATAAAGAGTTACTAATAGGCCAAGTATAGGGACACCTAGGGCAAGGTAGTTAGATAAACTAGAATAAGAAGAGGATTTAGATATCCTAACTAGGTTTAAAGAAAGACATACTAAAGGATATTATGATATAGTGATAATAAGGTACTTTCTAATAGATAGACTATACATACTAAACCAGTTATATAGAAAGTGGTATAGTCAACGACATAATAATAAGTAGGAAGACTTTTATATATAGCTAGATAAAAAAGTTGTCTAAGACTAACCTATTATAGAAAAACGTATGAGTTACATTAAAGGAGTATTAGTTATAACGTTAAGGAACCTAGAAGAAGGATCTAGGGACTAGAGAAGTAAGTAATAAATTTTAGTACCTATAGAAGAAAGACTAACAGTTAGATTAGCTAGATAGAGGTTTAAACTTAAAAGTAAAAATAAGCTAAGAGTAGACCTAAGTCACTTAGCGTATTATATACTATTATGGATAGCTTATGTGAATGACACCTATAACATATATAAAGCACCAAAAGACAAGAACCGGAAGTACTTAGTAAGGATATATTAGGCACTAGAAGAGAAGCGGTTTAGGGACACTAAGTATATATATAGATAGCACCTAGTAGAAGTATAAAGTTAAGGGGGCTTAATACTTTAACTAGGAAGATTCCTTACAGAAGAATACCTAAATAGATAATAGTAGTAGGAGTGCCTAGAGAATACTTGTCTATGGCATATAGAGGAAAAGAAACAAACTAAGTATTGGCTAAGGTTGGACTAAGTATAAATAAGATCTAGCAGCCAACAATTAGGAAAAGGGGAGGCGTATAAGACTAGAGGGAACTAGTATTAGAGCCTTAGACCCTTAAAGGAATATAAAGATAACACCTAAACTTACGAATTAAGTGGCAAGATCAGCAGTTTAAAGCGTTAGTAGATAGTGGAGTAATAAGGAACCACATATTACTAAAAGCAGTAGAAAGGATAGGGTTACTATATAGATAGAAGGAATACCTATATCCACTTATAATAATTTTAGGAGATTAGATAGCCTATAAAGGAGGCGTTATTAATCTTAAAATAGGACCTATTTAGTTAACTATTAAAGGGAGACAGGTTAAGATGTCTTTTGATATCCTACCATTAGGACAGGATAAGGCGATATTAGGAATGCCTTAGTTATAAAAGTATAATCCAAAAATTAATTGGATTACAGGTTAGGTTAATATTAGGGATACTTAACAACGTAAAATATAACAATAAACTAAGTTAGTGTGGTACTAAGTTGGAGCAATATACGAGGAGACTAAGCAAGGCTTAAGTTATATACTAAAAAGATACCACAAGTATGGCAAAAAACTATAGTCACTAAAAAGTGAGAAGCTATTAGAATATATAGTATAGGACTATAAGATAGAATTAGAAGAGGGAATAAGTCTAAAGTTCTTTCTAATCTATAAGCTTACTAAAGCAGAGTTAGTAGCGCTTAAGGAGTTTATCCAGGAGAACTTACGCAAGGGATATATTAAACCGTTATAGTTATTAGCAGGATATCTAGTATTATTTATCCTAAAGAAAAACAGAAAACTCAGAATGTGTATAGACTATAGATAGTTAAACAGCATTACTAGGAAGGATAGATATCCTTTACCCTTAATTAGCGAAATCCAAGACAGGATAGGCAACGCAAAAATCTTTATAAAGATAGATCTAAGGTAGGCGTACCATTAGATTAGGATTAAGGAAGGCAACAAGTGGAAAGCAGCCTTTAGGTTAAAGGAAGGACTATATAAGCTATTAGTTATACAATTTAGGCTTATAAACGCACTAGTAACATTCTAGAAGCGAATTAATAGTGTGTTAGAAGAACACCTAGATAAGTTTATTATAGTATATCTTAACAATATTATCATTTACTTAAAGAATGAGGGAGAATATAGAGAACATATTAAATAGGTCTTAAAGAGACTACAAGAAGAATAGATACTAGTAGTAGTTAAGAAATACGAGTTCTTTACAAGGAAAACCAATTTTATAGGATTTATTATTGAACTAGGAAAAATTAGTATAGACCTAAAGAAAGTCAAAGCTATAGTAAGTTGGTAAGAACCAGAGAACATTACACAGTTAAGGTCGTTTCTAGGGTTTTATAACTACTATAGGAGGTTTATAGCACAATGGTTAAAAAGCATTAAGCTGTTTATAAGGCTAACAAAGAAGGAGAAACCGTAGGTTTAGGGTAGTAAGTAGAAGAAGCTATTTTAGGAACTTAAAGAGTTGTTTACCTAAGAACCAGTCCTTAAGATCTATTAACCAAAGTTAAAAACAGTTGTTAAGACAGACATATTAGACTTTACACTAGGAGTATACTTACTATAAAAGTACTAGGACGCATAGCATTTAATAGCGTACTACAGTTAAAAGATAACACCACTAGAGTTAAACTACGACATCTATAACAAGGAGTTATTAGGTATAGTTACAGCATTTAAGAAATAGAGAGCATTCTTACAAGGTATAGAAAAACCGTTTATAGTTAAGATAGACTATAAGAACCTTATAGGATTCTTAACAATAAAGGAACTTAACCAAAGATAGGTTAGATAGGCGGAAATACTTGCAAAATACTATTTCGAAATTCAGTATACTAAGGGTATAGACAATGCACGAGTAAATGCTCTAAGTAGAAAAGCTAAACTATAAAGTAACGAAAAGCCATTAGGAGCTTTATTGCAGAAGAATTAAGATAGATTAATTAGGTACAATTATCCAACAATTATAGTAACTAAAGAAAGTCAGATCTATAAATTACTAAAAAGTGGTTAGATATAGAAGATCTAAGAAGCATAAAAGGAGGATCTAGACTTAGAGTAATATAAAAATAGAGAAGTAATATATGTGCCTAAATCTATTATAGAAGAATTTATTAAAGAATTCTACAAGGGAATAATACAAGGACACAATAGGTCTATAGGACTAGTATTAAGACTTTAGGAGGAGTATATTATTTAAGGAATCTAGGGATTAGTAAGATAAGTTATAAAAAAATATCTAGATTGCTAAAGAAATAAACTAATAAGGTATAAGCCGTATAAAAGGCTATAACCTATTAAGACACCAGGAAGACTATAGGAGGTTATATTATAGGACTTTATTATTAAGTTACTAAAGTTAAAAGATCCTATTATAGGACAAGATTATGATATAATCTTAGTAATAGTGGATAAGCTAATAAAGTAGGGATACTTTATAGCATATACTAAAGAGATATTAGCAGAAGACGTCGCTAAAATCTATATAAAGGAAGTATTTATAAGACACAGAGCATTAAATAAGGTTATATTGGATAGAGATCCAAGATTTATAGCAGCATTTTAGGAAGTGTTTTTGGTAGAATAGGGAGTTTGCGTAGCAACCTCTACAGCATATTATCCGTAGACGGACGGATAAACGGAAAGACTAAACCAGACACTAGAACAGTATTTAAGATATTATATTAATTACGCACAGAATAATTAGGTATTATTATTACCAGTTATATAGTTTACATACAATATAACACTATAAGAAGGAATGGGGACATTACTATTTAAGGCGAATTACGGGTATAAGCTAAGAATGTCGTTATTGCCACGCCTAGTAAAGAAAATGAGTAGCACAGCTAAATAAAGAATGGAGATGTTAATAAATCTTTATATAAACCTTATGGAAATAGCTAAACTAGTATAAAAGTAAATAAAAAGGTACTATAATACTAAGAGATCTAAGGGACCAGATCTAAAGGAGGGAGATAAAGTATAGCTACTATATAAAAATTTTAAGAGTCGACGACTAAGCAAGAAGTTAGACTATGTTAGACTAAGACCTTTTAAAGTTAAGTAAAGAATTTTATTGGTTATATATAAGTTAAACCTACTAGCCAAAATAAAGATCTACCCTATATAACATATCGCGATGCTAGAACCAGTATATAGAGATATTAAGCTACCAGTTTACGAGGCAGACACGTATAGAGGATAAGAAGAAGATAAATAGCAAGTTTTAAAGATTATTAGTTATAAGGACGTAGATAACAAAACGTAGTATAAAGTAAAGTAGATAGGCTATAGTAAAACTACCTAGGAACCACTAAGCAACCTAAAGAACGCTATAGGAAAGGTATAGAAGTATTAGAAGAAAGTAGGTTAGGTAATATTAATAAGGAAGGATCGCCAAAAAATAAGTCGCCTAAGGGGGACCCAAGAGGAGCAATTGCTAAGCTACTTGGAGTTATTTCCCTTATAGGAGGAGAGCTAGTTCTTTTATTACCTAGCTTAAACAGACCCTATTAAACTAGTTTCCACTCCTTAGAACGAACCTTCTTACGTACATATTTAAGACGTTAAAGACGAGCATAAGCTAGATGTTAAGCTTTAAGGACACGTGCGGACTCTTCTAAGACATGTTAAACCTTGAGCAGTATAGAGGCTAGTTTACCATTAAGTTTCTTAGTGGTAGACTAAATACAAGACCCTATAATAAGTTACTTAGGGAACCTAAAGACTGTTAAGAGTTATAGGACGCGCACACTTAGCGTTAGAGATAGGGCAGACATCGTAGGATAATTAAATGTTTGCTTTAGTGCACTCTAAACAAGAGGACGGTTGTTAAGATAAAGGGCTTGCTAGCATAATGCAAACTAACCCCTCTTTTATATAGCGAGAATATGGAGATGGTATTATCTTACCTAGAGACAAGATTGCAGTAATAGTACGAAACTAGCGAGCTGTAGAAGAAGAAAAAGATGCTTTAGGTATAATAAGTAAGGATATTAACTAGACTAATTAAACGGACATTATACCTCTAGTAGACGACTTAGAGATGTTAGGAATCTTTAAGGACGAAGATAAAGAGGAGGGAGATAGTATTACGGACAGCTTAAGTACAATGTTATAACTATTTAGAGAAGAGCTGGAGGAAGCTAGTTAGTTAATATAGGCACGGTCTAGGATAGATCTGGTAAAACTATATAATAAGGAATAGTAGCTAAGGTTATGTAATGTAATCTATATAATCTATATAATCTGTATAATCTGTAACAGAGCAGATAGAGCACATATACCTTACGGAGCAAAGGGATTTCTTAGGCGTATGGTTGTATATTTAAAGGACTATAGTCCCTACCCAGATAGTTCTCTCTTTGTAGTAAATCTTAGAATACAATTAGAGTTAATCTATTGGGCAACTACTCCACCAGTTGTTATTATATTGTTGACACTGTTCTTACCTATATACCTAGCCTAATAATAGGACCTACTGTAGTTCCTGCTACAAGGTTCCGTTACAGCGTCCGCAAGGATTTTATAGGGTTAGCCTTTAGATCTATAGCCGGATAAAATAATGCCCTTTTTTAGCGCCTCCGTAATATATCCCTATAGAGGGATATAAATGCTCCTATTGGCCTAAGTAAGGAGGACTTATAGGAGTTTAAATAGTATAAGAATGTATGCAATCTCTATAGAAGCTTAGAAGCGGCAAAGCGAGCAGGAGATTATAAGGCAGCGATGGCGCTTAATAGGCAGCTCCGCTATATTATTAAGATTTTATTATCTCTAAAGGTGTAGGAAAAGAGGGCGAAATACTTTAGTTATATTAATAGATTAAGAGCCCTAGGTTTACTAACCATAGGCACGCCTGCTGTATAAACCGCTAGATCTGCTCCTAGTAAAGGCGCTCTAGGTAAAGGCGCTCTAGGCAAAGTTGCTTTAAAAAAGCACTCTCGCGATATAGCGGCTATAGTTGCTTAGTTTCTATAAAGTCATACTTAAGACGTTAACAAATACTAGCCCTTTAAATAGTGTTTAGAACGGTTTATAAACCTATTTATTAGATACTTAACTCACTAGCTAAAAGCAGACCCGTCTTTAGATACAGAAAATTTAGAGCGTAAGGTAGATAATATAGGTTAGGTAATATATAAAGAGGATAAAGAGGATAAAAAGGACAAAGTGGGCAACATAGAGGGTGAGTAGGGTATGCTTTTATCCTTAACCAGAATAAAGGGAATAAGGGGTTGTAAGGAATAGCCTAGGTGCCTTTTTAGCTATAGTGTCTATTGCCGCTATAGCAAACTTATAAAGTACTATAAAAAGATTTATATTAAGAATAGGACATTTAAGTAGCCCTTTTAGTGCCCTAAATGCCGCCGCCTAAGGATAGAGGATTTTTGGATTAGTGGGGGCAAGTCTATATAGAGCAACTATATTAAAATGGTTTATGGCAAGATTTATATACCTTATTTCCCCTCCTTTTTAAACCTAGCTAAGGACCCCTTTAGGTATCTTATCTGTTTTAGCTCCTTTTTTCCCAGGTAAGGTTTTATAAGGCATTTTAGATTAATCTATATCTAGAAAGAAGGTATATTTAAGCAGCCCTTTTTATATCCCAAATGCCGCTATTAGGGAAAGGAGGACACTTAGATTAATAGACTCTCTGTATAGCCTAGTTACGTGGAATTGGTATATAGTAAGGTCCACGCGCCTAATTTTCCATCTGGTCCGTCTGGTCCGTCCCATTCGCCTAGCTTACCCTTGGACAACAAAACTTGGAAGACATTTGGTAGGAAGAAGTAAAAGAGGGACAAGGGCGGCGTCGGCGGCAGCTTAGCGGAAGCGATGATAGATGTGATAATAGATACGGCGATAGATGTGACAATGTCTGGTACCTAAACTCCAGCGTCTTCTATGGACTTTAATATTCTTCTAAGAATTAATCCTCGCCTGCTAATAGGTAAGGTAAAGGTAGAGGAATAGGAGAGAAAAATAAAGAGGTATGTACTGGCGCCTGCCTTACTATCTGTGTTAAGATAGTCCTACTATATAAGCCCTTTGGCGTGGAGACTAAGCTTAGTTAGGATAGTTTGGCCCTAAGATGCTAAGTAGTTAACATGTTATATAGTACTAAAATTAATCTAAACTAATACTATAAAATACTTCTAGCGGAGGCATTTCTTTAATATTAAGTAGGGTAAATAGATTAAATGTAAAGTCTATAAAAACTATGCTTTTAGTATATATAGGACTGTTTCCTAATCCATCCTTTAAAAGCTTGCTGGTAAGCTGTTAAGGCTAGTAAAGGGCTTTTCCTTTAACTAGATACTGGTTATTATATTAATTGGAGTTCGCGTAATGGGTAGCCTATATAAGCAAGATTTGAGAAGGAGAATAAACTTACCTTAAATCGTAGTAAGTGGTTAGACCTATAACGCAAGATCCTAGAGCTTATATAACCCCTAAACTTGTATAATTGCCTAGTTTGCACAACCCTCCCGGCTTGAACTAGAGTAGAGAATGCTTATTTATACTAGTGCGCAATTAATATTACAGCCCTAGCCGTGCAAGTTAGGTAATTATGCGAGCTAGGTTAGAGGCTGTATAGTTTAGCCTAGTACCTATTTACGCCTAGTACGCAATTAGTAAGAAGTAAATGTTAGGAAAATACTAGAACTAGAAAAAAAGGAAATATATAAGTCCTAGATTTAGAAACATTAAAGAAGTTCCTATATAAAGACTCCTATAAACTTTGCAATGACTTAAAGCCCCCTTATATATACTTGGAGAAGTTTACACGTAAATAGCCCTATAAGCGTAGCTATAAGTCCAAGCCCCCTCGCGTAACCTAATTACCCCTTCCTACTATACCGGAATAGATAAATAACTGCTATATACAATAAATAGAGAAATGATTTAAATAAAGAGAAAACGCTATAGAATAATATATTTATATTTTTAAGGTATAAATCCATAAGTTTTGTGGTCTTAAACACGACTAATAGTTACTAAGGTAGCATGGATTCCAGGTCTATAAGAAATTTAAAAAATTCTAGGTTGTTAGCATAGATTTGCCTTCTATTATCACTTTTAAGGTAGTGAATAAATTTATCTAAGGAAAGGCCTAGATTGTTATAAATGCTTTATAGCTCGCTATAAGTTAAGCGGGCAGAGACTCTAGTAGGAATAGTAAAATATTATTTCGTTTCGCGATAGGCTAAACGAAAAGAGACTAAGATTTTAACCCTTTTACTAGCCTTTATTAGAACTCTTCTTTATATTTATATCCTATACTTACGGATTTAAGACTATAAAGTTAAGGCCACTGTATTTAATCGTCGCCTATATAGCTTTATTGCTTAATATCTCTTTATTACTATCTACTCCTATTTCTTAATCTTTAGTGCTAAAACCATTTTCTCTGCTATATAATGTCTCTGCGTCCTATTCTTGATCCTTATTACTAAAGTTACTTTTGTAACTAGTCTACGCCTCTACGTTGCTGTCGTTATCTCTAAAGTCGGTTTCTCTATCTATAAATGCCTATTTAGTAGCTAGCAATTTAGGGATAGTGTGTTACGGACGCTTTAAGTACAATGTTATGACTACTTGGGGAAGAGTCGCAGGAAGCTAGTTGGTTGATATAGGCACGGTCTAGGATAGATCCGGTAGAACCATGTAATAAGGAATAGTAAGCGAGTCACATAATATTATACGCGGTGTACGGAGTATACGTAGTGTACGCTACGTATAATATGTATAACACGTACCTTACGTACAAGAGAGGATTTCTTAGGAGTATGGTTGTGTATTTAAAGGACCTTAGTCCCTACCAAAGATAGTTCTCTTCTTGTAGTGAATCTTAGAATATAATTGGAGTTAATCTATTAGGCAACTACTCCACCAGTTATTATTATGTTGTTGTTTTATTCTTACCTATATACCTAGCCTAATAACAGAACCCACCGTAGTTCCTACTACAAGGTTCCGTTACACATTCACTACTAAGGTTACGGTATTAAACAAGATTAAATAATATGCTACTAAGAGCAGCACTAGTTATAACGGCGTCGACGGCAGCTATAACCTCAGGGCTAGGTAATACCAGTATAGACAAGGGGGATTCTTAAGTGGTTACGCGAGGTTAGCTATAGGAAATGGTTAATTACTTACAGGACAATAATAGGATACTTAAAGAACGCATTAATGGAATTAGAGTAGTAAAGATTAAGTTACCTTTAATTAAACAATTCTTAGGGGAGAAGTTGAAGCTTAAGGGATTTCTTACGCAGATGCACTTTAAGGTAGTACAGAAAGGAGCGAAGTTAGCAACATCGTTAGATTAAGTAGCCTACGCAAAATTATTCCTAATGGGAAGAGCACTTAAGTGGTTTAAGCTGTATCTCACGGAAATATAGGCTAATGGCATGACAACGACTAACTAGGATATATAGTATATATTTACTAGTTGGAACGGGTTCGCGGAACAACTAACGTAGATATTTAGAGACCTAAAGGCCATAACCATAGCAGAACAAAAGCTTCAGAACTTAGTATAACGTACTTTAGCAATTAAGTATATAACACAGTTTTAAACACTAGCCACGTAGGTTAAGTGGAATAATAGGGCGCTTATAGCACAGTATAAATAGGGACTTAAGGCTAAAGTCCAGAACGCAATTATCTTAATAGAAGATGCGGATACTCTAAGAGAGTTAATAGATTAGTTAATAAAGATTAATAATAGAATCTACTAAAGAGAATAAGCTAAGAGGGGGCAAGACCAAGTTCCATAGTTATATAAGGCATAGAGTACGTAACAATAGACATAGAGTTAAAAACCATAGAATGGCGCAGAGCTAATAGACCTAAGCGGTACTAAAGAAACCTAAAGATAGGAAAAGAAACCATGGAAACCTAAAGGTTAAGGATTAAGTAATTAAAGGACCTAGGAGCAGAGGCCAAACCAAAGATCTTAGCAGTAGAAGATATTTAGGCGGACTCTACAGCAAGAAAAATAGTTTAAAGATAGGGCTTGTATAAATTGCGGAAAATAAGGTCATTTTGCCAGAGACTATGGGGGTGGTTAGAGTAACTACGTAGTAAAGGGAACTAGGCCAGTAGACGGCACATATATATAGAGGGATAATAGTGCACTATAAGGAACAAAAGAGTGTTCAATTAATAGTTTTATATATTATTACAATAACGTATACTAAATTTATAAGGACGCTAAGTACGGCGCAAGCTATTAGCTATAGAAGCTATTATTATCTAAGTTTAAAGGAACTAATAAACTAGCGCGTAGATCGGACATTGAAGACGATGAATTTAATATAGGCAAAATATTTACCGATAATAAGGTAACGAAGGTAGCTTACTAAAAGTATATAGACCTTGGAGAAGTTGAAATAGAAGTAGAGACTAAGACCATTATAAAACAAGGTTTAGTAATGAGTAGTATAATACTATTAGATATGATTTCCATCGCTTTATAAAATAATAGGAGTAACGTTTAGAAGAAACTAAGTAAGTAGATAACTGCTAGTGCTAGCTCATTACTTAATAAAGGCAAAAGGCCACAGGCTCAAGATTCTTAAGAAGAGATATAAAAAGCTTAAGATTTTTAAAGTGAGATAAGACACACTTAAGGACCTATAACAGACAAAAACTGATGGGAAAGGGTAGTGACTTAGTTTAGTAATAAACAAATAAGTATAGGACGTAAGTTTAAGAACTATAAGTTTAGGGAATAAATAAGAATGTTAGCAATCCTAGGTAAATACAGTATTTAGCCTAAAGATTAAACAGTTAATACCAGGATTAAAAAGTAAGACGACTATAAAGATCCAACTATAAGACGCAGAAAATAAGAAACTATAGATAAGTTTAGGATAAGAATTATTATATAGCAAGAGTAAAAGCTAGATAAGAGGTTAGCTACGCTAGGTTATATAAGGGATAGAGCACCTATATAAAGAGTTACTAATAGGCTAAGTGCAGGGATATCTAGGGTAAAGTGGTTAGATAAACTAGAATAAGAAAAGGATCTAGATATTCTAACTAGGTTTAAAAAAAGACATACTAAAGGATATTACGATGCAGCGATAATAAGGTACTTTCTAATAAATAAACCATATATACTAAACTAGTTATACGGAAAGTGGTATAGGCAACGACATAATAATAAATAGGCAGATTTTTATATATGGCTGGATAAAAAAGTTATCTAAGACTAACCTATTATGGAGAAACGTATAAGTTATATTAAAGGAGCATTAATTATAATGTTAAGGAACCTAAAAGAAGGATCTAAGGACTAGAGAAGCAAGCGATAAATCTTAGTACCTATAGCGGAAATACCTGTGGTTAGGTTAACTAGGTATAGGTTTAAACTTAAAGATAAAAATAAACTAAGAGTTAACCTAAAACATACAGCGTATTATACACTATTATGGATAGCTTGTATGGATAATACGTATAATATATCAGCAAAATATTATTCCCTATTAATAGCCTTAATAGTTAGTAGTTAACGCAATTAGCGCGCAGTTAAGGGCATTTAGTAACTTAACCAACTAGCTATAGTGTTTTTTTAATATACAGCCTATACGCAGCCTACGTACAACCTACGCGTTTAGTAACTATAATTGTATTTAAAGCCATCTACTTCTTTTATATTAATCGTATATTTTAGATAATAAATAAAGGCTACTTTAAAGCTATTTATAAGGCTAGTAAGGTAAATTATATAATAATAATAATTCATTGCTTAACGTCCGATTCGGATCCCTATTAGGCCCACGCGGACTACTCCTTGTATACATATAGGGAGAAAACTCTATTTGAGAAAACCCCGTAATCTATCTCCCCGCCTTTTAGGACTCGCCTATGGGGCGCCTGCGAGGCGCCTACAAGTCACCTGTGGTACTCCTACTACCTTACTTTTTAACCTCCTTGGGAACCACTGCTGCCGTAACAAGCCTACAGACGCGCTAGTATCGCAAACTTTACTCTACTACTGTAGAGTTATCAGGGGGCGCCCGCTGCTCGCCCCCCCGCCCTTTATTGCTATTTCCTTTGCAACCCGGAACTGGTTTAGTACATTTTGGCTAATAAGCCACTAGGTAACCGCCTTAAGGCCTTTTTATATTAAGAGCAGTGTATTATAGTTCTCTATGCTAGCTACTAAGAGCATTACTTCTTAGTTGGTGCGTAAGGGGCATAACAGTATTACGTGTTTTAGTGTCTGTCTTGGCCAGCTATATTTATATCTTAGGCTACCTACTGGGATACCCACCCAGTAGAGCTAGTCTTTTAGTCCTATTATTCCTATTCTTAAGAGTGTTGCTATTATATTTTCTGCTTTTGTTAGGCCTTCTTAAAGCCCTAGAGTGTTTACCCCCCATAGCGTTAACTATGCTACAGCTTAAGTTCCTCTTGCCTTAGTTAGCCTCTATACCTTTAACTCCTATACGCCTCTCCAGCGTTAGTCTAGCCAGTATTGTATTACGGTAGATGGTTTCCCAGCGTTCTTTTATACTCTACTTTGGCTCCCTTCTCTCTTTTGCTATTATCTTTACTAGTCTCTTACGCGTTTTCCTTCCTCCTCTATATAGGCCTAGGCCCTAAAGCAGCACTATTCTTCTTCTACTTTCTTTACCTGTTTCTCTAATATATCTTCCCTACTTTAGGGTTATTAGTTTATTCTCCTATAGGGCGCCCTAGGGTCCCTCTATAGTTTATTTAGGCGTGTCTTAATATACTTTATAATATTAGAGTTACGTTTATTTTACGTCCTTTGCATTGCAGCGGCTTTAATATATAGTTATAGGGGGGGAATATTGGCTTCCTTCTTAAGCAGTGCTATAGCCGTTCGCTTATATCCGCCTATTATACTCTAGAGGCAGGCTATTTGGACCTTTTAGAGTGGTTTAAGAAGCGATTTAGTAGGGCCTTTCTTAGATTCTCTAATGGCCTAAATACTGGACCTATACGTCATGGTTGGCCGGACAACTGCTATATATAGTAGGCGTGACCTCTAGAAGCATGGACCCCATATAGAATTAACGATCCTAGATAATACGATGTACTATGCTTAGCCCTTGCGGGCTGCTTATACCGTATATACGCTCTACCAGAGCTTGCTATCTACCTATACTCCTAATACCCTTAGGCCCTAAACTAGTTAACCCCTAAAGCCTTAGATGTGAATTATGTGCTAGAGATCTATAGATTGGTTATATTTTCTTATAAAGTGGATTAGCTAGTATTTCTCTAGTAAGAATTAGACTCTATATCGTCTTGCCTATTCTATATAGGTATTATAAGCTTTCTCTAGTGTTCTGCAATTCTCTACGGCTGTTAGCCCGTATATAATTAGGTTTATATTATTAACAAAGCCTATCCCCTAGGTCGCCCCTTTCTTAAAGGAGTTAAGCAGGTTACTTATAAAGAAAAGGAAGAGTATAGGCGAGAGGGGTAATCCTTATAGTATTCCTATTATAACTGCAATAGGGGGGCTCTAGTATCCACTAAAGACTAGTAATATTTCTTTCTAACCTATAAACCCTTAAATAAATTATATAATCTATTCTGGGAAGCCTTTTACCCTAAGGATATATAGGAGACGCTTGTGGGGTATATTATTATAGGCGCTACTAATATCTAGGCTAAGCATTAATACTACAAAGTCCCTTCGCATCGCCCATGTAGATTTAATAGTGGTAGCGAGTAGCGTAAGTGCTAATAGTATTAAGCGGTTCTTTCTTGCCCCTATTTGGCTTTATAGTAGTAGGGCGTATTCCTTAGCCATGTCTACTATATGGTCCGCTATTACCTTTTCTAAGATCTTGCTAAGGGTGTTTTCTAAGGCAATAGGGCGGTAGCTTCCTGGGATTAAGTAATCTGCTTTACCTTCTTTTTATAAGATAACCGTCGTTATAGATCTTCTAAGTCATGGGTAGTAGCCTATAGTAAAGCATACTCTAGCTACATCTATAAGCTAGGGTGCTATAAGTGGTATATAGGTCTTTAAGGCCTTATTTAGAATCCTATCTGGTCCTAGTGCTATATTATTTAAAAGGCGGCTAATAGTTCTGGCCATTTCCTCTGTTGTTATGTCGCTATTAACCCTTAGGCAAGTCACCGGTGTTTTACCCGTAATATTGCTGAGGTCTACTAGAGCTAGTTAGGGGAAAAACCTTTCTATAAGGATCTTTGCCTTCTTATCATTGTTGTTAGTAGCCTATAATTCCCTTGCTCTTTATAGGGGTAGTAGGTATAGGTCTTCTGCTAGGCGCCCTACCTTTTTCTTTACCTATTTTGCTATGGCCTAAAGGCCCTTGTTATAGGGGAGGCTTAGGTTAAAAGTATACTCGTTTATAAACCATCTCTAGTTATTCCTTGCTTCTTTCTTTAGGGTATTCTTTAACTAGTTTCTTATTTCTTTGTATTATCTCTCGTCTTTAGGGTTATAGCTACTTATGTATTTCCTTCTTGCTTGTTATTAGCTGGTAATAAGAACCGCGTATTATACGGACCATGCGTGTCGCGTATAGGGGCCCAGTTTTAAGACCGGGCAGTGCTCTTCTAGCCCGTTTTTAATTGCTGCCTAGATCCTTTCTAGTCTTCAGTCAATTTCCTTAGGGGTGGCTAATAAGCCTCGCTCGTTTAGTATTAGGTGGATTTCTTCTAGGTCTTAAAGTTGTTATTTAACTATATTACGGAAACTATCTATCTTAAGCTTCCTTATTACGTATCTTTTGCTACTTAGTTGCGCCTTAATATCCAAATCTAGCTGTATCTGGATGGGGATATAGTCTAAAGCGAGTGCCCATTTTTCTTTAGGGTTATACCTTTCAAGTCTCTAGTATAGGCCTTTGTCCATAAATATAAGGTTAATTATACTTCTGGAGGTTCCTTATTACTATATAATTGCTCCTAAGGGGGTAGCCAACTTAAGGCCCCAGGTGTCTATAGCTCTTAGTAGGCACTCTACCTATTATTTAGCAGCAATATAGATACCCCCCTACCACGGGTGGTAGAGGTTTATATCTCCTAGTAGAATAAACTCTGTGCCTTTAGTTTCTAGCAAGCTTATTACTAATATAATGTTCTCTATTTATGGGACCCCTTTGACCCTAGGGTTATATACATTAATAATTTATACCGGTCCCCTATATATCTGGATTGTTATAACTATAATATCTAGGTTAACTACCTGTTATAACTATAAGAATAGGCTGATAGCCTTACTAATTATAAAGTATACGCGTATAGCTGCTTTTGGTTTGTATAGGAGCTGGAATCCTTAGGGGCAGTATATTAATTATATGTAGGTATTGTAGTACGCCTCTTATATAGCAAGGATATGGTATTTCTCTAGGTCTAGACTGTCTAGTAAAGGCCTTACAAGACGGTGGTTTGTATTGCCGTAGCTATACTATATAATAGATAGGTGGCGGACCCCCAGCAAGGGTTCTTTATCTCTCCTTTATTCCTCACTTCTTCTGTTTCTACTTTCTCTAGGATATTTAGAACTTCTATCTCTTATATCTATACCCTAGTCACTACTTATTTTATATGGAGCTTTCTATTCCTATATCTTATGTTCCTACTAGCGCTTCTATATCTAAATCTGTTATTATCTCCAGTTCCTCCCCTATTCTTACTAGCTGGCTATATGCCCTTTATAGGTCGGCTATAAATGTTATATTTGCCGCGTTAAATCTAATTCTTAATTATCCTGGTCTTAAGCTTACTATAGCTGTCCATAGGGGTCTTCCTATAGGGCGTCCTCTCTCTTGTGTCCCCTATAACCCTTATATCCCTATTTAGTCTAGTAATATCGCGCGGCGCCACTTTTGGCCCGTTAAGGCTTGGGATAGCTGGCCTAGCCCCCTAGTACTAAAGGTAGGAAACGCTAGGAAGGCACCTACGTCCCCCTAGCTTATTGCCTATTGTTTCCATTCGTATAACCTAGCGTGTAGTTATTCCCGCAGCTGTTAAGCCCTTGCCTTCCGTCTCCTGTATTCAATATAGTCTTCTCTCTCCTACGCCTTATATGTACTTCGGTAGCAGTTTACGCATTTTATTTAGTCTTAATTTAAGCAGTGTCTTATATTATAGGGGCCTACACAGTAGCCGCAGCACACCTGTGCTGCGCATATAGATTAGGTATGTCCCCATTATATACAGCGGTAGCATCATTCTAGGCGTAGTCTATAGTTATAGAGCCTTGCGTTATATATAAGGCTATTTATAATTATTCCTTTTTGGATAAGGAGTTTTTGCATTCCTAGTGTATATATACTAACAATAAGGGAGCTATACGTTCGGCCAGCGTCTCCCTAGCAAGTCTCTAGTAACCCTTATATCCTTTTATTATTCCCATTATATACTTAGTTTGTATTTTCCTATTAAAGCCATTAGATTCTAGTAACCTTAAGTCCTAGTATAGGGCGTTCCGTTTGTCTCAGGGTTGTCGATGATATTTTTATTCATTGCTTTATAACGATATATTCATTCATAAGGAGTGATAATGATTGAATATTTTACCAGCCCTTATGAATGAATATTCATAAAATTATAAATATATATAGA
>Ga0307507_10000864_pt1 | contig 67287 bp, 14 predicted proteins | sample 7_EM_MG_FD_207223 | JGI IMG/M metagenome (GOLD analysis project Ga0307507, IMG submission 207223) | Populus trichocarpa ectomycorrhiza microbial communities from riparian zone in the Pacific Northwest, United States - 7_EM | ecosystem: Host-associated > Plants > Roots > Unclassified | place... | reverse complement strand
AGTGTCTTATTTACTAAATATTAACTACTAACAGGCTTACTGTAGACGTTAAGTGCTGGAACTCCCACGCTATAAACTTTCCACTTAAACCACCCCTATATCTAGCTATAAATATCATTAGCTTCTGCTCCGCCGATATACCTTCCTGTGTATACAGCCTGTAGTCGTTAACAAGCCGATTAAGGAGTAATTTAAATATTCATTGGTTAAGGCGTGTCACCATTTTAAGCGCCTGTGGAGGACCGTACAATAGCTCTACTGTCTTTCCCTTACCGCGCAGAGGATTAATAAGCTGCTGGCGCTTGCCACTAGCTGTGGGAAGGTTATTTGTAGCTTTTATAAGCATATAGAGGAGCCCCAGCAGCGCCCATAGGCCTGTAGTCACTGTGGCTGGTATATAAGGCCTTATTGTCGAAGTCGGGTGGAATCACGTAATGGAAGAATTGTTCAAAAAATACTAAGATAGAATCGATCTGAACACCGGCGCAGGTGGACGAAATGCTGCCCCCTTGTTGAACGGAGGGTGCAGGTGAGATTTCGCCTGTTTAGTGGCGCAGGTGGGCAAAAGGGGCCCGTCTATACTACATTAAGCGATAGAATCGCGGTAGACGCTAGAATCCACCTGCGCCCTGCATGTCGCCCGATTTCAGTTGCCAAGACCGCCTAACAGGTAAGAATCCACTTGCGGTGACGAACGGACACCTTCTACCTGTTGGCAATTTGATCCTCCGGTCGATATTGCGCATGTGGGCCCTGTTTGTCATTTTTGGGTGACGAACAGGTGGGCGCGAACAGGTCAAAAAAAGTTATCGAACGAGCCCTTAGGCGGTAAAGTAGTCCGTAATAAGTAAAGTTAGGATACTATCTATAAGGTATAGTGGCTTAGGTGCTAATAGTTTCTTAGTTATAACATTATATTTTCTTATAATAGACTTTACGTTGGTAAATGCTATTATAGTACTACTTAAGTCTACTAGGCTTACTGTGTTGATAAAAACTTGGGGGCATAGGTTGCGTAATAAGGAGAGTTAGGTTTAAATAAGGATTAATTTTTTATTACTATTTGCTAATCTAAGATTAAGTGGTAGTTTACTAATAGAAAGAACTAATTAGTTTAGTAATAGGGACCTAATCTTCTTATCTTCCTTCTTATATAGTTTAGACCCTTAAATATAACTTAGTTTAAGAGTCTGCCTTTTAATAACTAGGGTATAGGGCTGTCTTAGTAGAATAATCTAGTATCTATCTAGCTGATAGTGTTAGTCTTGGTTAGGGTATAAGGAGACGGCACCTTACTAATAATATGGCCGTGTTTATATTTACTAGCGCGGAGTCGCTAATTCTGGGTATTGTTAATAAGTTGGGCTTCTATATAGGGTATTATTTGGAGTGACTAAGCCGTAGGGTTAAAGGGGGGGAGTTATCTACCGCGGCTATAATAGACTCCGTGGTTGCTATATCTGTAGTTATTAGTTTGCGTTATTTAACGGGCTAGCATTAGGACTAGGTTTGCTATTATAGCGGGGTTATAAGCGTCCTTTTAGTGGCTAGGCAGGCTATAGGTAAGGTATAGTCTATTGTTAAAGCGGCGCTTGCGCTCTATATCTAAAATTCTATTAAGGTCTATAGGTTCTTTAGTTACTACTAGGGTTAGGGTTAGGGTTAATATAGGGGCAGGAACTTAAGTAGGTGGGCAATAGTTAGTATTTTTAAGGTTAGCTTAGTGTATATAGTTTATAAGGTTCTTAGCAAATATATTTATCTACTTACTCTAACCTGTATAGTTACTGTTATTAATTTTATAGGTAAGTCTAGGTACTAGCTCTTCCATTTTTAGAGAGATAAACTTCTAGAGTAGATCTACCTTTTATTTATTTATCTTTCTAGTATAGACTATTAACTTATTAAGCTTTCCCTTCTAGGACTAGTAATTACGCTTGCCTTAGGGAAAATAGTTAAGCTTATTTTTTACGACCTGGGTTATATTAAGGACCTTATAGTAGGTAGTAAGCTCTTTAAGTATATCTTCTTTAGTAGGCCATTTCCATATAGATATATTATTTGGGTTCTTGTGTATAAGCTCCAGGCCCTACTTAATAAACTTATAGGCCTTACCCTCTAGTATATCCAAGATATAAAGGATCTGGGATTAGACTGTATTAAAGTAGTCCTAGTTATAGTTAAAGACTCCTTTAATCTTAATGTGCTAGGTCTTAAAGTTAGCTTATTATTCTAGCGGGGTGCCTTTTCTACTAGGTTACTACCGTTGTTATAGGGGTTGATTATTTAAGAGCGGTAATAGTTTCTATCTAGGAGGCAATAAGGGCATTAAGGCTTTTATTAGCTTTTTTATTGGCGGTGTTTATATTATATATAAACTGTAGTCCTACTTTAATATTACTAAGGAACTTATTAGTATAGTTAATAAGGGTATAGTAAACTTTGTTAGCTTTAAAGGTTTTAGGGTATAGTAGGGAGCGGCGGATTGTTTATATAATATTAGGGTGTATCTATATAAAGAAGTCTATAAAAACTTTACGGAGGTTCTAGGTTTTGGCTATTTTAGCATTATTAATATCGCCTATTTAGGTAATCTTTGACGCTGGGAAAAAACTAAGGATTATTTTAGGACTGTGGTGGGTTATAGTATATAGACATATCGCGCGTAGGTTGCAATTACTCTGGGGCGGAGATAACTAGAATATAGGGAATTAGGAATCGCGATAGGGCGTAATTAATAATAGCATAAACTATTATAGTGCTATAATAAAGTAGACTAAATAACTATATTATGCTATAAAGAAGAGAAGAAGGGTAAAAGGAGGTATTATATATAAAGAGTAAGGCCAGCCGCTAAGGCGCTAGTGGTGGGCTAGCTAATAGTAGAAACAGTATGCGTTAGGTTAGTGCTGTAACACTATAGGTCCATTTTAAGCTAGAGTATATAGTATTAATTACTTAATAATACCTCCGTTAAGTTAGATAAGATTCTTTACCCTAGCGCCTATACCTTGCTCCTTATCTATATACCAAATATAGATACCTTATTACGGGACTTACTTGTTCTCACGCCTTTGCGTGTTTTTGATATTCTTAACCCATGCTTACGTTTGTCCCAAGACACCTACGCACGTTCCCCTACAACCCCTATTTATACCTTGTACCTGGTATATAAAGACTCTTCTTTTTTATCTAATGTCTTTATATAGGGTCCGGGAGGTTTAGTGTCGCCCCCCCCTACGTGTATAGCAGCGATGGTATCTAATTTCGCTTAAGCCTCGCCTAAATTAGTATGTAGAGCTAGCAGAATTAGATATAGTGGCTGCTAGGAGAAGGGTTCCTCCTTGCACTTAAAGCTATTTACAACTTCTCTTCCTTACCAATATTGTGATATTTGCTCTAGATCTTGGTGTAATAGAGCCTTCCTCTTGTCAATATAAGTTCTAAACGTACTGCTACTGCCGCCGTTGGAAGTCCTTCTTGTCCACCCCTTTAAAGGCCTTAACTGTTGCTAATACTGTCCTTATCTACTTAACCACCTATCTTAACACAGAACTTAAGTATAAGTACGGTTGTGACTCTGCCGCCCGCATTTAGTAGCTAGATTAGCACGTAGCTTAACTTCTCTCTACTAACAGCGTTTAATAGGTTGCCTATATTACGGCAGGCAGCTACTTTTACTAATAGCGAGCTTAAGGAAATATTAAATAATCCTAAGGTAGCAAAGGAGGCAGATTATAAGAAGGTTTAACGCTTCTATTAATTGTAGGATTATAATATAATAGGGGCTCCTCTATAGCTGCCACGTCTTATATAGCTTTTAAATATAGGTTCCTATTGTCCTTTAAGTTAGTAATAAAATTATTAGTCACTGTACCTCCACCCAGAGCTTAATCTAGATAATATTGGCCACTATATATAAACCCTACGTCAATTATAGAGACCCCCTATACTTCCTTTATAAGTATTTAAGCCAATACCTAAGGATTTAATAACGGAAAGTAAGGAGGAGGAGCTACCACTAAGGCTCTAATTTAAGCATAAATTAGAGTAGGTAAAGCCAAGCGGTAGAGGTATCTTTTTTAACTATTATCTCTATTACGGCTAGCGATCCCGTGGAAGCAATTTGATAGATTAAGCAGTAATAAGGGGCTATATTATGAATAGACTAAAATAAGGAGCTAGCAAAGGATACAGCAGGCGACCATATATGTCGTTGGCGTTGGAACAACCTTGATCCGTCTTGCTTATATTTTAGTGTGACAACGTCATATAGTTAGCCAAACCATTACATTACCCCCCTCTAAGTCAGGAAGATCGTTTTTAATCTTTGTAGTTAGGCCCTCCTTATCCTCCTCTTCTTTCCGTCCTTTTCCGCCTTATTATCCTCCTTTAAGGGCTCTAAATCTTCACCCCTAATATACGCCTCTAGCCATTGCGGCAGCTATATAGGTGGACTGGCGTTATAGGGTCTCTTGTTATGGAATGCCTTAATCTTATAGGGAGCGCTAATAAAGCCGTCTGCGTTATACCAGGTGTTGTCTAGGTTATAGCCTACCCAGCTAACCTTATATTATAGCCTCCTACGGTAGACCCTGCTAGTAAGAACCCTATCAACCTCGTACTCCGGCTCGCCGTTAATTAGGACTAGCTCCTTTGGCTCTCTATTCTGACCTAGCAGGGGGTTATTTAGATCCTTCTATAGTTAGTTAGCGTGGAAGACGTTTAATATCTTTATATACGGAGGTAGGTTGACGACGTATAGGTGTCCTTCTATACCCAAAATCCTATAGGGCCCTGCAAGTTGCCTATCCAATTTAACGCTTAGTTGGTTGGTAGCCTATCCCTTCCTAGTAATGTACACCTAATTGCCTACCCTAAAATCTGGTTCGCGATGATGCTTATTAGCTTATTTTACCTATCGCTCTTAGGTCCTAGCTAGATTAGTCCTTGCTTATTTAACTGCTTCCTAGTTTCTATATGTAAAAGCTTGAGCTTTCTATTATATCAGTCTCTCGCGGGGTGTTGGGGTTGCTTATATATGTTCCTCCTAGTCAAAGTAGAGCCTTGGCTTAAACCTTAGTTCTAATTTATATAGTGCAAAGCCTATAGATTTGTGCGGTAAGATTGCCTGTGTAAAGTCTATATAGGGGAGAAGCTCTAACTAATTGTTCTGGTAATAATTAATAAAGGGCCTTAAGCGTTGGTCTATATACTGGTTTAGCACCTCTATATTACCATTAGTTTATGGGTGACTAGCTATAGAGAGCTTTTACCTAACGCCAGTTAGCTTATATAGCTCGTCTATAAAGGCTGAGATAAATTGGGGTCCTTGGTCTAATATCACTATCTTTAAAAGGCCGTATATGCGCTAGATGTGTTGGTAGTACAAGTTTACTGCGTCAGCTGCAGTAGCTATCTTATAGTAGGGTAGCGAGAAGGCTCTTTTACCTAGCTAATTAACAACTATAAAGACGTTGTTAAAGCCCTTCTTGTCCATTAGGAAGGATTTAAAATCAAAAAAGACGTGCTGCTAGCAGCGTTTACTAATTGGTAGGGGATGCAGTAAGCTAGGGGTCTTATCGCGAGGTATATAGGTCCTCCTACACGTCCTATAGTTGCTTACGTAGGTATCGTAGTCTGAGGGTAATCCTGGCTAATAGTATTGATCTGCTACCAATTTCCTTGTCTTGCTCCTACCTGGGTAAGCAGTTACCTAATAGGAGTATACCTCTACAATAAGGTAGGTACGGAGGCAGTTAATATTAGGGACCATTAGCTTGCCAAAGCAGGTAAGTAATCCATCTTAGAGCTTTTAACCCTTCCGTTCTTACCCAGCCAGTTAACGTAGCCCTGCTAGCGATTTACTAGTTTGGTTGGCTTGGAGAATCTGATTAATCAGCTTATATAGTTCCCGTTTATAATTTGCTGCAGCTAAGGGGTCCTTTAAGGTTGTATCTAATGTAGCGATTGTAAGGGCGGGGTTGACTAAGTATATAGTGCGTGCAGCCACGTCCTTCTCCTTCTGCGTCTTTAGGTCCTCCTATTTACGTAATAGGGTATCAGCCACTATATTTGCCGTGCCTGGCCTATATATAATCTATATGTGGAAATCAGCGAGTAGGTCTGCCTAGCGGGCTTATTATAGGTTTAGTAGTCTCTTAGTTATAAAGTACTTAAGGGCTTAATGGTCTATAACTGCCGTAAAGGGGGTACGCTAAAGGCTAATAAGGTGACCTTGCCATTCTTATAGACCTCTTATTACCGCTAGTATCTCTTTATTATAGATCTTGTATTGTATCTCCTTAGGGCTTATTGTCTTTAAGAAGAAGGCTACTAGCTTCTAGGTCCTGTCGTCTTGCAGCTAGTTAAGCACTCTAGCTACTACTCCATCGCTTGCGTCAGTTTCCATATAGGTGTCTTAGAACGGCAAGTAATGCTTTACTACGCTGCCTAATAGTATAAGGGCCTTAGCTTGCTTAAAGGCCTTAAGCTCTTCTTCCCCTAGCGGGTGCTATGCTTTCTTCTACGTAAGCTTAGTAAGCGGTTATAAAATACGGCTATAGTTTTTTAAGAGGGCTTAGTAGAAGTTACAAAACCCTAGAAAGAACCGCACCCCCTTTATAAAAGTTAGGGGCTACCAATCCCTTACCATAGATAGCTTATTAGGGTCTATAGAGATTCCATTAGTCCTAATAATAAAGCCTAGGAACTTTGTCCTGGTGACTTTGAACTTGCTCTTCCTAATATCCGCTTATAGGCCTATCTTTTAAAGCCTCTGTAGGACCTTTTTAATATGGATCTTGTGCTCTAATGGGTCGTCTAAGTAGATTAGGATGTCGTCTATATAGGCTATACAAAAGTCGTCTAAGTAGTTAAAGAAAATGCTGTTAATAAATCTCCGGAAGGATGCGGGGCCGTTGTATAGTCTAAAGGGTAGGACGCGGTACTTATAGGATCCGTACCTTATATAGAAGGTAGTTAGGTCCTCTACCTCTTCCTTTAGCTATATATGGTAGAAGGCCTATTAAACATCCAGCTTAGTAAATATTTTAGCCCTTAATAGCCTCGTTAACGTCTCCTTAATTAGTGGTAGCGGGTAACAGTCCTTCTTGGTAATTATATTAAGTTTTTAAAAGTTAACGCAGAATTGCTACCCCCCTTTAGGCTTCTTGGCGAATAGAACCAGGGCTATAAAGGGTGCGTTGCTTGGCACTATAAATCCCTTATATAGGTGTTCCTGTAGGTAGACCTTAACTAGCTCTAGCTGTTTTAATAATATATTATATAGCGGGCTAGGGGCCAGATTGCTACTGCTGCCTTTAAGAATAATATTATAGTCTACCCCTTTGCGATGCGGTAGTAGCATATTAGAGGTAGCTTTTAAGAAACTATTAGCGTACTTTTAATAGGGCTATGGTAGCTTCTTATAGACAAGCCAACGAAGCTCTTCCTTATTATTAGGTAGGGCGTCCTGTCCCTTTCTATCCTCTATTAGCCGTTCTATCTTGTAGACGCTAGTAGATCCAATTACTACGCCCTTGCGCTTTATTCCGCGTAAGAAGCTCTTAGCCTTAAGTAGCGCAATATCCGCTGCTTTAATATCCGTAATAGGCGAAGGCTGCTTTACTCTTGGCTTTAATGGTAAAGCTAGTCTTAGGTAAAGTTAATCCTTTATCTTCCTAATCGCGTCTTAGGTATTAATCTTCTAGGTATGCTTATAGTTGTATTAGGCCCATTTAGTTTGCTCCAATTTGCTTTTAGGAGGGGGCATCTCTCCTTAAGGTTCTCTGGTTATAGCTATACGCTTAAGAATATATTAAGGGGTAGGCATAGGCTCTTAATTTAGTAGTATATCTCTTTAATCTGCATCCTTCTGGTAATCCTCATTGATTAGTAGGGGTAAGAGCTCTTTTCTTGGTACGATTACGTCCTGCCTACTATAGTAGTTTCTCTTAGTTAGCTATACTAAGGTACAGTGCTTGCAGTTAATTAGGGTCCTAGTCTTCTTAAACTACCTACGGCCGATAAGAAGGTTATGGCATCTAGTATTACAGAATAGAAACTATGTAGGGACTTACCGGCTGTCCATAACTAGGTTAGCCCTAAAGAGTTATCTAATTATATCTGTCTGCTGGTTGTTGTGCCTAGATATAGTAACTCCTCGTCTCTTTATCTTGTAGAACTTAGGTTATAGTTATTGCTTAATAATTGGCCGTAGCTTATAGTGTATAAAGGCCTCGCCACCTGCACCTAAATTGAGTAGGCTTATTATATTAAGAGCTATACCTCCTAACGCGATCCTATATTGTATTGTAAGGGCCGTGCCTCCTAGGATCTCCTTAAGCTGCATAGGGGCTGTGTGGATTGCTCTAAGCTACTCTAGGTAAAAGACTTCGCCTAGAGCTATTTGTTTTCCGACTTTGCTAAGTTAGTAGCTATCTTATACTCCTTACTTTAATTAATTGCCTTGGCTTCTATCTTCTTTGGCGTAGGGTAGTCCCCAGAATAATGTCCTTACTTGCCATAGTTAAAGTAGGTAGCTGTTGCCTTTGCGGCCAGTGCTGGGGTTAAGAACCGTCTAGGTAGGAGACTCTTGGCTTCTTTGGCGTCCTTTATAGGAGTTCTCTTAGCTTAGACTACTTGATGGTCGTTCCGTTCCTTACCTGACTACTTTAGCCCTTAGGCGTACTGTTAAGCAGTCTTATAATAGGTGTTAAAGCTATATTGTTCGTCGGCTACCTTAACTTCTATTTGGACGTGTAGGCTGTTATAAAGCTTATTATAAAGCTCCTCTTTCCACTGGCCCTGTGGTATCTTTAAGATATTTGCTAGTTGGATAAAGTTAGATTAGAAGTTGTTAAAGTTACCTAGGTATAGTATTTTTAGGCTTTTAAGTTCCTGTTAAGCTTTAATCTAATAGTCTAGATCCTTAAAGATATTTTCCAAGAACTCGAGTACTTCTATATTGGTAGGGTTGTGTCCTATATCGCGCTCTACCTCTAAGTAGGGTGAGAGGTGGTTATAAGCTTTGCTACCTACGCGTGTCTTAATATATGCTACCTTTGCATCTTCTTCCTGATCTGGGTTGTTTTAATAAAACCAGTCCACGTTAGATCGAAGCTTATTTTATACGTGGCCACTCTAGGCCTAATAGGTAGGCTCTTTCCCATCTATAAGCGTAGGGGGGTCTGGAAACTTTACTGTGCGTTCTAAACCCGCAACACTGCTCGTCTAAGAGAGTGGTGTCCCTTCTTGTATTATCTATAACGGTGTGCTTCCTTGCTCGCTGTCTTCCCAATTTAGGGCTTATATGGTGACCTTGCGGCCCATCCTTAATATCTTCCAATTGGCCTTATAGAGCTTGTCTGTTCTATTATCTAGGTGCTCCTTAAGCTCTGCTATTTTCGCCTAAGCCTTCTCTTTCGCATTAAGAGCTTTATGCGCGTGGTTGTTTATAAGACGCCATAGCATAGCGATCTGCTGTTCTATCGCCTTCCTTCGTATTCCCTAGAGCCTCAGCTCCTCTATAAGTTCGGTTATAGGTATCTTAGATAGACTTTAGGTGGTTATAGGTATCTTAGATAGACTTTAGGTGGTTATAGCCGTATACTCTTTCTTGGTCTCCATCTTAAAGTATATAGGGTCTTTGGTGTCTAATAATTGTATTATAAGACGGTCCTATTTGCTCTTTATATTATCCAAAAGCTCTGTCTCGCTATAGTATGGTTAGAGCTTTAGTGGCTTAAGTGTTGAATCTATGGGTTCCTCGCGGTCTGCCAGGGTTAGGTCAATAGCTATCTCTAGCGCGCTCGGTCTTAACGCGCTCTTTTTTGCTATAGTGTCTCTTTTTATCTAAATTTATAATTAGGATAATCCTCCTAATCTAATTGCCGCAGTCTCTTCTTTCAGCTGCTTAATCGCTGTTGTAGTTGCCTGCACCGTTGCAGGGCTTTTAGAAGGTGGGTTGGTTAGTAGTTATAGTAGTAGACCAGCTCTCTATCCGGCTACGCGTTTAACCGTTAAACCTAGTATTATGTTGCCTCTACAGGTCAGATAAGGTTGATTTTAGTCTAATATTACGGCTAGCAATCCCATGGAAGCAATCTAATAGATTAAGCAGCAATAAGGGGCTATATTATGAATAGACTAAAATAAGGAGCTAGCAAAGGATACAGCAGGCGACTATATACGTCGTTGGCGTTGGAACAACCTTGATCTGTCTTGCTTATATTTTAGTATGACGATGTTATATAGTTAGCCGAACCGTCACAATCTCTTGTTATTAGCTAGGCTTAAGAAGGGCGTACGGACTTAGAATATAGTTATATATACTTTTACTAACTCTTGCCTAAGCCTCTTACTCACATATAGTTGTAATATACCGCCTATAATTAATAAGGCTATTAAGCAGCAGCTTCCTAGCCGTTATGTTATACAAGAGTCTTATAATGCATTAGTTTTATATACAGAGAAGAATAAGACTTAAGTAATATTTAAGATTAATCCTAGTTAGGAAGCTAGCTAGAGCTTAATTAATAATAAACTTATAAGCTTGGTAAAGAAGCACTAGAATATAGACAGCTCTACTAAGTAGCTCTTAGTTAAAGTTAGCTTTATATATATTAAGGTAAATGTCTGATCAAGGTTGCGTCCTTGCAGTTATGTGACCGTAAATTGCCATCACGTGACGGCAATCTAGGGCAATTTGCGGCAACTTGCCTACGAACGCGAGTCAAAAGGGGTTAATTACGTGAGCTAAGCGAGCTCAAGAAATCCACCAAATTCTACCTATAGAATAGGAGAATCGATAAGCATTAATCAAAATCAGTTACCACCTATACTATTGCAATAGCATTACGTATCACCGGAAGTGATACTAATAGTAAACAATTAAGCTAGATCTACCACTCGCTCTACTAATTATTCTACAATGGCCGCATAGTTATTAGCACAGCTAGCTGCCACTGCCTCCTTATAGGATACGTCTCCAAGTATATCGCAACCTAAACAGCGTAAGGTTAGTAATATTACTTATCCTCTAAATACCCGCCTAAAGACTACTAAGCTCCAGCTAGAGCTATATAAGGAGTAAAAGTGTAAGAAGAGGTGCCTAGGCTCTTTTTAGTACTAAATCTATTGCTAAGTTAACTATAAGCTAATGCAGGAGGACCTTAAGGAGTGGGCGCGGGCTATTAAGGATAGTCGAGCTACTATTTGGACACCTTATAGTAAGCTATTTAAAAAGCTTTAAGATTAAAAAAAGGGAGGTAGTAAGAAGTTACAACTTGCCTTTACTAAGTTACCTACACCTAATACTCCTAGAGTTGTTAATTAATTCTATATTAATCTAACTAGCAGGCAGTACGGGCATCTAGCTATACTACTATTAGGGCAAGGCTAAACTATAAGATTATTACCTATAGCTCCTCTGCCTTATTTATAAGGCCTAAATTACATAGCCAATCTATAGGAGTATTTTAACTGGCAGAAGCTCTTAGTGCAAAAAGACCTAGAGTAGGAGAGTAATCTTAAAGCTACCTATTAAGTCGCTTATAAAAAGCGGTAGGACTTAAGGATTATTAGGGAGTAGAAGCCAAATAAGAATAGCAAGACGCTAGTTAATATAATAATTAATAAGGGAGTACTAGAGGCAATTGCTAAATAGGTATATTAGGATATTAAAAAGTAGAGGACTTTACGAGTTACTTAACTTTCCAGTAGTATTAAGGATTTGGAGGAAGATAAGTAGTAGATTTTTTACACCAGTGTAGCTCTGCCTAAAAGTATAGGGTAGAGTATTGTCACAGAGCGAGTACAAGTGGTGATAATATATAGCGAAGTAGATATTATTAAGCTATGTATATGAACTGTATAATGAGATCAAGACGTTGCGTAAGGAGAGAAGGTAAGGAAACGGGAAGAAAGGGGTATATATCATTAACTTGGTTGCTTGGTTAACACGTACACGGGGCAGAATAGGCTTTGGGTCATGGTCCTAGCAGAACTTGGCAGAATTCGGTGGACTTGGCAGAACATGGCAGAACGCCGTCAGATTGCCGTAGATTACGGTCGGTCTCTTCTTACTAAGTCGGTGGAAACAGGTGGACGTGTATAAGGTGTCACGGAGGTGTCCCGTAATAGTACCCCCCCTTTAAACTCAAGCTTCTGCGAGATAGGGCTGTGGTAGTTCTAGGTAGAGTTCGTAAAAGTCTTCTACGGCTTGTGTAAGTCCTATAGAGTTAACGGGTTCCCATATGGGCTCAGTAAAGCCTCTCCATTTCGTAAGGTATATATATTTACATTTCCGTTTATTATACTTAATATTGTCAACTCTTTTAATAAAGTACTTATCCCCACCATCTACTTTAACTAGTGGGGGAGGGTCCTAGATCTATTTAGGCAGGGCATTTAATACAAGGGCAGCAGGGCGGAGGACTGACGTATAGAATACGGGGTAGATTTTAACCGTATTAGAAAGCTTCAGTTAGTAAGCATAGAAAGAGATAACCTTTTTAACCTTATAAGGGCCGGCGTTCTTCCAATTAAGTTTCTTAATAGGTTGTTTTATATTCAGATTTCTTATATCTAGCTAGACAAAGTCACTAATTTAGTAGGCTAATACTAGGGTTCGGTTCTTATTTGCTACGGCTTTATAGATAAATTAGGCCCATATTATTTCGTTAGTAAGGAACTTTTATAGTTCTTTTATCTTTTTTATAAATTTATTTGCTTCTATAACTTATAAGGCCTAGTAAGCTAGGCGAGGAATATTACTAAAGAGTTTAAAACCTATTCATGGGTGCTAGCCGTAGTTGGCCAGGAATGGGGAGACCTTTATGGTTTCCAAGATAGAGTTATTTGCGGTAAACTTAGCAAATGCAAGCCAGTCTATCTAGTTATCCTGCAAATATGATGTGTATATCCAAATATATTGTTCTATTATAGCATTTGCACATTCCGTTTAACTATTAATTTCTAGGTGGTATACTATAGACAATAGTGCTTTAATACGGAGTTAGGTAGTTAGTTCTTTTTAAAATATAGAGATAAACTATCTACCTCTATTAGAGATAATCGTTTTAGGAAGTCTATGGAGTTTCTATACATAATTTAGAAACAGTTAGGCAATAGTAGGCGCTAATATATTAGGGCAGGCAATTAGGTGTTTTATCTTAGATAGTCAGTCTATAACTACAATAATATTTATACAGCCTTTACTTTTGGAGAGATTAATAATAAAGTTAATTAAGATATCCTTCCATCTTTGGTCCGGAACGGGCAGGGGTTTTAGGAAGCCATTATACGTCTTATGCAAAGCTTTGGCTCGTTAGCAGGTATAGCAGCTAGAGACATACCTTTATATTATATTATATATATTCAGTTAGTAGTATTCTTATTAGAGCAGTTCCAGGGTTTTTCCTTAGCCTAGGTAGCCGGCTACTGGTAGGTTATATACATATTTAAAGAGCTTGAGCTTAAGTTTGTTGTGGTTAGGTACAACTAGGCAGTTCCTATAGTATAGGTGGTTTCTGCAGGCTTCGTATTTACTTAGAGAAATCCTTTTAGAGTGTCTAGCGCTATCTTAAATTAGCTTAAGCGTCTCTTGGATAAACTTATTATTTAGGTATTTATTGGTTACAATCTGTTTAATAGTTTGATTAGTTATTTTAAGAACATATACCATAAGGTCCTTAGTAGGGGGTTTAAATAGCTTAGGGCGGAGTAGGGTCTAATTGCGGTAAAAGCGTGCTTCTTTTTAAGCTGGTACGTCTTGCAAACGTTAGGTTAGGGCATTAGGCTTCTGGCCTTAAATGCCTAGGCGGTATATAATTAAAAATTAGAAATGGAATAGATATTCTAACCAGCAGGCCTAATAGTGGCTTAGCTATTTTATAGTTGTAAAGTATTATAGGTTCTTATAATTGCTAAAAACCTTAATTAAAAATCCAGAGCCTTCTAGTTTAGGACGCCATTGTTTAAAACATCTAATAATAGCTAATAGTTCTTTATTATAGATCTCATAATTACATTTAGCTAGACTTAGTTATTTTAAAAAGTATGCCATAGGGTGCAATACTCCTTCCTTATTATATTAAGACAGAATGCCTCTAATAACGTAGTTAAATAAGTCAGCTTCTATAACACTTATTTAGTTTAGGTTAAAGTGTTAGAATATAGGTGTAGTAATAAACATAACTTTTAGATAAGTAAAAGCTTTCTTATATTCCTTATTAAAGATAAAGGCTTTATCTTTTTAGGTTAGAGCCATAAGGGGTAAAACTAGAGCGGAGAAGTTATTAATAAACTATTAGTAGAAGTTGGCAAATCCTATAAAGGCCCTTACGTCCTTAACATTCTTAGGTTCTTACCAGTTTATAATTGCTTTAACTTTCTTAAGGTCTATTTATACGCTATCTATAAAAATAATAAGTCCAAGGTATAGAACTTCCATTTTATGGAACTTGCATTTATCTATATCTAACTATAGGCCGGCTCCACGCAAGGTTTACAGAACCAGTTTAATATATTTTTAGTATTTAGCCAGATTATTACTATATATTAAGATATTGTCAATATAAGCAGTATAAAAGATATCCAGGTATAGATACAGGGTGTTATTTACAAAGTATTAGAATAAACTTAGGGCGTTTATAAGGCCAAATAGTATTACCAAGTACTTAAATAATCCGTATTAAGTACAAAATGTAGTAAGCCATTTGTCTCCTTTTGCAATACAGAGGCGGTTAAATACGTGGATAATATTAAGCTTTATATAAAAGCGAGCCTTATTTAATCAGTTTAGTGTCTCTTAGATTAACGGGATTGGATATTAGTTTTTAACAGTAACAGCATTAAGAGCTTAGTAGTCTATACAGAAACGCAGACCGCTGCTAGGTTTCTTAATAAAGATTACTAGTGCGGCTATAGGTAAAGAACTTGCTCTAATAAATCCTTTGTCTAGATATTTATCTAGGTACTTCTATAGTACCTTAAGTTCGTTTTAGGACATCCTATATAGGGGTCTAAATCTGGGATGTTTTCCTTCTTTAACTATAATTTTATAATTATATAGACGGCGTTCTGGTAGCTTATTGGCTTCCTTTTATAAGAATATATCTAAATAGTTATAGTACTCTATTGGTACCTTTGTGGCGGGGTTAGTATACTTCTTTAGTGCTAAGGCCTTCTTAATATTTGCCATTGTAATAGTAAAGATTATATATTCTGGTTTCCTAGCAAGTTATACTAGCAAAATAGCTCTAATTATATAGATATCTAAAGTGTTAAACGGGCTTAGATTATCCTTAGTTTCTTATACAGTTTCCTATTTAGTTTTAGGTTTAGTATTAAATACGGAGTTAGTATTAGATTTAGGTTCAGGTTCTTTAAGTATCCTTTTTATAGTAAAATACCAGTTCTTCTGGTACTTTTATATATTAAGCTTAAGCTTCTACTTGGTTTAGGGTGCAGTAGTTAGAGTTAATTTATATAGTCCAATATAAATTCCGGGTTCTTGGTAGACGTTAGTAGAAATCTTATATTAGTGGAATTTAGTGGAATTCTTAGGTAGGTGGAATTAGGTGGACTTTTTAGGTATAAGGTAGACGTTGGTAGAAATTTTAAACTAGTAGATCCTAGTAGATTTTTCAGATTTTGGTTTAGGGTCTAAGTAGCGAGTTATAAGGCACTTCTACTTGTAACAAAAGGCGGTAAATAGAAGCTTAAGGTTATCCTAATTAATGGTTACCTTATATAGCTTTATCTAGGGTTGTTTAAGGATTACTAGGTAACCTAGGGTAGTTGTAAAGAGCTTAATTAATTCTTTATAGTTTAGGTATTAGAGTCTTTGTTATGAAGTTCGTGTAGAGGGGTTTATTGATGAAATGGGTTAATTGATTGATGATCTTGACTTGATTGTTGATTGATGTCCTTGATTGTTGACCTAGGGCCCCTGGGGCTCTGAAGAGATTTATAATGCACGTGCCCCGTGCACGTGACTCGTGTATGTGTCCCACGCCTTAGAGAATATAGATTATCTAATACACCCCCTTAGCTTTAAGCTCTTTAAGGTTAAAGCTAACCACCTTCTTGTGCCCGTTAATGTGTTAATTGAACTATAATTTTATCCGAATCCTTCCTTCTCGCCCTAACCTTCTCCCTTAGGTCCTCTAGTTGCTTCTCCTTATTTAGCCGCTCCTTGATATCCACCATTCTGATTATATTGACGAAGCTTTAAAACCTTTGCTTAGGCAGGGCCTTTGTAAGTCTATTGGCGATCATCTCCTTCGTCGCTATCCATTGAAATTGTACTCGTTTTATTGCGTATTCCTAACATAGCTAGTATTGATGGATGTTAACGTGTTGGAGCTTTGTGATTAGCTTTGCCGTGTCTTTTATAATTAGTTGGAGTGTTTGGGTGTTGTTGCATTTAATAATTAAGGATTTGTTTAGTTGCTTTGAATATCCTACTAGTGAAGATAGCTTCTTTTACTATCTAAGATAGGGCTAATAACTTGGCTTCTGTGCTTAACGTAGTTACTATATCTTACTTATTTGCTCTTTATGTGATTGGTCCTCTGGATAGCTTTATAATATATCCTTGTAAGCTCTTTCTGTTAATGGAATTGTCCGCGAATGATGCATTGCTAGTATAGATAAATGATTGCGCTTTACCTTTACTGTCTCTTTTGTTGTCTTGTCCTTTGTTATATATTCCTTTGTCTTTTCCTCTACCATTTATTCCTTCCTTATCTCCTCTATAGTAGATTGCTCTGCTTCTTGTGCCATATAGGTACCAAAATACTCTAATATAGCATTGTAGAAGTTGCTTCTTTTGGTAGGGATATAGGACAGACTAGTAGGTCTGTATTGGGGGATGGACGCGTTGGACAGATTGATTGGTGATTAGTAGGGAGGAGTTTAGATTCTGCTATAGGAGTGTCTAGAAGACGCCCTCTAAGATCTATCTTATACTGGTTAGCTATTTTCTTAATATAGGCTTTCTAGGATAGCTATAGGAGCCTCTAACTATAATTGTGTAGTATGTGGATTCCTAGGAACTATTTTAGCTTACCAAGGGTACTTATCTAGTATTTCTTGCTTAGCTCCTTAATTACTTCTTAAGCTTTCTTCTTATCTGTCTTTTAGTAGCAGAAGACAATATCGTTAATATAGAAGAAGACAACTATTCCACCTTTTAGCATAATATATGGCTCCTAAGGTACCTCTTTAAAACCCAATTTATTTAATAAGCTTGTGAGATTCTTCTGCCATAACAGTGGTGATTGTTATAGTCCATATAGGGCTTTTCTTAAGTGTAGTACTTTGTCTATCTTTCCTTTGTTGAACCCTGGTAGTAGCTTTATATAGACAACCTTGTTAAGATTGTAATGGATAAATGTATTAACTGCATCTATCTATATTATCTCTAGGTTGAATTTTGTAGTAATCGCCATAAGTGTTTAGAAGGTTATACTAGCTAATGTAGTAGCTTTTGTAGGTAGGTCTCCTAGGGCCTATTGATTTCTATAGACTACTAATTGTGCCTTGCATTTCTGGAGAAATTTATGCTTGTTTATCTTATAGACAAACACCTATATTAAGCTAAGGACCTGCTGTTTTTTTACGTGCTTCTTATCTATTTCTTAAAATGACCTTATTTAATAATAGGATTGGAGGTGAGCTTGTTAAGTTTCTTGGAATTAATCTTAAAGAGAATGTGTATTAAGGTTATAGATTGACTAAGGTGGCGGAAGTAAGTTCTTCCTATATAATCTAACATCGCGTATTCTACCTGATTTTAGCTTACTATTATTAAGTTAACTATTAAGGTTAAACTTCCTTCCTACTAAGAAGGTGCTATAATAAGCTAATATAATTCTTTTAGTAATAAAGTCTTTAAACCTGTTATTATAGGCTTCCTTAAATAAGTCCTTAATAAAGTTATTAAATATCCCCTAAGTGTAAAACCTGTCTCCTACTTGGCTAACAATGTCCTAATTAGTACCTTGTATATTTGACTTTATAGGATACTTAATATAAAAGGCATATAGAGATTCTTCGTCTTCTTCTATTAGAGGTGGCATATAATATGTATTTTTAAGAGCTCTTGCAAGCTTAAGATCTACTAACTTATTAAAGGTTTAAACTGGCTTATTGATATCATTATCTTTCTCTTAAATTAATAGTTTAAATACTTCTTTATTATCTTCTAGAAGGACCTTATTCTTAGTTAGGGTATTAGGGAGTTAAATCTTCTTAATTAGCGTGTCTAACTCAGTGTATAGGTCCTTTAAAATATCTATTTACTTGCCGTTAAAGAATGTCTTTTTGTTAAAGATAATGTCCCTAGTAGAGATGATAATACCTTTATATAGGATCCAGATCTTATAGATATTGGTAGAGTTATAGCTAATAAGGTAGCCAATATAGGCTCGCGGATCTAGCTCGCTTAGCCTTTTCTTCTTCAGCTAGGCGTCTGATGTTATTACATACGCCCTACAGCCGTAGGCTTTTAGGTGCGCTAGTTGCGGCTTTTTTTAACCTATTGGCTAGGAAGGTATAGAACCTCTTATATAGCGATTTCTAACCATTGCTTTCCTGTGGCGTTTAATCTTAAAGGTAGACTATATAGTTGACTATCTCTTTCTATAGATTATGTAGTAGATTAGCAGTAATTCTTATTATACGTGCTCTCTTAATGATTACACCCCCTAAGTGTTTAGTGGTACTATTTTGAGCTTGGGTATAAGACGCCAAAGGCTTAAATATAATCCCTTAGGTCTGTAGCTATTTAAGGGTTCTCCTTCTCCCTAGCTCGTTGTCTAATCTAATAGTATTAACCTTAAGGTTATACCTTAGACGAATCTATTAGATGAAATCTTTAAGCACTTATAATGTCTTCTTCTCTTTGCTATGCGTTATTATAAAATATAGGAAGGTTCTCCTTAAGAAGGTGTTGTGAATAAACATAACTTATATGAATTTAGTATGCGCTTCCTTAAGGTCAGTCCAGTTCATATAGAGGTTAAGATAAGGTTTATTAATATTCTGTTTTAAGAACCTTCTTGAGACCTAATGCTTAATTTTGGTAAGACTACAATGTTGATATTTTGTTGTCTTTAGGCCTTAAAGCTTAACTCCTAAGGCGTTGAGACCTAAATGATAAAGGCTTATAGGTCCTAGATGACCTAGATATAGATACTATAGATACGCATCACCTTTTAAATTTAGATAAGCGTCTCTTAACGATGCTCTACGCTTCCGTTGGCGGTATAGTAGTCGGCTTATATTAAACGCTAATTGATTCCTAGTTGGATGTATTTAATAGTCTATTATCTATAACGTTCTTCCATTTAACATAGGATCATATCATCCTTTTAAACTAGAAGATTGTTGTCTCCTTTATTATCCTAGTAGAATCCTTATTTTTAAAGCAGACGGAATAACACTAGATTTGTATTAAAGTCCGTATAAAAGGCAACGTCCTTAAGATATAGGGTTCCCTTACTCTTGTCTAGTTTTGTGATTTAGATAGTGATATTACTATAGCCTAGTATAGGCACTTCTAAGCTGCCGGTGGTGACATATTTATATCTTAAAGCTTTCCTAAAATTATAAAAATAAGAGAGGTTATTAAAGATGTAGAGAGTGGTTCCTAAGTTAAGAATAGTTAATAGCTTTAGTAGATGGGTTTGACCGGTGTAATATAATTTTAGGAGTATTACATTAGCTTTTCCTTTAATCTTAACTTCCTAGCTCTTATCCTATCATTATCAGGCCTTGTCTTCTTATTCTTTAAGTCTGATCTTTGTAACTTGGTTAGTAAGATTCTTATTTTTTTCTACCTTCTTTAGTGCCCTATTAATGCGTGTATCTCCTATTGTAACTCCTATAGGTCTCTTGTCTTTAAATAAATACTAATAGTCCTATAGGGAGTGTCCTTGTATTCCGCACACTAAGCACTTAGGCGTTGGCTTCTTATAGGACGTCTCCTTATTTACTAGTGTCCCGGCTCTCTTTAAGCGTCTATTATGTGTTAAGGCCTTTCCTCTTTGTAAACCTTTAGTAGTATCAGAGTGATCCTTAGTGGCTTAATCTATAAAGTCTGCATTAAAGGTACTGCCTTTTATAGTAGTATTGGCTTTTTTTAAGGGTATTCTGAGTTCTTTTTGTAGCTCCTTTGCTACTCTGTAGTATTTAGAAGATCTTAACTTCTAAGGGTTATTTACCTTAGTAGTATACTTTATATAGTAGGCATTGCTAAAAGGTTAAATAACTTCTGCTAAATCTTAAAGCCAGATTCTATTGGATATTTAAGGGATCTTATACTTCTCTCCTAGGGATATTATGTGTTCCCATTGGTCCAGCTACTAGTTTAGCTTTAATAACTGCTTAAACCCCTTAAGAGCTTCTGTGTACTGGTGTTATACCTATTAGGAATAAGGTAAGTGGTCGTTACGTAACGCCGCTTTACTAGCGTGGCGAGGAGTCTTAAGCTCCTCGCCCTTCCTTATTCTAATAGAATAAGCATATTAACCAACATCACTGTAACCTACTTAAGTAGTTGTTATTGGTGAGTCACCCTATATAACTAACACTAATCAATGGTTAAATACACAGTTAACCACAGAGCAGCTAGGTTTTTAAACAGAAGAGATAGTCTTATACAGGGGTGCTATATACGCTTATATGGAATGGATCCCGGCAATACTATACTACCTTAAACTTGCGGAAAACTAGTAATAGAAGTGTCACTAAGTACTAGGAGATACTAAGTTGCGTCCATTATGTAGAACAACTACGTTTACGAAGATTTAGTTAAGTACTTTAGGTTAGAAGTGTTACTAAACCTAGGGTCCCAAGTCAACGTCCAAAACGCGTCAAATAATATCTTAAATTGCCTACCTCTTAATAGCAAATCTATAAGATTCTATAAAACCAAAAACCCTATCTACCTTTAACCTATTATGGCGTTAACCTACCCAAAGAAGTATGAGGAAGATATTAACCCAAAGACATAGAATAAAGACATTAACCCTATAAACGCCGAGCAAAAGGACCTAAACGGATTCTTATTACACCGTATGGCATACTATAAAGACAGCAAATACAACAATACTATGCTATAGTACTGTGTAAGGGAGGACTTTGTTAGATAGATAAAGGGAATATAGACTCCTATAAAGAAGGATATTATATAAGACCTCCGTAACTTCTTATAGGAGTATAGAGTGTTTATACCTATAGATAGGGGTACTATTAGAGACAACATTTAGGAGCAGGTTATTAATATAAAAGAAGAGCATAAATAGACTCTATAAGAGATTAAGCACCAACTACGCACTATAAGGAAGCTTAACTTACGATGGAATTTAAGTAATACACCTCTAGAGACAAATCTACCTCCCTCTTTAACTTCTCTATATCCAATCCAACCCATAACTTCGACTTTAGATACTATACCCTAACGAGAGCAGGCACAGGATCCTATTGCTTCGCAATTTAACAAACTTTAGACTTTACCAACCAGACCTACGTCCCTACTACAGCCTGCAATACAACTCCTACCTCCTCTATTTTAATCTTAAATCGGAGGTAGTTTAAAATTGCTTACAGAGCTTATAAAGCTCTATTTAGATTAAGAGAAGAAGTTTAGCGGGGAATTATATAATATTCTTAATTTAAAACTACGCATCTTCTATAACTATTGCTAGAAGGTAGGAATAGAGTCTAATTAATACCACAACGCCTATTCCATTATGCTTAAGGGCCAAGCTAGTACCTTCTATTATAATTATTTGGCAGGAAAAGGATACAATTTTAACTATATAATATATAAGTTAAGATACTACTTCAAAACAGAAGAGAACAAGTAGTAGTATATATTAGAATAGAGAGAGACTACCTTTTTAAGGATCATTGCTACAAACCCAAGTGTCCCTTAGCTTGATTATCTTTAAAAGCTCTTTAATTAACTTTAGACGATTTAGCGTGGTTTATCCAAATTATATTAAGAGGATTTTAGCCTATATAATTAAGTCATTAGCGCATGCCAAGGCGTTAAAGAATGTAATCTTGCTCTCTTTAATCCTGTAAATACTTATAAAGGAGTATATGCTTAATTAAAATCTTCTGTTAGCACTGCTCTACGCTCTTAAGAAGTATAGCAATTTAACACCTAACTCTAACCTACTTTAATTAACCCACCTAATTAAAACGATTATAACTGGACTAATTAAACATATAGTGGCTATAGTAGGCAATATGGCAGAGGGTATAATTAATAACTATAAGGCAAAGGTAGAGGTCCTCGTGGAGGTTTATTTCAAAGTAATTACTAAAAGAAGTACTATGTTTGTAAGAAACCAAATTACTAGTTAACTAGGTATTCTCTTAATAAGTAAAAGGAGGTATATAACAAGTTTTACTAGAGTATAAGAAACGTTAAAAATTATAAGGTTACTACAGCCTACTTCTAAAGCTTCCTAGTTTAATATAAAGGCAAAGAAGATCTTAAGGGTAAGGTTAATAAGGCCAAACAGCTCCTTATAGATATGGAAATTAAAAACTACTCTCCTAACCAATACTTTACCAAGTATAGTAAGGTAAATAGTATACAAACTATTGCTATCCTTAATAACTAATCTACACTCTATTCTGTTATAAAGTCAGATATCTTTAATAAGCTAAAGGAAAGTTCCGTGTTCTCCTTTAACAATAGATACTCAGCGAACGTTTTCTATAGTATTATGCCAGATACTAGAGCCGCAGGAGTATCTACAGCAGGAGAACCTTAAGTTTAAGCTCTTTAGCAGCCTAATGGCTCTATTTAGATCGACCAATTAATAGCAGGCCAATATATAATTCACTTTAGCAAGGGTACTGCAATCTCTCTCGGTATAATTAAGGTCTAAACCCTATTAGGATATATCACTTTCTATATTATTCCCACAAACACCCCATTTCTATTCTACATTTAAGATATAGATAAGTTAGGCATTAAGCTTAATAACCTTAAAAATATGCTTATTTAGGGAGATAATCAGGTGCCCATTGTACGTAAGTAGGGTTACCCTTAGTTGCTCCTTTAACAGCCAGAAAGGAGCATTACTTAAAGCCATTTAACTAAGTTAGAGTTACGTTAACTACACCATCGCTTTAGTTACCTATTAGTTTATAGATTACTTAGGGTTCTTCAGCAAGCAGGTTATAAAGTTAAGGTTAAGACAATTAAGCATCTTATAAAGTACTACTATCACTGCCAAATAAACCAAAAGTCCCCTAGCCGATTTAAGTTCACCCTTAAAGATAACTATAACTTTAACTTCTATATTATTATTAATATTATATATCTTAGCGGCAAGCTAGTACTCTAAGTTATTAACTTCTTAACCTCCTTCTAAGCCGCATAATTCTTAAAGGATATATTAGCTAGGAACGCATAGGATACCCTTTAATTATGCTAGATTAATGTCTACCTAGGACCCCCTAACCAAATTATCCATAATATAGGAAAGAACTTCTTATCTATAGAGTTTTAATAACAGACAAAGGTAATAGCAATTAAGGTTAAAAAAGTTCCTATTAAGGCATATAATAGTGTTAGAAAAGTGGAGCAATATTATATACTATTACGCCGCGTATATAAGATTATCTCTTTAGAACTAGAAGACGCTAGTAAAAAACTTACCTTATAAATAGCTATTAAAGCCATTAACGATTCCGCTGGCCTAGATAGACTTATACCCATATTGCTAGTCTTTAGCGCCTACCCTTAAATAACTAATAATTCTTTACTATCTCCCTCTATTATATAATAAGCTAAGGCTATTCGCAAGGCAATAAAGGAGGTGCGACGTCTCTACGCTATATACTAGGTCAACAACGTACTAGGAATAAGAAATAGCCCAAATACCTTAACTACGCTTAATCTACTACTCCAGTCTAAGGTACGCGTATGGCGTAAAAAGGGAGGATGGTCAGGCCCATATTAACTTATTATAATTAATAGTTAAACTTGCACTATTTAGATGCCTTACAGACCCACTTAATTCCGTTTAACCGTTATTAAGCCTTACTATAAAGATAACAGTTTTAAGCCTTTATAGGATGCCCTAAAAGATGCCCTAAAGGAGAACCACAATTAACGTACTCTAGAAGACGACTACGATCCTAATACAATTATAGTAGATATACTGCAACCACGACGCGGTAGAGGTCACCCAAAGGGATCACAAAATTGCCAACATCTTATTAATTTTGAAGAGCAATTTGTTACCGCTATTAAGAATGAAATTAAGTTATTAATAGCCTTTATAATAACTAAAGAGAAGGCTGACTTTAAGCTCGCAAAACAGCTCTAAAAAAAAGGTTATATTATAACTCCTAGAGCTCCTTTCTAAGTATCTAATAAGTAGGAGATTAACAGTCTTATTATAAAAGAAGTCTTTAAATTTAAGAAGTATAACCCTACTAAGTTTAACAAAGTTTATATCTTTAAGTTAAGTATAGTTAACGAAATTAAAGGCAAAACTATTAATGCCCTATTTAAGAAATTAAGGCTTATTATCTAAGGTTATAATAATAATAGTAAGAAGGTAATTTTTATACAATCTTCTATAATTTAATAAGCTAGTTAGCAAGTTATTATTGCACTAGCTTTCTCCTTAATAAAGAATAAAATGGCGGTCTATTTACAAGATATTACTTAGGCCTATACCTAATTAGAGATGCACCTTTAGCGCTTAATATTAGCATACCTTCTAAAGCAAATTTATTACCAATATCCTAAAGATATAATTATGGCTATACTTAAGCCATTATATAGAATTGCAGAGGCAGGAACCTATTAGTAGGCTACCTATAGCAAGCACTATAAAGAGAAGCTTTTAATAACTACTTTTATATTTAACCTATGCTTCCTAATTATAACTATAGGAACTCTATTTAGAATCGTTGGCATATAAACTAATAATATAATTATCTTAGGAGACGACCAATTCTTAGCTCTTAAAGAAGATGAGTTAGTAAAGGCAAATCTTATAGCAAAGCCAAAGAAAAAGCTTAATTTAATAACACCATTACTCTTTAATAGATACACCCTCTCCCTAAATAAGGATTCTATTGCTTTACGCCAGAAAGGTTAAGGTAAGAAGATTAATATTATTAATGCTAATTCTTTAAAGCAAGAATATATGGAGTAACATGCTTATAGAGCTTATATTACTTCTATCTATTAACCTAAGGCTTTATTTAATCTCTCTATTACCGCCCAATACTAGGAACTAACTAAGAATGACATTCTTGCCCTAAATAAATGTCTTTCCTAGCAAATAAACCATCTTAATTAGGGACTACTCTATATGCCTATTAATCTCCCTACCACCAAGCTCTTTATATTTATTAATAAATTATTTATAAATAATAAAGATTTTAGCTCCTAGTTAGGATATAAGATTATTATTACAAATAAATTTACTAGAGAGAATAACTTTACAATCTATAGCAATCTTATCCATTGGAGCTTAACTAAGAGTAAGTATATTACTTAAAGCATTCTAGCGTTAGAGATATACAGAATAGTTGGCGAAGTTAACATGGCAATTGCAATTAGAACTACCCTAAAGATAATTATAAATTAACTTAAACTTCCTATTATCCCTACGATCATATACACCGATTTATACTCCCTCTATAAGTGCTTAGTTAAGCTTAGTACTATAAAGGAGAAGCGCCTTATAATCAATATTATAGTACTTTATTAATCCTACAAATAGTAAAAACTCTTTAAGATTTAATAGATTAACGGTTAAGACAACCTAGTAGATGTAATAATAAAGGCAAACCTAAATAAGGCTCTAGAAACGTTTGTTAATACAAACACTCTATATATATAAGTTAAAGGATAGGTTAAAAGGGAGTAAGAGTATAGTATTCTATAGACCCTAATTCCAACTAGCTAATTAGGATTTTCCATCCCCAGAATGGAAAATTGCTATTAGCTCGCTTATAACTAGCGTATTAGCGGCCCTAATATAATATACACCTATAACTCTAAGTAAGAAAGCACCACGTGCTAAAATGCAAGTTTTAGGATAGTGGGACTTATATTACAATAGCAATAGTAGGTAAAGAGGATTAATATTATTATGCTAGCCAAGCAGTATTTATATATAGATAGCAACCATAAAAGAAGAGTTGCTAGTGTTGGGAATAAGGCAAGCGGTTATTACATAACGCCGCTTCACTAGCGTGGCGAGGAGTCTTAAGCTCCTCGCCCTTCCTCATTCCAATAGAATAAGCATATTAACCAACATCACTATAACCTACTGGAGTAGTTGTTATTGGTAAGTCACCCTATATAACCAATAGTACCTTCTTTCTAATAAATAATAAGGTAGGTTTTGTGTTCTTCTTTAAGTGAGATAGCCATTCTTTAACTGTTAAGGAAGGGTTAAGCAGTAGCTTCTTCTAAATTAATACTATAGATATAATTTAGGTGCAGATCTGTTAAAGAGAATCTTCCTATTTTAGGAAATATTTTATGTCCTAGTTGTAGTATTATCTGCTGTTCTTATATGCTTTCTATTAATTTGTTAAGAGCTGCGTGTAACGGAACCTTGTAGTAGGAACTACGGTGGGTCCTATTATTAGGCTGGGTATATAGGTAAGAATAAGTTAATAACATAATAATAACTAGTGGAGTAGTTGCCTAACAGATTAACTCTAATTGTATTTTAAGATTTACTATAAGGAGAGAACTATCTACGGTAGGGACTAAGATCCTTTAAATATATAACTATATTCCTAAGAAACCCTCTCTTGTACATAAGGTACGTGTTGTCTATATTAAACATAATATCCCTTTTATTTAATATAGTTAATACGTTTAACGCCACGTGACCTTAGTTACTATTTCTTATTACATAGTTCCACTGGTTCTATTCTAGACTGTGCCTATATTAACTAACTAGCTTCCTACAACTCTTCCCCAAGTAGTTATAATATTGTACTTAAAGCGTCTGTAACACTATCTCCCTTCTTTTTATCTTTGTCCTTAAAGATTCCTAACATCTCTAAGTTGTCTACTAGAGGTGTAATGTCCGTCTAATTAGTCTAGTTAATATCTCTGCTTATTATACCTAAAGCTTCTTCTTCTCTTTCCTAGGTGGAGCGCCGCCTGCGTACTATCTCCTTAATACTATTACTAGGTGAAGTAATAGCAATTCCTTGCTCTAGGTGCGCGAAAGAGGGGTTAGTTTATGTTATGCTAGTAAGCCCTTTATCTTAGCAACCCTTATTCTGTTTTAAGTGCACCAAAGCAAATATTTAATTGTTTTATAACGTTTGCTCTGTTTTTAACGCTAAGTGTACGCGTCCCATAACTCTTAGTAGTCTTTAAGTTCCCTAAGTAACTTATTATAGGGTCTTGTATTTAATCTATCACTACGAAACTAGATAGTAAGCTAGCCTCTACACTGCTCGCGGTTTAACGTGCCTTAAAAGAGTCTATATGCGTCCTTAAAGCCTAATGTTTAGCTTACGCTCGTCTTTAATATCTTAAACGTATTCGCGAGAAGGTTTATTCTAAGGAGTGGAAACTTGTTTAATAGGGTCTATCTAAGCTAGGTAATAAAAGGACTAGCTCTCCCCCTATAAGGGAAATAACTTTAAATAGCTTAGCAATTGCTCCTCTTAGGTCCCCCTTAGGCAATTTATTTTTTGGTAATTCTTCCTTATTAATATTACCTAACCTACTTTCTTCTAATACTCCTATGCCTTTCCTATAGCATTCTTTAGGTTGCTTAGTGGTTTTTAGGTAGTCTCGCTATAGCCTATCTACTTTACTTTATACTACGTTTTGTTATCTACGTCCTTGTAACTAATAATCTTTAAAAGTTGCTATTTGTCTTTCTCCTGTCCTCTATATATGTCTGCCTTATAGACTGGTGGCTTAATATCTCCATATGCTAGTTCTAGCATCGTAATATATTATATAGGGTAGATCTTTATTTTGGCTAGTAGGTTTAACTTATACGTAACTAATAAAATCCTTTACTTAATTTTAAAAGGTCCTAGTCTAATATAGTCCAACTTCTTACTTAGTTATTAACTCTTAAAATTTTTATATAGTAGCTATACTTTATCTCCCTCCTTAAGATCTGGTCCCTTAAATCTCTTAGCATTATAGTACCTTTTTATTTATTTTTGTACTAGTTTAGCTGTTTCTATAAGGTCTATATAAAGATTTATTAATATCTCCATTCTTTATTTAGCTGTGCTACTCGCCTTTTTTATTTAATATGGCGATAATAACGTTTTTAGTTTATATCCGTAATTTGCCTTAAATAATAATGTCCCTATTCCTTTTTATAGTATTGCATTATATATAAACTGTGTAACTGGTAATAATAATACCTAATTATTCTATGCGTAATTAATATAATGCCTTAGATACTATTCTAGTATCTAGTTTAGTCTTTCCATTTGTCCGTCCATCTGTAGATAATATGCTATAGATATTACTACGCGAACTTCTTATTCTGCTAAAAATACTTTCTAAAACGCTACTATAAATCTTAGATCTCTATCCAATATAATTTTATCTAGTGCTTTGTGTCTTGCGAATACTTCCTTTATATAGATTCTAGCAACATCTTCTACTAATATCTCTTTAGTGTATGCTATAAAGTATCCCCACTTTATTAGCTTATCCACTATTACTAAAATTACATTATAATCTTATCCTGTAATAGGATCTTTTAACTTTAGTAACTTAATAATAAAGTCCTATAATATAACCTCCTATGGTCTTTTTAGTATCTTAATAGGTTGTAGCCCTCTATATAGCTTATACCTTATTGGTTTGTTTTTTTAGCAATCTAGATATTTCTTTATAACTTATCTTGCTAGCCCTTAGATTTCTTAAACAATATACTCCTCTTAAAGTCTTAATACTAAGCTTATAGCTCCGTTGTGTCCTTGTGTTATTCCCTTATAGAATTCCTTAACAAATTCTTTTATAATAGACTTAGGCATATATATTGCTTCTCTATTTTTATATTGCTCTAAGTCTAGATCCTCTACCTATGCTTTTTAAATCTTTTATATTTAATTACTTTCTAGTAACTTATAGATCTGACTTTCCTTAGTTGCTATAATCTTTAGATAATTATACCTAATTAATCCATCTATATTCTTTTATAGTAAAGCCCCTAATAGCTTCTTATCGTTTTATAGTTTAGCTTTTTAACTTAGAGCGTCTACTCTTATATTGTCTATGCCCTTAGTATACTAAATCTTAAAATGGTATTCTATAAGCATTTCTGCCTATCTAACCTGTCTTTGGTTAAGTTCCTTTATTATTAGGAATCCTATTAAGTTTTTATAATCTATTTTAACTATAAATGGTTTCTCTATGCCTTATAAGAACGCTCTCTATTTTTTTAATACTGTAACTATACCTAACAACTCCTTATTATAGATGTTATAGTTTAACTCTAGTAGTGTTATCTTTTAACTGTAGTATACCACTAGGTGCCATCTATCTTAATATTTCTGTATAAAGTATACCCCTAGTATAAAGTCTAATGTATCTATTTCTATAACCGTCTCTAGACCTGGTTAATAGATCTTAAGAACTGGCTTCTAGGTAAATAACCCTTTAACTCTTTTAAATAGTTCTTATTACTTCTTTCCCTATGCTTATAGTTCTTCTTTCTTTGTTAACTGCGTAAGTGGCTTAATATTCTTTAACTATTGCGCTATAAACCTTCTATAGTAGTTGCAAAACCCTAGGAACGATCTTAACTATATAACATTCTCTAGTTCCTACTAATTTACTATAGCCTCTATCTTTTTTAGATCTATGCTAAGTTAGCCTAGTTTAATAATAAATTTAATAAAATTGGTCTTTCTGGTAAAGAACTTGTATTTCTTAATTACTACTAGCATCTATTCTTCTTGCAGTCTCTTTAAGACCCATTTAACGTGTTCTCTATGTTCTTCCTTAGTTATTAAGTAGATAATAATGTTGTTAAGGTATACTATAATAAACTTATCTAGGTGTTCTCCTAATACACTATTAATTTGCTTCTGGAATGTTACTAGTGCATTTATAAGTCCGAATTGTATAACTAATAGTTTATATAGTCCTTTTTTTAACCTAAAGGCTGCCTTCTATTTGTTGCCTTTCTTAATCCTAATCTAATGGTACGCCCATCTTAGATCTATCTTTATAAAGATTTGCGCATTACCTATCCTATTTTAGATCTTGCTAATTAAGGGTAAAGGATATCTATCCTTTCTAGTAATGCTGTTTAACTATCTATAGTCTATACACATCCTAAGTTTTCTATTTTTCTTTAGAATAAATAGTACTGGATATTTTACTAATAACTATAACGGTCTAATATATCCCTTATGTAAGTTCTCCTAGACAAACTCCTTAAGCGCTACTAACTCTGTTTTAGTAAGCTTATAGATTAGAAAGAACTTTGGACTTATTCCTTCTTCTAATTCTATTTTATAGTCCTATACTATATGCTTTAACAGCTTTTCGCTTTTTAGTAACCATAACTTTTTACCATACTTATGGTATCTTTTTGGTATATAACTTAAGCCTTACTTAGTCTCTTTATATGTCGCTCTAACTTAGTACTATACCAACTTGGTTTACTACCGCACTTTATACTATTAAGTATCCTTAATATTAACCTAACCTATAACCTAATTGATCTTTAGATTGTACTTCTATAACTAAGGCATTCCTAATATTGCCTTATCCTATCCTAATGGTAGGATATTAAAAGACATTTTTACTGGTCTTCCCTTAATAGTTATTTAAATAGGTCTTATTTTAAGATTAATAATGCCTCCTTTATAGGCTATCTAATCTTCTAAAATTATTATAAGTGGATATGGGTGTTTCTTCTATCTGTATAGTAACCCTATCCTTTCTACTGCCTTTAGTAATATGTGGTTCCTAATTACTCCACTATCTACTAACGCTTTAAACTATTAATCTTGCCACTTAGTTTATAAATTTAGGTATTATTTTTAAATCCCTTTAAGGGTTTAAGGCTCTAATACTAGTTCCCTTTGGTTTTATACACCTCCCCTTTTCCTAACTATTGGCTGCTAGATTCTATTTGTACTTAGTTTACCTTTAGCTAATACTTAGTTTATTTCTTTTTCTCTATATACCATAAACAAGTGTTCTCTAGGCACTCCCACTACTATTATCTATCTAGGCATTTTTCTGTAAGGAATCTTCCTGGTTAAAGCGTTAAGTCCCCTTAACCTTATACTTCTACTAGGTGCTATCTATGTATATACCTTATATTTCTAAACCGCTTTTCCTCTAATGCCTAATATATTCTTACTAGGTACTTCCAGTTCTTGTCTTTTAGTGCTCTATATATATTACATATGTTATCCACATAAGCTATCTATAACAATATATAATACGCTATATGTTTTAGGTTAACTCTTAGTTTATCTTTATTTTTAAGTTTAAACCTATACCTGGTTAACCTAACTACTGGTATCTCTACTGTGGGTATTAAAATTTATCGCTTACTTCTCTAGTCCCTAGATCCCTCTTTTAGGTTCCTTAATATTATAATTAATGCTCCTTTAATGTAACTTATGCGTTTCTCTATAATAGGTTAGTCTTAGATAACTTTTTTATTTAGCTATATATAGAAATCTTCCTATTTATTGTTGTGTCGTTGCCTATACCACTTTCCGTATAACTGGTTTAGTGTGTATAGTTTATCTGTTAGAAAGTACCTTGTTATTACTGCATTATAATATCCTTTAGTATGTCTTTTTTTAAATCTAGTTAGAATGTTTAAATTCTCTTCTTATTCTAGTTTGTTTAACTATTTTACCCTAGGTGTCCCTATACTCGGCCTATTAGTAACTCTTTATATAGGTACTTTGTCCCTTATATAACCTAGTATAGCTAACCTCTTGTCTAGCTTTTGCTCTTACTATATAATAATTCTTGTTCTAAACTTATCTATAGTTTCTTATTTTCTGCGTCTTGCAGCTAGATCTTTATAGTTACCTTAATTTTTAATCCTAGTATTAACTGTTTAATCTTTAGGCTAAACACTATGTTTACCTAGGATTGCTAACGTTCTTATTTATTCTCTAAACTTGTAGTTCTTAAACTTGTGTCCTATACTTATTCGTTTATCTATAAACTAAGTAGCTGCCCTTTCCTATTAGTTTTCGTCCGTTATAGGTTCTTAGGTATGTCTTATTTTATTTTAAAAATCTTAAGCTTCTTTTATCTCTTCTTAAGAATCTTAAGCCTGTGGCCTTTTACCTTTATTAAGTAATAAGCTAGCACTAGCAGTTATCTACTTACTTAGTTTCTTCTAAATATTACTTCTATTATCTTATAAAGTGATGGAAATTGTATCTAATAGTGTTATAATATCCGTTACTAAACCCTATTTGGTAATAGTCTTAGTTTCTACTTCTATTTTAACTTCTCTAAGGTCTGTATACTCCTAGTAAGCTGTCTTTATTACCTTATTATTGGTAAATGCTTCGCCTATATTAAATTTATTGTCTTTAATGTCCGATCTATAAGCTGGTTTATTGGTTTCTTTAAACTTAGATAATAATAGCTTCTATAGCTAATAGCTTGCGCCGTACTTAGTGTCCTTATAAATTCGGTATGCGTTATTATAACAATACGTAAAACTATTAATTAAACACTCTTTTGTTCCTTATAGTATACTATTATCCCTCTATATATATGTGCTGTCTGCTGGCCTGGTTCCCTTTACTATATAGTTACTCTAACCACCTCTATAGTCTCTAGCAAAATGGCCTTATTTTCTATAATTTATGCAAGCTCTATCTTTAAACCACTTTTCTTGCTATAGAGTCCGCCTAAACGTCTTCTACTGCTAAGATCTCTAGTTTGGCCTTTGCTCCTAGGTCCTTTAATTACTAGATCCTTAACCTCTAGGTTTTTATAATTTCCTTTTCTATCTTTAGGTTTCTTTAGTACCACTTAGGTCTATTAGCTCTGCGCCATTCTATAATTTTTAACTCTGTGTCTATTGTTGCGTATTCTACGCCTTATATAACTATAAAACTCTGTTTTGCCCTCTCTTAACTTGTTCCCTCTAATAGATCTTATTATTAATCTTTATTAACTAATCTATTAACTTTCTTAGAGTATCCGCATCTTCTATTAGGATAATTGCGTCTTAGACTTTAGCCTTAAGTCCTTGTTTATACTATGCCATAAGCGCCCTATTATTCCACTTAACCTACATGGCTAACGTTTAAAACTGTGTTATATACTTAATTGCTGAAGTGCGCTATACTAAGTTCTAAAGCTTTTGTTCCGCTGTAGTTGTGGCTTTTAGGTCTTTAAATATCTGTGTTAGTTGTTCTACAAACCTGTTTTAACTGGTAAATATATACCGTACGTCCTGGTTTATGGTTAACATGCTATTAGCCTGTATTTCTATAAGGTATAGTTTAAACTACTTAAGTGCCCTTCCTATTAGGAACAATCCTGCATAGGCTATTTAATCCAACGATATTGCTAACTTTGCTTCTTTCTGTATTACCTTAAAGTATATCTGTGTAAGAAATCCTTTAAGCTTTAACTTCTTTCCAGAGAACCGTTTAATTAAAGGTAGTTTGATTTTCGCTACTCTAATTCCATTAATGCGTTCTTTAAGTATTCTACTATTATCTTGTAAGTAATTAACCATTTCCTATAACTAACCTTGTGTAACTACTTAAGAATCCGTATTCGCTATACTAGTGTCTCCTAGTCTTGAGGTTGTGGCTATTACCGACGCCGTTATAACTGGTGCTTTAGGTGGCATATTGTTTAACCTCCTATTTAATACCATAACCTTAGTAGTAAATATGTAACGGAACCTTGTAGTAGAAACTACAGTAGGTCCTATTATTAGGCTAGGTATATAGGTAAGAACAAGTCAACAACGTAATAATAACTGGTAGAGTAGTTGCCTAACAGATTAACTCTAATTGTATTCTAAGATTTACTACAAGGAGAGAACTATCTATGGTAGGGACTAAGGTCCTTTAAATATACAACCATACTCCTAAGAAACCCTCTCTTGTATATAAGGTATGTGTTGTCTATATTAAATGTAACGTCCCTTTTGTTTAACATAGTTAATACGTTTAACGCCATGTAACCTTAGTTACCATTCCTTATTATATAGTTTTACCGGTTCCATTCTGGACCGTGCCTGTATTAACTAACTAGCTTCCTGCGACTCTTCCCCAAGTAGTCGTAATATCGTACTTAAAGCGTCCGTAATACTGTGTATATAAGGTTGTATTCTCGTTAAAATCTATAACTTTTAGATAGGCTGGTTCTTATAGTAGACCTTATTAAGGTGCTACACTATCTGGGTTAATATAGGCCTAAATTTACTAATCTGTAAGGGCTTGGAGTTGCTATAGCTATTGCTCCCAGTCTTCTGGCTTATTGAGGATGATTATAGTTAATAAACTTATTAGTGGAGTTATTTAACTGATAGGCAAAGGAGGAATTGAGATGGTATTTTGTTATTGGGATCGTCCTTGTCAGGATCGTCCTTGTTATTAGAATAGTCCTTTGACAATTAAGGTGGAATCTTATAGAATCTTATAGAATCTTGTGGAATCTCGTGGAATTTTGTAGAATCTCGTGGAATCTTGTCCTATAATGATTGAGGTAGGATTTCTATTAGAGTCTACGTCTTGACAATGAGATGTTAGAGTCTAATAATGAGGTAGAATTTCTTTAAATAATTAAGTAATAGTTAAATAGCTTTTTAAGTTGGTGGATTGGGCTTATAACTATTACAAAGTTTATATAGAGGGGTTTATTGATAAAATGGGTTGATTAATTGATGATCTTGACTTGATTATTAATTGATGTCCTTATTTGTTAACCTAGGGCCCCTAGGGCTCTAAAGAGATTTACAATGCACGTGCCCCGTATATGTGACTTGTGCATATATCCTACGCCTTAGAGAATACAGATTATCTAACAGTCTTAGGGCTGCTATGTAAGTAATATGGCCTAAGACAGTACGTTTACCATTAAATCTAAATACGTTAATATGCCGGTTAAGGGGTGTTAGGGTAAGCCTATTGTCTTATATAAAGATCTTATTAATAAATCCTATACCACTAGCTCCTGTGTTAATTAGGACTTAAGTATTAGCCTATTAACCTTTCTGCTAAAGATAACAGTTAATGGTTATACTATAATCCTAAGAGTTAGGGTTTGCTATATCTAATGCATTTAATGAGATCCTGTAATATAGCTATTCTAGAAAGCGACTTAACTTTAAGATATACCTTTTAGTAGTAAGCGGGAAGAGGTTCTTATAGGACGTTGGTTATAACTTTGTTCTTATAAGTGGTGCTTACTAGATATAGGGCTAGAACTAGGTAAAGATTAGGGGGAGTAACTAGAGGATTAATATAGTAAACGGTTGTTAGTGTTAGCCGTTTATATATTGTATTAGGGCATAGGGACGGAGTAGTATCTTAAAATATAATCCTTGCTTCTGTATTTAAAGTAAAGGCCTAGCTTAATACGTTATTCTTATTTAAGGGACCCTAGTAGAGCGTATTCTAGGGTCCCTGTGTTAATATCTATAGCATTAGGGTGCTTAGGCTAAGATAATAACTTAGTGGATATTTATGGAGTTGTTATATTATATTAGGGAGTGGGCTTAGGTATTAGGCGTAGTATATTATTATACTATTTATTAATAATGTTTGCGTAGGCGTTAAGGGCTTTTGGTAGGTCTATACCTATTAGTGAGGTTTTTAGTTTAGGGCTTAGGGATTTAATAAGGCTATTAACTAGTGCGGAGTTGTTCTAGCCTATTTCCTTTGTATAACAGTTAAATTTAGAGAAGTATACTAGGAAGCTTTTCTTTTCTTAAGTTATATAATTTATCTTTCTTTAAGCGGTAGCTTGGCAGTTTAGGTTACTATATATAGCTTTAAGAAGTATAACTAGGCTCTGTACTAAGTTTAGCTAGAGAGGTTTAATAAAGTTAGCTGCGTCTCCTTCTAGTTAACTTAGGGCGTAGTAGAGTTAGTTGGCTTTAGTTAGGTAACAATTAGCATTACTAGTTAGCTTATTCTTAAGTCAGCTTAAAAATAATTAAAGCTCTTATTATTTACTGGTGAATACTAGGGGTTTTAGTAGTTTTTTAGATTATTATAGTATAGTAGACGGATTTACGGGATAAACATCTATAGCTGGCTTAAGGTTCGCACCCAATAAGCCAGGTCTAGATTTAGTTATTTTTATCTTATCTATAGGTGGCGTGTTAGCAGCCTCTTGGGCTGGTATTTGGTCTTAGGGCCCTAACGCGAGTGCCTTAAGGGTATGGACTTCTTCTTAAAGTGCTTCTATTGATTCCTAGTACTATGCTTCTTGTTTAGCTTATTATTTAGCTATAGTGGCCTTATTTTATGCGAGGGCGTCTATAAAAGACTTTTATATATTTGCTAATTATTCTTAGAGTGTAGATATAATGTTAGCGGCTGTTATAGGGGCTTTAAGGTTGTTTTGTATTTTAGATAGGGTGAGGCGGGGCAGAGTATAGGTTTTTAATATAATGTAGTATTACAGAGCGAGTATAAGTGGTGATAATATATAGCGAAGTAGATATTATTAAGCTATATATATAAACTGTGTAATAAGATTAAGACGTTGCGTAAAAAGAGAAGGTAAGGAAACGGGAAGAAAGGGGTATATATTATTAACTTAGTTGCTTAGTTAACACGTGCATAGGGCAGAATAGGCTTTAGGTTATAGTCCTGGCAGAACTTGGCAGAATTTGGTGGACTTGGCAGAACATGGCAGAACGCCGTTAGATTGCCGTAGATTGCGGTCAGTCTCTTCTTACTAAGTCGGTAAAAACAGGTGGACGAGTCGGTAGAAACAGGTAGACGTGTATAAGGTGTTACAGAGGTGTCCCATAACAAGTATAGATTTTACTAGTAATTTATATAAGAGTTCTGTAATATAGTTAACCAATTAAGGCAATATCTAACTCCTAGATCTAATAACTTGCTAACTCTTCTATTAATCCTTCCTTATATATACCCGCTATGGCTAAAGTAGGCTTTAGTATTATTACTCCTTCTACCTATAGTATCTATACACCACTATAGGAAGTCTTTAAACTCATTGCCCTAGGGCTCTAGCTCACTCCTCTATAAGCCAAAATATTATTAAATATACTTCTTTAGCTCACCAAAGAACTCCTTAATTAGATTTAGATCAGGCGAATATATAGGCAGATAAACAAGCACTATACCGCGCTTAGCAAAAAGAGACTTAATCCATCCTAAATAATGGAAGCTTGTATTATCTATAATAACTATTAACCTTAGATCTGGATAAGGATTACAGCAAGATAGAAGGTAGTATTTAATCTAGTAATTATATCCTTCCGCGTTTATTAAGCCGCTATATATTAACAATATTAGTACACCGTTAACAGTATATATAGGTAGAATATTAAGCTGCTGCTTGCCGGGATTATATGGAGTATATAGGATTAGTGTTATACCTACTAGCGCCTAAGCCAACTTTTATATACCTGTCTTTAAATTAGCACTAGATTCGTCTATAAAAACAAGTTGCTTAACAGTAAAATATAAGATATTAGCCTAGTATTAATTACGGTCCTTCTAACTCCGCTCTAAAGCAACGCAATAAGCCTTATATAAGTAAGTTATTTCCTTATCTATATATTTAGAATATAGCTTACCAGCTTCCTACTTTAGCCAGCAACTCTTAGCTCTATAGTAATTGTCTATAGGCTTACTACAATTCTAAAACTGTTATACATATACTAAGCCATTTTATCTAGATATAGATTTAGTGCCTTATTAAGTTGGTAGAGTAATTGTAACGGAACCTAGTAGCAAGAACTACGGTGGGTCCTATTATTGGGCTAGGTGTATAGGTAAACAAGAAGTCAATAATATAATAATAACTAGTGGAGTGGCTGCCTAACAGATTAACTCTAATTATATTCTAAGATTTACTATAAGGAGAGAACTATCTACGGTAGGGACTGAGGTCCTTTAAATACACAACTATACTCCTAAGAAATCCTCTCTTGTATGTAAGGTATATAAGTTCCTCCCGTTCCTTACGTTTAATATATAGCACACCACGTAACCTTGGTTACTATTCCTTATTATATAGTTCCACCGGTTCTATCCTAGACTATGCCTATATTAACCAACTAGCTTCCGCTAACTCTTCTCTAAGTAGTTATAACATTATACTTAAGCTATCCGTAATACTATCTCCCTCCTCTTTATCTTCGTCCTTAAAGATTCCTAATATCTCCAAGTCGTCTACTAGAGGTATAATGTCCGTTTAATTAACATGGTTAATATCTTTACTTATTATACCTAAAGCGTCTTCTTCTTCACACGCGCAATGTTATGCTCGCACTATTACTACTATACTGTTGCTAGGTGAAATAATACCTTCTCCTTGTTCTCATTGTGCGAAAGAGGGGTTGGTTTGCATTGTGTTAGCAAGTTTTTTATCTTAACAACTCTTTTCCTGTTTAGAGTGCACTAAATCCAACGTTTAATTATTATGCGACGTTCGCTCTACTTCTAACGCTAAGTATACGCGTCCTATAACTTTTAATAGTCTTTAAGTTCCCTAAGTAACTTGTTATAGGGTCTTGTGTTTAATCTGCCGCTATAAAACTTAATGGTAACCTAGCGTAGGCCCTGGCTAAGCTTAAGCGTTCTCGGGATATAGAGCAGAAAGCTTTAAACACTTAGATTGTAGCATCTGCTTAATTACTCCGTCTTAAGAAGGTTTGTAAGAAGGTTTGTTCTAAGGAGTAGAAGCTAGTTAAGCAAGGTCTTGCTAAGTTAGGTAATAAAAGAGTAGAGTTTCCAGAGAAGGAAACAACTCTAAATAACGCGGTAGTTGCTCTTTTTAGGTCCCCCTTAGGTAACTCGTCCTTTGGCAATCCTTTTTTAATGCTCCCTAATCTACTTTCTTCTAATACTTTTATACCTTTCCTATAGCGTTCTCTAGGTTACTTAGTGGTTTCTAGGTAGTCTTACTATAGCCTATCTACTTTACTTTATACTATGTTTTGTTATCTACGTCCTTATAACTAATACTCTTTAAAACTTGCTATTTGTCTTCCTCCTGCCCTCTATATATATCTGCCTTATAGACCGGTGGTTTAACGTTCCCGTATACCGGTTCTAGTATTGCAATATGCTGTATAAGGTAAATTCTTATTCTAGCTAGTAGTTTTAGTTTATACGTAAGCAATAAAATTCTCTACGTAATTTTAAAAGGTCCTAGTCTAATATAGTCCAACTTTTTACTTAGTTATTAACTCTTAAAGTTTTTATATAGTAGCTATATTTTATCTCCCTCCTTAAGATCTGGTCCCTTAGATCTCTTAGTATTATAGTACCTTTTTATTCGCTCTTGTACTAGTTTCGCTGTTTCCTTAAGGTCTATATAAAGATTTATTAAAGTCTCCATTCTTTACTTAGCTATACTACTTATTTTCTTTACTTAATGTGGCGATAATAATAATCTTGGCTTATACCTATAATTCACCTTAAATAGTAATGTCCCTATTTCTTTTTGCGGTGTTATATTATATATAAACTATATAACTGGTAGTAATAATACCCAATTATTTTATGCGTAATTAATATAGTACCTTAAATACTATTTTAGTATCTAGTTTAACCTTTCTGTCTATCCGTCCGTTTGCGGATAATACGCTATTAAGGTTGCTGCGCGAACTCCTTATTCCGCTAAGAATACCTCCTAGAATACTACTATAAATCTTGGATCTCTGTCTAATATAATCTTACTTAGTACTCCGTGTCTTATAAATACTTCCTTAATATAGATTCTAGTAACATCTTTTACTAATATCTCTTCTATACACGCTATAAAGTACCCCTACTTTATAAGCTTGTCTACTATTACTAAGATCGCATTATAATCTTGCCCTATAATAGAATCTTTTAACTTTGGTAACTTAATAATAAAGTCCTATAATATAACTTCCTATAGTCTCTCTAGTGTCTTAACAGGTTATAGCCCTCTATACGGCTTATACCTTGTTAGTTTGTTTCTTTGGTAATTTAGATATTCTTTTATAACCTGTCTTGCTAGTCCCCAGATTCCTTAAATAATATATTCCTTTTAAAGTCTTAACACTAAGCCTATAGCTCCGCTGTGTTCTTAAGTTAGTCCCTTACAGAATAACTTAATAAACTCTTTTATAATAGACCTTGAAATATAAGTTGCTTCTCTATTCTTATACTATTTTATATTTAGGTTTTTATCTTATACTACTTGGATTTTCTGTGTCTAATTACTTTTAGGTAATTTATGGATCTAACCTTCTCTAGTTACTATAATTTTTAGGTAATTATATCTAATTAATCCGTTTTAATCCTTTTGCAGTAAAGCCCCTAATGGCTTTTTATTATTTTGTAGTTTAGCTTTCCTGCTTAGAGTATCTACTTGTGTATTGTCTATACCCTTAGTATACTAAATTTTGAAATGGTATTCTATAAGTATTTCCGCCTATCTAACCTGTCTTTGGTTAAGTTCCTTTATTGTTAGGAATCCTATAAGGTTCTTATAGTCCATCTTAACTATAAATGGTTCCTCTATACCTTGCAAGAATACTCTCTATTTCTTTAACACTATAACTATACCTAATAACTCCTTATTATAGATATTATAGTTTAGTTCTAGTAGTGTTATTTTCCAACTGTAATACGCTACTGGATGCTATATGTCCTAGTGCTTCTATAGTAGATATACTCCTAGTGCAAAGTCTAATATATTTGTCTTAATAACTGTTTCTAACTTTGGTTGGTAAACCTTAAGGATTAGTTCCTAAGTAAATAACTCTTTAAGTTCCTTAAATAACTTCCTTTATTTATTAGCCTATACCTATGGTTCCTCCTTCTTTGTTAATTAAGTAAATAGCTTAATGCTTTTTAACCACTGTGTAATAACCCTCCTATAGTAGTTATAAAACCTTAGGAATAATCTTAACTATATAACATTCTCTAGTTCTTGCTAACTTACTATAGCTTTAACTTTCTTTAGGTCCATACTAATTCTTCTTAATTTAATAATAAATCCTATAAAAATGGTTTTCTTAGTAAAGAACTCGTATTTCTTAATAGCTACTAGCATCTATTCCTTCTATAGTCTCTTTAAGACCCATTTGACGTGTTCTCTATATTCTTTCTTACTCTCTAAGTAGATAATATTATTATTAAGGTATACTATAATAAACTCATTAAGGTATTCTCCTAATATACTATTAATTCGCTTCTAGAACGTTACTAGTGCGTTTATAAGCCTAAACTGTATAACTAACGGCTTATATAGTCCTTCCTTTAACCTAAAGGCTGCTTTCTATTTATTACCTTCCTTAATCCTAATCTAATAGTACGCCTATCTTAGATCTATCTTTATAAAGATTTTTACGTTACCTATTTAGTCTTAGATTTCGCTAATTAAGGGTAAAGGATATCTATCTTTTCTAGTAATACTGTTTAACTATTTATAGTTAATGTATATTCTAAGTTTTCCGTTTTTCTTTAGGATAAATAGTACTGGATATTCTACTAATAACTGTAATGGTCTAATATATCCCTTTTATAAGTTTTCCTGGACAAACTCTTTAAGTGCCACTAACTCGGTTTTAGTAAGCTTATAGATTAGAAAGAACTTTAGACTTATTTCTAGTTCTAACTCTATTTTATTGGTCCTATACTATATATTTTAACAGCTTTTCGCTTTCTAGTAACTATAACTTTTTGCTATATTTATAGTATCTCTTTGGTATATAACTTAAGCCTTACTTAGTCTCTTTATACGTTGCTCTAACTTAGTACCCTACTAACTTGGTTTACTATTGCACTTTGCGTTATTAAGTATCTTTAATATTAACCTAACCTGTAACCTAATTAATCTTTAGATTATATTTCTATAACTAAGGCATTCCTAGTATTGCCTTATCTTTTCCTAATAGTAAGATATTAAAAGATATTCTAACTGGTCTCCTTTTAATAGTTAACTAAATAGGTCCTATTTTAAGATTAATAATGCCTCCTCTATAGGCTATCTAATCTCCTAAAATTGTTATAGGTAGATATAGGTGTTTCTTTTATCTATATGGCAACCCTATCCTTTCTACTACTACTGGTAATATATGGTTTCTTATTACTCTACTATCTATTAGTACTTTAAACTGTTAATCTTACTACTTAACTTATAAGTTTAGGTGTTATCCTTAGACTCCCTTAAGGGTTTAAAGCTCTACTACTAGTTCCCTTTAGTTTTATAGGCCTCCCCTTTTCCTAACTATTAGCTGCTAGATCCTGTCTATACTTAGTCTACTTTTAGCTAATACTTAGTTCGTTTCTTTTCCTCTATATACTATAGATAAGTATTCTCTAGGTAGTCCCACCACTATTATCTATCTAGGCATTCTTCCGTAAGGAATCTTCTAGGTTAAAGTGTTAGGTCCCCTTAACTCTATACTTTTACTAGGTACTATTTATGCATATACCTAGTGTCTCTAAACCGTTTTTCCTCTAGTGCCTAATATATTCTTACTAGGTATTTCTAGTTTTTGTCTTTTAGTGCCCTATATATGTTATATATATTATCTATATAAGCTATCTATAATAACATATAATGCGCTAGGTAACTTAGGTTAACTCTTAGCTTATTTTTGTCCTTAAGTTTAAACCTATACCTAGTTAACTTAACTACTAGTATTTCTACTATAGGTATTAAAATTTGTTGCTCTCCTTTCTAGTCCCTAGATCCCTCTTCTAGGTTCCTTAACATTATAATTAATACTCCTTTAATATAGTTTATACGTTTTTCCGTAATAGGTTAGTCTTAAATAACTTTTTTATTTAGCTATATATAAAAGTCTTTCTATTTATTATTATGTTGTTGCCTATACCACTTTCTATACAACTAGTTTAGTGTGTATAGTCTATCTATAAGAAAGTACCTTATTATTGCTATATTGTAACATCCTTTAATGTGTCTTTCTTTAAATCTAACTGGAATGTCTAGATTCTCTTTTTATTCCAGTTTATCTAACTATTTTACTCTAGGCGTCCCTGCACTAGGCCTATTAGTAACTCTTTATATAGGTGCTCTATCCCTTATACGACCTAGCATAGCTAACCTTTTATTTAGCTTTTATTCTTGCTATATAATGATTCTTTGCCTAAACTTATCTATAGTTTCTTGTTTTCTGCATCTTATAGCTAGATCCTTAACGTTATCTTACTTCTTAATCTCTATATTAACTCTTTAATCTTTATGCTAAATACTGTGTTTACCTAGAATTGCTATAGTCCTTATTCGTTTCTTAAAATCTTAGCTTCCTACTAATGTTTTTATTTGTTTCCTAAACTTATAGTTCTTAAACTTATATCCTATACTTATTTATTTATTACTAAACTAAGTTACTGCTCTTTCCTATTGATTTTTATTTATTGTGGGTTCTTAAGCTGTCCTTATCGCGTCCTATAAGTCTAAAGCCTTCCTTATCTCTTCTTAAGAATCTTAGACCTATGGCCTTTTACCTTTTATAAGTAGTGAGCTAGCACTAGCAGTCGTCTACTTGCTTAATTATCTCTAGATATTACTCCTTTCATCTTATAAAGTAATAGATACTATATCTAATAGTATTATAATACCCGTTACTAATCCGCGTTCTATAGTGGTTTTAGTTTCTGCTTCTGTTGTATTACTAAGGTATAAGTGCTTCTAGTTAGCCTCTTTTTCTTCCTTATTGCTATTAATTAATAAGTACTCTAACTCTATTATTATTATTACTAATCTTTATCTATATATTACTTTAATATCTTAATCTAGCTTATAAAGTTAATTTTATTCTTTATCTAACTCTCTAGTTCCTTTAAGCCTTTTTAACTCTAGCTCTTATAGCCAATAGCTTGCGCTATACTTAGCGTCCTTATAAACTTGGTATACATTATTGTAACAAAACGCGAAGTGTCTAATAGAACACTTCTTAGTCCCGCATAACATCCCTATATCCGCGTTATTATACTCTAACAACCTAGTGCCCTTTACTGCGTGGTTACTCTAACCACCTTTATAGTCTCTAGTAAAATAACCTTATTTCCTATAATTTATATAAGCTCTATCTTTAAACTATTTTTTTTATTATAGAGTCCGCCTAAATATCTTCTACTGCTAAAATCCCTAGTTTAGCCTCTACTCCCTAATCCTATAATTACTTAATCCTTAACCTCTGGGTTTCCATAGTTTCTTTATCTATCTCTTAGATTCTTTAGTACTGCTTAGGTCTATTAGCTTTATACCGTTCTATAGTTTTTAGCTCTATATCTGTTAATACGTACTCTGTGCCTTATATAACTATAGAACTCTATCTTGCCCTTTTTTAGCTTGTTCCCTTTAATAGATCCTATTATTAATCTTTATTAACTAATCTATTAAGTCTTATAGACTTTCCGCATCCTCTATTAGGATAATTATATTCTATACTTTAGCCTTAAGTCCTTGTTTATACTATACTATAAGCGCCTTATTATTCCACTTAACCTGTGTTATAAGTGTTTAGAACTATATTATGTACTCTATTACTAAAGAACGTTGTACTAAGTTTTAAAGCTTTTATTCCGCTATAGTCGACGCTTTTAGGTCTCTAAATATCTATATTAGTCTTTCCGCGAACCTATTCTAACTAGTAAATATAAATTATATGTCTTAGTTAGTAGTTGTTATACCGCTAACTTATATCTCTATAAGGTAAGGTTTAAACCATTCTAGTACTCTTTCTGTTAAGAATAATCCTGCATACGCCACTTAATCTATAGGTGTTACTAACTTTGCTCCTTCCTGCATAACCTTAAAGTATATTTATATAAGGAATTCCTTAAGTTTTAACCTTTTTCCTAAAAATCGTTTTATTAACAGTAACTTAACCTTTACTACTCTAATTCTATTAATGCGTTTTTTAAGTATCCTATTATTATCTAATAAGCAATTAACTATTTCCTATAACTAACCTCTTATAACCACTTGTAAGTTTATATCTACTATACTAGTGTCTCCTAATCCTAAGGTAGTTGCTGCCGTTAATGGTATTATAACTAGTGCTTTAGGTAGTATGTTATTTAACTTTATTAATACCATAACTAAGTAGTAAATGTATAACGAAACCTAGTAGTAAGAACTACGGTGGGTCCTATTATTAGGCTAGGTGTATAGGTAAACAAGAAGTCAACAATATAATAACAACTAGTAGAGTGGCTGCCTAACAGATTAACTCCAATTATATTCTAAAATTCACTACAAGGAGAGAACTATCTACGGTAGGGACTGAGGTCCTTTAAATACACAACTATACTCCTAAGAAATCCTCTCTTATACGTAAGGTACGTGTTGTATATAAGGTATATAAGTTCCTCCCGTTCCTCGCGTTTAATACGTAGCATACCACGTAACCTTGGTTACCATTCCTCGTCACATGGTTCTACCGGTTCCATCCTGGACCGTGCCTATATTAACCAACTAGCTTCCGCCGACTTTTCTCCAAGTAGTCGTAACATCGTACTTAAGCTGTCCGTAATAGTAATATAATAATCATCTAAGAGTTTAGCGTCCTCCTTGGGCCAAAGTATACACAACTAAGCCTTATCCTTCTATACCTCTCTAGTTTCCGTTAAATTCGTTAAACAGCTCTATAAGAGCACTTAGATTAAACCCTATACTGTTAATTGGTGGCGCCGGCATTAATAAGGATTTCTAGGAAGACGTGTTGCCATTCGCGTATATAGGGCGCCATATTCAACGGAGGTAACAATAAGAGCTACACCACGATCTAGAATAAAGACCACAATATTGGTAAGGAAGAGAAGTTGCGAATAGCTTCAAGTGCAAGGAGGAACCCTCCTCCTAGCAGCCACTACATCTAATTCTGCTAGCTCTACATACTAATTTAGGCGAGGCTTAAGCGAAATTAGATGCCATCGCTGCTGCGCGCGTGGGGGGGGGCGATACTGAACCTCCCGGTCCCTGTATTAACCACGCATAGTTACGTATACATAGCCTTCTCAATTACTACCTCATTTAGTACATTGTATCCCGGTTCGTGCCTACTCCGTAATATACCTTAAGCATTAAATTTCTTTATAAATGCTATTATTAATTTAAAGAGTGGGAGTAGTATCTCTTGCTTATATTTCTTAATAGGAAAAGTATAATAGTATTTTATATAGTCACACTAAAAGTAAGCTATATACGTATCTCTATTAAACCCGTCTTCTTCTATAATAACATTAAAGTAAACACGTTTAAAAGGGTAGGTCCCTTTTACTAATATTCTATAAGATATCTGCTATGTTATCTTTCCTAAAATATACGGTTTACAAAGTAGTATACTATATAGAGTTCTTCCTCTATCTGTCTTAATCACTTTAACCCTATCTACCGCAGTTAGTAGATAATCTACTAACTCTATATTACAGTGTAGTAAGCGTTAATACCATACTTTATTATATGCTAAGGTCTTAAAGAATCTAGTAGAGGTAGTGTATATAGTAGGAGTAGGTGGTAAGTAGGTAATAGTATTAATAAGGTAGAGATCTTTATATTCTATAAGGTTAGCAAATAGGGCTCTATTATTCTTATAGCGCAGGTAATTTATAAATTAATTAATAATTACTCTAATCCTATAGAGCTTTGCTACGGATATTAGATTAGTATAAAAATATAGAGCGTACACTACATTCCTTAATATTAAATATTAAATTAGGCGTTATTTACCTACCTTAATTACTAAGTTAATATTACTATATCTATAGATTTCTGCCCTAGAATCTCTAGCTGTTGCTATAGATATATATAGCTTAAGGTCACGGAAGTATCTAATATTGTTATAGAAGTGGGTATCTACCATAGTATTATACCCCTAGGCATTAATTAATAACAGATCTGGATATTCCTGCAATAATAATAATAAGTAGGGTGTTATTATAGCAGCCACTATAGCTTAGGGCCTATCTAGATCCTTAATCTTTTTAGCAGTAGACAAAGCTAATATAGATATCCTTAACCTAGGACCTTCCTTCTTAATCTGCTTAAGCCTTTTATTATAATACTGCTTGTTTATTAGAACCTTAAGCTATTCTTAACACTTCCTTAAACACTTATTATTTAGTATAAAGTTTAGACCTTAAAGAGACTAAAATAGTTACTTATAATTCTTTAACTTATAGGGTAAACTATAAGCAAAGCACTTTGTCTTAGTTAATTAAGAAGGTACTAGGGTAGTAAACGTTATAGGATCTGCAGATAGCTGCCCTAAGAGTGTAGTATAAGCATTACGTCCTATATTTAGATGCTTATAGAGGAGGTTAAATTCCTTAATTATTATTACTATTTTAAGCTTCTCTAACCTCTTTGCTACCTTTTAAATAAAGGCATAATATAGATCTAGATAGATCTCCTTATAGTCCTAGACAAAGGCTTATATAACGCTATTTTCTATTACCTCTATTAACCCTTCCTCTAGCTCTTCGCCGTTTTATATAATAGTAATATAAAGCTAAAGCTAAGATTCCAGAGTCTAACATTTAGGCCCTTGTTTCCGTTTCCTAAGATTATCTAATACCATTTGCTATAGCATAGCTTAAGATGGCTTTGCTACCTTCTTTAGTTGTCTTAGAATTAAATGTAGTGTAGTAAGGTTTTTAAGATACCTAGAGAAGTTGGTGCCTATAATGGCATACAAGAGTGCTGCAAACGTGTGGAGCTTCTCTTCCCGCTTTAGGTAGTCTTGTTATTAGAGCTTGTAGAGCTCAAAGAGCATTCTCTATATCTCTAGAGATTGCTGAGTTTGTTGTCCTTGTTGACTCAATAACCCAGGTATAGCTGTTCCAGTAGACGCTGGAGTTGCTGCTGGAGCTGCAGGAGCTGCTGGTGCTGCTGCAGGTGTTGCAGGAGCTGCTGCTATCGAAGGTATGGCTGGCTTAGTGTTTTCTTTGATTTCGTCTTCCGTCTTATCTGGGTTAACATAGTCCCAGATCTTCGCAAAACTTGCTTCTTGGCGGATAAATTGAAACCATAAAGGCCAGTCCTTTTAGGTCAGCAAAAGAGGATTGGTAGAGTCCGTGGTTGTGTGTGCCATGGTGGCTTTTATTGTTTTCTTAAGGTTGCGTAAAGAGACGCGCTTACGCGTAAATGACGCGATATTTCGTGACGAACTATGCTCAAATAGGCTTAGTGGTATTCGTCTGGCCACTGAGATCTCCCTGGTGCTTGGAAGGTTACCGGGCTCATAACTTTCAGCCAGGCAGGTATCACGACAAATGACATAGGCTTAGCTGATAGGTAGAGACACAGAATTGAATGAGTGATCTGTTTTTATTCAAGGTGGCTCTAAGAGCCCTAATATACATAAGGAAATAACCCTAGTTCGACCTTCGGTGTCCGTAGTCGTTCGGAGTCCGACACCTCAGCAGTAAAGCTACCTCCGTGGCCAACAGAAAGCGTTGATCGCAGAGAGGGCGTTGGCCGAGGAGGAGGCTCCATTACTACACCAACGTAGGGAGTCGCGATAGAGGCCTGGTGGCAGAGAGGAGCTCACTCGAATCGCTCGCGGAAGTCAATCACGCATTGTGCGAAGCCAAATCTGGAGCCCGAACGATCGACTCAATTACAGATTCAAACGAGCCACGGTAGTAGCCGCCACTAATTACAAAACGGGCGACACTAAAATACGCACAGATTGAACAAATATGATATGGAGCCGATTTGCAACCGAACGTACCCTAAATGTTTTAGGGGTCGTTCGGTTGCAGCTTCAGATTGAATCTAAAGGGTTCAGAACAGAACCGATCTAAAGCTCAAATCTGATTCTAACGCGATCGTTTGGTTAATCTGACGACTTTCTGATCTGAAGCTCCTCTAGATTGGCAAGCGCGTTAAAGTTGCAAGCTATACCGTATATAGAATCTGAACTGAGGTCTTGGCGTTAGTTTAAATCTAGAGCTTAAAGCTTCTTATTTTGAACTCTAGATTGAACCTGAAGCTTTATATACGCGCCTAATTAATAACTCCTTATAATATGGCGTCTCTACCCACCCTAATCGCGACACTACAGTTGCAACTATATGTATTTTATAACGCCCTTATTCTGACTTTTATGATTGTAATAATACTCCTTCTATAGGGCGTCTGTACTTAGCATACTAATATGTAGTAAGGCACGACGTAGACGGCGCAATTGCTTTATGGCTATAAGGTATAACTTCTAAGTGTTACCTAGATAAGGCCAGATGTGTTTAATAAGCTTTTTAATTGGCTGTAGGAGTATAGTAGCCTTAAGGATATAAAGCTTCTATTAGCGGCTAAAAAGCTTGTAATATTCCTAATAATATTTAGTAATAATGCGTCGTATAAGTTACTAAGTAAGGTAACACAGCACTTATCGGCGATAATCTACCAGTGAGTATTTAGCGACTAGCTGAACTTCTTATATTAATTTGCTGCTTTATAGAGCTGTATATAAAGTTCTTCCTAGCCTTCTAAAATTATATAAGGAAGTTATTTAACTTCCTAAAAACGTTACCCTAGAAGAGATTACTAAGGATCCTAAATAATATCCTTTTTTTACTAATTGTATTGGAGCTCTTAATAGTACTTATCTTCCTATTTCTATTAAGGGTGGGTATACAAAGCAGGCTCCATAGCGCGGTAAAAAGGGAGGATTAACGTAGAATATACTTATAGCTATTAACTTCTAGATAAACTTTATATACGTCCTAGCTAGGTAGGAGGGTACTGCTTATAATAGCAAAGTAATTAACTTGGCCAAAGTTAAAGAATTTAAAGCCTTACCTAGTAAATACTATGTCGCAAATACTAGGTACTCTAATACGCCTATAACACTAACTCCCTACCGCGGCGTACGATATTATCTTTGCGAATAGGCATAAGTAAATATAAGGCCTTAAAACTCTAAGGAGCTTTTTAATCTTTAATATGCGGCATTAAGGAATATAGTAGAGCGTACTATAGGTATTTTTAAGCATTGGTTTAGGTTCTTTAAAGCTAGTAGGCATAATTTACCTTTAAGGACGCAGATTAAGGTAGTGTATGCTTTAACGGCCGTCTATACCTTTATTAATATGTATAATCTAGATGATCTAGATAGCTTTTAAGAAGGGGAGAATAAGGATATAGATAAGGATATAGATAAGGAAGACGCGAGGCTTGTAAAAGAAGAAAGCGATGTAGGTATAAACCAAAAACGTAATAAGATCGCGTAACTTATATAGGAGAGTTACTGCTAGGTAATTGGTAGGCCAATTAATTAAAAATCTATAATAGATTTGGTGTATTTACTATAGAAATCTATATACTTTCCCTCTATATATTGCTCCTTGATTGCGTATATAGTAAGATGTTAAAGAATAATCAAAATCTTACCTAAATCTTGCTTAGATATTACCTAAATTCTAGCCTAAATCTCGCCTAGATTTTAATTAAATCCTACCTTCCTAATTATCCTTCCTGCTAGTTAGAATATTATTAATTAAGCTTCGCCGAAGCTCTATAACTTTAGCCGTTATAAGAAATAATCTAGTAGTTAACTTGGTCTTAAAAGCCTATAGGATAACTAGCTGCTTTGCCAGATCTAGATAACTGAACTCCTTAATAAACTCTATAGAGGCCTTCTTTTAAGGAGACTTCTAGGTAATTAACTGTCTAGTAGCTCTTATCTTCTTAGTAATTTGTTCTACTGTCTCTTCTAAAAAATCTATTACTTGCCGCGTTTACCGGCGCTTTAAATTAGATTTAGCCTCTTTAGTAGCTTATTTAATAGCCTGCTTCCTTATTACTAATAAAGAAGCTTGACTTGGCGTTAAGGAGGAAGATCCTACTATTAAAGGAGTATTTAAGTGCTTAACGGAAGGTAAGCTTAACTAACTACGTTTAATAGAGTTGCAAGCTGATTTTAACTTAAAGTCCTCCTTATCTTCCTTTTTACCTTCCTTATCTATTAAATCTGTCGCCTATAAGGCCATGGTTGCGAGAAGCTCCGGGTCTATATTATAATGGTGCTAGAGCGCGTCACCTGCCATATTTAACCAATTAGGATTTTCTATGCCCGGTATGCAAAATCGCTATTGGCCTGCTTACCACTAGCGCCTTGGCGGCCCTCACGACATACCTACCTACTGCCCCTAAATAATTCTTCTTCTTCTTCTCCTTAGCTTAGTATTCTTGTATAGTAGCAATCTACAAGCTTTGGTTTAGAAGCATTTATATAAGCCTATTACATTATACTAAGCTCTCTATATACTGCCTAGGAAGGCCTTAATAATATCCCACCCTAAAAGAAGACCTTTATCTACAACGACGCGTTAACGCGTTATACTTAGATATTAAAAAACTTACACTACCACGCCTAAGAAGGCCCTAATAATATCCCACTTTATAGGCCAGACTGTACTTAACCTGTACCCCTAAAAGAACCCCGGAATTGAAACCAAATCGTACAATTTTGACGAACTTTAGGAAGCTAACGATAGCACCTAAAGTAAGCTTATTTAAAAGACCTGCCTCTACCTAAGAGGAACACAAGATCCAGTTAGGATTAGAAATTAAAGACAATAACAACGTTATAGGTGTACACGAGTAGATTCGTGCCCTTACTGCTAATTAGAAGGTTAATTGTCTTTAAGCCTAAAGTATATAAGAGACTCTAAAGGAGATCCTAGAAAGCCTTACTGCCTTATAAAATAGCCCAGCCTCCCCTTTACAAAGCCTTAGTTAACCTATTCGCTTAACCAAATATAATATATTAGAGAGTATGTTACGGACGCTTTAAGTACAATATTACAACTACTTGGGGAAGAGTCGGCGGAAGCTAGTTGGTTAATACAGGTATGGTCCAGAATGGAACCAGTGGAACTATATGACGAGGAATAGTAACTAAGGTTACGTAGTATTAAACGTGTTAACTATAATAAATAGAAGGGATGTTACGTTTAATACAGATAACACGTACCTTATATATAAGAGAGGGTTTCTTAGGAGTACAGTTATATATTTAAAGGACCTCAGTCCCTACCGTAAATAGTTCTCTCCTTGTAGTGAATTTTAGAATACAATTAGAGTTAATCTATTGGGCAACCACTCTACTAGTTGTTATTACGTTGTTAATTTATTCTTACCTATATACCTAGCCTAATAATAGGACCCACCGTAGTTCCTGCTATAAGGTTCCGTTACACATTCACTATTAAGGTTATAGTATTAAACGAGATCGAATAATATGCCACCCAAAGCACCAGTTGTAACGACGTTAACGGCAGCCACAACCTCAGGGCCAGGTGATACTAGTATAAATAATAGGGATTCTTAAGTGGTTACATAAGGTTAGTTATAGGAAATGGTTGATTACTTATAAGACAATAATAGGATACTTAAAGAACGCATTAATAGAATTGGAGTAGCGAAAATTAAGCTACCTTTAATTAAACGGTTCTTAGGAGAGAAGTTAAAGCTTAAGGGATTTCTAATACAGATGCACTTTAAGGTAGTGCAGGAAGGAGTGAAGTTAGTAATATCGTTGGATTAAGTAGCCTATGCAGGATTGTTCCTAACGGGAAGGGCACTTAAGTGGTTTAAACTATATCTTATAGAAATATAGGCTAATAGCATAACAACTACTAACTAGGATGTACGGTATATATTTACCAGTTAAAACGGGTTCGCGGAATAGCTAACGCAGATATTTAGAGACTTAAAGGCTATAACTATAGCGGAATAAAAGCTTTAGAACTTAGCACAACGCACTTTAGCAATTGAGTATATAATACAGTTTTAAACATTAGCTACGTAGGTTAAGTGGAACAATAGGGCGCTTATGGTATAGTATAAATAGGGACTTAAGGCTAAAGTCTAGGACGTAATTATCCTAATAGAAGATGCGGATACTCTAAGGGAGTTAATAGATCAGTTAATAAAGATTAATAATAGAATCTATTAAAGGGAACAAGCTAAGAGAGGGCAAGATAGAGTTCCACAGTTATATAAAACGCAGAGTATATAACGACAGACATAGAGTTAAAAACTATGGAATGGCGCAGAGCTAATAGACTTAAGTAGTACTAAAGAAACCTAAAGATAGAAAAAGAAACTATGGAAACCTAGAGGTTAAGGATCTAGTAATTAAAGGACCTAGAAGTAGAGGCTAAACTAAAGATTTTAGCAACAGAAGATGTTTAGGCAGACTCTATAATAAGAAAAGTGGTTTAAAGATAGAGCTTGTATAAATTGCGGAAAATAAGGTCATTTCGCTAGAGACTATAGAGGTGGTTAGAGTAACTATATAGTAAAGGGAACCAGACTAGCAGACGGCATATATATACAAAGGGATAATGGTGCACTATAAGGAATAAAAGAGTGTTTAATTAACAGTTTTACGTATTATTACAACAACGCATACCGAATTTATAAGGATACTAAGTATAGCGTAAGCTATTGGCCACAGGAGCTATTATTATTTAAGTTTAGAGGAACTAACGAACCAGCTTATAAATCGGACATTAAAGACAATAAGTTTAATATAGGCGAAGCATTTACTAATAATAAGGCAATAAAGGCAGCTTACTAGGAGTATGCAGACCTTAGAGAAGTTAAAATAGAAGTAGAAACTAAAACCGTTACGGAATAGGGTTTAGTAACGGATATTATAACACCATTAGATATAATTTCCATCGCTTTATAAGACAATAGGAGCAATATTTAAAAGGAACTAAGTAAGTAGATAACTACTAGTGCTAGCTTATTACTTAATAAAGGTAAAAGGCTATAGGCTTAAGATTCTTAAGAAGAGATAAGAGAAGTTTAAGATTTTTAAAACGAGATAAGACACACCTAAGGACCCACAACGGATAAAAACCGGTGGAAAAGGGCAGTAACTTAGTTTATAGACAAACAAGTAAGTATAGGACGCAAGTTCAAGAACTATAAGTTTAGGGAATAAATAAGAACATTAGCAATCCTAGGTAAATACAGTGTTTAGCCTAAAGATTAAACAGTTAATACTAGGATTAAAAAGTAAAACGACTATAAAGATCTAGCTGCAAGACGTAAAAAATAAGAAACTATGGATAAGTTTAAAATAAGAATTATTGTATAGTAAGAGCAAAAGCTAGATAAGAGGTTAGCTATGCTAGGTTATATAAGGGATAGAGCACCCATATAAAGAATTACTAATAGGCTAAGTGCAGGAATACCTAGGGTAAAGTAGTTAGATAAACTGGAATAAGAGGAGGATCTAGATATCCTAACTAGGTTTAAAGAAAGATATACCAAAGAATGTTATAATATAGTAATAATAAGATACTTTCTAATAGATAAACCATACACACTAAACCAGTTGTATGGAAAGTGGTATAGGCAACGACACAACAACAAATAGGAAGATTTCTATATATAGCTAGATAAAAAAGTTGTCTAAGACTAACCCATTATAGAGAAATGCATAAGTTACATTAAAGAAGTGTTAATTATAATGTTAAGGAACCTAGAAGAAGGATCTAGGGACTAGAGAAGTAAATAATAAATCTTAGTACCTATAGCAGAGATACTAGTGGTTAGATTAACTAGGTATAGGTTTAAACTTAAGAATAAAGATAAACTAAGAGTTAACCCAAAACATGTAGCGTATTATATACTATTATAGATAGCTTATATGGATGATATATGCAATATATATAGAGCACTAAAAGACAAGAACTGGAAGTACCTAGTAAAAATATATTAGATACTAGAGGAAAAGCGGTTTAGGAATACTAAGTATATACATAGTTGGTACCTAGTAGAAGTATAAGGTTAAGAAGACTTAATACTTTAACTAAGAAGATTCTTTACAGAAAAATGCCTAAACGGATAATAGTGGTGGGAGTGCTTAAAAAACACTTATCTATGGTATATAGAGGAAAAGAAATAAACTAAGTATTAGCCAAAGTTAGATTAAGTATAGATGGGATCTAGTAGCCAATAGTTAGGAAAAGGGGAGGCGTATAAAACTAGAGGGAACCAGTATTAGAACCTTAAACCCTTAAAGAAATTTAAGGATAACACCTAAATTTATAGGCTAAGTGGCAAGATTAGCAGTTTAAAGTGTTGGTAGATAGTAGAGTAACTAGGAACCATATATTACTAAAGGTAGTAGAAAGGATAGGGTTACTATATAGATAGAAGAAATACCTATATCCACTTATAATAATTTTAGGAGATTAGATAGCCTATAAAGGAGGTATTATTAATCTTAAAATAGGACCTATTCAGATAACTATTAAAGGAAGACCAGTAAAAGTGTCTTTTAATATTCTACCATTGGGACAGGACGAGGTAATATTAGGAATGCCTTAGTTATAGAAATACAATCCAAAAATTGATTGGGTTATAGGTTAGGTTAATATTAAGAATACTTAATAGCGTAAAGTGTAACAGTAAACCAAGTTGGTATAGTACTAAGTTAGAGTAATATACAAAGAGACTAAGTGAGGCTTACGTTATATACCAAAGAGATACCATAAGTATAGAAAAAAGTTATAGTTACTAGAAAGTGAAAAGCTGTTAGAGTATATAGTATAGGACTATAAAATAGAATTAGAAGAGGGAATAAGTCTAAGGTTCTTTTTAATCTATAAGCTTACTAAAATAGAGTTAGTAGCGCTTAAGGAGTTTATCCAGGAGAACTTATATAAGGGATATATTAGACCATTATAGTTATTAGTAGAATATCTAGTACTATTTATCCTAAAGAAAAATGGAAACCTTAGGATGTGTATAGACTATAGACAGTTAAACAGTATTACTAGAAAGGATAGGTATCCTTTACCCTTAATTAGCGAAATCTAAGATAGGATAGGTAAGGCGCAAATCTTTACAAAGATAGATCTGAGGTGGGTATACTATTAAATTAGGATTAAAGAAGGCGATAAATAAAAGGCAGCCTTTAGGTTAAAGGAAGGACTATATAAACTATTAGTTATATAATTTGGACTTATAAACGCACTAGCAACGTTCTAGAAGCAAATTAATAGTATATTAGGAGAACACCTAGATAAGTTTGTTATAGCATACCTTAATAACATTATCATCTACTTAAAAAATAAGGAAGAATATAGAGAACACGTTAAATAGGTCTTAAAGAGACTATAAAAAGAACAGATGCTAGTAGTAATTAAGAAATACGAGTTCTTTATAAGGAAAACCGATTTTGTTAAATTTATTATTAAACTAGGCTAACTTAGTATAGATCTAAAAAAGATTAAGGCTATAGTAAATTGGCAGAAACTAGAGAATGTTATATAGTTAAAATCGTTCCTAGGATTTTGCAACTACTATAAAAGGTTTATAGTGTAATGGTTAAAGGATATTAAGCTACTTATGTAGTTAACAAAGAAAGAAGAACTATAGGCATAGGGGACGGAGTAATAAGAACTATTTAAAAGAGTTAAAGAGTTGTTTACCTAAGAGCCAGTTCTTAAGATCTATTAACTAGGTCTAAAGACAGTTATAGAAATAGATATATTAGACTTTATACTAAGGGCATACTTTATATAGAAATATCAAGATGGATAGCACCTAGTGGCATACTATAGTTAAAAGATAACACTACTAGAGTTAAACTATAACATCTATAATAAGGAGTTGTTAGGTATAGTTACAGCACTAAAAGAATAGAGAGCATTCTTATAAGGTATAAAGAAACCTTTTGTGGTTAAGACGGATTATAAGAACCTAACAGGATTCCTAATAATAAAGGAACTTAACCAAAGATAGGTTAGATAGGCGGAAATGCTTATAGAATACTATTTTAAAATTTAATATACCAAAGGTATAGATAACACAAGAGCAGACACTCTAAGTTAAAAAGCTAAACTGCAAAACAATAAGAAGCCATTAGGGGCTTTACTATAAAAAGACACAAATGGATTAATTAGGTATAATTATCCAAAAATTATAGCAACTAAGGAAAGTCAGATCTATAGGTTACTAAAAAGTAATTAGATATAAAAGATCTAAGAAGTATAGGTAGAGGATCTAGACTTAAAGCAATATAAAAACAGAGAAGTAATATATATGCCTAAGTCTATTACAGAAGAATTTATTAAGGAATTCTATAAGGGAATAATATAAGAATATAACGGAGCTATAGGCTTAGTATTAAGACTTTAAGAGGAGTACATTATTTAAGGAATCTGGGGACTAGTAAAATAAGTTATAAAGGAATGTTTAGATTGCCAAAGGAACAAACCGATAAGGTATAAGCCGTATAGAGGGCTACAACCTATTAAGATACCAGGAAGACTATAGGAGGTTATATTATAGGACTTTATTGTTAAGTTACTAAAGTTAAAAGATCCTATTATAGGACAAGATTATAACGCGATTTTAGTAATAGTAGATAAGCTAATAAAGTGGGGATACTTTATAGCATACACTAAAGAGATATTAGTAGAGGATATCGCTAGAATCTATATAAAAGAAATATTCGCAAGATATAGAGTACTAGATAAGATTATATCGGATAAAGATCCAAGATTTATAGCAGTATTTTAGGAAGTATTTTTGGCGGAATAAGGGGTTTGCATAGTAATATCCACAGCGTATTATCCATAGATGGACGGACAAATAGAAAGACTAAACTAGACACTAGAATAGTATCTAAGGCATTATATTAATTATATATAGAATAATTAGGTATCGTTGTTACCAGTTATATAGTTTGTATACAATATAATACTACAAGAAGAAATGGGGATATTACTATTTAAGGCAAATTACGGATATAAACTAAGAATATTATTATCACCATATTAAGCAAAAAAGACGAGTAGCACAGCTAAATAAAGAATAGAGATATTAATAAATCTTTATATAGACCTTATGGAAACAGCTAAACTAGTATAAGAATGAATAAAAAGGTACTATAATGCTAAGAGATTTAAGGGACCAGATCTTAAGGAGGGAGATAAAGTATAGCTACTACACAAAAATTTTAAGAGTTGACGACTAAGTAAGAAGTTAGACTATATTAGACTAGGACCTTTTAAAATTAAGTAGAGAATTTTATTAGTTATATATAAGTTAAACCTACTAGCCAAAATAAGGATCTACCCTATACAGCATATTACGATATTAGAACTAGTATATGGAGATATTAAACCACTAGTCTATAAGGCAGATATATATAGAGAATAAAAGAAAGACAAATAGCAAGTTTTAAAGATTATTAGTTATAAGGACGTAGATAACAAAACGTAGTATAAAGTAAAGTAGATAGGCTATAGTAAGACTACCTAGGAACTACTAAGTAGCCTAAAAAACGCTATAGGAAAGGTAAGGGAGTATTAAAAGAAAGCAGGTTAGGTAGTATTAATAAAAAAGAATCGCCAAAAAATAAGTTAGCTAAGGGGGACCTAAAAGAAGCAATTGCTAAGCTACTTAGAGTTGTTTCCCTTATAGGGGGAGAGCTAGTCCTTTTATTACCTAGCTTAAATAGACTCTATTAAACAAGTTTCTACTCCTTAGAATAAACCTTCTTGCGAACACGTTTAAGACGTTAGAGACAAGTATAAGCTAGACATTAGGCTTTAAAAACGCGTATAAACTCTTCTAAGGCACGTTAAACCTTAAGCAGTGCAGAGGCTAGCTCACTATTAAGATTTATAGCGGTAGATTAAACGCGAGACCCTATAATAAGTTACTTAGGGAACTCGAAAACTGTTAAGAGTTATAGAACGCGCATACTTAGCATTAGAAATAGAGCGAACATCGCAGAACAACTAAACGTTTGCTTTAGTACACTTAAAATAAGAAAAGGGTTGCTAGGATAAAGGACTTACTAGCGCAACACATACTAACCCCTCTTTAACATAATAAGAGCAAGGAATTACCATCACTTCGCCCAGTAACAGTATGGAGGAGATAGTATAAAGGCAACGCTTAACCTAGAAAAGAGAAGAAGATGCTTTAGGTATAATAAGCAAGGATATTAACCAGATTAATTAGACAGACATTATACCTCTAGTAGATAACTTGGAGATATTAGGAATCTTTAAGAATAAAGATAAAAAGGAGGGAGATAGTGTTACGGACGCTTTAAGTACAATATTATAACTACTTAGGGAAGAGTCGGCGGAAGCTAGTTGGTTAATATAGGTATAGTCCAAAATAGAACTAGTGGAACTATATAACAAGGAATAGTAACTAAGGTTATATAGTGTTAAACGTGTTAACTATAATAAATAAAAGGGATGTTATGTTTAATACAGACAACACGTACCTTATGTACAAGAGAGGGTTTCTTAGGAGTACGGTTGTGTATTTAAAGGACCTTAGTCCCTACCATAAATAGTTCTCTCCTTATAGTAAATCTTAGAATATAATTGGAGTTAATCTGTTGGGCAACCACTCTACTAGTTATTATTATGTTGTTAATTTGTTCTTACCTATATACCTAGCCTAATAATAGGACCCACCGTAGTTCCTACTACAAGGTTCCGTTACAGAGTACGGATATAATAATAAAGCAATTAAAGTCCGTTAAGCTCCTTAACCCCCTACTATTATTAGATGGCATAGACCCAACCTTTAAAAACTAGAGAATTTAGGTATAAGGAAAGCTTTATATTAACTATAACCATTTCCCCTTTAAAGAAGCTAAAATGCTCTACCTCTTTAGTTAAACCATTGGGGACGCCTAGCAACACCTTTAGGCCAAGTTTAAGGACGAGTTACCTGTTTGGTTTATATCTATTAATAAAATAATATAGCATCTGGCTACTATCTATATTAATCCAAATAAAGTACGAGATGCCTATTATAACTATAATCGCCTAATAATAAAATTAAACTAATCCTTTACTGAGTTCTAGACTTAATTCTTACACCTAGTAGGCGAAGGCCAGGTTCCCCCTAAAAACTATTGTTTGGACCTATATAACAAGCTAATAGTCCAACTATAAAAGAAGATTGCAGTAGCCTTAAACAACCTACTAACCTACTAAAGACTTATAGCCTAATATTTATTACTAGATTTAGAACTAAAACAAATTAATACTCATTCTAATTAACTAAAGCGGCCCTATAGCGACCGTAATCTATCCGCTACACTAATGGGAGCTAGTATTAGAAGACAAACTACGACCGCCCTTATACTAAAAGCAGTTACAACTGCCTACCTACAAACCTCGCCTAACCCGCTACGTACCATACCTTTAACTAATGCTTGTCGTAATACCCTAATTGACCCTACCATGGTCACGTGCTTTAATTGCGGAAAGGATAGTTACTTTACCACATCCTACCCAGAGCTAAAGGATATGGGTAATATTAAGGAGATAGAGGAAGAAGAAACGTCTAATAAGTTAGGAAAAAAAGAACCCTAAGAAAAGACTCCCCCCTAAGGTATCCTATTAATCTTAAAGAGATTAATCTAAGTTAGCTAATAGGTGGAAAACACTTTATAGTTCCATATATAGTATCTTAAAATGGATATAGAGTTAATATAACTGCCCTTATTAGCACTAGAGCAAATGGCTTTGCCTTTATAAACACTGCTTATGCAAATAATGTTGCTAAGTTCTTAAATATAAATGCTATTTAACTAGAGAAGCCTGTTTAAGTAAAAGGCTATAATAGTTATGCCGGTATGCCGGTTACCCACGTTTTAAAGCTACATATCGCTATTAATGGACGACGCCAGTTTGGTATCCCCTTTTGCATCCTAGACCTAGGGTTACACGACATAATTCTTAACCAAAAATAGATGTCCTACTTTAATATTTGGCTGAATGTTTAATAAAGACAGTTTGTCTAGCTAGAGAATAGACTAAAGTTACCCTCCTTTATTAGGGAAATCCGCACTAACTATAAGACGTTAGCCGCGAAGGCTAATCCTATCTACTAGCAAGATGTTAGGAACTACGACCTAGCCTTTACCCAAGAAGATGCCTGCCGCAAGGCCAGTAGGAACTCCGTACCGACAAGGATACTCCCCTAAAGGACTACAGTTAAGGAGGACTCTACTTATGGAAGTAGAATGGATACTAATATAGATAACTTCCAAATTACGGAGATCTGGCTAATGGGGAAGAGAATATACTAATAGGACATAAAGGACAACCTTTAGAAGATGCAACAAGAGCTAAAAGAAGTAAGGATAACGCTAATACCCTAGAAGCCCTTAAGGCCACAAATAACCCTACTATTATATAATACCCCTATAGTAGACATCGCGGCAATCAGTACTATAGGGTTTTACTTTAATATATATTAAAAGGACAACAAAGTCTTTACTACTAGTTTATATAAAATTAACCAGATTATCACTAAGAGGGAAGAAGTGCTAGTAGAGGAAACTAATAAGAAACTAGTTAAGTGCCTCCTCCTTAATTACCTCTTAAACTATAGAGACGCGTTCTTAAAAGTAGCTTTAGATATGCTGCCCCCCTACTAAACCTATAATTATAAGATTTAGTTGGAGACCAATAACTCCCTAGGCTATAGCCCCCTTTACTAGCAAACTATAGAGAAACTAAAGGTAATAAAGTAGTACCTAATTAATAACCTCTATAAAGGGTTTATTAAGCTAAGCCAGGCTCCCTTTACTTCCCCTATTTTATTCATAAAGAAACCTAATAAAAGCCTTTATTTTTATATTAACTATTAAAAGCTAAACGCTATTACTTAGAAGGATTGGTACCTTCTCCCTTTAATTAATAAAACCCTTGCACGTCTAAGCCGGGCCAAAATCTTTACCAAGCTTAATATCCGCCAAGCTTTTTACCAAATTAGGATGGACCCTACTTTGGAAGACCTAATAACGTTCCGCACCTATTATAGGTCTTATAAATGTAAAGTCCTCCCTTTTAGACTGACAAATGGGCCAGCCACTTATTAACGGTATATAAATAATATTCTTTTTAACTACCTTAATGAATTCTGTACGGCATACCTAGACGACATTCTTATATACTTAAACAACGAACTTAAGTACTAAGTTTATATTAAGAAGGTCTTAGAGAGACTACGGAATATAGGCCTATAAGTTAATATCAAAAAATGTAAATTTGGAGTAAAACACATAAAGTACCTTAGGTTTATTATTAGTATGGAAGGAATTAAAGTTAACCTAAAAAAGGTTAAGGTAATCCGCAACTAGAAACCCCTTTATACTATAAAAGGAATCCAGTCCTTCCTTAGCTTTTATAATTTCTATTATTAGTTTATCTGTAACTATAAAGTTATAGCTAAGCCTCTTATATGACTAACTAAGAATAACACGTCTTTCGTCTTTAATAATAACTGTATAAAAGCCTTTAAGAAGTTAAAGGACCAACTTATCTCCTTCTTAATCCTTTGTTACTACGACCCAGACCTTAAATTAATGCTAGAAACGGACGCCTCCAATAGGGTAGTAGCGGGAGTCCTTTTACAGCTATACCTAGATGGCGAATAGTACCCTATTACGTTTTTTTTAAAAACAATAGCCCTAGTTAAGTGCAACTACAAAGTGCACAATAAGGAAATGTTAGCTATTATATAATTATTGTCCTAGTGGCGCGCAGAGCTTAAAAGCACAGATTTTTAGATTAAGGTTTATACCGATTATAAAGCCCTTAAGTATTTTATAACAACAAAATAACTTACTAGTTAATAGGCCTAGTGGGCCAAAATACTCTCCTAATTCTTCTTTATAATTATATACCGCCCTAGTAGGTAAAATGCTAAAGCTAACGCCCTAACCCGGAGAGAATAGGATGTGGGGCTATAAGATAAGCTAAAGGCTTAGTACCGGACACGCGCCCTCCTTTGTACCGAATAACTTAACCTGCGTATTCTTAAGGAACTAAGCTCTAAACAGAATAAGGTAGTACTTATAGAAGGAGAGACCCTAGATAAACTAATAGGACTAATTAATCGCATCCTAACCGCAAACCGTATAGCCAAATCCCTAAAAGCCCTCCGTAATTAAGCTATAGGGGGTAACCCTAATTTAGAAATAGAAGACGGACTGCTCCTATACTAAGAATGGCTTATAGTTCCAGATATTAACAACCTATAAATAGAGCTAATCCGTAAAGCCCACTGTTAAGTCTCTATAGCGCACCCTAGTTAAGACAAGACCTACTAACTACTATTACCTTATTACTATTGGCGAGGACTCCTGTCCAATATAAAACGATTTATTAGAAATTATTATACTTATAAACGTATAAATACCCCTAGGGACCAAACTCCTAGATGGCTGCAACTACTACCAGTCCCTAAACGCCCTTGGCAATATATTATAATGGACTTTAAATCATTCCCAAAGGACAAATACGGCTATGATATGGCCTTTATAGTAGTTAACTAACTAAGTAAGTAAGCTGTTTCCCTTCCTTGCTTTAAGACTACGACCGTAAAGGATATGGCCCGTATATATATAGACAACATCTACCAGATCCATGGCGCTTTTAAGTTAATTATCTCTAACTATAGACCTTAGTTTATATTGGACTTCTAAAACAAATTCTGCCGTATCCTTAGGATTAAGATTAAGCTCTCTACCGCATTCTACCCTTAGACTAATGGCTAAACCAAGATTATAAACTAGTACCTTGACTAGCAACTTCGCCCCTTTATTAACTACTACTAGAACAACTAGTTGGAACTACTACCTATAATAGACTACGCACAGCTTACGCTCCCTTATAATAGTATAGGAATGTCGCCATTTAAGTTACTCTATAGATACAGGCTATGAACATTCTTTAATTAGGATAGACCTATAGGATATATAACGGCCCGCGAACACCTTAACTATAAAGAGGCCCAGATATTCGCTAAGAGAATATATAGGGCCTAAGAGACTGCCTAAGCAATTATAAAAAGGGCATAAGAGAAGAAAGAGTCCAACACAAACTAATATCGCCGCGAGGTAGACTTCCACATAGGAGATAAGGTATGGGTGTTAATAAAGAACTGGAAAACCTAGAGGCCGAGCTACAAGCTAGACCACTAAATAGCTGGCCCCTATAAAATCCCTAAAAAGGTAGGGCACTCTTTTAAGGTTAAGCTACTAGAGTTAATAAAGATCCACCCTATCTTCTCTCTAGACTAACTGCGGAAGGCCGCGGACGACCTATTGCCTGGACAGTACAATAACCCCCCACCACTAATTTAGATTGCAGAGGACGAAGAATAGGAAGTTAAAGAGATCTTAGCAGTAAAGAAGGACCGTAGTACCTTAAAATACCGTATAAGCTAGGTAGGTTATGACGAAGATCTAGAATGGTACCCTATATCCAATTTTAAGTACTCTCCCTATAAGCTATAAGATTTCCACCTAGCCCACCCAGACCTCCCTAGACCACTACGCAAGTTAGATAGCTGGGTTAAATGCTAGGAAGAGGGGTTAGATAACTATAATAATTTAAATAACAATAAAGAACTCGGATAAAGCCTAAGGGCAGGCTTTTTTGGGAGGGGGGGGTAATGTGACAGTGCTAGAGCGCGTCACCTGCCATATTCAACCAATCAGGATTTTCCATGCCCGGCATGCAAAATCGCTATTGGCCCGCTTACCACTAGCGCCTTAGCGGCCCTCGCGACATGCCTACCTACTGCCCCTGAACGATTCTTCTTCTTTTTCTCCTTAGCTTAGTATTCTTGTATAGTAGCAATCTACAAGCTTCGGTTTAGAAGTATTTATACGAGCCCATCACATATATAGCTTTTAATTACCTTATTAATTAACCTTATATTACTCCCTATTGCCAGAACTCCCTTAAATAGCTCCTATAGTATATTTAGAAAGGTAGGTAGCGTATTATAAAACTTCGCAGCTTTAGAATTAGCATTAAAGTATATATCTATAACTTCCTTACTAGCAATGGGCACGCCTTTAGCTTTATCCTACCCCTAGCTAGAGAGGGCGTAGAGCTCCTTCTATGTCTTCCAATCCTTCTTATAGCTATTATGCTTACTTTTAATGTGCTTTAGGTTAACTGCCTAATTAGTAATAGCTAGTATATGGTTAAGAGTAAGCTTCTAACCCTTAGCTTTATAAGAGCTATTTATATAATATCCTTTTTAAATGGTCTTAATAAGGCCTTCTAATATCGCCTCCTTTATTTCGATTGTTTATTTTATACGCGACTTCTTTAAGCTTGTGGGTGTCGCGAGCGTTGCGGGCGTTGTTATAGCTCTGCTTTGGCTCCTGCGGGAGGTAGAGGAAGGTGTAGAAAACATTAATTAAGTAAAGGGCGTTAATTAAGTAGCGGTAGGAGTAGGAGACTCCATTATAATACTATAATAAAAAGTTGCGATAGAGGCCTAGTGGGAGAGGTGCTTATTTGGTCGCTTACTAAAATCAATTATGTATTGTGCAAAGTTAAAATTCTAAGCCTTATCTGGAGCCTCATCTGGAGCCTTACTAAATGATTAATTTAATTTCAGATTCAACTAAGCCTTAGAAGTAGACGCCACTAATTACTAACTAGTTAATACTAAAAGGTGCACAGATTAAAGAGTTTCTAAACTAAAGTCAGATTGCAACCGAACGACCCCTTAAAAATCGAATTTTGTGTATTTCTATGGGCGACGTCCTAACCATGAGGGTTATTATATATTTTATTAATGCAATAGATTCTTTAGGTAATTATATCTATATATTTATAGATTATAACCCCTTACTAAAAATACTAAGGGGCGAGATACATCGTCGTAGAACGTAAGTTAAATTTTAGAACGCATCTTCGTAGATTTTAAACTAAAACTGACCGATTTGCCAATATCTAACTTCTTATAGGATAAAGCTACGATATTGCCGTAACGTGGAAGCGATAGAGAAGATAAAGAGCTTTTAGCTTATAGTATTTTAGGGATAGTTAGATGTAGAGAAGTATATAAGGTATAGCAGTAAGGCAAAATTGCGATAAAACTAGACCGACGAATTTTGGACAAAATATGACCAACTGCCCTATCCAATATTCCATATAATATAGCCATGATGTCGTTATTTGATGCAATAAATAAAGAATCTAAAGAGCTCCTACCTTGTAGTATTTTTATAATAACTAGACGTTATAAAAAGGGTCCAGATACGGCCGTGAAAAGGTGATTTTTGGTATAAACGCTCCGTTACCGCCAAAGCCGTAACCATAAGCCCTAGACCCTCGGTAACGTGGAGAATTCGTTGGTTAATAAGGAGTAGTATGCCCGCACGTGCGCGTAGTGCACGTACCAACGGTCCACCGAGTGTCTGATTTATTTACCTCAGCAAGCTCAGACCATAGAATCAATTAGCGGACATACGTATATCCGCAAGCGGATATCGCTAACCTTTTTTGTCAAAAAGTTGATTCTATGGTCTGAGAGACTTTTCCAGCATTTCTTGAGCGATCCGACTTTGTTTGTATGTAGAGCAGTTACCTTTTTTAACGAAATTAATCTACACCCCCACAGCAGCTATTATCTCAGAAATACCATTAAATTAATCCGCAGAAGCGGCTCTATAATCGATGAATATATCTACCTGTCGACCCGAATCAGGTCCTTACTGCCCCGACTCAGCTACCTACCCGTTGACTCAGTCATTGAGTCAGTCGTTGAGTCAGTCATTGACTCGGTCACCTACTCCTTGTTTCCATTGCCACCCCCTACCCTCCTTCTCTTTCCTTTCCTACACCTTTCCTTGTGTATATATAGAGGTCTTAGAACCACATTTCAATAGACAGAGTCCTCATTCAATTCCTATGACCGGTGCACGGATATCCGGTCGACACTACCCCATTAGCCCCCGCGATATCAAGCAGAAAGCGCCGCCGAACAGGCGATTCGACTACTCAAGCTCTGCACGAGGCTCTGTGCGAAGCTCTGCACGAAACTCTGCACGAAACTCTGCACGAAACTCTGCACGAAGCTCTGCGTACGGAGGCTCTCCACGAAGCTCCGCACAAAGCTCCGCGTACGAAAGCTCTGCGTACGGAGGCTTTGCACGAAGCTCCGCACGAAGCTCTGCGTACGGAGACTGCACGAAGCTCCGCAAAGCTCTGCGTACGGAGGCTCTGCACGAAGCTCTGCACGAAGCTCTGCGTACGGAGGCCCTGCAC